>ENA-ORDA01000185-ORDA01000185.1-marine-metagenome-genome-assembly--contig:-NODE-185-length-64285-cov-3.458183_pt1 | contig 64285 bp, 49 predicted proteins | sample MGYA00237778_ERZ508506 | MGnify/ENA primary metagenome ERZ508506 (study PRJEB26177, sample SAMN06267891) | marine metagenome | isolation source: Monterey Bay, California, USA | place: Pacific...
CCCACCGATTGACGCCATCGCTTACGAGGAAGTGAGCTTTACCCGTGACGGCTTGACGCTCAATGGTTGGTGGCTCGAGGCCGAGAACCCGCGAGCAACGCTATTGTTTGTGCACGGCGCCGGGTCAAGTCGCGTATCACCTTTTTTTAATACACTCGGCTTCTACGCACAGTTGCAGCGGGCCGGTATATCGGTCCTTACTTTCGATCAGCGTAATCACGGAAGCTCCGACTACACGGACGGCTACCTCAGAATGGGCGCGACCGAGCATCGGGACCTATTGTCTGCGCGTGAGTGGTTGGCGCAACGGACTGAGAATAATGTGCCCACCATTATCTGTGGATTGTCTATGGGGGGCGCAACCTCTATCTATGCCCTGGCCAATGGAATGCTGGCAGATGGGTTATTGCTGTTCGACCCCATGCTGAATACCCGTGATGCGTTAGAACGTGGGGGCTGGGTTGGCTATGGACTCCCACCCGTATTTTTTAGACCCATGGCCTACTTAGCGCCATTATTTTGGAGCCTACCTTACGGCAAAGCCGATGCCCTTAATGTGGCAAAAGGTCTGCGCCTCCCCATAGCCATCATCCAAAACAGAGAAGACCCGATCACGCGCGCACAGTGGAGCCAGCAGCTCGCTGAGACATCCGATTGGACATCGATCGAATTCGTACCCAAGACGGCTCCCAATCACGATTGCCTCGCGGATAAAGGACGCTGGGGCACCCACGCGTCGTCGTTTCACTGCCACCCAGACTGGACATTGAATCAAGTGGAACATTTGCTTCGACGCGTCAACCAACCCGCCGCATAAATCGACGTTTATTGGACACGGGCTCGACGGTCGGGCAAGCGACTAATCCAAAAGCACCAAACTTCCCTATACTCCTTACACCAACCGCTAGGATTGCACTATGAAATATGTCGTATCGGCCCTCATTACGGGCCTATCACTGTCATCGGGTGCGCTCGCGTGTCCAGAGTTCCTCAACACTGAGATGCGTAAGCTCAGCTCCAAGGAAACAATCAACTTTTGCGAGAGCTACGCGGGCAAGCCCATGCTGATCGTCAATACCGCAAGCAACTGTGGTTACACACCTCAGTTCACCGGGCTTGAAGAACTGCATAAGGAATACAAAGACCAAGGACTTGTTGTTGTTGGTTTCTCTTCCGATGATTTCTTTCAGGAAGAAAATGACGAACAGGACGCGGCAACAGTGTGCTTTGAAAAGTACGACGTCTCCTTTCCTGTCATGGCAACCAGCTCGGTTCGCGGTCGTAAGGCCAATCCTGTCTTTAAGGGACTTGGCGAAGCGCAAGGCTACCCCAGCTGGAACTTCAACAAATACGTTGTGTCCGGTGACGGCGAAGTCCTCGCGCACTTTAAATCAAGCGTCGGACCAGACAGCGCCGAGCTTCGTGATCTCATTGCTGAAGTGACATCAGACAGCGAATAATCACGCCTGATGCGAAAATTGAAAGAGGCGCAGCCGTGCGCATGTTGTAAACGGCACGTGCCTCTGACATTTCACCATCTGATACCGCGTAAACTTCATCGACGTAAGGGCTTCCGCAGGCGCTTTAATAGAGAAGAACTCAATATTGGGGTTCACGTCTGTCAAAAGTGCCACCGCGGAATCCATGCGCTCTACGATGAAGTCACGCTGGGCACGCGACTGCACTCGCTTGAACACTTACTTGACGATGAGTTACTGGGTGGACATTTTAGCTGGGTCGCTAAACAGCGTGAGGCGGCCTAACCACTCAAAGGGCATGCAACCACGTCCGAGCGCGCGACAACTCGGTTGTAAAATCGCCGTCACCACGAAGCGTCAGATCAGCCTGTGCTTGCCATGGCCGAACGTGATGTTCAAACATTGGCGCAGCACGGGTTTCCCAGAAGTCGCGCACTGAGGCCTCAGTGCGGCCTCTCTCGTGTGCGTCACGGGTAATACGTCGTGACAGACAGGTATCAAGCGGCGTATCGACAAAAACAAGTCGATCGATCAATGCTCGAGTTGCGACCTCAGCCATCGCCAGTACCCCCTCTAATATCACCAATTCGGCACTCTCGATGATTTGAGTCACGTTTGATCGCGTGTGCTGCGTGAAGTCATAAACGGGCGCATGAACGGATACACCTGATTTCAACTGCCCCAGATCGGCCGCAAGACGGTTAAACTCAATGGCATCAGGATGGTCAAAATTGATGGTTTCGCGAGACGCAAAGTCGAGGTGTGACAAGTCTCGATAATAATCATCCACACGCATAACGGCGGGACAACGTGAGCCATCCGCCATCATGAGGGCTTCGACTAACCGCGTTTTTCCACTGCCAGAGGCGCCGACAAATGCAATGACCGTGCTCAATAAACCACCCCCGCCTGTAAAGTAATGCCACTAAGCTGTGGCTCAGAGAACCGACGCACTTCCAAACTCTTCTTCAAGCGACTCTCGTATTGTTTTGCGTAATGCCCTGACGTCTGTATTTGCACACTCACCACCATTCCAGCGTTGGTAAGCCCCGTAGGCCGGGTCTCCCAAAGCAGTGGATAACTCCCATGCCAGAATACACCGCTCGTGGTCGCTAAGAAGCGTCGATTCCGCCACCGTCGCCAGTATCTGGTCAATGCTCGCAGCATCCGCTCTGAGCGAGTGCTGACCCAGGGAATCCAGAACCATGTAATGTGGCGCCAACGCACTGTAGGGCGCCCACGGCGAATCTTTAACCGCACCAGGGGCCCCATTCCGAGCAAAATTACCCCAAGCTGTCATCATGATATCTGTCATGTCGGCGGCAGACTCGGTATCCGGATACATATACGAACCAATCGGGCCGTACATGGCTTTTCCCTGAATAAACGAGATTTCACTTGCATGAGCCGCACCCAGCACCTCCGAGAATTTAATCAGGAAGCTGTCCTTTTGGTCATTCCAATCGTAACGATAGGCATAGAGGGACGTGTAACCTGCGGCCTCGAGCGAGGTCAGCGGTCGGTCCACGCCTTGAGCCTTCCAGCCCTCTGAACGCTGCCGCACCCAAAACTGATACATCTCGGGGTCTTTTAGACTGACCTTTGGTGGTAACCATTTGGTCAGAGGATAAGCCGCGTCAACAAAGTAGCGATTGAGCCCTATCCAAAGGGTCACCTCCTCGTTGTTTGCACCCGCCATCACCGGCACCGAGGGCTTGGCGTACTTCGGGTTTGCCAACGCAGCGGCGAACCCCTCAGTTGGAATAACGACACCGTCGTTAACAATGCCGGGAGAACTGTGGTCCGAGGGCATATCAAAATAAGTCATGATGATGTCATCGGCGTCTTCAGCGCGCAGATCGGCAGCCGTCACGGCTCGAGCGTCGAATCCTAACGCCTCGGTAAACTCCCAGCTTCCGCGATCGACCTCCGAGAACTCTCTTTCGCGGTTGTACGCTTGACGCGGGCTTAGGCTCCTGACGTAACCAGACTGAGAAATTGCCTTGTGAAACAAACCTTCCGACAACGGTGAGGCCAGCAGGGTCAGCACATTGTGTCCGCCCGCGCTCTCACCGAAAATAGTGACATTACCTGCATCGCCACCAAACAAGCTTATGTTCCGCTGAACCCACCCCAGTGCCGCAACAATGTCGAGGGTTCCAAAATTTGCGATTGCACCGGGGCCATTGTCCAAGGCCGGATGCGTGAACCAACCCAAGGGACCCAGGCGATAATTAATGGTCACCACGACCACATTTTGCTCAGCCGCCAATCGCGAAAAGTCATAGGTATTTTTATGCCCGCTGGTATTGCCACCGCCGTGAATCCAAAACATAACAGGCAGGGGTCCGTCGGCACCTTTGGGAGCGGTCACGTCGAGGTACAAACAATCTTCAGTCCCAATAGCGGCGTCACCCTCAACACCACTAACACTGCTCGCTTGCTGAGGACAGATTACGGACTCTTTCCTACGCGTTAGTAATTGATCTGTCACCGACAGTGCCGCTGGGGCCCGCCACCTCAGCTCGCCAACCGGCGGCTGAGCAAACGGAATGTCATACCACTGAAGGACACCACCCTCAGCCACATAACTCCTCACAGATCCTGTATCAGTGACCACGGGGTCTGCACCCGAGGGTTTTTGTGAAGACGCCGCGCAAGCCGTAAGGCCCGAAACCAAGATCAAGACAAGCAATGAACGCATACAGTGCACCTTAGATAAAAAAAAACCCGGCATTGCCGGGTCGTTATCGACAATCAGGTTTAACGACCTTTCCAGTTCGGCTTACGCTTTTCTGCAAAGGCTGTCGCGCCCTCAATCGCATCTTCGCTCGAGAACACAGCACTCGTAATGGCTTGCTGCTTGTCGAACATTTCTTCCTGCGACCAGTCGATAGACTCCTTAATCACTTGCTTACTGCGTTTAACCGCAAGTGGACCATTTTCAGCAATCTTTGCCGCTAACAGTTTTGCCTGAGCCAGCGCCTCGCCCGCCGGCGCAATCTGGTTAATCAGACCAATGCTCAGCGCACGATCAGCATCCATAAAGTCTCCGGTCAGTGCCATTTCCATGGCAACGCGACTCGGAATCTGACGAGGCAGTCGCACCAGCCCGCCAGCCGCAGCAGCCAGTCCGCGTTTAACTTCTGGAATACCAAATTTAGAGTTATCTGCGGCAATAATGAGATCGCAGGTAATGGCCAATTCGCAGCCACCGGCCAGGGCATAACCCTCAACCGCTGCAATCAAAGGCTTGTCAGTCGAGCGCTGGACCATACCGGCAAATCCACGACCCTCAACATAAGGCGTTTCGCCGGTCACAAAGGCTTTTAAGTCCATGCCCGAGCAGAACGTACCGCCCGCACCCGTCAATATGACCACGTGCGTGCTATCGTCTGCGTCGAGCGCGTCGAGCGCGGCCGCAATACCTTCCGCGACGTCCTTATTGACCGCATTTTTTGCTTTTGGACGATTGATCGTGATCGTCATGACGCCATCGGCGACTTCAGTTAAAACAGCTGCTTCACTCATGTTATCTCTCCTTATTGTGTCCGCTAAATCTTAACGAGGCTGCATACGGATGCCGCCATCCATACGAATACTCTCGCCGTTGATGTAATCGTTATCGATGATTGCCGCGACCAGCTTGCCAATTTCCTCGGGCGCGCCTAGACGTTGCGGATAGAGTACGGCCTGTGACAGAGAATCGATCGATTCTTGTGGCAGACCTGCAAATAACGGTGTGTTAATCATGCCTGGCGCGATGGTGTTCACTCGAATACCAATCTTCGCTAAATCACGCGCAATCGGCAGCGTCATGCCGACAATGCCACCCTTTGTCGCACTGTACGCGGCCTGGCCCATTTGGCCTTCGTACGCGGCAACCGATGCTGTGTTAATGATCACACCACGCCCCATATACTCGTCCACAGGCTCGTTGTGCTGCATACGAACGGCACAGAGACGAAGCACGTTAAAAGTCCCTGTAAGGTTGACGGCAATCACTTTATCCCAAAGATCCAACGGGAATGCCCCGTCTCTGCCTACCGTCTTAGCCGCGTTAGCAATACCTGCGCAATTAACAACCGCATAGATTGCGCCAAATTTATCAATCCCGGAGTCAACGCCAGCCTGAACAGAAGCCTCGTCGGCGACATTGACCTGCGCAAAGTGGCAACGATCAGCGCCCATTTCCTCAACCATCGCCGCACCCGCCTCAGCGTTTAGGTCGAAAATGATGATATTGCCACCGTCAGCGTAAATCCGTCGCGCAACGGCTTGACCAATACCCGATGCACCACCAGTAACAACGGCAGCTCTTCCTGAAATATTCATAACAATCCTCTGTAAAATGATGTTGTATCAGGCAATCCCAACAACCTGATGCGTGTTCTCTCCGGAGGGCTCAATAAGCACCCTCTCCCCAATTGGCTCGCCCTCGACGAAAAGATTTGCGAGGTCACCTTGCTCAATCAGCGCGCCTGCGACGACACGTTGACCTGCGTCATTAATCGCCAGCACCGCCAGCCACTGCCCTTCGGGTATCGATTTTACGACGAACGTTTCGATCACAGCAGCGCCGCTGAATTCTGAGGCAAGCGCAATACTATTTCCACCTTCTTTAAAGTCCAGCTCATGACTGAGTGGATCGGCTACACCGGGCGAACGACTGTAAACACCCACCGCGTGTTTAGACAGGTGACCACCTAATGCACCAACAAGGACATCGCTGTAGCGTCCGCTTTGAACGCTGGTCACGGCACTGGCAATACCATGCATTGAATAATTGTTGCCAGGACCACCAAAAAACGGCAGTCCACCCGTTAAGCTCGTAGGGCGATGATCATCGACATCGATACCCAACGCTTCCATGGCTTCAATAACGGCCACTGGAAAGCAGCTGTAAAGATCGAACGCGTCAATATCGGCGGCCTCGAGCCCGGCCCTCTCAAGCGCCTTTGCATAACTCCAGCGAAGCGCCGGTGACGTCGATAAGTCCTCTCGCTCTAACAGTGCTCGTTCGGTGGCCTCAGCGAAGCCCCTCAGAAAAACAGCCCTCTCCTGAAGGCCAAGCGCTGCGGCCAACCCATAGCTCATGACCACTAAAGCAGCAGACTGATTAACCCCATCTTTGGCCACCATTGATTTGAGGTGTGGATCGCCAACGGCGCGATTTCGCTCAGAAAGCTCAGTAATTTCACTGGCCGGCGGCACGCGCTCAAACATTGCAAATGGATTGACTCGTGCGACTTCGGCCAGCGGCGCTAACACCCGTCCTAAATAAGACCGGTAATTCGCGCGCGAAAGACCCCGGCTATTGCGCTTTCGATGTTCTATCAACGGGTAAATATCAATCGGTGCGATGACTTTGTGGGCTGCGAGGGCCGGAACAAATTGGTCTTCAAGCCCCATGCCGTCATCTGACGACTCGCCCACTGGACTTGCCGACCAATCCAGTGCCTCCCCCGATCGCTGATGTGCGCGCATCGTGCCAATAGCCTCTGCTCCACAAAGCACCACCATTTGAGCGTCTCCACGCGCAATCGCACTGCAGGCCTTGGCCGTGTACTGTTGCGGGCTTTGCCCCCCAGCAGTCGCATATCGCGCATGCACGTGTTCTAAATTAGCTTCATTAGCCACCGACCGGGCAAACTGATCACTAAATCCAAACGGTGCAAGCAGCGGCTTAATTCGGTCTGGTACCGAATCAACAAAGGTCCGCATGACCATAACCTGATCCACATGCCGTTCAACGTTTGGGACCCCCAGTGACTTCAAGGCCTCTTGAACCGCCTCTGCGGCGAGCGCCACGGGGTCCAATCGACGATTCTGCGGACCCAGCCGATCCACCACCTGACTTGCCGCTACCAGCACTGGCATATTGTCTGTGATCTGCACTACCCCTGCCCCTCTACGGATGAACACATGTTCCAAAATTGTCGCGCATTTAGCGACGCGCCACCCACCAATAAGCCGTTGACCTCGGGGTGCGCGGTAAATTGAGTGCAATTCTCAGGATTAACGCTACCGCCGTACAACACAGGAACATCCGCGGCAAATGCTTGGTCTAGCGTTTGCTTTATGTGGCGATGCATCGCAACCACATCGTTTGGCGATGCCGATTCACCGGAACCAATAGCCCATACCGGTTCGTAAGCAATAATTGGTATCGTATTTAACCCGCGACAGGACTCAGCAACCTGTGCCGCAATGACCGACTCGGCACCACCTGATTGTCGCTCAAGCAGTGACTCACCGACGCAAATAATGGGTCGAAGTCCCTCGGTCTCTAGGCGCAACGCTTTCTCTGCAATTACTGCGTTCGTCTCACTGTGACCCGACCGTCTCTCGGAGTGACCGACAATACCGTAGCGACACCCCAAAGCCTTGAGCATGGCAGCCGACACCTCTCCGGTATGCGCGCCCGCCGAATGAATCGAGACGTCTTGCCCGCAAAGCGACACGCCGTGTAGAGCGGCAGCGTGATGGACAAATACCGCGGGTGGCGCAACGACGACATCGGCAGTGGTCACCGCAGGACAATCATTCCATTCTCCCTCGAACGCTCGTACGGCATCGAGGTCGACAGCCATTTTCCAGTTGGCGACAATCAACTTTGGTATCATTCGACTTTTCTCATCGCAACGCTAGCGGACAAAGCGCTGTTGGCTAACCTCGTCCTTAATGTCGCTCCAGGTGAACAGACATCGTGAAATTTTCAAATTACGCCGAACATTACAGTAGCCAAAGTGGGATCGTCCAGCTAATGCAAGATTTGTCGATAGCTGCCCCTCCAGGTCAGCCCACTTTTCCTCTGGGCGGGGGTAATCCGGCGCACATTCAAGAGGTTCAGGACGTCCTGCGAGACAGCGCTCAAGCCTTAATTGACAGTGGGTCGCGCTTTGCCAGCATGATCGGCGACTACGATGCCCCTCAGGGCCATGAAAAATTCAGATGCGTGCTGGCCGCAGAGCTATCGACACTGTTCGGACGCCCCATTGATGCCGATAACATTGCGATCACCAATGGCAGTCAGGCCAGCTTTGAAATCTTATTTAATTCTCTGGCGGGTCGTTTTGAAGACGGCAGCTGGCGCGAAATAGCACTGCCTATTGCTCCGGAATACGTGGGTTATAACGACATGTCCAGACAAGCGCATTCAATCCTGCGCGCGTCGGCTGCGCAGATCGACCTGCTGTCAGACCAACAATTCAAATATCGTGTCGATACTTCAGCATTTTCCGTCAACCCGGCAACTACGGGCGCGGTCTGCTTGTCTCGCCCCACCAACCCATCCGGAAACGTCATCTCGGACCAGGAGCTCGCGCGCGTTGCTGCGCAATGTCGAGAGGCGGGCGTTCCGCTCATTATTGACAGTGCTTATGGGCTGCCCTTCCCCGGGATGATCTACACCGAGGCCACCCCTTTTTGGGACGAAAATACTATTTTATGCTTAAGCTTGTCTAAATTGGGTTTGCCTGGCGTTCGGACAGGCATTGTCGTGGCCGACACCGCAGTAACGCAGCTGATTCGTAATGCCAACGCCATCAATGGTCTTGCGCCTGCGCGCATCGGGCCGGAGCTCCTCTTGCCGCTCATTGAACGCCAGCAGTTGTCCGACCTGTGTGAGCGCGTCATCAAGCCTCACTACCTGGCGAAACAACAGCGCGCCATTGACACCATGCTGACTGCGGCTCACGACCTACCGGTTCGGATTCATAAGCCAGACGGTGCCATGTTTCTTTGGACATGGTTTGAGGGTTTGCCCGGCGGGACTGATGAACTTTATCGCCGCGGGGTCGATGAGGGCATTATCACCGTACCGGGTCGACACTTTTTTCAGGGACTCGAGGCCTCCTGGCAACATGCGCGGGAATGCCTGCGCATCAACTATGCGGGTGATCCAGACGTGGTCTGTGAGGGCATAGAACGCCTTATTAACATTGCCCGTCGCCAATACCGAGGTGCACCATGAGTCCATCAATATCGGTATAACTTCTGGTGGCACGCCATCTCATTCGCTATTGACCTGAGCGGGTCGAGGGCTCGGACAGGGTCAAAGAGGTCGTGCTCGGCTCTAATCTGAAGGTAACTTCGTCTCGTGAACCGCAATGCCAACCAATTGATCCAGGTTGCGTTGTGGTTTGCGGCCGACGCCTAGCCACGACCCAGTCGGCTGAGTATGATCCAGACTCACAACTGATCGAACGAGTCACAGCCATGCGCGTAGCCATTGTTATAGGAAGCCATCGAAAAGACTCTCAAAGCGCAAAGGTGGGACGCTTCCTGCAAAAGCAAATTCATGCGCTGGGTGATCACGAGTGCTGGACCTGCGATCTTGGTAAAGACCCCCTGCCCCTGTGGGACGAGGACATTGGGACCGGTGCTCCTCACTGGCATGCACTGGATGCGATAAACAAAAACCTAGGGCATACAGACGCCCTGATCGTGGTTGCGCCGGAGTGGCACGGCATGGTTCCCGCCGCATTAAAAAACTTCTTTTTGGTCTGCGGCGCAGGCGGAACACTGGCCCATAAGCCCGCGTTGGCCGTGGGCGTATCAGCCGGGCCTGGCGGCGCCTATCCCATTAATGAGCTCCGGACGAGCAGTTACAAAAACAACCGTCTTTGCTACTTACCAGAGCACTTAATCGTCCGCAATTGCATGATCGTCATGAATGAGAGCGACACAGAAAACGACACTGAAGAGCACCGCTATGTCTCGGAGCGGAGCGCCTACTGCGTCAGGCAACTACTGGCTTACGGCGTAGCGTTGGCACAGGTGCGTGCATCGGGAGCCGCTGATTTGGATGCCTACCCCAACGGGATGTAAGTTACGCGAGACGTTGGTAGCCACCACTGAAAAATACCAGCGGCTCACCTTCTGAGTGGGTCAGCGCCTCGACCTCGCCGACAATAATGTGGTGGTCACCCCCCTGATGAAGCGCTGTGAGTCGACACGACAATGTGGCGAGCGCGTCTTTGACCAAAGGCACACCAGCGTCGTTAACAATTGTGTCCGCAACATCCATTTCGTGGGCTAACGAACGCGCGTAACGATCAGACAGCGCTTGTTGAGAGCCTTTCAATATCGAAATCCCATACCGCTCGCACTCCGTGAACTCTTTAAAACACTCGGACGTGTTTTGAATGCTCCACAACACAAGGGCAGGATCTAGGGACACCGCGGCAAACGAATTCACCGTCATACCGATCGAACGGTGGTCAGACGTTTGTGTGGTCAAAATACAAACCCCGGTGGCGAATTGCCCCAAGGTATTCCGTAGCGCGCGCGTATCCAAGTTATACCCCCAATAGCTCGAGCGCAGATTAACACAGCGAATCGTTTCAAGACGTAATTGCTTTGGCTTAGTGCGGACAGAGGCAAGACATTTTGTACCCGTCGTCAGAGCGCATGAGCCCGCTTACTCCCATTCTCTAGCGACGCACCGCTGAGTCACACGTCATCTCAGGTTCATGACTCGCAATCGTCCGTGTCACGCCAGTTGACAGCACACGACAAGAATCTAAGCTGTACGGCCACGCCAATTGGAGAGTGCTAATGACCAACCCACTGCGGAGCTTGAACCACGGCCTGTGCGACGAGCTGAATATGCTGAGGGATACGACTCGGAACTTTGTACTCAAGGAATTAGCACCCATTGCAGACGAAGTCGATCGATCCAATGACTTCCCACATCACCTATGGCGAAAAATGGGAGCACTCGGACTACTTGGCATTACAGTCGATGAGCGTTTCGGCGGCTCAGCAATGGGGTATCTCGCTCACATCATCGTTCTTGAGGAGATCAGTAGAGCCTCCGCATCAGTCGGATTGTCTTACGGTGCGCACTCTAATCTGTGCGTCAATCAAATCCATCGCAACGGGTCGGAGAGTCAGAAAGAGAAATACCTCCCCGATTTATGTTCCGGTGCCAAGGTCGGTGCGCTCGCCATGAGCGAACCTAACGCCGGTTCTGACGTCGTGAGCATGGCGCTCAGGGCTGATCGTAAGGACGATCACTATATTTTGAACGGCACGAAAATGTGGATCACCAACGGTCCCGATGCTGACACCTACGTCATTTACGCAAAAACTGACGCCGAAGCGGGCTCGCGGGGGATTACCGCCTTTATTGTCGAGCGCGATTATCCCGGCTTCACCCAAGGCAAAAAGCTCGACAAGCTTGGTATGAGAGGCTCAAACACGGCAGAATTAATTTTTCAGAACTGCCCCGTGCCCGCTGAGAACGTGCTGGGCGAGGTCAACGCAGGCGTTGCGGTATTGATGTCTGGACTCGATTACGAGCGCGCCGTCCTTTCCGCGGGTCCGGTTGGCATCATGCAAGCCTGCATGGATGTGGTCGTGCCCTATGTTCACGAGCGCAAGCAGTTCGAACAACCGATCGGTGAGTTTCAACTGATCCAAGGTAAATTAGCCGACATGTACGCGTCTACGGCCGCTTGTCGCGCTTATCTTTACGAGGTAGGACGGGCGCTAGATCGAGGAGAGGACAGCCGGAAGGATGCGGCAGCCGTGATTCTTTACACGGCAGAAGCTGCCACACAATCAGCCTTAGATGCGATTCAAGTCTTGGGTGGAAACGGCTACACCATGGACTACCCCACCGGGCGCTTTTTGAGAGATGCGAAGCTTTACGAGATTGGCGCAGGAACCTCCGAGGTTCGTAGAATGTTGATTGGACGCGAGATTTTCCAAGAAACTGCATAGCCTCCACAAAAGGGGGATTGTTCCTCAGCGCTCTCCCCCCTACCCTTAGATCCTAAACCTGCATGTCACAGACATGTTTATTTAGTGCTAACGGGGAATGACGATGGGCGGGACTACGCGCTGGACTAAACTCAATTGGGAAGATCCCTTTGAGCTCGACATACAGCTAACCGATACGCAGCGAATGGTGCAGGCATCTGCACGTGAATATGCACAAACAAAGCTTGCACCCCGCGTTACCTCCGCGTTCGCTGACGAGCGCATGGATGCGGAGATTTTTCAGGAGATGGGCGATGTCGGCTTGCTCGGCTCGACCATTTCTGGCTACGGTTGTCCCGGTGTTGATTACGTCTGTTATGGACTCGTTGCACGCGAGATAGAGCGTGTCGATTCAGGCTATCGTTCGATGATGAGCGTCCAGTCGTCCCTGGTCATGTACCCTATTTTTGCTTACGGAACCGAAGCGCAGCGGGAACGTTATCTACCCGGTCTTGCCACTGGCGAGTTAATCGGCTGCTTCGGTTTAACCGAACCTGATCACGGGTCTGACCCGGGCGGCATGAAAACACGTGCCCGTGCTGTTGAAGGTGGTTACCGACTTACCGGTTCAAAGATGTGGATCAGCAATAGCCCCATCGCCGACGTTTTTGTCGTTTGGGCGAAAACCGACGACGGAATTATACGCGGCTTCGTCTTAGAAAAAGGCATGGAGGGCCTCAGCGCACCCAAAATCGAAGGGAAACTGGCGCTGAGAGCCTCGATAACCGGAGAGATTGTGATGGACAACGTCTTCGTCCCTGCCGAAAACCATCTGCCCAACACAGAGGGACTCAAAGGCCCCTTCGGCTGCTTGAATAACGCTCGATTTGGCATTGCTTGGGGCGCATTGGGCGCGGCAGAAACCTGCTGGCAAACGGCTCGCCAGTACACACTCGATCGTCAACAGTTCGATGTGCCTCTGGCAAGTAAACAGATCATTCAGCTTAAGTTGGCGAATATGCAGACTGAGATCTCGATTGGCCTACAGGCATGCCATCGTGCGGGAGTGATGATGAGTGACGGTGCCATATCGCCGGACCTGATTAGCTTAATCAAACGCAACTCCTGTGGTAAAGCGCTGCAAATTGCCCGCGATGCACGTGACATGCTCGGCGGCAACGGCATTTCAGGCGATTTCCCCATCATTAGGCACATGCTTAATTTGGAAGTTGTGAACACTTACGAGGGCACGCATGACGTTCATGCGTTAATATTGGGGCGAAGCCAGACTGGCATTTCCGCTTTTTAAGGAGTTTTTGTGTCCCCCTCTGATGTGTCTACTATCGATGATGTCCGCATCGATGGTATCAACGACCTCGTGGCGCCCAACGAGATCATCGACCAATATCCCGTCTCTCTTGAAGCGACCGCACTCATTCAGTCGACTCGACGAAAAATCGGCAACATTATGCGCGGTGACGATAAGCGCTTGCTGGTCGTTATTGGTCCTTGCTCAATTCATGATGCGGACGCCGCTATTGAATATGCGCAACGGTTACAACACGTCCGCAGCCAGCACGCCGACAAACTCGAAATTGTCATGCGCACCTACTTCGAGAAACCCCGAACCAGCTTAGGTTGGAAGGGCTATATCAATGATCCGTTTCTCGACGGGAGTTTCCGAATTAATGAGGGTCTAGCACTGGCTCGAAAACTCTTATTGACCATCAATGACATGGGCATTCCCACAGCCGGTGAATTTCTTGACGCAATCTCTCCACAATACGTCGCGGACCTGATGTCTTGGGGCGCCATTGGTGCACGAACAACCGAAAGTCAGAACCATCGCCAACTCGCGTCGGGGCTGTCCTGCCCTGTTGGATTTAAAAACGGAACCGAAGGCAATGTGCAAATTGCGGTCGATGCGATTAAAGCCGCAGGTGCGAGTCACCACTTCCTATCCGTCACAAAGACCGGTTCTGCAGCCATTGTCAAAACCTCTGGGAACTCGGACTGCCATCTCATTCTGAGGGGAGGTTTGAAGCCTAACTACGATGCGACCAGTGTGCGCGAAGCCGAACTACTGCTTGAAAATGCAAATCTCTGCACTGGGTTAATGGTGGATTGCAGCCATGCAAACAGCCAAAAAGATCATGCGAAGCAAATTGGTGTTTGCCAGAGCATTGTTGACCAGCGACGTGGGGGTGACTCCTCAATTCGTGGTGTGATGATTGAGAGTCACCTTGTTGGCGGTAATCAACCGATCGCGGCTACCGGCGATCTTACATACGGCAAAAGCATCACCGACGCCTGCCTCGGATGGGCAGACAGTGAGATGCTTTTGGATGCACTCGCTGACGGTTAAGTCAGCACGGCAAGGAAGGCGCGTGGCGCCAAACAGATAGGCACGCCACTCACCTCGCTCAACCTTTATACGCTGAGTATTCCGCCTCCTAAGCGCTACGGATAATCGGGCGACACGATCGGCGTATCACTCGTGTCAGACTCGATAAGTTCAATAATAGGCTGGTTAAACCCTCGCTTTAGACCCGCTAATGAACGTCGATTTTTACCCATCATGGGCGCTGCAATTTCAAGCGCGGCACCCTCAAGGGCGTCCAGGCTTGCGAGGGCATCGACAACATCCAGCTCGAGCGCCCGCATCGCCGTAAGACGCTCGCCGGTCAGTAGCGCCGCTCTGATGGCCATTGGACTCAACTTACTGCACACCAACTCGTTCATCCGAACCGTCAGCGTCATATTGAGGTCGACCTCAGGAAGACAGAAAAACCCCCGATCTTCACGCATCACCCGATAGTCAGACGCCAGCGCAATCATTGCTCCCAAGCCAAAGGCATGACCGGTCATGACAGAGACTACCGGTATTGGCGCATCCAAAAGGCGCACCAAGACACGCATGCAGAGCTCTGGAAACTGCTTATCACCAGAGGCCATAAGGTATTCCAAATCCAGACCTTGGCTGAAATTTTTACCCTCGCCTGAAAGCAATAAAACCTGACACTCCTCATCGGCGATGGCGGCCGAGATGGCGTCATCGAATTGTCCCAAAGTCTCAGGATTAAAACGCCCTTCTCCCAAAAACACATGACGATGAATCGCTGGCATAGCGTGGTCTCTTTTAAGGAATTTGTGGTGACAAATACTACAGGACACTCGCCTAATTGAGATAAACTTATGTCACTTTTAATCAGACTGGATCCCTTTATGAGCAAGCTCGACCAACTGGCCACAATGAGCACCGTCGTCGCTGACACCGGAGACATTGATGCGATCGCAACGCTCAAACCAGTCGACGCCACTACTAATCCGTCATTGCTTCTAAAAGCCGCGGGACTCGAGCGCTTTGAGAGCGATGTGGCATCGCTAAAAGGCACGGCGAACGCCGCAGATGCGTTCGCGGTCAGAGTGGGCTCACAAATCGTCTCACTCGTACCGGGCGTCATCAGTACTGAAGTCGACGCCCGGCTGTCATTCAATACCACAGCGACCGTCGCAAAAGCCGAAGCGCTCATCGCGCGTTACTCAAAGGCGGGTGTCGATTCCAGTCGAGTTCTTATTAAAATAGCGGCTACCTGGGAAGGTATTCGTGCAGCCGCTGAACTGGAGAAACGCGGCATTCACTGCAACTTAACCTTGCTCTTTGGGTTTGAGCAGGCAAAGGCATGTGCAGACGCCGGCGTATTTCTTATCTCACCCTTTGTCGGCCGCATTACCGATTGGTACAAGGCCAACACAGACGTCATTATTGAAACGCCCTTACAGGATCCGGGCGTACAATCGGTACATCGAATTTACGATCACTACAAAACGCACGGCTACAAAACCGTGGTCATGGGCGCAAGCTTCAGGAACACGGGGCAAATTGAGGCGTTAGCCGGCTGCGATAGGCTGACGATCGCACCCAACCTGCTTGCCGAACTTGGGGCGGCCGACGGACCACTTGAGCGCCGGCTAACCGACGTCTCCGCGACGAGCGCTGCCGCCGTTGCCATTACCGAGGCTGAGTTTCGCTTTGACCACAACGAAAGTGCGATGGCGAGTGAGAAACTCGCCGACGGCATCCGTCGGTTTGTAGCAGACCAACGGCAGTTAGAGGCTGCGCTGTCCTGAGGGTCAGTTCCCTCGCCCGGAGAAGCCTCTATTTAAAAGCAGCTGGGCGCTTCTCAAAGAATGCGGCGACTGCTTCGAGTTGATTCGGCTCATAGATAATAGCGGTCTGCTCTACTGATTCAGCGGTGAGCAACTCGGCATCTGTTGCATCGCCCATGTGGTTAGAGAGACGTTTGGCACTCCGAATAGCATCAGGATTCTTTGTCGCTATCGTTTTCGCAAGCGACATTGCTCGAGCCAGTGGATCGTCATTTATCTCGGTCGCAAATCCAAACTGCTGAGCTTCGCTACCGGAGAAAATTTCGTTGGTGTAGACCAGACGCCTTAAAATATCGTCTCGAACATTGCCACGCCACAGGGGATAGCCCGACATGTCGGGGACGAGACCCCAGCGCATTTCCATGACCGCACATTGCGTGTCGGGGTGAATGATTTTGACATCGGCACCGGCCATCAACTGCATCCCCCCGCCAAAGCAGATGCCGTGCACGGCGGCAATAACAGGCACGGGTAGTTGTCGCCAACCCCAGCCCATTTGCTGAACAAAATTCGCTTTCTCGTGGGTTCTTGGGAGCAAGTCAGTAGGACCGGTCTCGCTCGCACCAAAACTCGACACATCTAAGCCGGCGCAAAAGGCATTACCTTCACCACTTAACACAATGACACGGATCGAAGAATCATCGCTCAGTGCCTCAATTGTCGAGAGAACGGCATCAAACATCGCCGGGTCAAGTGCATTCATTTTGTCGGCTCGATTTAACCGAACGTGACACACACCTTCTTCTATCGTGACTAAGACCCGTTCTGACATCACTCCACACCCCACCTAGTTTTTGCAGTAAGGATAATAGTGCCACGCATCGGCGGCAATGAACTTCAGGAATAGGCGTTATAGGGTGTTTTTACCAACGAAATAACCACTACACTGCGGGTCGGTATTCCCATCTGGCAGGGTCGTCGTGTTCGAAACAACACACCGGCTGCTTTATTTGCATTGGTGCAATCACAACGTTACTGTCAGCTAACAATAAGACTTCACGAGACCACTATGAACTCGATCGCAGAAATCAATCCATCGATAGCCGCATCTGTCGAACAAGCCCAAGCCCTTCAAGCGTCTATGCAAATGAAGCTTGATGAAATGCGCCGTGCGCATTTGAAAAACGCGAATCCGACGTTTGCTGAGCGCAAACATGACTTACTGCAGCTCAAGCGGTTAATCGGTGAAAATACAGAGGCGATTACGCACGCGATTTCACAAGATTACGGGCACCGCTCTGAACACGAAACGATGTTTGCCGAGTTCATCGGCACAGGCGGGTCGATCGCAGACATTCTAAAAAACCTCAAACGTTGGATGAAGCCTGAAAAACGGCACGTCGACCAAGGCATGTTTCCGTTTGCGACGAATACCGTGATTCCCCAACCGTTGGGTGTCATGGGCTTGATTGTGCCGTGGAACTTCCCTGTCTTTCTCGCTGTTTCACAAATTGCGACAGCATTTGGGGCGGGCAACCGTGCCATGGTTAAAATGTCAGAGAACAGCCGGCACCTGACGCGCTTACTCCAAGAACTGTCACCCCAATATTTACCTGAGGACAAACTCTTCTTTATTGAGGAGACCGGTGGTGTGGGTATCGAGTTTTCCAAACTCGCGTTTGATCTCATTATATTTACAGGTTCAGGCGCCACAGGTAAAAAAGTAATGGCCTCTGCAGCACAGAACTTAACGCCTGTCATTTTGGAGCTGGGAGGCAAGTCCCCCGCGATCATTGATCCAGACTATGACCTCGCCAAAGCGGCTGAGCGAATTATGTTTGCTAAGCAGTTTAACGCCGGACAAATTTGCGTGAACGTAGACTACGTCATGGTGCATAAGTCTCAGGCTGACGAGTTCATCGAGCATTGCAGTCAATGGCTTAAAGACACAGTCCCCACGATCAACAGCGATGACTACACATCGATGATTGACCAGCGCGCCTACGACCGCATGATGGCCACCCTTGACGATGCACGCAGCCATGGTGCACGAGTCATTAATCCAACCGGTGAAGAGCCCAATCCCGACACGCGAAAAGTACCGGTACAGTTCGTGGTCGATACCTCTCCCGAGATGATTATTCGAAACAGAGAAACCTTCGGACCGCTGCTGATGATTGTGACCTACGAGACGCCAGAAGACGTCATCAATCACGTCAATTCAGGTGATCGGCCGCTGGCGATGTACCCGTTTACCCGCAATAAAAAGCTGTCTGATCTCTACATCAATCAGATTATGTCTGGTGGCGTCAGTATCAATGATGCGTTACTTCACGTGTCGCAGCATGACCTGCCATTTGGTGGTGTTGGTGGCAGTGGCATGGGGCACTACCACAGCAAAGAAGGCTTTACGTCGTGCTCGAAACTACGTCCGGTCTTCCACCAAGCGAACTTTACAATGAACAAGTTCCTTGCGCCGCCCTACACCGGTTATAAAGATAAGATGTACCGCTTTCTAACCAAGAAAAGCATGAAGTAACTGCTAGAAAAAAGCCCCTAACGGGGCTTTTTTTTGACCTGATAAAAACCCACTCGTTACCAATAGCCCGCATAGATCAGTACTAAAATCAGGGAGACCGCAATCGCTGATACATTAAACCCCTGAGTCGTTCCAAACTGAATATCACTAAGAAGGACAGGCTGACCCGCCTCAGGCTCACGTGTCAACAGCGCAACGACCACCCCAAGCGCGACATTGATCAAGAAAACCAACCAAATACGAAGTACAAACGGCAAATCGGGCATTGCGACTTTCAGCGCCAAACTGGCCACCACTGAACCAATCAGAACGGCATAGGCACTAGCCTCGTTGGCACGCTGGAAGAAAAAGCCCAGCAGAAAAATCGTCACCACGCCCGGTGCAATGAACCCTGTGTATTCCTGAATTGTCTGGAAGGCGCTTTCCATCCCGCCGAGGAAGGGTCGAGCCAAGACGAGTGCAATGACCATTGCCGCAAGGGCCACTGCGCGTCCCACCATGACGTAATGCGACTCATCACGTGCTTCACCCACGTACTGCCGATAGATATCCATGGTAAAGATGGTCGAGATCGAGTTCATCATTGATGCAAGCGATGAGACTATTGCGGCAATTAGTGCGGCAAAAACCAGCCCTCGAAGCCCGGCAGGCGCCAGCTTCATCAACTCACCGTAAGTCCGGTCCGGCTGACTATTGAGCACATTCGCCGCTAGCGCTGCGTCCTGCGCTAGCACCAGCGCGGCAATACCTGGAACCACGACAATCAAAGGGATGAGCAGTTTCAGAAATGCGGCAAATGCCAAGCCCTTTTGTGCTTCAGCAAGACTCTCCGCACCCAAGGCTCGCTGGATAATGTATTGGTTGAACCCCCAGTATGAAAAATGCAGCACCCACAGGCCACCCAGCAAGGTCCAAATGCCTGGCAGATCGCGATAATTCGGATGTGCCTCGTCTAAGATCATTTTAAAATGCCCGGGAACTTCCGCGCCCAAGCGCGTCAAACCGGCCAGAGCGCCCTGCCCGGAGCTCACCGCATCCAGCGCAAGCCACGTAATGGCAAAACCACCCAGAATCAATATCACAACCTGAATAATGTCAGTCAGCGCAACCGCCTTTAAACCGCCGTTCAGCGAGTACAGCACTGCAAATGCGGCCAGACTGATCATGGCCGTCATGACGTTCAAGCCCGTCAGGCTCTCTATAGCGAGACCACCCAGCCAAAGGACCGCCGTTAAATTGACGGCCGTGTAGAGCACAATCCAATAAAACGACATGAGCGACTTAACGCCCGTGCCGTAGCGCGTCTGCAGAAACTGCGGCATGGTGTAAATTTCGCGCTTGAGAAAAATCGGGAGGAAATATTTAGCCACGATCAGCAATACGATAGCGGCTTGCCACTCATAAGCGGCAATGGCAAGACCGACTACATAACCTTGCCCCGACTGACCAATAATCTGCTCGGCTGAAATATTGGCGGCAATCAGAGACGCACCAATCGCCCACCAAGGGAGCGTCCTTCCCGCGAGGAAATAATCCTCTGTCGTTTTTGCTTTGCCCGTATCTCGCGAGACCCATTGCGCCAAGCTAAAGAGTCCAACGGCGTAAATGGCCACAATCACGATATCAATAGTTGTCATGTATCCATCCTTTTATTGTTTTTTTTTCGTCGCCTTAGTTCAGCAACGCTGTGTCATTGACCAAGTCAGCACACGACACAATAGAGCGAATCGCGGGTGCCGTCGCCAGTTTGATTTCAGTAATATCCACCGTTAAGTCACCCGCGGTCGCCATTACAAAGGCCGTATTGACCTGCTCAAGTGACAGTCCAGCATCGGCAAAGCACGCGGTCGGGATCGCCTTTCGTGTCCATTCGCCCAACGGTGCATCGAGCAGTACTTTCGTAAAAGTCACCTCGCCCGAACACGGGTATTTGCAATCCATACGAAGTGTCGTGGTCGCCGTCGGCTGCTCCACGACTCGGAATTCGACCACCAACGCACCTCCGGCCTCGTTAAGATCGGTTAAATCAGTGGGGTACTCTGACTGCATATAAATCAGTGAAAGATCTCCACCCGATTCGGCAAAGGTGAAGCGCCGACTGTCTTCCTGCACCACTCGGTCAACTGCTCTGACTACAACACTGCCGCTAGAGGACTGGGCAATGCTCGATGTCACTTCAACAGTCCAGTCGCTTTTGTCGCCGGTAAACAGCTTCCAAGACCCGCGAGGCCCGCCTTTAAAGACCTCTTGGTCCAAACTGTTGTCAGCACCGATAAGTTCTTCTGAGAGTGCCGACCACAATGGGGCCTGCGTTACTGACAAACCATAGCCAATCGGAAATGCGAACTCGTCAACCGGCATATCGCGATCTGCGGCGTTGACATCCAACGCCGGCCACGGCATCGGCAGCGTACCCACAAAGTCAAACTGCACTGCATCGTTGGCGTCTCTGAGCAACACGTCAGCAATACCCTCACCCTCTGTGCCTGGCAACCACGAAACCACAAACGCGTCACTCTGATTGAGCAGGTCGTTTATCCACATGGGACGACCCGTCAGAAACACAGCGACGACCGGAATGCCTTTTTCGACCAGCGCGTTAATGAGTTTACGTTCACCGCGCTTGTCATACCAAGCAACCGTGTAAGCATCTCCCTGCATCTCGGCATAGGGTGTCTCGCCAAACACCACGACAGCCGCATCGACATCGGCGTTAACGTCGCGGACAATCCGCCCTCCCGCCGCACTTACCTGACGCTCAAGTCCGTCAAGAATCGAAGTGCCGCCGGGAAAGTCGGTGTTGCTGTTGCCCGTACCTTGCCAACTAACGGACCAGCCGCCACTTTGCTGCCCAATATTGTCTGCACCCGGGCCCGCTACCAAGTACGTACCAATCGGCGAAAGCGGCAGGAGTTGATTTTCGTTTTTGAGCAACACCTGGGATTTTCTGACCGCTTCTCGCGCAATACTTCGATGATCGGGGTGCCCAATCTGATCCTCGTACTGGGCGGCCAAAGAAGATGGCAACCCTCGTTTAAACAGCCCCGCTCTTATTTTCATGGTCAAAATATTGCTCACCGCTTCATCAATCCGTGCCGCAGGAATTTCTCCAGACTCCGCCTGCGCAAGCGTGTTGTGGTAGAGCGACTTCCAATCGGTGGGGACCATCAGCATATCAACCCCTGCATTAACCGCTTGGGCGCAATCATCATTTGTGCACCCCTTCACTTCACCCACGCCATGCCAGTCGCTCACCACCATCCCCTCAAAATCCATCTCGTCTCTGAGGAGGTCTGTGAGAATGCCCTTGATACCGTGAATTTTTTCACCGTACCAACTGTTAAAAGAGGCCATCACGCTCATGACGTCTTGGTCTATCGCTTCGACATAGCCCTGTCCATGAATCGCCACCAACTCGTCCAAGGGCATACTCGTGTCGCCGCGATCATCCCCTCGCAGTGTCCCACCGTCGCCAATAAAGTGCTTTGCCGTTGATGCAATCCCTTCCGCCTGCATGGCGGTGACAATGGGTGCTACGAACGACGCCGCAATTGTAGGATCCGAACTAAATGATTCGTAAGTTCTTCCCCAGCGCGCGTCTTTCGCCACAGCGACTGTGGGCGCGAAGATCCAGTCGATGCCCGTGGCTTTGACCTCACGTGCTGTCGCGCCAATAATCTGACTGACAAGCTCCGGATCTCTTGTCGCACCCAAACCAATATTGTGCGGGAACAAGGTGGCGCCCATGACGTTATTGTGCCCGTGCACCGCATCAGTGCCCCAGATAATCGGGATGCCCGAACCACCACCACTGGTATCGACAGACGCCGAGTAGTACGCGTCTGCAAGCTCGACCCAGTCCTGAACTGAGGCGTATTTGTTTTCCTGAGGAAATGCCCCGCCCCCATTGAGCACACTGCCCAAGCCATATTCGAATACGTCTTGGGGAGTCACGTCGCGGATCTCGCCCTGAATCATTTGCGCTACTTTTTGCTCGAGCGTCATATTGGACACAATGTCATCGACACAGACCCTGCGCTCTGTCTTTCCTTCTGCGCGCGCCGCGCAGGAGAGGTCCAAACGCTCATTGGTGACTGGCGATTCACACCCCACCAACACGACCGCGCCGACAGTAACAGCTGCTGCAACACTCTTTAAATGCACTCTTTCCCCCTAATTACCTTGATATTATGCGTCGCTGAAATTACGGCCTGCTTGCAATGCAACTCAGCTAACCTTTGTCTCGCCGCGCCTCTGCGTCGTGGTTGTGCTTCTATGAACAAAATTACTGCGTCATCCGCTATGGATGCACGGGCTTTGCGACAATCAGGTCGATAAGAAAGGTCAAATGGACACGCGTTAGCCACGCACGGACTCAGCGGCAATAAGGCGTCACTAGGCGCTTAGTATACGGGCTCGACACTGACGTTGTCGCGCCAGATTTAAAAGGGTGCGTGGTGTTTCCCATTTACCGCACCGACGTCCCGACTTATCTCAAGGTCCCTGTCCTACCGCAGGCGCTCGTGGGATGTTAGCGTCTGCAAATTATTTCAAACTAATAACTAGTCGGGGTTACTCCAAACATGGATCGTCACTTGTTTGCTAAAAAACGCGTATCACTCGCGGTATCAGTTGCGCTAGGCGCAGTCGCCGCTGCACCAGTTGCGGCGCAAGAGAGCGACAGCGCTAACAGTCAAATCATGGAAGAGGTCGTGGTCACCGGTATTCGATCAAGCCTCAAACGTGCGATGGACACCAAGCGAGACGCCACAGGTGTTGTGGATGCTATTACCGCCGAAGACATCGGCGACTTCCCTGATACTAACCTTGCCGAAGCGCTTCAACGTATTACCGGTGTCGCCATTGACCGAGACCGTGGTGAAGGCGCACGAGTCACCGTTCGTGGTTTCGGAGCCGACTTCAACTTAGTCACGCTGAATGGCCGACAGATGCCAACTCACGGTGGTTTAGGTCGATCGTTCGACTTTGGTGATATCGCGTCCGAAAGCGTTTCGGGCGTTGAAGTCTATAAGACGGCTCAAGCCAGTGTTCCAACGGGCGGAATTGGCGCCACGATTAACGTGTTGACCTCGAAGCCATTAGACAACCCTGGATTAACCGCGTCGTTAAGCGCCAAAGGGGTCAAGGATCAGAGCTCATTTTCTGGCGACGATTGGACGCCGGAAGTCGCCTTCCTCTTATCGCAGACTTTCTTAGACGACACTGTGGGCATTTCGATCACAGGTAGCTTCCAAGAACGACAATCAGGACAAGCCTCTGCTTCTAACGGAAACTGGCTCGAGCGCGACGGAGTGGGTATTCCCGATAATGGACAGCAAATAAACGGCCCATCGGCTGGCGATATCGTCGGACTGCCACAGCAGCAAACTTACTCGCTCGACGAGTGGGACCGGGAGCGCACCAATGCTCAGGTCACGCTCCAGTGGAGTCCCATTGAGACGTTGACTGCAACATTAGATTATACCTACGCAGAACTGGACCTTCGTCACACGGCGAACAGTGTAGCCGCTTGGTTCAGCCCTTCAGGGCAATCCGGCAACTGGATTAACGAAGACGGTGTCGTGAGCCCACTGGTTTACACCGAAACAAATAACCAACCCGACTTTTCGATGGGTGCGTTTTCTGACGCATCAATTAACGAGCGAAAGTCTCTGGGCTTCAACATCGCCTGGGATCCGACAGACCGACTCAGTTTGGCGTTGGACTACCACGACTCAGACGCAACACGAGACCCCAACAGCGTTTACGGCAGTTCAGGCCAAGTATCAATGTCGATCTTTGGTCGAGAGCTGACGTCTGTGGACTACCGCAATGAGCTCCCAGTGCTGACCGTGGGTATGGCTGAGCCTATTTCCCCCGATGACCTGCAGATCTCTGGATCCGTGTTCAACAACTACTGGGCTGACATGAATATCGAGCAGACCCAGTTCGATGGTTCGTTCGAGCTGACTGACACGTTGGTGCTGGACTTTGGCCTTGCTCAGACTGAAGTCGAAAACTACTCTGCTTCATCGAACGTCCAGCGTAATACCTGGGGCCAGAACCAAACGTCTGCGTTTGGCAGTGTTGCCGACCTCGTTGTTCCAGCCTCGCTTGCTGGCGTTTACAGCGAGTTGGCCGGTGGCGATCAGGTGAATCTCAACTTCTTCATGGCAAATATGGAAGATCTAGCACAACGCGCTGAGTTCTTGCAGAACCTGTCCGAGAGCAACCCAATGCACCTCGCGCAAGCCAGTACGGGTGGCGATTGCGGCACGGGGTTCTGTCCGAGCTCAACACCGGATGCTGCTGACAACTTCAGCGAAGACAGCAAGGCCGCTTACTTACAGCTGAACTTTGCAGGTGAGATCATTAATCGTCCGTTTAACGTCCGCGCAGGCGTGCGTTATGAAGAGACCGAAGTGGTATCAAGCACCGCAGCACTGGCCTACGATCGGGTCGAATGGCGCTCTACCAACGAATTTGAAATTATTCGAGCCGAGGGCTCAGTACCCTCATCATTAGAGGGCGAGTATGACTTTACTCTCCCCTCTTTGGATTTTGATATTGAGTTGACCGACGACCTTGTTCTGCGTGCCTCAGCCAGTCAAACACTGGCACGCGCAGGCTATGGCTCGCTGGTGGGTACGCTCAACTTACCCACGATTACGCGTGTCGATCAGGGCATTCCTGGCGAGGCCATCGCGTCTGTCGGTAATCCCGGACTGCTCCCTTATGAGTCTGATAACTTTGATTTGTCGCTTGAGTACTATTACGGAGACGCAAGTTATGTCTCAGCCGGGTACTTCGACAAGAACGTGCGAAACTGGATTGCCGGAGGCGTACTTGAAGACGTTGTTCTGAACGATCAGCTCGCGTCTCCGGGTCTAGGCCCGCTCTACAACGACGCAGCCGCAGCGCTTCAAGCACAAAATGGTGCTTATCCGGGTAACGCAGAAATTCGCGACTACATTTTTGCAAACTTTGCCGACCAGCCTGGCGTTGACGCCGCTAACCAGGTCATTACCGGCATCGTTGGTCGTGATGACGCGGTCCCCTTCAACGTCAACACGCTCACGAACAGTGATCGTGAGGAGAGTATCGACGGCTGGGAGCTGGCGTGGCAGCACAACTTTTGGGATACCGGCCTCGGTTTCATTGCGAACATGACACTGGCTGATGGCTCAGCAGTATTCAATAACCAATCCAACGAAAGTCAGTTCGCATTGGCGGGATTGTCAGACACTCGGAACTTTGTGTTGTTCTACGACAAATACGGCCTGCAAGCTCGTGTCGCGTATAACTGGCGCGACGGTTACTACACGGGTGGTGATACCAAACCCGGTTATCAGACCGAGTATGAGCAATGGGATGGCAACATCACCTACGAAGTATCGGACAGCATGGTCGTGTACGTGGAAGGCATTAACCTGACTAACGAGACGTTCCGATCGCACGGACGCAGTACTTATCAAACCTACGGTGTAGGTCAGATTGGCGCTCGTTACAACGTGGGTTTCCGCTATAAGTTGTAAGCTTAAGATCGACTACTTCTTCGATAAAACCGCCTTCTGGGCGGTTTTTTGTTTTTGTAAATACTACAAAGTCTTACACTTAGGCATAAGTGGTTGAGAGCGCGCATTGATGACTGAAGACATCAAAAATATCGTAATCGTAGGCGGCGGATCCGCCGGATGGCTTGTTGCCAGCATTCTGGCAGCCCGCTTTAAACCGAGTGACCTGGGCATCCGCATAACGCTGGTCGAATCACCTAATGTGCCCAGCGTTGGTGTCGGCGAGGGCACGTGGCCTTCCATGCGGACTACGCTCAAGAATATTGGAATATCAGAGTCGGAATTTATCCGCGAGTGTGACGCTTCACTCAAACAAGGGACCTGGTTCAAAGATTGGGTGGCTGTTGGCGACACGCCCTACTACCACCCGTTCTCGCTTCCTGAAGGCTTTGATTCGGTCAATCTGGCCGAGCATTGGCTAGCGGGCGCTGCGGGGGATATATCGTTCGCAGAAGCAGTCACCCCACAGTTTTCTGTCTGCGAAAACGGCAGAGCTCCAAAGCAAATTGGCATTCCAAATTACGCCTACACCGTGAACTACGGGTACCACTTAGACGCCGGCAAGTTTGCAGGGCTTCTCACGCGAAACGCGACGCAACAGTTAGATGTTAAACACATCTCTGCTGATGTGACGGGTGTTTTAGCCGATGACGAGGGGTACATCACTGCAGTGCAGACGGCGCAACAGGGCGAGATCTCGGGCGATCTTTTTATCGACTGTACAGGGTTTCAAAGCCTACTCCTCGGACAACATTACAACGTCCCCCTAACGTCACAGAGACACCACCTGTTCAACAATGCAGCCGTCGCTGTCCAAGTGCCTTACGCTGACGAGAAGGACAGTATCGCGGCAACAACGCGGTCGACCGCGCAGCCCAACGGTTGGGTGTGGGACATTGGCTTGCAGAATCGACGCGGTGTTGGACACGTGTTCTCAACGGATTATCAAAGTCCGAAAGAGACGGAACAAAAGCTCGATGAATATCTTAAATCCACGGGTAGGTCCGAGGGTCTTTCAGGACTCTCACCCAGACTGTTAGAATTTGAACCCGGCTACCGAGAGCAGTTCTGGGTCAAGAATTGTCTCGCCATCGGTTTGTCCGCAGGCTTTATTGAGCCCTTAGAAGCGTCCGCACTGGTACTGATCGAGTTGAGCGCCAACGCGCTGGCTGACCGAATGCCACACGACAGAGCCACGATGCAGATTGTTGCGAAACGTTTTAACGCGGAGTTCCTCGGCCGGTGGCGCCAAATCATCGACTTCTTGAAGCTCCACTATGTGTTATCAGCTCGCTCTGACTCGCGTTATTGGCGCGACAACCGACTCGCAAGTTCTATTCCAGATACATTGCGCGAGAATCTCTCTTTGTGGCAAACACAGCCCCCTTGGTACCATGATGACATGCGGCGTGATGACATGTTTCCAGCGGCCAGTTATCAGTACGTTCTTTATGGAATGGGGTTTAAAACGAATAGTGCCTTACACACTCTTAGGAATGATCGCGCCCAAAGAGAGCAAGCGATTCGGCTCTTTTCTGAAACGCGCAAAAAGGCACAACGCTTTGGTCAGCACCTACCACCCAATCGATATTTGATGGACCAAGTGCGCACGCAAGATTTTTCTCCGGTCTAGAGAGGAACTGGTTTGAGTAATATTCAGAAATTAAATAACGTCCAGCATGGCAAGCTCAAGATAAAGCAGGCCTTGAGCGACGGTGATGCTGTGATGTTCTCAGCGGTCTTCACCAGTGAGATGCGCGCACTGCAAAGCAATTTCCCGCTTCTTTTTTTCAAGAACACGAATGACGGTCGCTTTCAGCCCATCGCACTGTTTGGCTTTGAGCAGGGAGAGAACCTTTTCTTGGATGAGTCTCGTTGGGACAGTCAGTACATCCCGATGCTGATCCAAAGAGGTCCTCTCATGATCGCTACGGAGGGTAATTCTGACGCCAGCGACTCAGATCGGGTCGTCGCCATTGATATGAGCCATCCTAATGTCAACGAAGAGGAGGGAGAACCGCTCTTTTTAGAGTTTGGTGGCAACTCTGAGTACCTCGATCGATTAGCAACTATGCTTGAGGGCATTCATATTGGGTACACGAAGACGCCTCAATTTGTCGATGCGTTGCTGCAGCACGACCTGATTACGTCGGTGACGCTCAAGATCACGCTGCTCAACGGTAAGGACCATACGCTTGAAGGCTTTTATGCCATCGACGATGAAAAGCTCCAACTTCTAAATGAAGACGCGATCACCGATCTGCATCGCCGCGGGCACCTCCTACCCGCCTACATGATGGTGGCGTCTCAGTCACAGCTCAAACGCTTGATTGCGCTTAAAAACGACAAGGTTGCAGGATAAGTCCTTATGGCCGCCTGTTCAGATGCTCGACCCATCAGAGAAGTTCAGCTTACAAGCGGTTCGGTTCCTGCGAGTGGGCTTCTTGAGTCGGATACACCTTGGATTGCGAGAGGCTATTTGAATAACTGGCCTGTGGTCAAAAAAGCGAGCCACAGTGACGAAAGTGCCCTGTCGTATCTCTTGGAGTTTTATCAGGGTCGACCCGTAAGCGCCTTCCTCGCCGAACCCGAGGCGAAAGGTCGCTTCTTTTATAATCAGGACGTCACCGCATTTAACTTTGTTCAGGTCAACACGCAGCTCGACCAAGTCTTTAAAAAGCTGATGAGTTTCTCGAACGAGGACGCCAATCCGGCGCTTTATGTGGGAAGCACTCAGACCAGTGCTTGGCTGCCGGGTTTTAACGAGGCGCATCAGTTGCCCTTTGCACTTCCGGGGGCGCTGACGAGCATTTGGATCGGGAATCAAACCCGCGTCGCGGCGCATTTCGATTTCCCGAGAAATATTGCAGGCTGCATTTTAGGACAGCGACAATTCACGCTCTTCCCACCAGAACAAGTCGAGAACCTTTATGTCGGGCCGTGGGATCTGACCCCCGCAGGCCAGCCAATCAGCATGGTCGATTTCCATGAGCCAGATTACGCAGCATACCCAAAGTTTGCCGAGGCCGAGCGTCACGCACTCATTGCGCACCTGCAGCCGGGAGACGTCATCTACATTCCAAACATGTGGTGGCACCACGTCGAGTCGCTCTCACCCATCAATGGCCTGATTAATTTTTGGTGGCAAGAGACTCCGGGTGTTTACGGGTCTCCTACAGAGGCACTAAAGCACGCATTCCTGAGTATTAGGTCACTCCCGGCTCCCCAACGAAGCGCGCTAAAAGCCCTGTTCAATCACTACGTATTTGCAGAGGATACAGCGCATTTAGAACATCTTCCCGAGCACAGCTGGGGCCGCCTTGATGAAGTAACGGACACCTTGGCAAGACAACTTCGCGCCGAACTCACTAATTCACTGAAACGGTAATGATTTTATGACTCAACGGAATGTTGAAAGGGTCGTCATCGCAGGCGGGGGCACCGCGGGCTGGATGGCTGCCGCCGCCTTGTCGCGACTGGTCGGGCGTAAACTCTCCATCACCTTGGTTGAGTCTGAAGAGATCGGCACTGTGGGCGTGGGTGAGGCGACCATTCCAACGATACTCACAATCAATCGTCTACTGCAGATCCCAGAACCCGACTTTATTAAGCTCACCAGTGGCACCTTTAAACTGGGAATACGCTTTGAAAATTGGCTTCGCGAAGGCGAGCACTATTTGCACTCCTTTGGCGACACGGGTAAGGGAAGTTGGGCTGCCGGATTTCATCACTTCTGGCTTCGCGCCCGAGAGCTGGGACTTGCCGAGGAGTACGGCGAGTATTGTACCGAGCTCAAGGCGGCTGAAGCGGAGCGATTTGGTATATCTAGCGATCACTCGTTGAACTACGCCTACCACCTCGATGCAACCAAGTACGGTATGTATCTTCGTAAAATGGCTGAGGCCAGCGGCGTTAAACGTGTCGAGGGCAAGATAGCGACAGTCGAGCTGTGCCCCTCTGACGGCTTCATAGAGGCACTATCCCTAGAGGACGGTCAACGTATCGAGGGAGACCTCTTTATTGACTGTACAGGATTCAGAGCGCTCCTGAGCGAGGGCGCGCTGAAGACCGGCTTCGATGACTGGAGTCATTGGCTCCCCGCGAATCGTGCGTGGGCCGTCCAGAGCGAATTGTCCGAAGCGCCAAAGCCCTACACACGTGCGATCGCGCACAAAGTAGGTTGGCAGTGGCGAATCCCTCTTCAGCACCGAGCAGGAAATGGCCTGGTCTACTGTGACGGCTTCATGGAAGACGATGTCGCGCGCCAGCTCTTACTCGATAATGTTCCTGAAAAAACCATCACCGAGCCACGCCCGATTCGCTTTACCACCGGGCAACGCAAGCGCTATTGGAATAAAAACTGTATTGCTTTGGGGCTATCCAGCGGGTTCATCGAGCCGCTTGAGTCAACCAGCATTCACTTTATACAAAACGGTATCATGTGGTTGCTCATGATGTTTCCGGACACCGCTATTGAGGACAGCACCGTGCAGGAGTACAACACCAAACTCCGCGCCGAAGCTGAACACATTCGAGACTTTATCGTTCTTCACTACACACTGAACGAGCGACACGGCGACCCATTCTGGGACCACTGCCGGAACATGGCACTACCTGACTCATTGATCCATCGTATGGAACTGTTTCGACAGTCGGCGCGGGTCTTTAAGCCCCAAGACGACGTCTTTGCGGAGAACTCATGGGTACAGGTCATGATGGGACAAGGGATAACACCGGCGGGCTATCACAACATCGCTCAAGCCCTGTCGGCGGATCAAATGACTGCCTTTATGAAGGGCATACAGCATGACGTTGCAAAGACCGTGGGCAACCTGCCCCCACACGGTGCGTTCGTCAAAACGCTTCTTCAGCACGCGAAAGTTTAAGCAACCCTACGCAGACTGATCCAAGCGCTCCATAGAGATTGAGCGCTCGAAGTCTTCCGGTGAATGTGGTTAAAAAAAACCGTAACGCGCAGACAAAAAAAAGCCGGGGATAAATGCCCCGGCTTTTTGTTTAGTGCAAACAATCAACGTGTCAGCAGATAGTTCCACCACACGCCGTCACCCGCGAGAACGGTCACCTCCATAGTGGCCCCGTCTTCGCTCAAGTAGGCGTTGTACGTAATGCTTCCAGGAACATCAGCAACTGATGATATCTCAGCACCGTTGATCGCTTTCGGCAAACCAACGTAGGCACCCGCGCCACTCACCGTCAATGTCTCTGAATCACCGTCGTAGACAAAGGTCGCGTTACTGCTTCCATCGTGCGGCGCGGCTGGCGCACCACAGCCTTCAACCTCAATGCCTTGCCAAGTCTCAAGCCAGGTCTCGTCACCCTGTATATTGGCGAAGGAGCCATCGTCACCGAAGACATATGCATCATCGAAGTAACATGCGCGAAGTGTTGTCACACCTTCGTCATTGTTCCACCAGGACACGTCGAACTCCGCAGGACCGACACCGAGAGAGCCGTCAGATTGCGCCATGTACCAAGTACCCGAGATGGGTGATGGCCCAGCAGGCTCTGCAATCTTCACGATCTTGTAGTTCCACCACACGCTGTCTCCGGCTTCAACAGTGACGTACATGGAACCGTCTTCTTGAGGATGCGCGTTGTACGTGATGCTGGCAGGTACATCAGCGATCGATGCGATTTCTGCACCGTTGATTGCCTTTGGCAAACCAACATAAGAACCGCTACCCGTAATCGTAAGTGTTCCACCCTCTTGATCGTGACTCCAAGAACCGGGAATCGAGCTGTCGTGCGGCGCAACGGGAGCTCCACACTCTTCTGCACCACCGGACTGCCAGGGCTCAAGCCATGTCGCGCCTTGGTACTCAATGCTAAAGCTGCCATCAGGATTGAAGATGTATTCATCATCGTAGTAGCAATCACGAATCGCGAGCACACCGTCATCACCGTTCCACCACGAGACATCAAACTCTGCCGGACCTACGCCCAGTGAACCCGCCTCTGGCGCCATAACCCAGGTACCTTGGAAAGGCGATGGGGGTGGTGGCTCAGCCGTCTTAATGAACTTGTAGTTCCACCATACACCGGCGCCGGCTTCAACACTGACCAGAAGTGAACCGTCTTCTTGCTCGTAGGCGTTGTACACAATGCTGCCTGGAACGTCAGCAATCGATGCGATTTCTGCGCCATTGATCGCCTTAGGCAGGCCCATGTAGGAACCTTGACCGGTAATGGTCAACGTTTGTGCGGCATCGTCGTACTCGAAGGTTGCAGGAATCGATCCATCGTTTGGCGCTACAGGTGCACCACACTCTTCACCGCCACCAGACTGCCAAGGCTCCAACCACGTTTCATCACCGTAGACGTTACGGAAAGATCCGTCGCGACCGAAGACATATTCATCATCGTAGTAGCACGCGCGCAGCGCTATAACGCCATCGTCCCCGTTCCACCATGACACATCGAACTCGGCAGGACCGACACCTAAAGACCCAGCTTCAGGAGCCAGCATCCATGTACCCAAGATACCTGTGTCTTCAACCTCAACGCCCGCCTCTCGCTCAAGACGAATATTGGCCACCTTCAATGACTTTCCGTCTTGCTCGCCGTTGGGCGATAAGACCAAAAACGCCTTGACCGCAGCCAGATTTAACCGGCCGCCGGGTGGGTTGTTTTGTTCCGCATTCGTTGACAAAAGAAGATCTGAAATCGGTATCACGAAACTCTTCCAAGTCCCTGCGGCATAACCCGCCAAATCCAATTCAATTGCACCAGTACCCTGTGGGTAATCGTTTTCAACTTTGAAGATCACGCCGTCAGCGACAGTTTCCGCCGAGACTTGAAGATCAAACTTCAGGTTGCCACCAGTAGAACCACTGAGGTCAAGGCCTTGCGCGTCCTTAATGAACCATGCGCCACCGGCACCCGCGCCAAAGTTAATCTGAACCGCGTTGGTCCCAACATCGGAATCGCCCGTAGGCACGACAGACCAAGTCACCTGGTTTGACGTGTTTCCGTCACAATAATCTGAAGCGAACGCATTCTCCGCAGAGACCGCACAGATACCGGGTGACCAGGCTGAACCAACCTGTCCGTTATCGTCCAGTACTGTAATCACCAAGTCATCAGTAGACTGCGCTGGCGGCGCTATACCGCAGTTACCGTTTGGCGTACCACAGACCAAGCGAATGTTATCGAGCTGAACGTGTGCGTTGGAACTAGGCTCCACAACCACCAGGTTCTGAACCGCACCGAGCGCAAGCGTTTGCTCGCCAGGATTGTACAGAAGTTGATTAATGGACACGCTGTAGCTGAACCACTCGTTTTTAGGAAGGTCAGCAACGTTCAGCGTGACGCTTCCCAGTGCGGGATAACCACTGTCCATTTTGATCGAAATTGTGCTGTTTGGTGCCGTTTGTGAGCTGTCGACGTACATGTCGAACTTCAGCTCACCACCACCGAGATGACCGTAGACGTCAATCGTTTTGCCATCTGTCGCGTTGATCGCAACATTACCGCCGCCATCGCTCATGACGTCGAGTACGTTTCCACGACCCTCAACCGCGACATCTGACGCGGTGATGTTGATATTACCGTTGTCGTTGTAGCCAACAACTGCCTGCAGGTCACGCGTGACGTCGCCTGTCAGGAAAGTCCATGTCAGCGGTCCCGCGGCATCGGCGTAGATAGAGGTTGTCACGACTTCAGGTGCCTGCCCATCAGCAGATTCAACCGACCGATCAGCGAGGCTGTTACAGCCGACGCCGTTCGCAGTGGCAACCTGACACTCGTACACACGAATATAGTCCACCACCATCTCGCCCGGGACAGCCGTGGTATCGAGCTCAACGCCTGGACCCACGCCACCTACCGCCAAGTTCACTAGCAGGTGAAAGTCTTGATCAAATGGTGCGGCAGGGTTGCTCGCAAGTTGATAGCCGTCTGTGCTGTCTTTGAAGTAGTAGCTGTAGTACACGTCTTTGCTGACTGTCTTCAGGTGCTCGCCGTCAACAAACCAGCGCAGGTAGTCGCCTGACCACTCCAGCGCGTAGGTGTGCCAATCACTGGCATCGTCCACGTCAGCCGCGTCTGTTGTAATCTGATTAAGCGGCCACTCAAATCCGTAGTGTGCTGCCATGAACACACCTTGGTTGTCTGTTCCGGCATTGACGACTTCCATAATGTCGATTTCGCCGCCGGCTGCCCACGTACCGTAGGTTGAATTAGTCGGCATCATCCAAACTGCGGACCACATACCGTCGCCGGGCGCCGCCTTCGATCGAATTTCAACACGTCCGTATTGGAAATCGAACTTGTTCACCGAGCGCATCCGGGCCGACGTGAACGCACTGTTGCCCACGTCTTCTTGTCGCGCTTCGATGACGAGCGCTGACGTATCGTCTACGTCCTGAATGGACGCATTATCCGCTTGATAGTACTGGAGCTCGTAGTTTCCCCACCCGGGCAGGCCATTATCGGCGCCGTCACCGAGCTGAAATGTCCAGTTAGCCGAGTCAACACCGGCACCGTCAAATTCATCAGACCATACCAGGCTCCACTCTTCTTCTTCTTCAAGGTAGAACGGCTCAACTTCCGGAGAAGTCGCACTTCCTCCACCACACGCACTTAGGAGAGCTGCCGCAAGGCCGATTCCAAAAAGACGGCCATGACGATACAAGCGATCAAACATGAGTAACCCCAATTCAATATATTAGTTAGATTTAGCAGAGTGCTTTATCCCACAACGAAGAACAGCACTTAATACAAACGCGACGATAGGGACTTTCAGCGAGACAAGTGGGAAAGCGCCTCGTGGCGCCTTTATCCCATAAGATCTTGGACGGCAGAACGGTAGTTTCGACTGACTTTGAGACTGACGTCATCATCCAAGTGGAGAAGGCACTCGCCTTTGGGAATCGCATCGACCGAGCGCACCTTGCGAAGGTTCACAATAGTAGAGCGGTGTATTCGAACAAACTCGGCAGTCAGCTTTTTTTCAAGTTCTTTCATGGTCGATCGCAAAATATACGTCTCATTGGCCGCATGAACGCACATATAGTCGCCCGCCGCATCGATCCACTCAATAGTTTCGATCTCTACCAAGTGGGTGTGGGGGCCGTCTTTTATTGGCAGTCGGGACAGACGATCGAGCGGGTCACCGGCCAAGAGTTCGCTTCCCCCTTCAAGACCTGCAATCGCCGCAACTGCGGCCTCTTTGCCGCTCTGCATAGCGACGGACAGCATACGATCGCGAGCACGTGCTACCGCGACTTCAACGCGCTCTGCCTCAAAGGGTTTGAGTAGGTAGTCGACCGCATTGGCTTCAAATGCTCGCACGGCGTATTCATCGTAGGCCGTTGCAAAGATGACCACTGGCATAGTGTCTCCCTGGCATCGTTTGACAACTTCAAATCCGTTCAAACCGGGCATTTGCACGTCAAGGAACATTAAGTCCACCGACTGTTTCTGGAGCGCTATCAATGCTTCTCGACCACTGCGACATCGGCTCACAACCGCCACCCCCGGCACTGACCTAAGCAAGGTCTCCATATAGTCGAGCGCCAAAGGTTCGTCATCGACAATCAAAATTCGAAGTTTTTCTGGCATTACCGTTTACCCCTAGTCGGCAAGTGTAACGCAAGTTTTAATCCTCCAAGCGATGATCTTGAGGCATTAAAACTGAACATGTCGCCATAGAGATTTTCCAACCGTTCCGCGGTGCTTCGCAGTCCGAAACCCGGGCTATCAAATAAGTCCGCCAAGTTCGGGTCTTTCATGCCTTCACTTGACCCACTGTCCTCAACGCTGAGAACGAGCGATTTAGTCTCACGACGGGCTGTCACTCGAATGCACCCCCCCTCCTCTGCACGGCCAATGGCATGCTTGATCGCGTTTTCCACCAAAGGCTGCAGCACCAAACTCGGAACTTGGATGGCGAGCGCGCTGGGATCGATGTCTTGCTCTACAACCAACCGATCTGAAAATCGCACCTGCTCAATTCTCAAGTAATGGTCCAGCGCCTCGATTTCATCGCGCAAAGGGATCGTAATATTACTATCGGACTCCAATGAAAACCGAAGAAACGTCGAGAGCTCGGTAATCATACTCTGTGCGTCCTGACTTCGTTGCGTGCCGACCAGCGATGCAATTGAGTTAAGCGTATTGAATAAGAAATGTGGATTAAGCTGATAACGCAACAACTTCAGTTGCGCCTCTTTTGCTGCCGACTCCGCAGATACGAGCTTAAAGGCTTCTTTTCGGCGACCGGCCTCGATCACCAGTAGAGACTCCTTCTCGCTTTGAAGTAGTTGAGCAAACTTAACCAGGTGATACAGCGATACCCACGCAAGGAACACAAACAAAGAGGCGAAGAACCAACCTCCAAAGTCGCCCCATAATCCTGTCTCATAGGTAATGGTCATCATGAGCTGAAGACGCAATCCGGTCCACACGGTGGCGCTCAGAACAATCAGCCCAATCGCAACAGAAACGCGATGCCACGGCGTCCAATTCCACGTGTGTTTAATGGCCGTTCGCAAGGGGACGCTTAACATGAACCCAATAATAGATTGGATAATGTTGTGCGCAATGTAAGCAAACTGCAATTGGTCGTAGGGCAGCGACAAACTCACCAAGGTCACGAGCGAGAGACCGATCCAGCCACCCGCGTTCAGCAGCCAAAACAGCCTGTCCGAGTCATAGACCGTGCGAGAAAAGAACTGCGTAAACGAGCCACTTTGTGTCAGCAACCGATTCATCCAGAGCTATTGTTCAGCGACTGAAATGCGCTCAAACCTTGAGTCCACCGGTGTCTATATCCACAAACCGACCCCCCGTGCGCACCAACTCTTCAAGTAGCGGTGACACACGAATCGAGTTGTCAGATGCCGCAAGATCAGTCATGACCGCAAGCACCTTGTCAGCGCCAATGGTGTCCGCATAATACATCACACCGCCCTTATCCAGCGGCCAGCCATAACCGTTAATCCAGACGACATCGATATCACTCGGGCGCTGCGTTTTATTTTCTTCCAGAATCGCCAAAGCCTCATTGACCATGGGTATGACGCAGCGATCGACGATGTCTGCGGCCAATAACGTGGCATCGGTCGCACCGGTAATGTCTCGAATAATACCGGCCGTCACATCCGAGGGAATATTCTTCCGACTTTCGTCATAGTCGTAATATCCCGCCCCTGTCTTTTGACCTCGTCGGTCGAGCTCACACAGTGCATCGCGGATGGGGTTCGTAGTCTTCGCGCCCTTTTTCCAACCGATATCAAGGCCCGCAAGGTCCGCCATTTGAAACGGACCCATCTTAAATCCAAACTCATTAAAGGCGGCGTCGATGTCCCACGGCATAATTCCCTCGTAGACCAACTTGTTCGCCTGGTACTGCCGAGCGAATAAAATTCGGTTGCCCACAAACCCCGGACAGACACCGACAAGCGTTGCCACTTTACCAATGTGCTTAGCTAGATCGACGGAGGTTGCCACGACATCGTCCGCCGTATGCTCCGCACGAACAATCTCAAGCAGGCGCATGACATTAGCGGGCGAGAAAAAGTGAAGGCCAATGACATCTTCTGGCCTAGACGTCACCGCGGCGATCTCGTCAATATTAAGCGCCGAGGTATTGGTTGCGAGAATTGCACCGGGCTTCGCTATCTTATCGAGCTGACTAAACACGGACTTTTTAATGTCCATGTCTTCAAACACCGCTTCAATAATCAGGTCGCAGTCTGCCAGTGCGGAGAGGTCCAGTGCTGGCGAATAGCAATTCATGCAAATGTCGACCTCCTCTTGCGGAAACCGGCCTCTGTCTGCGCTGCGCTGATAGTTCTTGCGAATGGTGCTCAAGCCACGATCCAGCGCTTCTTGCTTCGTTTCGACCAGTGTGACTGGAATTCCCACCGACGCAAAATTCATGGAAATTCCGCCACCCATCGTCCCCGCGCCAATAATGCCCACACGCTCAATATTACGGCGCGGCAAATCATCGGCAATGCCGTCAACGTTCCAGGCTTGGTGGGCGGCATGACGCAAATAGTCAGCGACTTTTGAGTCAGAGTGGGGATTTGTCATCGGTTTACCTCTATTTAATTAGGTGTGGTGTTTGTATCTGCACAGAGTTTAGTGCCTAAGACTCGTCAGGTAAAAGCCCCAACAATATCTCAGCACTTTCTTCAAAATTATTTTTATATTTCTACAGCAGACACCGGGACAGTCACTTGAGCGCGCAAACGTTCTCTAACCGGCTTCCCGATCGACCATTACTTATTTGAGGCGTCCTCTCAGGCGAGACCACCCATTAAGACGTACTTAATCTCTAAGTAGTCCTCGATGCCGTATTTCGACCCCTCGCGACCCGATCCGGATTCTTTAACACCACCAAAAGGAGCCATCTCGTTAGAGATAATACCTTCGTTAACACCGACGATGCCGTATTCGAGCGCCTCGCTAACACGCCACACGCGACCAATATCACGCGTATAAAAATAGCTCGCCAATCCGAACTCGGTATCGTTCGCCAGTGCGATCGCCTCGGCTTCAGTGTCAAAGACGGTAATCGGTGCAACCGGACCAAAAATTTCATTGCGAAACACAGCCATATCTGGCGTCACGCCCGTCAGTATGGTCGGTGCGTAGAAATTACCGCCACGTTCGCTCGGAGATCCGCCCAGCGCCACTTGGGCACCTGCATTTACCGTGTCCTGTACCAACGCATCCACGTCGTGTACCGCGCGGCTGTTGACCAATGGACCCAGGTCAACACCGTCCTCAAGACCGTCACCCAGAGTCAGCTTTGACGTTTCAGCGATGAGTTTTTGGGTGAACTCCTCGGCCACCGACGCTTGAACCAGCAAACGGTTTGAACAGACGCACGTTTGACCACTGTTTCGATACTTCGACACCAAGGCGCCCTGCACGGCTGAATCAATGTCAGCATCGTTGAACACAATAAATGGCGCATTACCGCCAAGCTCCATCGATGTTTTCTTCAGTGTGGGAATGCATTGGGACTCCAGTAGTTTTCCAATTTCCGTGGAGCCTGTAAATGACAGTTTACGAACCACAGGGTTACTGGTTAATTCATTGCCAATATCGGCAGAGCTCCCAACCACAACATTAAGCACGCCATCTGGAATCCCTGCACGGTGAGCAAGCTCGGCCAGGGCTAGCGCTGAAAGGGGCGTCTCGCTGGCGGGCTTGATCACAATCGAGCACCCTGCCGCAAGGGCTGGTGCCGCCTTGCGGGTGATCATTGCATTGGGGAAATTCCATGGCGTGATGGCCGCACACACCCCGACCGGCTGTTTTATACAGACAATACGTTTATCCGGTGATGGGCTGGGTATAACGTCACCGTCCACTCGTTTGGCCTGCTCGGCAAACCATTCAATATACGAGGCGCCGTAGGCCACCTCGCCGCGGCTTTCAGCGATCACCTTGCCCTGCTCTAGTGTCATAATGCGCGCAAGGTCTTCTTGGTTTGCCATGATGATGTTAAACCAATCGCGAAGAATATTTGACCGAGCCTTTGCCGGGAGTTCACGCCAGCTTTTCATCGCCTCAGACGCTGCCGCAATTGCCGCCCGCGTCTCTTGTGCACCCAACTTGGCAACACGTGCAATAACGTCACCATTAACCGGGTTCAAGACGTCAATGGTCGAACCATCGTTGGCATCGACCCAGGCACCGTTGATAAACGATTGCGTTTTAAAAAGGCCTTGATCGTTGAGTTGGTTTATCACGCTCTACTCCCCCGCGCGTTAATGACAAATGAAGCTTATCTAGTGATCTTACCCATTGAGTTTTGCGAGTGTCTCAGAATCGAGGCCCAATGAACCCAACACCTCAGCGGTATTTGCACCGGCCACAGGGACCTCACCGGCGTCGCCCGGAGTTCGACTGAGCTTTGGCGCTGGCGAAGGCTGGGAAATTCCGTCCCGTGTAAAGAATGTCTCTCGTGCCACGTTATGCGGGTGCTCAAGCGCCTCCGAGAAATTAAGCACCGGTGCAAAACAAACATCGGTCCCCTCGAACTGATCACACCACTGCTGACGCGTCTTCGCTGCGAAAATATCGCGGAATCTTGCCTTACCGGCTGGCCACTGTGCCTTGTCCCATTGATCGGCGAACACTGGGTCTTCAGTCAGCTCAAGCGCTCGAATGAGTAACGCGTAAAACTGTGGCTCAAGTGCGCACACGGTCACATACTCGCCGTCGGAACATTGATACGTGTCGTGCCACGGCGATCCAAAGTCGGCCCAGCCTGAGCCAGGGACGTCGGTCATCTGACCCGAATTGTGCATACCCCACAGCAGCGTCGAAATATAAGCCGATCCGTCGGTGATTGCCGCATCGACAATTTGACCCTCGCCTGACTGTTTGGCATGAATGATGGCGCTTAAAATGCCAAACACGAGCATCATGGTGCCCCCACCCAAGTCACCGATAAGGGTCAAGGGTGCGGTCGGCCGCTGTTCATGGCTCCCGCCCGCCCAAAGCGCGCCGGTGAGCGCAATATAATTCGGGTCGTGGCCTGCCGCATGCGACAAGGGGCCTGTTTGCCCCCAACCGGTCATGCGACCGTACACAAGCTTTGGGTTTCGAGCACAACACACCTCTGGGCCCAAACCTAGGCGCTCCATGACACCGGGCCTAAAGCCCTCAATAAGCACATCGGCACCGTCAATGATTCGTAAAAGCGCCTCGACGGCATCGGGATCTTTCAAATTCAAAGCAACGGACTTCTTACCGCGGTTGAAGATGGCGTACTTTGCAAATACCGCCGCGGCCTCTTTGTCTGGTACAGGTCGGTCTATGACGGTCACCTGCGCACCCATGTCCGCTAACATCATGCCGGCACAAGGTCCCGGCCCAATCCCTGCAAGCTCTACCACTTTGATCCCGTTTAACGCACCTGCTGCCATGATGTACCCCTCAAATCGAAGGCAACGATGCTCGCACCAAGCGTCAGTCGATGCAATGTGTCGTCGCCAGTGAGTGAGCAATCTGCTACTCGGCTGAACGCCCCATTAAACTCAGCGGTTTATCCATGGAGTAACTTACCGGTTAGCACTTGGCCAACCGGCCCGCACGCGATATGTTCTGTCTAGTGCTTAAGCAAAACGCGCGTCCACCGTCTCGCAACGTGGGTTTTGCGACGTCAATTTTAAAAATAAATAATAACGAGGAAGCCTGATGACACCGACTGCCAGATCACTGAAAACAACCCTCTTTCTTCTGACGTGTGCCGCATCCATGGGAGCCGCGGCTGATGAATGCATGCCCTCCCCTTGGGGGACTGATGATCAAATTGGTGCGGCTAACCGAATCACTACGGAGCGCACAGCCACAGCCGCTCAGCTGGTGAAAAAAGGGGAAAGTCACCCACTGGGTATTGTGATCGAGCCCGGCATGCCCGCCTATCCGCCACGTTACACGCAACTTCAAGTGGTTCAGCCGCTCCAACAATTCAATGCCGACCTTGGTGTGGGCTGGGATGCAAGCTCTAACGATGATGTGCTTCAGATGTGGCTGGGGACCGGACCACAGATCGATGGACTGGGTCATATGGGTGAAGCGGGCGAGTTCTATAACTGCAACCAAGGCAAAGACTTCTCAGTCATTACGGGTCTGACGAAACTCGACATCAGCGGCATTCCCCCCCTTGTCGGAAGAGGTGTTTTGATCGACATCGCTAAACAGATGGGTGTCACCCACTTGGCCGCGGGAGAGCCTATTACGTCAGACGACATTAAGGCCGCAATGAAAGCCCAAAATACCGTCATTGGTGAAGGCGACATCGTGCTTCTGCACACGGGCTATACCGACGCGAAACTGAAGACCGAGCCGCAACTTTGGGCCGCGAGCATTCCCGGCATTACCAATGAGGCCGCTGTGTTTCTTGCGAGCTTGAAACCCACAGCCGTAGGAGCAGACACCTGGGGGCTAGGCGCCGTTCCTCCGCGCCCCGGGGACAAGATATTCTATGACCACGTCGTACTGCTGAAGCACAACGGCATTTACATTCTTGAGACGATGAATACCGGTCGACTGGCTCAAGAGTCGGTGCACGAGTTTATGTTTGTTTTAGGGCAAGCGCGTCTTAAAGGCGCTGTTCAAATGATCATTAACCCAGTAGCTATGTGGTAAGTCATACAAAACAAATCCAAGTTTTTACTAAAAAAAAAGGGCCGCCTTCGCTGCCCTTTCTTCAGCACAGAGTGCGCTCAGTCTGCGAGTAAATCTCTCCCTATAATGAGTTTCATGACCTCGCTGGTACCGCCATAAATTCGCTGAACGCGCGCATCAGCGTATGCTCGCGCCACCGGATACTCCCACATGTACCCATAGCCTCCGTGCATTTGCACGCACTGGTCTGTCACTTTCCCTTGAAGCTCGGTCGCCAGTAGTTTCGCCTTTGACGCCTCGACCGTGGACAGCTCTTTTTTGACTAACAGCTCGGCACACCGGTCAATAAATACGCGCATCACCGTCACCTCTGCTTCAAGTTCTGCAAGCTTGAACTGCGTGTGCTGAAAATCTGCAATGGTCTTGCCAAAGGCCGTACGCTGCTTTACGTACTTCACGGTTTCCTGAATAACAGCTTCACAGGCAGCGACAGCAGATACTGCAATCGACAAACGCTCCTGCGGAAGCTCTCGCATGAGGTAGATAAACCCCATTCCGGCCTCACCTAAAAGGTTGCCTTTGGGAACCTTGACGTCGTTAAAGAACAATTCAGAGGTGTCCTGGGCTTTCATGCCCATTTTTTCTAGGTTCCGACCCCGCTCAAAGCCCGCCATACCGTCTTCAACAATTAATATACTAAAAGCCTTGGCGCCCGCTTTCGGGTCCGTGTCAGTTCGGCAAACGACGAGCACAATATCCGCCTGTTGCCCACACGTGATAAACGTCTTAGAGCCATTGAGCAGATAGTGATCGCCCTTGTCGACGGCGTTTGTTCTGATGCCTTGAAGATCTGACCCCGTTCCAGGTTCGGTCATGGCGATGGCCACGATGCACTCACCGGAAACACACTTAGGCAAAAATTTTTGCTTCTGAGCTTCGCTTCCCACGTTCTCAAGATAAGGCACCGTCACATCGTTGTGTAAGATAAAGCCCACACCCGAGAGGCCCAACCGCGACGCTTCTTCGCTCACCACCATGTTGTAACGAAAATCGGCTCCAACGCCGCCGTAAGCCTCCGATACCCCGGGACACAACATGCCTTGCTCACCGGCTTTATTCCACAGTGCGCGGTCGATCTGCCCGTCCTTCTCCCACTGGACGTGTTGCTCGTACGCCTCTTCCAGAAAAAACTTCCGGACAGCGTCTCTAAATACCTCGTGATCTGAGTCAAAAATGTGTCGTGGAATCATCCGCGTGTCCTGCCCTCTTATGGTCTTGCCCGCCCGGAAGAATTCCCTAAGCGAGTCCCTCGATCGAGCGGGGAAGTCTAGCGACTGCGACCTCAAGAGGCCACTATGAAAAAACAGCGCCCTTCAGAAGATCCCGGTGGGCAGATCAGTTCGACACCAAGACTGTGCGACCACTCGTTTTTGTTATCAGACGCCCACGCTACCCGTCGAGCAAGCGCACGCGATAAGCGAAGATCGGCATACACAGGAGATAGACCACACTCATGACAGTGAGTGTTTCCCACGGGTAGATCAGCAGGCTCGCCATGTGTGTGATCATCAGCGGCACGACGATGAACATATAGGCAGATGGAATTTTAAATGACTTGAGTGAAACCGTGGGCACTTGGGAGACCGCCAAAAAGCCACAAAATATAAGATAGGCAGATACGAGACCCGGCACTTCGGTCACCATTTCAAATTCCAAGAGATGCAAATAGACCGGCAGAAGCGTCAGCAAGGCAAGCGTTGGCGCAGGTACGCCTTCAAACGTTTTTGCAACTTCCGTGTCATCGTGCGCATTAAATCGCGCCAAACGATAGGCACAACACGCCGCCACAACCATGATCGCCACCCAGGTAAAATCAACCCGCGTTGACTCGCTAAATAGCGCTAAGTGCACGATCAAGCCAGGTGCAATGCCAAAGTTAAAAAAATCGGCTAGGGTGTCTAACTCTTTACCGATTCGAGACGTCGAGTTGAGTGCGCGGGCGACTCGACCGTCCAAACCATCTAAAATCATGGCCAGTACCAAGGCGATCACTGCGAGATCGACGCGTCCGTCGAGCGCAAATCGGACCGAGGTAAGTCCGACACACACTGCACCCAGCGTCATAAAATTAGGCAGCAACAACAGCGGTCGAATTCGACCTTTTGACTGAGTGAGATCGCGATCAAGCGGTTCGGTCACTTGGCTATTCCTGTGCGAGCATCAGTTTGATCCAAGTGCGCAAGAATCGTCTCGCCTGCGACCGTCTTTTGGCCTAGACAGACCGCTGGACCTACGTCTTTTGGCAAATAAATATCAAGCCGACTCCCAAACCGAATCAGGCCGAAGCGGTCCCCTGCGGTCAACTCAGCGCCCTCGTCTACGAAACAAACGATGCGACGTGCAACGAGACCGGCAATCTGCGTGATTCCAATTTTAATGCCGTCGGTACGCGTGATAGTGATGGAGTTGCGCTCATTGTGTTCGCTGGCTTTATCCAACGAGGCATTGAGGAATTTTCCATGGTGGTAGCTGACACTCGTTACCGTGCCGTCAATGCAGGCGCGATTGACGTGGCAGTTGAAGACGTTCATGAACACCGAGACGCGAGTCAGGGGCTCGTCACCTAAACCCATTTCCGGCGGAGGCGTGACGTCTTGTATCAATGACACCACACCGTCGGCGGGCGAAATAACGAAACCCTCGCTCTGGGGCACGACGCGTGCGGGGTCTCGGAAAAAGTAGTAACACCAGACCGTAAGACCCACCCCCATCCAGAACAAGGGATCCCATATCAACCCCAAGACGAAGGTAGCGATCGCAAAAGACGCCACAAATTTTCGCCCTTCCGGGTGCATTGGAAGGATGACGGAATCCAGTAAGTTCATTGTCTAATACACCTTTGTCAGTAGCTTGCAGAGCGCTCGGCAGTCGAGGCTGAGGGCGCAAGTATAAGACGTCTGACAGAGGTGTCGAGGGAAGCTGTTCAAAACGGTGCGTGCAGCGCGCGTAAAGTGTGATTGAGTTTCGCCCGCAAACCTACACTTTCATGAATGCGAGAATGTCGACGACAAGTTCGTGAGGGATCTCTTCCTGAATGAAGTGCCCTGCGTCGGGATAAACTTTGTGGGCCTGTCCGTGCGAGCCCGGTATGGCCTTCTGTAATCGTGTCTTGGCACCTTTAGACATCGGATCTTTGTCGCCAAATAATGTTAAAAATGGCTTGTTAAAGGAGCCTAGTTTTTCGAGTGCCGCTCGGTTTCCCAGCGCGCTTGGGTTGTCCGGTGTCACGCCGATCAGCCCCGGAAATGCCAAAATTCCCGCTTGCTGTCGAAGCGTTGCAAACGGCGCCTGGTAGCCCGCCCATTCTTCGTCTGACAAAGGGCGCGTTAATACACTGCCCATTGCTCGTCTGAAGGGAAATGCCCAAAAAAACCGCATAATGATTTGCCACAACTTCAGCGCATTATTGCCCTGCCCTGTCGGCAGCCCCGTGTTCGAGGCAATCACACGCGTAAATCGATCTGGGTAGTCAGCAACCAAGTGCAGTCCAATCGTTCCGCCCCAATCTTGACAAAAAAGTGTGATGTCACTCAGATCCGCGGCCTCGAGCCAGCGTGACATCCACGCCACGTGACGGGCTTGGTTGTAGTCACTGCGTTTTGCGGGCTTGTCACTGCGCCCACAACCCACGAGGTCAACAGCAACGACACGATTTCCTGCGGCCACTAAGCCCGGAATCATGAAGCGGTAGAGGTACACCCAAGTCGGATTCCCGTGCATCAGTAATATTAATGGGGCCTCTCGGGGGCCCTCGTCAATGTAATGGACACGTAGCTTTGAGCCATCACGATCGCTTATGGTGATGTAATGGGGTTCGAAGGCGTAGTCCGATAAGTTCTGAAATCGCTCGTCGGGCGTCCGTAATACCGTCATCATGGTTTGTTTTCCTTGGCGTCTTGGCGCTCGTCACGCACTTCTAACCGCATTTTGAGCGACACACTTGCGTAACCAGCAATTTATTGACACTCTTTATGCCATATTAAAAAATTTATGCAACTGATCACTACTCTAGGACGGCGCTCATGAACAATCTCGCTTACTCACTCTCGCTAAACCTTCATGACTTTCGCGACGCTCGTCAGATCACCACATTCGAGGCGACTGAGAGCGCAATCTCGGACGGCGAGATTTTGGTCAAAGTCGATAAGCTCGCATTGACCGCAAACTCCATAAGCTACGGACTGGCTGGAAAGTCTGGACTGATTCGGTACTTGGACATCTTTCCGGCGACTGAGGGCCTTGCCAATCTCCCCTGCTGGGGCTACGCCGACATCGTCGCCTCAAAGCACCCACAAATTGAGGCCGGCACCCGCATTTACGGCTTTTTCCCTATTGCCTCGCACGTCATCATGGCGCCGGGGAAGACCAGCCGAAACGGTTTCACAGACACGAAGCACTGCCGGTCAGTGGTACCGGCGTTTTATAACGAGTACGCGTTTACAAAAACTGAGCCCGGGTACGCGCCAGAATTTGAAGAAACAATAATGATGTTTCGGCCCCTTTTTGGCACCTCGTTCTTAATGCAGAGCTACTGTGAGGACCATCATTTTCACGGCGCCAGTCGGGTCATCGTGACCTCGGCCTCAGCCAAAACAGCTATGGGCTTTGGCTACCTTATGAAAAAGAATTTTGGTGGGAAAATTGAGACCATTGGTCTGACCTCAAGTCGGAATTTCGATTTTGTGACGCAACTCGACTGCTTCGACAGCGTTCTTGCTTACAACGACATTGATCAAATTGCCAGCGACCCAACGACGGTTATTTTCGACGTCGCCGGTAATTCTCAAGTGGTCGCCGAGCTGCATCACAGACTGGGGGAGTCAATTGCTTATTCGGGTTCGGTGGGTAAAACACACTGGGATTCCAGCCGTTCGCCTAATGCTCAAACGCGACCCGGACCAAAGCCCGTATTTTGGTCGGGGCCCGATCAAATCGGTGTTCTCCGAGAACGCCTTGGAATCAGTGAGATGTGGCAACAGATGGGTCATGCGATGGCCGATTTCATGATCTCTGCACACCAGTGGATCGAGATGAAAGAAGCCTCCGGTCCCGAGGCGATGACGCTCAAGATTCGCAGTATGCTCGACGCCGAAGTTGGGGCCCATGAAGGTGTGATTTTAAGACCCTGAGGACCATCATGATGATTATCAATACCCTGAAGGTCATGGCGTTCTCTCTGCTGCTGCTCGCGTTCTGCGTATTCACATTTGCTTATTTGTCGCCCAGACCGCCGCTCACCACCGATCCCACAACGCTTGCTGGTGATGGGTCAAGCTACGATTACTGTGAACTGCCCAAGCTCGATAGCAGCGGACTGATGGCGGCCGAAATTCCAAAAGGGAACACCCCGGGCTGCGCCTATTCGCAGTTTCCATTACCGATACTGCGAGAATGCACCGAACCACTTGCCAAGGGTGCAGACGACATTCGTGGCTTGTGGCGGGCTGTTGAAGGAGCGCGAACCGGTCACGTGGAGCGCGTTGAACAATGCGGTGCGCGCACCGTGATCACGTCCTCAGGAATTATTCACGATTACGGCCCGAACAGTACCGCGGGCTTAAATACTAACGATACGGAAGGGAACGTGCTCTTCACTGCGGGTGCACGGGCGTTTTGTATGCGCACCTCAGCGTCGATGATTTGGGAGAGCAACAAACTCAACTTTTACGTATTTGGCTGGGGACCTCAGGTCGTAAGTCGTTATCGAGAAGGCGAGTACCTGGTTTGGGAGTACGCCGATGGTAGTGTCAACAAGATGGAGCGACTGTGTGAGCTGCCCCAAGAACACAAAGTACCCCGCGCACGCGGCAGGCGCTTCAAATTGTTCTAGCGGGCGCTCACGCACGTCACATTAAAGCCTGGCGAACCAAGGGAAGCTGGTCGTTTCCAAAATACAATCGCTCCTCGTTGACAATCATGGTTGGCGAACCAAACGCACCTTTGGCAATGGCCTCTTCGGTGTTCGCGCGAAGCCGGTCCTTAATGACTTGCTCGCCGGCGTCATCGACCAAACGCTCCCCGTCAATACCCAGCGAATTGGCCACATCGGCAATGACCGATGGGTCATCAATGTTCCTGCCCTGCATAAAATAGGCCGTAAACACCGCGTGGGAAAACGCATACAGCGTGTCTTGCTCGTTCTCGAGCGCACAACAGGCCCTCATCGCCAGCACAGACTTGATGGGGTGGTGTTCGGTGGGAAAATTAAGGGGCAGATTCGTCAAAGCGGCCCACTCGTGAAGCCACGTAAACGTATGAACGACCTTCGGGTCGGTTGGATTCGATCGTGCTGCGTAGACGCCCTGATTGACCGCATTAAAAACACCACCAACAAGAAAAGGACGCCAGACCACAGTTGCCTCGGTTTCCTCAATGATCGATTGGATATTGTTAAACGCGAGATAAGTCCAAGGCGAGGACAAATCATAAAAAAAAGTAAGCTTGGCCACCACCTGGTCCTCGTAAATTCGCTCTGTCTCGTTATCCTCCTAGCTGCCCCCTCACGATGCAAGCCTTCCACCTGACTTGACCTGTTTTTCAGTTACCTAAACCACCCAACTCGCCGACTCAATGGTAAGGTTGCACCCTCAGAGAAGCATCAAAATAGCGAGGTTTGCATGTTGAAAGTACATGGCGTACACGGCTCACCATTTGTACGAAAAGTTCTAATCGTCCTAGAAATGAAGGGCATCCCCTACGAAATTGTCACCCAAATGCCGTTCACCGGTGATGCAAAGTACAAGGCGCTTAATCCGCTTGGAAAAATACCAACGCTTGTGGATGGTGCGCTAACGCTGGGCGACTCAAAAGTCATCTGTCGATACCTCGAATCAGCTTATCCCGACGTTGCGGTTTATCCAGCGGACGTGAGCGATAGAGCCATGGCCGACTGGTATGACGACTTTTCTTCAGGTGCTTTAGCAGAGCTTGCCGCGGGGATCTTTTTTCAGCGATACATGCGACCCAGGGCGTTCAAGCAAGAGCCAGACGAGGCGCTGATTTCAACGATTATCGAAAAAAAATTACCGCCGTTACTTGACTACCTTGAAGGCCAACTCCCCGAGACCGGTTATCTGTTTGGCCACTTTACGCTCGCCGATTTGACAATTGTGAGCCCGTTTATCAACGCCGGCTATGCGGGATACCACGTCTCGGCAGACACATGGCCAAAGGTGGCCGCGCTCATTGCTCGCGTGCGAGGCGAACCCGCCGTTGTCACAATTCTCGACAAAGAGGCCAAGGCCCTTGGCTTGGGCTGAGCAGCTCCCAGACGTTATTGGGGACGATGGTGGCGCCGGATTTCCTGCGCCACAAGCCACAGGCGGTCTTGTCCCCAGATCTCAAGTTGAACGTCGCCTTTTGCATCAATGAGCCGGTAACTGGGGACCCCCCACAGGCCGCCGTCGTACATTGACAGTCGATTGGCTTCGACCACTTCTTCCCAGGCGGTGTCGCCCAGGTGCTCTTTCGCCTCATGCCAACTCAACCCTGCCGACTCGACCACCCGTCTTAAGCCGCGACTGGTATTGGTATTAACGCCCATCGAAAACGCGTGCCTGAGAAAGCTCGACAGCAAGTCAACGCCCTTGCCCTGGCTGTCAGCCCACGGATAGAGGGAATAACAGCGCCGAACAGGCTCGCCTATCGGGTCAAAAAAGTTGCCGTAGGGTACGCCACGCCGACGCGCTTCGCGTGCGGTGTCGGAAAAAATATAAGTGCCCTTTTCGCGCGTTGCTGGAACACCACGCATGACCATCGGTAACACCGGCCTAAGCTGGAGTGTGACGCCTGATTGCGCGGCTAAGGCGACTGTTTCATCAAAGACGATCGAGGTGTAGGGACTACGAAGCGAGGGGAAGAACTCAAGCGTCAGTGCGCTTGCATTCTCAACATCACCTAAGTCGACCGCGGGACAGGCCGCAACAGCCGGTTCATTGGGCTCACTGTCCACACCCAGTGCAGACAAGCGTTCCTCTAGGTAGTGAAGTCTATCGACACCCCAGTACCACTCACCTTCGTAGTGAAACATGCCACCCGAATAGTGCTTGAGCGCAGTGCGTCGCTGGGTTCCGACCTCAAGTGCCGACTCGGTCGCACGCGCGTCAGCCTCGCCGTGCTCCTCAGCCAGGGCTTTGAGTACCACTAAGTCACCCGCCCACAGCGCCCTACTGACGGCTGACACAAGACCTGGCGGTAAGTGATGAGCCGAGGCCGCAAGAATCGATGACGCGAGGTCGATCAGTGACTTTGGAGGTGATTTTGCACCCATTGGAAAATTGGTGCCGTATTGTGAGGCGATGAGTCCAGCGTCATAGCGTGACAAAGTCAGTAGTAGTTCAGCGTCGGGAGCGTTATTACCCTCAGGCCCTCTCACAATATGACACTTCAGCTCGACGCTGTAACGCGCTGCAAACTGTTCTAGGACTTGGCTGGCAAGGTGGCTGTACCCGTCGGCCACCTGATGGAAGTACTCCACGACGTGCGCCCTACCCGAGCGCTGTCGGACGTTTTCTGCTTTACGTCGTCGGGATACCAAGCGCGCTTCGCTGTGCGTGTGCGTCACGACCTTAGACACGATTCGTCGGAAAATGGGCGAGGGATCCATGGTTGCCGCACCACCCTGATCTTTAAATTGCTCTGCCATCGTCGCTATACCTTTGTTTTCCCACGCTGCATTGCTAACACGACCTAAGCTACTGGAGAACTAAACCACTTTAAACCTGAGCCACTTGAAACCTGAGCACTTGAAACCTGAGCACTTGAAACCTGAGCACTTGAAACCTGAGCCACTTAAAGCCTGGGCCACTTGATACCCAGTACACCGGAGACTTAGGCAGCTGGAGGCGGCAGTCACTGACTACACCCAAATCTCGAGGTGGTTCACCCGCACAACTTTATGTGTTGTTTTCAGTGAGAGAATGTCGGATAAGCCAACGTCAGCCAACACGCGGTCCAACTGCGCTTGCTCAGTGGGCGTGGCCTTCGCGTAGGCGTCCTGAACACGCTGTAAAAGGAAAAACCGGTAAGGCATGACCGCCGTTTCGATCGTGGTGTCACGCCAACTAAACGCACACATTCCGATCGCACGACCTTTAAATGATCCGCCGTTAGCGCCTTCCAAAACGCTAGGACGACTGGCGATCCATTCGTTGGCAAAGCCCACATGCGCGCGTATTTCGGGAAGGTATTCCTCGGCGATGTACCTTAAAAGTGCGGTCAACGTATCGGGCAACTGATCGGGTGAAACAAGACTGGGATCGTGTCTATGCTCTACCCACTTTTCTTCACGCGAATTCATTCTCTCAACCCAGCGCCCCACGGAAGGCGCGAGTTGGTGCATCAATCGAAGTGGCGCAGGGTCACGATTAAGGTGTGCAAACAAAGGCCCGATAAAACCGTAGTCAGCAATCGTTGCGTGCCCCCCCAGTAGAAACGGGTGCGACCTAAGATGTGCGGAAAAAAGAGCGAGGAACTCCTGATAACTCTGCTCGACCAACGCAAACGTTTCTGGCATCACACCAAAAGATACCGCCGCTTTACGCATGCGGCCACTCGAAAAATCGAACGTCGCGTCTCGCTCTTCATCCGAAGCACCCACAGGTGCTAACGCACTGCTGAACTCGTTTCGAATAAACGCCATGTTCTCATCGTCAAAATTCCAACGATAATGCATAGCAGGTCTCAACAGGCCCTCGCCTCCAAAGAGCTCGAGCAGGTAGGCGATCGCCTTGAGGACGCCAGACTCAGGAAATGCCGACGCGTCTTTACCGAACTCGACGTCGAGCTCGTCGATAATGTTCGCCCCGTCCTGAATTAGACGCCCATCGGGGCACTCAATGACCGGCAAAATAAAGCGACCGACTGCCGGTACGATTCGCTCTCTGAACTCGGGATGATTAACCCCATATTCTACAAAGGGAACTCCGCGCTTGATTAAGTAGCTGCGGGCCTTAGCCGTGTACAAAGAGGCCGGCATACCCCACAAAATATACTGTGTCAAAGTCGTACTCCTGTTAGATTTGCCGCATCACGTTCTGACCGGATCTTTGTCCGATTAGTTCGGCGTGTACACGTATTCATCGCCATCGACAAATGGCTGATCAACCGTTTTATCGACCAAAATGGCAGAGTCCATAGCCGGCGCGTAGAGCGGACCCACTGAATGAGCATTGTGAACATTGAGTAAGCCCTCCAGCTGGGCGACAACCTCAGGCCTCGTGGATGCCAGATTCACCTGCTCCGTTGGATCCGTTGCCAAGTCGAACAACCACACCTTTTTACCGTCAGTCCGTCGCTCATTGACTTGAAGTTTCCAATCGTTGTGGCGCACCACTTGGTAGTGCCCGTTTTGCCAAAACAGCGTGTCACGTGCCCACTCAGCATCGCTCTGACCCTGCGCAAGACCCAGCAGTGGCACACCGTCTATTGCCACACTTTCAGGAATAACGGCTCCCGTCGCGGCGGCTATCGTGGGCATCACGTCGATGTGCGCTGTCGGTGTCTCTACCACCGTGCCCGCGGGAATTTGTCCGGGCCACGTCACAAAAAGTGGCACGCGTATGCCACCTTCAAACATCGTTATTTTCCAACCGCGGAAGGGCTGGTTGACATTCGGAAGGCCAATGTACCCAGCACCACCATTGTCACTGGTGAAAATGACCATCGTATTATCGGCGATACCCTCCTCCTCCAGGGTGTCCAGTATCCGGCTCACACTGCGATCTACCGCGCGAATCATTGCCGCATAAACACGCTTTCGGTGTGGTCTGATCTCGCCAACTGCCTCGTAGTCAGCCCGAGTGGCCTGCAGGGGCGTGTGGGGTCCCCAATGTGCCAAGTAAAGGAAAAAGGGCCTAGCTTTGTTATTGCGAATGACCTTGATACTCTCATCGGTCCAGTAATCTGTCAGATAGCCGCCCGGCTCAAACACATCGTCGGACGTCGTGTTGAAACTGGCCGCATAACGCATCGCAGCCCATAGGAAACGATCAATGGGGTCAAAATCAAGCTTCGCATTGACAACATCTGGGTGGTCTTCAGGAAGGTAGAGACCACTGGTCATGAGTAGGCTGTCGTCGAAGCCTTGGGCATTGGGACCCATGCCATTCTCTCTTCCCAAGTGCCACTTGCCAATATGAGCCGTGTAGTAGCCACTGTCTCGCAGCACCTCAGCGATGGTTAACTCACCGGTCACTAGCCCCTTTTCCTCGTAGCTGGGGTGGGAGCGTTCAACGTCTGCATCGTAGTAGGAAGGCGGTGTCGATGAGGCTTGAACGGTGGAACTCACGGTCGAGACCGCTCGGGCCATGCCGGCAGGTGTGGGGGTAAATTCAAACCCGGTTCGAGTGGGGTACCGCCCGGTCATCAACATGGCGCGAGAAGGCGCACACGTACTGGCCCCTGAATAAGCTTGCGAGAAGACGACTCCTTCGTCAGCCAGCCGGTCGATACCGGGCGTTTTGAACCCTTCAGTCACACCGCCACCAAAGGTCGAGATGTCGTTGTAGCCGAGATCGTCTGCGACGATTAAAATGATATTGGGCGGGCGAGTCTCTGCGTCGGGCATCGCTGATCCGTCTGAAACCTCCCAAGAAATCTCACGATTAGGCGCAATATCGTCGTATCGCTGATCGGTCATCACCTTAACAGCACCCAATACAAGGTTGCCGCGCTGAAACCACAACACAGCCGTTACAACGGCCAGTACGGCCAGCACGGCCAACACTGTAAGTAGTTTTTTGTTCATGGTTTCACCGAGTCAGGCTTTCTATTATCGTCGGCCTATAAGATATGGCATAATTTATGCCATATCAACACAAACCAATGAGGCCAGTAAAACGCAGGCAACGCTAATCAGCGAGTCACTAGTCAGAGCTTTTGTAGTCAGAGCTTTAGTAGTCAGCGGTTCAGTAGGAGGCTGAGCACCCTAAGAATCATCGTGCGACCTTCCTCAAGAGAAACACCTTGATGCTCTCTAAGGCGATGCCACAGTTCAAAAGACAACTGGGCGTGTAAAAGCGTGCGGTCAGTCTCGGATAACTCAAGGACTTCAGGAATCCATGCCTCGATATTGGTCTTCGACAATCGCTGATGCTTCGCATAGTTCTCTTTGATATGGTCTGAGCGCCATCTCAGGCTTTGTGTGGTCATCAGCAGCATCTTATTCTCCTCGAACGCTGACGAATACGTTTCGACCAACGACGTCAAGCGATCCTCGAGGCTTCCCTTCCTGATCCCGCCACTGAAAGATCCGATCGCTGCTTGCACCGTTTGTTCATCGACCGCCGCAAACAACTCCTCCATGTCCTCAAACTGCCGAAAAAATGACCGAATTCCAACGTTTGCCTCCTCGGAAATTTGCTTCGCCGTGGGCGCGAAGTTACCCCCCAAAATGAGCGATAACGCCGCGTCGATCATTGCCTGACGACTCCGTTCTGTGCGGCGCCGTCGCCCATCGGATAGTTGCGTAATTGTGGTCATAGTCTGTCGCTAGGAACTAAGGTGAAGTAGGTGTTTTACCACAACTCTGTGACCAGAGCATGTCATGAGTAACGTGCGTGCCGCCCTGTTGAAGTAAATGCAAGTAGGTTTAGGTTCGCGGTTTTTGCCGACTGAATAGCCATAGACGTGGGCGCGGACATCGCCGCGAGCACGCCAACGCCTGCCGCAACACACTTACTCACCATTTCGTAACTCGCACGGCTACTGACTAAAACAAAGCCCTCAGCTGCGTTTCGACTGCGCCAGCCCAACAACTTATCCAGCGCATTGTGTCGCCCGACGTCCTCTCGAATGGCCACTAGATCACCGTCCCAAGCGCACCACGCTGCCGCGTGCGCACCCGCGGTCTGTAGGGACAATGTTTGTGCCGGCCTAAACTGGGAAATGGCGTGATCAAGTGCGGTTTGCGAGGGAGCGCGCGTTTCAGGCAATACGTTTAGTGGGCGCATTACCTGGTCAATAGATTCAAGACCGCAGAGCCCACAGCCACTCGGCCCGGCCATCGATCGGCGACGCTCCTTCAGCCGATGCGCCGCGTGGGACGCTATTTTTGCGTCGAGCTCGATCCCCGTTGGGTTGACAACACACTCAATGTCATAGATTTCACGTACCTGCTCGACCACGCCCTCAGTGATAGCAAAGCCTCTTATAAAGTCGTCTAGGTCGGCCGGTGTGGCCATCATGACGGCATACGAAATACCGTTGAACGCGAGTGCTATTGGTGTTTCGACGATAACGTGGTCGGTATCGCCTACCGGCTGCCCGCCCTGAAAAACAGAGCGCGCCACCCCCACTGTGGAGCACAGGTCCTCTTCAGTCTCACCGCCTCGCTCAAGGTCAGCCAACGATGGCTTCCTCGACCAATTGCTTTTGTTTTTTATCAAAAGTCTGCTGACGCGCTTGCCACTCCGACGGCTGGCTCACGCGCATGGCCTCTACCGCGGTGACCTTGTACTCGGGGCAATTCGTTGCCCAGTCCGAGTTGTCAGTGGTAATGACGTTGGCGCCCGATACCGGATGGTGGAAGGTGGTATAGACGACGCCAGGACGGACGCGATTGGACAATCGGGCACGGAGTACCGTATCACCAATGCGACTCGCAATACCGACCCAATCGCCTTCCGAGATTCCTCTCGACTCGGCATCTGCAGGGTGAATTTCAAGCACATCTTCGGCGTGCCATGTTGAGTTTTCAGTGCGTCGCGTCTGTGCGCCGACGTTGTATTGACTCAGAATTCGGCCGGTCGTCAAAATAAGTGGGAACCGTCGGGTGCACCGCTCTGCCGTCGGGACATACTCAGTCACCACAAACTGACCCAGACCGCGCGTAAACGAGTCCTCATGCATCGTCGGTGTGCCCTCCGACGCGACATCAGTACAAGGCCACTGAACGCTGCCCAGCCGCTCAATTTTTTCATAAGTCACGCCCGCAAACGTTGGGGTGAGCGACGCAATTTCGGCCATAATTTGCTCTGGGTTCTCGTAATCCCAGTCACAACCCAACGCCTGCGCTAAACCCAGAGTCGCTTCCCAGTCGGCCTTACCACCCAGCGGCTCCATCGCTTTTCTGACGCGCGAAATTCGGCGTTCGGCATTGGTGAATGTCCCGTCCTTTTCAAGAAACGACGAGCCGGGCAAAAAGACATGCGCAAACTTGGCTGTTTCGTTTAAGAAGATATCCTGAACAATCAAGCATTCCATCGACTCAAGTGCCGCCTCGACGTGACGCGTATTGGGGTCTGACTGCGCGATATCTTCGCCTTGACAATAAAGGCCCTTGAAACCACCAGACAGTGCCTCATCAAACATATTGGGAATTCGATGTCCTGGCTCAGCATCGAGTTTGACACCCCACGCGCCTTCGAAAGTCTCCCTGACAGTGTCGTCACTGACAGGTCGATAGCCGGGCAACTCGTGCGGAAAGGACCCCATGTCACACGATCCTTGAACGTTATTTTGTCCCCGAAGCGGGTTTACCCCGACGCCTCTGCGGCCGATATTACCGGTCAACATGGCGAGATTGGCAATGGCCATAACGGTCGTCGAGCCTTGACTGTGTTCCGTCACCCCTAACCCATAGTAGATCGCCGCATTGCCGCCTGTAGCGTACAATCGCGCCGCTTTACGCACGTCGTCGGCATGGACACCGGTGTAGGCCTCAGAGGCTTCAGGCGCGTTTTCGGGTTGCTGGATAAAGCTGAGCCAGCGTTTGAACGCCGTCTCTTCACAGCGCGCCTTAACAAAGTCTGCATCCATGAGGCCCTCGTCAACCACGGTGTGGGCGATTGCATTCAGCAGCGCCACATTTGCACCCGGCTGAACGGGAAGGTGAAGATCGGATTTCACGTGCGGTGCACCCACTAACTCAATGCGACGCGGATCAATAACAATAAGGTGTGCGCCCTCGCGCAATCGACGCTTGAGCCTAGACCCAAAGACAGGGTGTGCTTCAGTGGGGTTCGCCCCCATAACAACAATGACGTCAGCATCGGCGACAGACGCGAAGTCTTGCGTGCCCGCCGACTCTCCAAGCGTTTGCTTTAAGCCGTAGCCTGTGGGTGAATGGCAGACACGCGCACAAGTGTCGATATTGTTGTTGCCAAATCCTGTACGGACCATTTTCTGAACCAGCCAAACTTCTTCATTCGTACAACGCGAAGACGAAATGGCGCCGATACTCTTTTGCCCGTACTTCTCCTGAATTTCCCGTAAACGCGTCGCTGCATAGGTCAGCGCCTCATCCCAGGACACCTTCTTCCACGGCTGATCAATCGAGTCCCTAATCATCGGTTCAGTCATACGGTCTTTGTGCGTGGAGTAACCAAAGGCAAAGCGGCCCTTAACGCAGGCGTGCCCTTCATTGGCCTTACCGTCTTTCCAGGGCGTCATACGAATGACTTCTTGCCCCCGCATTTCGGCCTTAAAACCACAACCAACACCACAGTAAGCGCAGGTGGTCGTGACCGAGTGCTCGGGAATACCTTTTTCGATGATGCTGTTTTCGGTGAGCGTTGCGGTCGGACAGGCCGCGACGCAGGCGCCGCAGGAGACGCAGTCAGACTCTACGAAGTTTGCCTCGGGTCCGACGCTGACACGCGAGTCAAAACCGCGCCCAGAGATGGTCAGTGCAAAGGTGCCTTGAGTCTCCTCGCAAGCCCGGACGCAGCGCGAACAAACAATGCACTTCGAGGAATCAAAGGTGAAGTAGGGACTGCTTTCATCTTTCTCCAACTGCGTGTGATTCTCACCAGCAAAGCCGTAACGCACGTCTCTGAGGCCGACCTCACCCGCGGTAGACTGCAACTCACAGTCCCCGTTGGTCGGACAGGTGAGACAATCCAGCGGGTGGTCACTGATGTACAGTTCCATTACGCCGCGACGAATTTTTGCCAGTTGATCGCTTTGAGTGGTTACCGTCATACCCGCCTCAACGGGTGTGGTGCAGGACGAGGGATACCCCCGACGGCCTTCAATGTGGACCAAGCACACGCGGCATGAACCAAAGGGCTCGAGGCTGTCGGTGGCGCACAACTTGGGTACTTTAATTCCTGCCTCGAACGCGGCCCGCATGACTGACGTGCCTTGTGGCACCGACACTACACGACCATCAATCGTCAGTGATACCGCGTCGGTCGCCTGAATGGCTGGGGTGCCAAAATCGGGCTGGGGTTGATAAAACTCGACCATGCTATTCACACTGCCACCTCACTGTTTTCGGGCGCGACATCAAAATCTTCAGGAAAATTATTCACAGCACTTTTAACCGGCAACGGCGTTAATCCGCCCATTGCACAGAGGGACGCCTGCTCCATGGTGTCGCAGAGGTCCATGAGCAAAATCAAATCGTCCTCGGTTGCGCCAGACTCACAAACGCGCTCTAAAACCTCTCTGCCCCGTACCGCGCCTATTCGGCACGGCGTGCATTTACCGCAAGACTCTTTGGCACAAAAGTCCATTGCAAAGTGCGCCTGCTTCGCCATGTCGACCGTGTCGTCAAACACAACGATACCGCCGTGACCCAACATCCCACCGGCCGCGGCCATTGCTTCGTAATCGATGGTGACATCGAGCTGCGTATTGGACAGATAAGCTCCCAAAGGGCCTCCGATCTGCGCTGCGCGCACCGGCCGACCTGAGCGAGTCCCACCGCCCCACTCATCGATGACGGTGCGCAGTGATGCGCCGAACGGCACTTCGATCAAACCGCCGTTTTTGACATTCCCGGCCAACTGCAGTGGGATCGTGCCTTTCGAGCGATTAACGCCGTAGTGCGCGTAGTCTGCACCACCATCGGCAAGAATGGCGGTCACCGACGCCAGCGTGAGGACGTTATTGACAACCGTAGGCTGTCCAAACAAACCCTCGATTGCCGGCAATGGAGGTTTCGCCCTAACAACCCCTCTTTTGCCTTCTAAACTGTTCAATAAGGCTGTTTCTTCCCCACAAATGTACGAACCGGCACCCATTCGAACCTCGAGGTCAAAAGAAGACCTCGACTCTAAAATATTCTGACCGAGCAAGCCTGCGTCGTAGGCGGCGTCAATGGCCCGCTCGAGCATCTGCTGGGCACGCGGGTATTCCGATCGCAGATAAATGTAGCCTTGGGTTGCACCGACGGCGACTCCGGTAATGGTCATACCCTCGATCAGCTGAAACGGGTCGCCCTCCATTAGCAGTCGATCTGCAAATGTTCCCGAGTCACCTTCATCAGCATTACAGACAATGTATTTCTGGTCTGAGGCAGTATCGAGCACGGTTTGCCACTTGATACCCGTCGGGAAAGCAGCGCCTCCCCTGCCGCGAAGTCCGGATGCTTTGACTTCATCAACAATCGCCTGACGCGACAGTGCAAGGGCATTGTTCAAGCCCACGTAGCCACCCAGACGCTGGTAGTTCTCTAAGTCCGCCGGCGCCCCTTCACCACAGCGCTTAAACGTCACGCGCGTTTGGTCAGACAACCAGGGTATTTCTGCAACTAAACCCAAGCACTTGGGGTGCTCAAAAACGCTCTCTTTCATGCAACGGATTAACTCAGGAATATCGTCTGGCGTCACGGCAGCGAAGCCTACTCGTCCTCGTGCTGAGTCGACTTCAAGCAGCGGCTCTAGACCAAAGGCGCCGCGGGAGCCACTTCTGACAAGCTCGTAACTGAGGGCCGCTCGTGTCGCCTCGACTTCAAAACGCTGTGCCACTCGTTCTGCCCCAACGGCGACGGCCGTTGTGTCGCCCGAAATGTAAACACGAACACTCATCGGTTCGTCGCCTCACTCACCAGTTCACCCAGACGCACCGAGTCAACACGACCGTGCACGTCGTCACCAATCCGAATAGACGGTCCACAGGCACAGTTACCCAAGCAGTAAACACGCTCTAAGCGGTAGGTTTGTGACGCGTGCACCTCTCCAAACTCCACACCTAAAACGTGACCTACCGCCGACTCGAGGTCGCGAGAGCCCACAGCTTGGCAGGCCTCGGCACAGCAAATCTGCACCGCGCACGGTGGCGCCGGTGCTGTCCTAAAATCATGGTAAAAACTAACCACCCCGTGAACTTCGGCGACCGACAGCGAAAACGCGTGTGCGATAGGCTCGTAAGTCTCCGACGGGATATACCCCACCTGCGCTTGGATATCGTGTAAACACGGGAGTAAACCGCCTGGCGTGTGACAGTGGCTCTCAGTAATTTTGTTAACGAGGTCTTTCAATCATTGTCGTTGGACCCAGGCAAAAACCTGTGACGCCCAACCCCCCTTTTTGTCTCTGCCACTCTGTTTTTCAGAGCGATTTGTTATTGCTATTTTCCGCGATGGTATCAAGCAGTAAACGCAGAGACTACAACGATTTTTTGGTAGTTATGCACCTAAACATGCGGCCCCGGAGTGGCCGAACTTCCAGACGCCGTAGGATTAAAATGTCGCCCAGCAGAGGCGTTGGAGCCGCGACTCACAGGGACGCCTCAAAAAGCGCCAGTGTTTGTGCCCAAGCACGTTCCGCCGGCGCTTCGTTGTAGACCCTTGAGTCGAGCACACACCACCCGTGAAGCGCACCTTCAAAGACCTGAACGTGGGCAGTGAGCGCCTGTGCCTCGAAGGCGGCTTTCAGTACGTGCTTATCGTCGGGGTTTCGCTCGTCGTCGTTCTCAGCCAAAGCAATGAGCACTGAGGCATTGATCTTGGGAATCAACAGGTGCGGACTGTCGTCTGCATCGGTGGCCAGTGAGACCGGATGGTAAGCACAAGCGGCGCCGATGCGATCAGCACGTGCAGCGGCCGCCCTCATAACCATTGGCCCACCCATGCAGTACCCCATGGTGCCCATGGGCCGCAGTGTATCGACCGACTCTTGTTGGTCGAGCCAGTCCACAAAGGCATTGGCATCACGCACGTGCGTCTCAGCAGAAAGGTTGCGGTACATGGGCAGGACTTTTCTCTGCGTTACCGCATCGCTAAAGCTCTCACCGGTCTCCACCACCGGTGATTTTGCGTCGCGGTAATAGGGGTTGATGCACAGCACGGCGTACCCACTCTCGGCAAGTCGGGTTGCCATGGCCTCAAAAGAGGGTCGCAGCGCTAGAATATCCGGCCATATCAGCACTGCCGGGTGTTTTCCCTCTTTTGGGTGCACGAAGAACGCATCACAAACACCGTCGGACGTGCTCACCTGAACAGCATTAGGAGTCACCGACTGCGCGTTGGCGGTCTTGGGAACCGTAAGTGCCAATGTTGCCCCCGCCGCGAGTGTGTTGAACTCCCGTCGCGTCAGCGCGGTCTTGGAGGATGTGTCGTCTTGTACTGTGTGGTCATCGCACATGGCTGAGTCGTTCCTTAAGTCGTCGAAGCGCCAGCCCAGACTACCAAGAAACAAGGTCGGCTCAAACACGGTCAGTCAGAGCAACAACGGAACAAATCGGGGTTTAGCGTCCCCTTCCCATTCCCCTTCCCATTCCGCTTGCGCGTTGCTGTTCCCACAGCCGGCCCAAGGCGTATTTAACGATTGGTGCCGCTTTAAAAACTCAAAATAAATCCGGCAGTCACTTGGCCATAGGGGTGCTCAAAAAAGCGACTGGATTTGGCGTTGTAGGCCAGAGGGTCGACACCCAACAAATAATTTGAAAACGCCTCGCCACGCGCAAAGACGATGGCCGACTCAAACTGGTATCCGACTTCCGCAGACACTCGCAAGTTGGTGTTGTACTGCTTACGGTTGAGTGGGTCTTCATAATTAAAGCGCTTAACATAGCGGCCGCCCAGAGCACTACTTACGATCCAATTGTTCAGGAAGTAACTGGCCGAGAGGTCGTAGCTAACGACGGCTTCTTGCCAGGGATCGTCCTGTGGCAAGTCCTGCTTCAGCTGTTCTATGAGTGAGACCAGCGTGTTTCCGTTAAAGGGCGTATTCAGCAGAAAAGACGACTGTAAGTCGTAAAGTGGGGAGTTATTAGTGTGATCGAGTTCTGTCGCACCCAGACTGATCGTGTGTCCGATGAGCACCGGGGTTGATGATAAACGGTACCACCAGTCCGCTGTTACTCTTAACGCCACGGCCTCTGCAGATGACGTCAACACAGGAAAGGCGACGCTCTCCCCCGTTTCTAAGAGCAAGTCACCGTCAACTAACTGAAAGTCGGCTTCGTCGCAGCTTCCCCCCAAAACAACGCCCGAGCGCTCGTAACAGTCGATAGCGAGACTGTCTTGCTCAATATCGGTGACCGCCATGGTTAGAGCCCCACCCTTGGAGGTCTCGCCGAAATACCGCGAGACTCCCAGCGTCCTGTAATCGGCAGTGGACTCTACTTTGAACGGTTGGCGCTCACGCACCGCACTCCCCGTGACCTGGCTTAGCGCTACAAAGGGACGCCAGTTACCGAGACGATAGCTCAGTTCAAGAGCGGGCTTCTCGTACTCGTCTGGACGTGAGCTACTCCCCAAAGAGTCAAGATAGTCGATGACGTCCAGTTGCTCGTCGAAGTAGGCGACACTGCCCGAGACGAAAAAGGATTGAGGACTCCCGTGCATGTATGCCGAGGAGACGATCTCTGATGCGCAGACTGTGCCGCTAAACAGACTACCTACTACCCAACAAAGGCCTCTCAAAATACTCGACACCACTCATCCTGTACGCGCTTGACTATTGAGGCGTGACGGTAGCCTCATCAACGCGCTTAAGCAAGAAGCTCCACCAGCCATCAAAGCCCGCATCAATAGTGACGAGGAGCTCCCCGTTTATGACCGGGTAAGCGTTATAGATCACCTGGCTTGGAACATCTCTTGGGGACCTCACCATGCCCCCGTTCACAACAGTGGGCTTCCCTAAATAAGCCCCTTGACCGTCTAACGAGAGGGTTCCATTGCTTGCGTCGTACGCAAAGGTCGCCCCACTAGCGTCGATAGCATTATTAGTTTCCAGCGCACACGATGCCTTCCCCATTCTCCATGAGTCGCCATTTGCTGGAGCTCTTGAACGCACCTCAAATGTACCGTCACTATTGAAGCGGAATTCGCGACTAAGGGCGCAGGATTCGCCCGTTCGCGCTCTATCGCTCATTCGATAACGCGAGGTGTCAAATTCAGATACACCAGAGGCAATTGCACCAACGCGATCACTCATTACCCAGCGAGTGTCTGCCAACGCGAAACGAGGTGTCGACTTCTCCGAATCGCTCATGGGCTTTCCACTCCCCGAACCACTCACGGTGATCATGACATCGCTAACGCTTACACCAACATCCCTCGTGTCCAAGTACATCAAGAATGAGGAGAAGGTATTTGCGCCCTGCGACGGCACGTCTATCGTGTACACCGTCTCCGTTGCCCCTGAGACCGTTACCGACGCTGTGTTGTATGACGGCTCAGTTTCTGGGAAAGTATTAAATTCAAACTTGAAGCGCACATCGACAGCGCCTCCGGAGGGCACTGAACCCGTGAATGAGATTACTGCGTCACTCGACAGTGTTATGGGATAGAGGGTGAAGTCCATATTGGCGAAACCACCCCATTCAAGCGCTCCTGTTGGGAACGTGAATACATTCCCATCAATCGTTGTACCACCAAAGGCCTCGGTGAATAAGGCTGGGCCATGAGTAGTCGCCGTGCCGGTTCCTGCAGTTGGGCCCGTGTCACCACCAGCTCCAGTGTCGCCGTCTGAGCCGGTGTCACCGCCCGAACCTGTATCACCCCCGGCTCCAGTATCGTTGTCCGT
>ENA-ORDA01000187-ORDA01000187.1-marine-metagenome-genome-assembly--contig:-NODE-187-length-64033-cov-5.505910_pt1 | contig 64033 bp, 50 predicted proteins | sample MGYA00237778_ERZ508506 | MGnify/ENA primary metagenome ERZ508506 (study PRJEB26177, sample SAMN06267891) | marine metagenome | isolation source: Monterey Bay, California, USA | place: Pacific...
TGTAAAGGTACATACCCACCTTGGCATGTTTTCCTAGCCCCGCTTCCATCAGTCCTTGGGCGAGTTTTGCCGAACGACTTTCATAGTCGCGCCACGTCATGCGGCGCTCACCCTGAATCAGTGCAATGTGCTCGGGGACAGCATCAGCAACTGACTCCCAGATAGCGGAAAAGTGCGACTTCAGCATAGTGGTCTCGTTCCTCACAAAGGTGTCTGGCTTGTACAGGTGCACGGGCACACTGCGCAGGTTCTAGTATATCTGCATGGCGCCGCATGTCACGTGACATGTAAAATGCGGCATTTGGAGGGAGCGTGAAGCTTGAATGGTGTGTAAGGGCCACGCCGAACCCGGGTAAGCTGCTGTACTATCGTATTAATCAGCCACATAGCAGCTAATCAACAGGCGAGCTTAAATTTAAATCTTACTGGTGAGTGCATTTTTATGTCGACGCTAACAATTCGGCCAAAATTATTAAGTCTCATTGCCGGTGTCGCCGTAATACTGGCGATGTTGCCCTGGACAACGCTCGCTTCAACCGGCCCGATTATTATTACGGGGAAAATTTACACCGCAGAGGACGCCAACCCGGTGGTTGAAGCGGTAGTCGTAGAAGCAGGGAAATTCAGTTTTGTTGGCAGTAAGGAAGACGCCCTAGCTCATGCCCCCAACGCTAGTAGCCTTAGAGACTTGGGGACAGACATTGCCTACCCCGGCTTTGTCGAGGGCCATGGTCACTTTGCCTCACTCGGTCGAGCATTGATAAGTCTTGATTTATCTACGCCAAAAACTTTCATCGGTATGGTTGATCAGGTGGCACAAGCGACAGCGACGACGCCAGAGAATGAAGTCATCCTGGGCCGGGGGTGGCACCAAAGTAAATGGTCTAAGGCCCCGTCACTGACCGTCGATGGCTTTCCAACCCATCGTGGATTATCGGAAGTCAGTCCCAATCACCCTGTGGTGCTTGAGCATGCAAACGGCCACACTCTAATGCTCAACGCTAAGGCCATGTCGGTTTTGGGAATCAACAAGCTCACGACTGCCCCGGAAGGCGGAGTAGTGGTTAAAGACACCCGGGGAATGCCAACGGGTATTTTGCATGAAACTGCAATGGCCCTTGCAGCACCTCTGACGGTTTTTACTGCGGAGTCTGCGACCCGGGCGCTGCTAGCCGCTCAGGATCATGCTATTAAGCAGGGAATCACCAGCTTCCATGATGCCGGCATTGATGCTGTCGAGGTTGAAGCTCAGCAGATCGTCGATGGCGACCAGCGTTTAAAAATTCGTCTGTTCTCTATGATCAGCGCCAGCGATCCAGAATTAACCGAATACTGGCTCAATACAGCCCCTGTTGTAGCTTCAGAAGATAGCCGCTTAACTCTCAATGCCTTCAAGGTGGTTATGGATGGCGCCTTGGGATCGAGAACGGCCTGGCTACACGAACCTTATTCTGACGACCCGACCACAGTGGGTTTGCAAACAGCAGATGCTGACCGGTTAGCCACGCTCATGGAGCGCTCCCGGGTGAATGGCTGGCAAATTAATACCCACGCCATTGGCGACAGAGCGAACAGCGTTGTGCTCGATACTATTGAGCAGGTCATGCCAGAGGGGGGTGATCACCGGTTTCGCATTGAGCACTCGCAACATTTGCGCCCTGATGACATTGAGCGCTTTGAGCGGCTTGGGGTGATTGCGTCTATTCAAACCATTCATCTAAGTTCTGATCGACCTTGGGCGATAGATCGATTGGGCCCTGAGCGTATTGACGAAGGCGCTTATCTTTGGCGGTCATTGATTGATTCTGGGGTGCATGTTGCCAATGGTACCGATGTGCCGGTTGAGCCCATCAACCCCATTGCCAATTTTTATGCGGCAGTGACCCGCAAAACTCTGGCAGGCCTGCCCTCGGAAGGTTTCGAGGCTGATCAACGTATGACGCGGTCAGAAGCGCTGCTTAGCCTAACGCAGTGGAATGCCTATGCCGTATTTATGGAAGAGACTCTGGGGTCTATTAGCGTCGGCAAGGCCGCCGATATGACGGTGCTTTCCCAAGACATTATGACCGTCGATGAAAGCGTTCTGCTTGATACAGAGGTCACTATGACGGTGATTGGTGGCGAGGTTCTCCATGAACTTTAATTCATTGATGACACCTGACCTGCCTGACACGTTGTTGGCTTTATCCGATGGTCTAATAGGGGGCGTCGCCGGGCGAAATATCATCACGCTCAGAGACCGCATTATTTTATGAGGTCAATTCGAGGTTCCAAAGGCAGTTCGGGTGGCGTTTATCAACGCAGCATGGCTAGGGCTTGGCTCCTTTGTCTGCTCGTTGTATCGGGCCCGGCGTTTGGACAGAAAGACGATGAGACCCAAACGCCTTATTTGATCGGCCGTGGCATGGTGGATATTACCGGGCCAGAGGTAGGCATGCCGCTATGGGGCTTTGGTCGGCCCGACCAGATTTCTGAGGGCGTTCATATTCGTCTGCGATCACGGGCCTTCATAACGGCCCAGGCTAGCAACCCCAAGCAGCGCCTCGTGTTTGTCAGCGCCGACTTGGGGAGTATTGACCACCATATGACATTAGAAGTCGTTGAGCGCTTGCAGCTGCGCTATGGCCCTACCTATACCTTGGAAAACGTGATTATCAGTGCCACCCATACCCATGCTGGGCCCAGTGGCTATTGGCAGTCTCGGACAGAGACCGGTCTCGATGGGGGCCACTACCCCGCGCACTTTGAGGCGATTGTTACTGGCATTACCGCCTCCATCGTAAAAGCCCATGACGATCTCCAGCCTGGCCATATTTTTATCAATACGGGCCGTGTGGCAGACGCCGGAGTCAACCGGTCGCTTATTGCTTACCGGGAAAACCCCCAGGATGAGCGTGACCGTTACAGCGAAAATACCAACACGGCTATGACCTTGCTCAAGTTTGTAGGCAGTGATGGGCCCCTGGGCATGATCAATTGGTACGCACTTCACCCCACAGCAATGAACTATTACAACCGCCTTATTTCCGGCGATCATAAAGGATATGCCTCGTTGCAAATGGAAAAGCGCGAGGGCGTGGGCTACGCATCGGCCGACGATTTTGTGGCCGCTTTTGCGCAGTCTGACCCGGGAGATGTCACCCCCAATACCAATCTCGATAATACCGGCCCCGGGGCAACCGACGTAGCGACCACGCAAATTATGGGCCAGCGCCAACTGGTAGTAGCACAGACACTATTCGATGAGGCAGACGAGACGCTAGCAGGACCGATCGATTCGCGTCGACTGTATGTTGATTTAAGTGATTATGCCGTCGATGGCAAATTTACCGGGGTAGGGACACAGCATACCTGCCCCTCGGCCTACGGCTACTCCTTTGCCGGGGGCTCTACGGAAGACGGCGGCGGGCACTTCCTGTTTAAAGAGGGGATGACCGAGCAGAGTGTGTGGCGGGACTGGCTGATTCAACTCATCATCGGCGCCCCCGAGTGGACCGAACCCGTGAGAGCCTGCCAAAGGCCCAAAGCTATTTTGCTGGAGACGGGTACCGGCACACCGCCGCTGCAATCTCAAATACGCTCAATCACCGTGGCACGCGTTGGCCAGCTTGTGATTCTCGCCTTACCCGCAGAAGTAACGACCATGGCGGGCAGACGTCTGCGAGATAGCGTTATGGCTGAACTGGGCGACTGGGCAAGGCACATTGTGTTGGCGGGTTACTCCAATGGCTATGCCGGGTACATAACGACCCCCGAGGAATATGGGCTTCAGCAGTATGAGGGCGGTCATACTTTACATGGGCGCTGGAGCTTGCCCGCCTACCAGCAGATCGCGAGTCAGTTGGCGGCGGCTTTGGAGTTGGCTGCGCCGTTGGCAAGTGGCGTGTCCTACGACGATTGGCGGGGCAAATCTCTCGGTCTGCCTTTGCCGGTGGGGTCCGAAAATTCGCTCCCCAATGGTGCGCAACTTGGCGATGCAGAGGCGCCGCTTGCCGCGAGTTATCGTCCGGGAGAGACGATTGTCGCGCGATTTTGGTCGGCCAACCCCACGGTAAATTTCCCCAAGGGGAAAAATTACCTGCTCGTGGAGCGTAAAACTGCGGCGGGTTGGCAGCGGGTCGCAGATGATGGCGACTGGAGTACCCGGGTGCGCTGGCAGCTTAAAGCAAATGCTTATGTCGCAGAGTTGAGCTGGGAGGTGCCGCAGCAAACGCCACCCGGCGAGTACCGCTTGTCACACTTTGGCTTTGATGCCGCGGGTTCAGCCTTTAGTGGCACGTCTTCTGCGTTTGAAATTACCAAGGTAGAGGGCAAGTAATGGGCGTTGTTTACGACCGCGCAAGCCGCTTGTGGGGCGGGGCAGCTTGAGTACCGATCAGCAATGGCGTCTGGTCCTGACAGATATGCTTAAAGGAACGGGCGTCGCCCATAAATTGCGTATTTATCACCTGTAATTCACCCTATAAGGCTTAGAGTTACCGCTGCACGAGGTACAAACACCGTGGGCAGTTCCACAGCTAGTATCTTTGGGCCATTCGGTACAAATCCAAAATCTGTAGAGGCTTCAAAAACGTTTTTGGATGTACTTTCGTAAACTGCGCCTGAGCCCCGTTGCGCTGCAAATCCTTGAGTTATTCGCGGGGAAAAGCCAACGTTGATGTCCTGTACGGTAGCTGAGGTGCGGTCTCTGTTACCGAATTCCTGCCTGTTTAGACAGGGACAGCCTTTTAATTCGCCATGCATAATGTTCCGGTCGGGGAATGCTGGCTGAAGGTTTGGCGGGGTATGCGCTCGTTGCGCCAGATAGTGGTCGGTGATGTTTACTCCGCACCATCCCCTGATGTAAAACGAATGAAAATAAAAAGATATCCGTTATGAAAACACTCGACCAAAGCTATTACTGCGGTGCCTCCACGACTCAAATCATTTATGAAACGATTGGGGTGTACTTCGATCGTATTTGCGATCAGTACCCCGATAAGGATGCGCTTATCGTGCGCCATCAGGGGGTGCGGTGGACCTACCGCCAGCTTCAGGAACAGGTTGATCAATTGGCGGGTGGTTTGTTGGCGCTGGGGGTGGCACCCGGCGATCGCGTGGGTATTTGGGGCCCCAACAGCTATGAGTGGGTCATGGTTCAGCTGGCGACGGCGAAGATTGGCGCCATTATGGTTTGTATTAATCCGGCCTATCGACTTTATGAACTTGAATTTGCCCTGAACAAAGTCGAGTGCAAGGTGGTCGTTGCGGCAGAAAAATTTAAAACCAGTGACTATCTGGGCATGCTCAACACCCTCGCCCCCGAGCTCGCAGATTCAAAACCCGGAGCACTCCAAGCTCAGAAGTTACCCTACCTTAGAACCGTCATTCGGATGGGAACCGCCGAAACCGCCGGCATGCTAAATTTTGAAACTGTCTGTGGGCTGGGCGGGGAGAAGGACGGCGACCAGCTGCGAGCATTGCGAGGCCAGTTGAAGCCCGACGATGCCATTAACATCCAGTTTACCAGTGGCACCACGGGAAACCCGAAGGGAGCGACCCTCACCCACTGCAATATCCTCAATAATGGTTACCTTGCGGGGGAGGCTATGCAGCTCACCGAGACGGATCGATTGTGCATTCCGGTACCGTTGTATCACTGCTTTGGTATGGTTTTGGCGGTGCTGGCTTGTGTCTCTCATGGCTCGGCCATGGTGTTCCCTGGCGAAGCTTTTGACCCGCTTGAAACATTACAAACAGTGGAGGCCGAGGGTTGCACGGCATTACACGGCGTTCCCACCATGTTTATCACCGAGCTCGACCACCCCCGCTTCGGCGAGTTTGATCTGTCATCGTTGCGAACGGGCATTATGGCGGGCGCACCGTGCCCGGTCGAAATCATGAAACGTGTTATTTCTGAAATGCACATGGAGGATATTTTGATTGGCTATGGTCAGACGGAGGTCAGTCCCCTCAACCATATGACACTCCCCAACGATTCTTTGGAGCGTCGCACTGAAACCGTAGGCCGGGCCGTGCCTTGGGTAGAGATCAAGGTTATCGATCAATCAAATCGTGTTGTAGCCATTGGTGAGAAGGGGGAAATCTGCACTCGGGGGTATTCGGTAATGCGTGAATATTGGAACGATCCCGAGCGCACGGCGGAGACGATTGATGAAGCGGGGTGGTTACACTCCGGTGACTTGGCCACGATGGATGAAGAGGGTTACGTCCGAATTGTAGGTCGCATCAAAGACATGATTATTCGTGGTGGTGAAAATATTTACCCCCGGGAGGTAGAAGAGTTTTTGTATCAGCATCCTGCGATTTCAGAGGTTCAGGTTTTTGGCATCCCTCACGAGAAAATGGGTGAAGAAGTTTGTGCCTGGGTGCAGCTCAACGAGGGACAGTCAATGACCGAAGATGAGCTCAAGGCCTTTTGTAACGATCAAATCACACACTTCAAAATTCCGCGTCACGTGCGGTTTGTCACCGAATACCCCATGACGGTCACGGGGAAAATCCAAAAGTTCGTGATGCGTGATCAGATGGTTGCGGCGCTGAAGGAATAGAACCGGCGAAGCGCTGATAGCAGCCCCATAGATTACGCGGTAGAAAACGCCGACGCAGTTTTTAACGTGACGTCAGGCTTTTGCGGTCTATAAGTTACCGCGATCTAACATTACCGCGATCTAACATTACCGCGATCTAACAATAGCCCCGTGATTTACAACGACCCCAAGGGCATCTAGGCGACATCGCGCCCTAGCGCCTCAGGGGGTTGCTGTGTTGCCGGTTATCGCTGTTCAGTGATCACCTTTCCACCCGGTTTAGAAGAAGCCTAGGGGGCTATCGCCATAGCTGACGAGCAAATTTTTCTTTTGCTGGTAGTGGTCAAGGGTCACCTTGTGGCCCTCCCGGCCAATACCCGACTTTTTGTAACCTCCAAAGGCGGCGTGGGATGGATACGCGTGGTAACAGTTCATCCATATTCGCCCCGCTTGAATGCCCCTAGCCATGCGATAGGCCTTGTTGGTATCACGGGTCCAAACGCCGGCGCCTAGGCCGTATTCGGTGTCATTGGCAATAGCCAACGCTTCTTCCTCGGTTTTGAAGGTGGTGATGCCAATAACGGGACCAAAGATTTCCTCTTGGAACACACGCATCTTGTTATCGCCCTTGAAGAACGTAGGCTGAATGTAAAACCCGCCGCCTAGGCCTTCTACCTGCTCAATATCGCCACCAATGAGAATTTCAGCGCCTTCTTCACGACCTATTTGTAAGTAGCTCATGATTTTATCGAACTGTTCTCGAGAGGCCTGAGCGCCGACCATTGTGTTGACATCAAGGGGGTTGCCTCGCGTGATCTTTTTGGCGCGCTCGATCACCATCTCCATGAAGGGCTCATACATATCTTCATGGATGAGCGCTCGTGAGGGACAGGTGCAAACTTCTCCCTGATTTAGAAAGCCCAGTACCAAGCCCTCTACAGCTTTGCTAATGAAGTCTTCGCCCTGATCCATGACATCGGCGAAAAAGATATTGGGTGACTTACCGCCAAGCTCCACGGTAGAGGGAATCATTGTTTCAGCGGCGCAGCGCAAAATGTGATGCCCGATGGCGGTGGACCCCGTAAAGGCAATCTTTGCAATACGGGTGCTGGTCGCCAAGGCTTGTCCAGCTTCGGTGCCGTACCCATTAACGATATTCACCACACCCGGGGGTAACAGGTCACCGATGAGCTCCATCAGAACGCAGATAGAGGCGGGGGTTTGTTCTGCTGGTTTCATCACCGTGCAGTTGCCCGCAGCCAGGGCTGGTGCAAGCTTCCAGCACGCCATTAGCAAAGGGAAGTTCCAGGGAATGATTTGCCCCACGACACCCAGAGGTTCATAAACGTGGTAGGACACTGTTGTGGGGTCTATCTCTGCCATCGAGCCTTCCTGGGCGCGAATGCAGCCTGCAAAATAACGGAAATGGTCTACACACAAGGGCAGATCTGCAGCCAGAGTTTCGCGCACGGCCTTGCCGTTGTCCCAGGTCTCGGCAACCGCAAGCATCTCAAGGTTGGCTTCAATACGATCGGCTATTTTTAGCAGTAGGTTTGATCGCTCGGTCGCCGGGGTGGCGCCCCAAGCATCTTTTGCGCTATGGGCTGCATCAAGAGCTAGGTTGATATCGGCTTCGGTCGACCGGGGGATTTTACAGAACGGTTCACCATTGACGGGAGAGACATTGTCAAAATAGCTGCCGTCGACGGGGGCAACCCATTGGCCACCAATGTAATTCTCATATTGGGGTTTGAATTGAACGACGGCGCCTTCGGAGCCTGGATTTGCGTAGACCATAGTGACCTCTTTGTTATTAACGTTTTTTATCTGGATCTAAAACAATACCCCTTTTTGGGGCGTTGTAAAAATCACCAGTGTTTGGAGCCCTTGGCTGCGTTAACTCGGTAGACGGCGATAGCGTTGTGTATTAACTTCACAGCGATGGAGCAGTTTTTCCTAGGGGGTTTTGGTGACCGACAGCTGCCAAGCAGCGTTACTCAGTGAGGGTCTCCCGGCCGCTACTATCTCAGGCAGTGGGCGCTTGGTTTTCTCTACCTCACAAGATCTCGATCGCGCTTGGGATCTGGGCGTTTTCTATCTCAAGGTTCCAACCTGTCTTGATATCGAGGGCGCGCGTCACTTTGGTCAAGGGCTAACATCGGCTGATAGCCCGTACCGTCAGACTCCTAAATATGGCGAATTAGAGGGCTTTATTGCCCTTGAGAACAACCAGCAAACCAAGCTCGCGCTGCGTCGCCATCGCTGGGATCAACACTACCCTTCAGAAGTCGCACAGTTTGGGCGTCAGCTTGATGACATTGGTGTTGCCATTATGGGCGAGGTTTTGCGTCAGTCGGGTATCCCGGAGTCCCTTTGGGGCCGTGCTTCGGGGGGCTATTCATTGGGAGAGGGCACAGCGTTTCTGAACTTTGTGCACTACGACACCCGCAATCCAGACTTGGGGTTGCGTCCCCACACAGATTACGGATTTGTCACAATTCTCGACGCTACCGCCCCGGGGCTGCAGATCAAAATTGCCGGTGACTTCGTGGATGTGCCCGTGCTCCCCGGCCATCTTGTTATCAATTTCGGTGAAGCGTTGCACTTCGTCACGGCCTACTCAGAGCGCACCGTGGGTGCTGTGGTGCACCGAGTTTTGAGTCAGCAATCTATCGACCCCGTACGCCATGGCATCGTGTACTTCGCTAACCCCGACCTTGAAGGCATGCTTTGGCAATTTGATGCCAAGGGAGAGGTCAAAGGAAGCTCATCGGTTCAGGGCCTTTTTGCGCTCCTTGAGAAAAATCTCACCGAGTAATTGAGGCGCTCATGGGAGACTCGTAACGCGCTATCTTGTAACGCGCCATAAGGGGCTATGCGTCGTCAGGTGCTAGTCGTATCCCCTCGGCTTCAATGGTGATTTTTCGTGCCTTATACAGCGAGCCAATCGCCTGCTTAAACACTTTTTTACTGACACCAAAGGCTGCGTAAATAGCAGGGGGAGGGCTTTTGTCGGTGAGGCCTAAAAACCCTGAATTTTCGTTTAACTGAGAAACTATTTTTTGCGCAACGCCGTCTATTTTTGAGTCATTGAAGCCCGGCTGATTGAGCGATAGGTCAATTTTTCCATCGTCGCGAATGCGTTGAATATAACCGTCGAGCGCCTGCCCTCTGCGAATTCTCCGATACAGCTCATTGCTGTAAAGCAAACCCCAAAACTGATGATTGATGATTGCCTTAAACCCCAGTTCGGTTTGTTCAGCAACCAGTAAAGACACTTTTTCACCCACCTTGAGGCCGGTTGCCGTGTCCTCAATCCAGTGATCAATGCGCGTTGAGCCTGCAGGTCGCCCCTGGTTATCAAGGTAGACCTTCACAATGGTGAAGTTACCCGGCTTCAACGGGTGATGCTGCTCAGCAAAAGGGATAAACAGGTCTTTGCTGAGCCCCCAGTCCACAAAGGCACCAAGATGATTGACCTCGACGACCTTTAGCCAAGCGACTTGCCCAATGGCAATTTCGGTTGGTGTATTCGCTTCTATTTTTTCTTTAATGATGAATACCTATGTTGTGCTGTGTAAAGGTTAACGGCGGCACCCAGCGGTTTGCCAAGGGGCTCGACGCTACCGCTTAAGCTCTGCCGAGCCTTACCGCGTCGCTTTGTTAAGCTGGAGGCTGTCGCAGTTCCGCTTTGTTGTACTGTTATGCCGATTAATTGTTTCGTAAAAGCCAAACTGGCAAAGCCAATAAGATTTTAAAAGCCCTCATCGTTGTAGCGCGGGGGCGGTTGGCAGCGTCCTAAATTTTATTGCTCACGACCGATTTATTGCTTGAACTGCTTAGCGCCAAACATATTGTTATACGTCGCTTCGGTGGGGTTGCCCACTTTCATATCCTCAGCCATGACCGCGATGCCGCGTTGTACTGCGGGCCGCATTGCCACCGTCTCGGACCAGCGCTTGACGTTGGGATACTGCGTAATGTCGATACGGTGCATCTCCTGCTGCTTGGGCATCGTCCAGGGAAAGGTGGCTACGTCGGCAATGGAGTAATTCGAACCCGCCAAATATTTCGATTCACCCAAGCGTCGGTCCATAACACCGTACAGCTGTTTGCACACATTGTGATAGCGTTCCTTGGCCAGCGGCACATCCTCTGGACAGTAACCCTGAAAATAACCGTTCTGGCCAAACATAGGGCCAACATTGCCCATCTGAAACATCAGCCACTGAATAACGTCGTAGCGTTCCACTGAATCTTGTGGCCACAACTTGCCAGTTTTTTCTGCCAGGTACATAAGAATGGCGCCCGATTCAAACACCGTATAGGGCTCACCCTGAGGACCGTCGGTATCGACAATGGCCGGTATGCGGTTGTTGGGGCTGATCGCAATAAACGCCGGATCGAACTGATCGCCCTCCAAAATGTTGACGATGCAGACCTCATACTCGATCTCTACTTCCTCGAGCATGATGGCGGTTTTGTGACCGTTGGGCGTTGGCCAGTAATAATGCTTAATCATTTTTGAGCACCCTGGGCTGCCAGTACCTCCTGAACATTCTTTTGTAAAAATGCTGCCGAGTCATCGCCTTCAAAGTCGCGGTTGTAGTGGCTCGTTACCGAAGGCCGTTGGATCGATTCTTCCCACCAGGCTTTCAGATTAGGGCGCCCATCGAAACAATCGAAATCCGGATACAGGGGATCCTTTGCGTCGTAAAAGTTCACCCTAAAATCCATATAGCTAATCGCGTGAAGCATGGACGCTTGGCCAATATCGAAGCCATCGAAGCCCTGCTTGCAGGCAGCTTCTAGGGAATCGCAGCCGCGAATAATCTTCGGCCAGATCCACTCGAAAAATTCAATGCGCTGATTTTCTTCGGGATTCCAACCTTCCATGACCAGCATGACCGTGGTCTCAAACATGGTATCTGCCAGAGCAAGGCGAGTAATGGCGTCCCAGCGAGCAGGTCCTGCAGGGGGATACAGGTGCTTGCCAGACTTGCTCATGCTGTCGATGCATTCAACAACGGCCTGACTGCCATACACCACTTGGCCACTATCCAGCGCGAGGGTTGGTACTTTGTTCAGCGGGTTTAGCGCTGCGATTGAATAGGCATCGCCTTGGTCTTCCCCCTCGCGGTTTTTGAAAGGGTAGGTAGGCACAAAGGTGACGTCATCCCACAGACCGGCTTCATGAATGGTAACGAGGACCTTATGAATAAATGTATGGAACGGAGAGTAAAATAATTTCACGGGGCTTTCCCTCTAGCATGTTGGTGTCAGCAATGCTTCAGCATAGCAGTAATCATTGTGGTTGCAGACGCGATCTTTCGCTGGGCAGTGACCCAGCCGTGGGCAGAAATGATGGTGAACTCCTACGTTTAGACTCCCTCCTAAACTTTTACTGAGCAAACAGCGCATGCTCAGTGGGTCAGTGCTGCAATGACACGAACGCGTTTTACGTCGGATTTTCCTGGGACAGGTCCCCAGCTATGTTGGGGGCTATGTCGTGCCAAGCGGCTCGTTGTTGTGGATTTAGAACACACCGCTTAATCAAAATAAGCGCGGTTTTTTTTGTTGACCCGCGTTTGCTAAAGGCGGCTCCCAGCAGGCAGCTAAATAGGCCTAGCCTGACGGGTGTAAAATGTTTGAAGAGCAGCGTAGCCGTAGCTGGAAGCGCTGCAAGGAAAAGCCTAGGTTATGAGATTTGGGTTGAAGAAATCATATTGTTCCGTTTGCAGAAAGCCGTACCCAACTTGAGCGGCGAAGTCATCTATGCCCAAATAGCGATGCAATGCATGATGAACGTGCTTTGGATAAATCAGCGAGCCTGAGTTCGATACTTTCAGCGTCGACGGGTCAATTTTTTCGGCATTTTGTAAGGCATCGGTTTGTCCCACACTGCGACCACCCCAGTCAGCATTTCCCTGCATAATGAGGTAGGAGTTAATGGGCCAATGGTCCTTGCCGCCAAAGGAGTTGTAGTAGGGCGTTCTGCCAAAATCAGAGGACACGACAACCACCAATTTGTCCCTGATTTCGAGTTCGTCAGCCATGTCCCAAAGGTAGATTAGCGCGTCATTCAGAGCTTGAATGTTTTGAACTTGCGAGAACTCACCACTTGAGTGTGTGTCCCAGTTGCCACCGGCGCCGCATTCGACGCTTGCGGTTGTTCCAGTGCTGAACGCCACCAAACCAGTTTGTATCTGCGCTTTTAGGTTACTTTCTCCTTGGTACACGCCTTGGGATTGAGGCATCTCATTTGGCAGGTTGCTGTAAAGCTCGTCTAATAATATTCTGCCCTGCATACCGGTTTCAAAGGCGCCTATACGGTTAGCCAGCGCGTCGTTATACCGCTCTTGCTCGCTCAGGACATTGAGTCCCCGAGTTTTGTACTTCGCAAGTAGAGCTTCTTCAGTGCTATTGCGGGGGCGCACCAACTCTTTTAATCCACCCGGGTTGGTTCTGGCGGTGCGAACAAGACCCTGATCAGCACCAAAGGTTCCGTTGTTTATTAATGCTATTGGCGCATTGGGAGCTTTCGCAGCCGCATACAGGGCCGCCAAGGTGGGACGGCCCTCGCTTGCGGAACCTGTCCACGTGTGGCGCTCGCCTGTTTGGTGCGCATTGGTTTGGGTGTCGACGCCGTTGATGACCAACGAATCTGCGGCTATTTTTCGGAACAGTTCGTCATTGTTTGCGATCGGCGCAAATAAAATATTACCCATCGACTGAGTATCGCCAGCCTCAGACCAGTTGGTAATTGGCAGCTCTCCGGGCACATTTACCTTAGGGTCACAAAAGAGCGATAAATCCCATCCCCCATTTGCATGAATTGTCATTAGGTAAGGTCCATCGTAGGGCGAGGAACCTTGCACCAATGAAACTCGACTTGAGGCGATCAGGGCTGCCGTGCTCGCCAAAAACTTTCGCCGCGTCAAGCCCATGGTTTTACTCATTGATGTAATCATAGTGAGCCACCATGTAATCGAATATAAGGCGCCAAGCCCAGGTGTTTGCTTGTTCAACCGGTGTCGTGTTGGCCGGTTGCCGAACCCCTCTCGTATCCAGATCGTCCGCTAGCTTTGCATAGGAAAGATCATCCCAAAGATAGCAGCTCGTGCCTGACTCGTGGGTCTTCTGTGCTTCGAGCAATAAATCTACCAGCAACTCGACGTCACCAGAGTCCTCCGCCACGCTGCGCCCGTGTAGACGCGAATACAAATTTACCAACACCGCTCGCAGCTCCTCGGAGTCTGTGGGAGTCGATGAAAAGTCGAATGTATTTAAATATTGGCGTTGGCCATTGACGGTTTCAGCCTCTATCTCGGAGACAACACAGGCTACTCCGGAGGCGTGCTGCTCGAAAGCAACGAGAGAAAGGCTAGAAACCTCTCTGGCTCTCGACTTAACCTGGTAAGAATCGATGCCTCCTAGCGCTATATTGACCCAATCCGACACGTAGGTAATGGTTTCGGGAAGAATGTTTTGTCTCCCTTGCTCCCAAACCTTAAACCCAAAAAGTGATTTGGTCTTACTGTCGAGTTCTTCCGGTGTGAGCAGCCGTCGGGTACCTAGCTTAGCCACTGAAAATAACGTAGCGTTTTGGCTTACAACCTCACCGCTGGCGAACCAGGGTGATAGAACCATTTCTCGCAGCAATGCTTTCAACTTAAATTGATTTTGCACGAAGGCGCCCGCCAGCTTATTCACTTCATAGCGTTGTAGGCTAAAGGCCTCAAGCTCCTCATTGTAATTGGGGAGTTGAGGATCTTCTGGAGCTTTCAATACTGCCTGGCCCATCACAGTAGGCCACCAAAACTCGACGGTTGCTACCGGGAACCTTGGGTCTGCAACAATTTGCTGAGCCAACCATTGCAGGCTGTTGGAGGCGTCCGGGGCAGACTGGCCGTTCATCCCCGGCGTTCTCATATCGCTATACCAGGTATCCCCATTGACGTAGCCTGATTCCGGATCGAGCTTATACCCATAGGGCAGGCTATCTGTAAAACCGCTGATCCTGAAGATGCCCGTTTCGTTGTAGTTCTGAAATGCGCCTGCCACTGGATCAAGGGTTTGATGGCATACCGTGCAAGCAGGATTTAACAGGGTTGGATTGTTTTTATCGGCTAAGGCTACGGCATCGGTGGTCCTTGCAGCTGACGCCTCTATATCGAGCCCTAAAAAGAATTTATAAGTCCACCGAGCACGCGCACGATTACGGTTGGTTTCAGTTGTCGGATAGCGCTGCAAAAACGCCATTGTGTTGAGAACGCCAGCATGTGGCCACTCAAAAGGCTCCCAGGTGCTGGGATAGCAGTCCCCACCCTGAACAGGAATGCAAACCTCAGCGCCCGGCTCGGAGTTAAATGTGCCAAAGTTCTTGGCCGGTTTAAACTCCTTATGGAACTCGGAGTATTCACCGTTATAGACAACGGATTGTTCCCATGAATCGCCGAGCTCAGCATTCAGAAGATCCGCAGTTAACGGCGTCACCATCGTATAGTTCGCGGTTAATATCTCGGTGTAGGGTTTATCGTTTTCAACTACATGGGCAATAAGTTCAACGGGGGCACGAGAGAGGCCGTAATTCTGTGCTTGCCATAGCTTCCATTGTTCATTGTTCTTGTAAAGCTCTTCATTGCGCTCTAGGTTTTCAAACAGGGCCAGCTTAGTCGTCCCATTTCCTGGCCACCAATTAGAAAATAGCTGGATTGGGAACAACCCGTTTGTGAATGCATCAGTCAACAGCTGATCATTTGCGCCCGTTACAAGAAAGTCATGGAAGCCTTGCCCGGACATGAGCTCATCTATTGCCGCAGCTAACGTAATATCGCCACGGCTCAGCCGGTCGTTTTCTTCGGCCGTTGGTACACGTCGACTCAGGACAACTGCAGCTTTTCGATAGAGCTGAGGGGTGCTTAAAGTGTTGATCCCACTCCACAGCGCGTCGGGATTACTGTTGCCTGCTTGTTTTTTCAATGACGAAGAACTGCAGGTCGTACCAAGCGCCAAGGCCTGTAGAAAGTCAGCGAGTAATTTATAGTCTGAGGAGAAGGGCTCAATAACAGCGCCGCCACCGTGCGCCGCCCCCTGCGCTTTATTTAGTATGTATTGAGAACTACGAGCTTCGGACAGGGCGTGGAAATTTGAAAAGTTAAAATCAAGATAGGTGGGGTCTGATGTTTGACGCAATGCGAGCGAGGCTCCCGCCTTGGGGGCAAGGCCATCCTCAATGTGACAACCAATGCACTTATTTTGAACGACCGCATCGGCAGCGTCATACAAATTTTGGGCGTGGGCCTCCGCCCCACCGGCTGCGCTGATCCGAAGTTGGCAAGCGAGGCTTAGTGCTGTCCCAAGAGAGCCGGGGTAAGCACTGACGCTATTGACCATACCAAGGGTCAAAATACAGGCCATCGCCGTGTTAACAATGATCCGATGATGCCTGCTGATTTTGCCTGCCATGCCCCTCACCTTGCTTACTGACTTGTCTTCAACCACCTTTGCATTTTATTCTAATTATCAATGTGCGACAAAGCTCTTGGTTTGACCCTCACTCTGGCCATTTCTGCCGAGACGACTGTTTCCCCCTCTCGCCCGGCTGGGTTACTGTCAGGGCAGCGCTGCTGCATCTGAAAGATCTGCAGCGACGATAGCAGTTTCCGAATAATTGCCCCAGTTGCTCCATTAGAGGAGAGGTTTATGTCCAGCCGTTTTTTTATGCCTGTCATGCTGTCAGTCGCAGCGTTCGTTTCGCCCGCTTTGACGCAGCAGGTGTTAGCTGAGGAGGCTGCGTGTCCGCCACCTGCGGTACGTATTGAGGCTGAGGAATTTACGCCCCTGACCGCGGACAATTACGCGACCGCGGAGACTCAGTCGATTTTTGCCGGCGCCTATATTCAGAAGATCGCGCAAGCGACTTGCTCGAGCGGCATGGGAGTGCTGATGCACGAGCGTGTTCCCTCAGACCCCAACCACAAAGCCTTCGCCCGAGTTAACTTCGATACGCTTTACTCCTGGGTGCTGCTCGACCTCAACTCGCCAGCAACGATCACCCTGCCGGAAACGGGCGGTCGCTATCAGTCTGCTCAGGTGCTCAACGAAGGCCATTGGATGCCTTTTGTGGTGACGGAGGCCGGTAGTTTCACGTTGACGCGTGAGAATTCGGGAAGTCGCTACGTGTTGGTGGGTATCCGAACCCAGATGAATATGCAGGATCCCGCGGATATCAAAGAGGCCAACGCGCTTCAGGACTTGGTTCGTGTTGAGCAGGCAGATCCGGGTGAATTGCTATTCACAGATCGTTGGGATCGAGAAGCCATTATGGCCATGCGTAAGGAGCTGCAGATTCTTCGCGATGAAAAGGGTTACAAGTCGGAGGATATGTTCGGCAAGCAGGGTGAGATTGATCACGACTTGAATAACGTGGGCGTCGCGATCGGTTGGGGCGGGCAGCCCAAAGAGGGCGCGGTCTATCTTTTTTATACTCCGGACTCGATGGAGCATCAGACGCTAACGCTTAACAACGTGCCCCACGCAGATAATGCGTTTTGGTCAATCACCGTTTACGACGCTGACGGCTTCGTTGCATCTGAGCCCTTCAATATGAATAGCTCCTTTGCCCAGGCGAACGCCGATGGTGACACGGTACTCAATTTTGGCGGCGATCCCTCGGCAGACAATTACCTGCCGGTCTACGCCGGATGGAACGCTACATTGCGCATTTATACCCCTCAGCCAGCTTACTTTGATGCCTCGTGGGTACGACCGGAGCTGCAGCTCGCTGAATGAGCGTCGGGGCTTTCTGCCAAGGCTGGGAATCTTCGGGCGGTGTTGCTGAACCAGAGGCTCTCCATAGCCGCCTTGCCACAATCGTGCAGGTAAGGTCCTACTAGTGGATAGTCTATGAGACAGCATCTGTAGTTGGGCGTTCTAAGCCGCTGCAGCGCTGTGGCAGTGCTAAAAGCGGGAAGGCAGGTGCCTAGGCTTTGAGTTGTGGTTAGGGCGCCGAATCTAACCTCCATTGGTCTCATAAAGCTTACCGCGATACCTTGGCAGACCGTTGTGGGGTCAATCAGCTCGAACGTATCCAGACCAGCAAGCGCTGCCAGCAATTTTTTGCTGGGTGGCGTGAGGCAACGCGCAGCACTTCTTTTGGGCGTATCCTTCGACCGATCAACTGCGTTGACGATGTGAGTCTTGTACTCAGCGAGCCTTAATCGCAACGGCTAAGTAGGCACAAAAATCGCAGCCACCTTGTGCGGGTATGCCTTAGATCTTAGCGCGTCACCTCGCTCAGCCTCGCGCTTCGATTTCAGACTGAATCTCATCGAGAATAGCTGGATCATCAATAGTCGCGGGTGTCTTATAGGGTTCGCCATTGGCTATTTTCTGCAGGGTCGCTCGGAGGATTTTTCCGGAGCGGGTCTTCGGCAGACGACTCACTGTGTAAACGCGCTTTAGGGCTGCCACAGGTCCGATCACCTCACGCACCGAGGCAATAACTTCGCTTTCAATTTGGGTGGCCTTCTTGGCAGTGCCCTGATTGAGGATCAGCAAAGCCAGTGGTACCTGACCCTTGAGCTCGTCGTTAATCCCGAAAACCGCGCACTCTGCTACATCCGGATGGTCGGTAATCACCTCTTCCATTTGCCCGGTAGACAGACGGTGGCCGGCTACGTTTATGACATCGTCGGTTCGACTCATAATATGCACATAGTCCTCCCCGTCGATGAAGCCGGCATCGCCGGTGCTGTAATACTCGGGGAACTCGGTGAGATACTTTTCGACAAAACCTTCATCATTGTTCCAAAGGGTCGGTAGCGTGCCCGGAGGTAGCGGTAGTTTCAGTGCAAGGGCGCCCAGAGTATCTCGGGGTAGTGGCTGACCGCTCTCGTCCAATACTTCGATCTGGAATCCGCGCACAGCCTTCCCCGACGAGCCGTATTTAACTGGAAAAAGGCCGGTGCCGGCACAGTTAGCCACTGCAGGCCAGCCTAGTTCTGTTTGCCACCAATGGTCGATTACCGGGCGCTGCAAATGATTTTCTGCCCACTGGATGGTGTCGGGGTCGGCTCTTTCGCCAGCCAGGAACAGGGTCTCGAGGCTGGTCAAATCGTAGTCCTTGAGGAGTTTGCCGTCAGGGTCCTCCCGCTTAATGGCGCGAATGGCCGTGGGTGCGGTGAACATAGCCTTGACCTTGTGGCGCTCGATCAAGCGCCAATAGGTGGCGGCATCCGGGGTACCCACGGGCTTGCCCTCAAACATCACGGCCGTCGCTCCCCGTATCAGCGGGCCGTAGACGATATATGAATGCCCAACAACCCAGCCGATGTCTGATGCCGCCCAAAATACGTCGCCGGGATTGATATCGTAGATGTTTCCCATGCTCCAGTTGAGGGCAACCAGATGTCCGCCGTTATCTCGCACAACACCTTTTGGCTGGCCTGTCGTGCCGGATGTGTAAATGATGTAAAGGGGGTCGGTCGACGCGACTGCCGTGGCGTTGACCGGTTCTGCGAAGGTCTCCATCTCTGTCCAGTCCAGGTCCCGCCCGGGGAGCAGCTCTGCGGTGAGTTGTTGGCGCTGCAGAATGATGGTGTGCTTAGGTTTGTGTTGGGAAAGCTCTAGTGCCTGGTCGAGCAAAGGTTTGTAGGGCACCAGACCGCTCGGCTCGATGCCGCAGGAGGCAGAGACGATCAGTTTTGGGGCGCAATCATCAATTCTTGAGGCGAGTTCATTGGCGGCGAAACCGCCGAATACCACGGAGTGGACAGCGCCTAGGCGGGCACAGGCCTGCATGGCCACCGCGGCCTCCGGTACCATGGGCATGTAGATAACAACCCGGTCGCCTTTGCTGATGCCCAACTTATCGAGTGCGCCAGCCATGCGGGATACTCGATCTAGCAATTCGCGGTAGCTAATGTGCTGTACCGTATCAGTAACCGGGCTGTCGTAAATGATTGCGGTCTGCTCACCCCGGCCATTGGCTACGTGACGGTCAAGGCAGTTGTACGAAGTGTTGCAGGTGGCATCTGGAAACCAGCGATACAACGGTTGTCTTGAGTCGTCCAGAATAGATGAATAGGGCGTGAACCAGTCGATTTCACGGGCTGCATCAGTCCACAGATCATCGTGTGAGGGTTGGTCGGTCATAGTTTGCAGGCTCCGCTGGATTTCTATCGCTGTAACAGACGCTCAACGACCAATTTATCATCATAGATTAAAACTCGGGTGGCAAAGCTGTGAACCCCGCTGACACAGGGCACACGTCTCCTCCTGACAGGTCAGTGGCCGGAAGTACTTTCCTGCTAGAAATACGCAAACTTGCCTTGATTCTTCCGCTAAATGTTCCTTGCTTCAGCATGGTGTTCGCTTTTCAAGAGTGCCATGCGGTCGAGTCTTCAATCTGCCCTTGTTCAAATGCAAAAGGCCGTACCCCTGTGGGCTTAGTATAAGTGGCCAAGGCTCGTTTTTAATTCACCCTCTTCCAGCCTTTCTCACGGCTCCGCTGGATTGCAGTGCGGCAACCGAGTGAAAGCCGGCTAATTGCATGCATCGACGTGTTTCACTAGCTAATATCTCGATGGCTTGGTTTACGCCTGGTTCGCCGCCGGCCGCTAGGCCATAGAGATAGGGCCTGCCAATAGAGCAGGCAGAAGCGCCCAGCGCGAGGGCTTTACAAATGTGGCTGCCACGACGAATGCCGCCATCAAGAATTAAGTCCATGCTGTCTCCGACTGCATCGCGCATGGCTGAGATGCAGTCAATAGGGGCTGCCGCTGAATCCAGCTGCCGACCGCCGTGATTACTGACTATGACGCCGGTGCAGCCAATGCGCTGAGCCTGTTTGGCATCCTCGGCAGATAATAGACCCTTGATGATCAGTGGGCCCTCCCATCGGTCTCTCAACCAGGTGACGTCTTCCCAGCTGATTGACGGGTCGAACTGTTGATTGACGTAATCGAAAATATTCAAAGCACCGGAATTTTTGGGGTCGATATTCTTAGATAGGTTGGCGAGAGTGAAATCACGGTTATGCCTCAACCCGAGAAGCCATGGCCACTTCGTTGTAAAACTAAGGAGCGATTTGAGTGCCAGCGACGGTGGAATGGTCATGCCGGTCCTGATGTCGCGTTCCCGGTTGCCGGCAACCGTGGTGTCTACCGTGAGACATATTGCGTCGTACCGGGCGCTTTTGCAGCGCTCTAAAAAGCTCTGGGTGAGGGCGCGATCTCTGAAGACGTATATCTGAAATAGCTTCGGGCCTCGTACTGCCGATGCGACCTCTTCAATCGTGCTTGATCCCATTGACGATAGGCTATAGAAGGTACCGGCCTTGCCCGCTGCTCGCGCAGCCGCTAGCTCCTTATCGTGATGAAAAAGCCGCGACATACCGGTGGGCGACAGGAAAAAAGGTAATGCGATGTCGCGATCAAATAGCCGAGTGTTGAGAGTGGGTTTGGTGATGCCGGTGAGAGCGGATGGAATTATCTCCCACTGGTCAAAAGCACTGGTATTTCGTCGCAGGGACCATTCGTCGTCAGCGCCCCCGTCAAGATAATGAAAAATAGGCGCTGGGAGGTTTTTTTGGGCCGCTTTTCTGAGCTCTGCAATATTGAAATAGCGATCAAGTTTCGGCATGACGTACCCATGCCCATCTCAACAGAAGGCAGTGCCGGTGCAAATGATTATCGCCTATCACGCCATAAACCCGCTTGATAAGGTTTTTCTAGCTGGGCCAGTATCGAACAAGAAACATCCCATTGGATATTGGGTCGGCCTCGTTAGCCCCTTGCCACTCAAATTTGTAGGCCACTCGGAAGCCTTCCTGTCTACTTTCGACAGTAGCGATGACCATTCGTAGCGTTACCAAATCGTTTGCCGTGACTGGGCGCACTACCCGAAAGCGATCACTGCCCACAAATAGCGCTTTAAGATCTATTAATTCGATATGTTGGAAAAAAGTAGAGTGTACCAAAGCAAAGGTCAGCGAGCCTGGCGCGATTATGTTGGTGAGCCCGGCCTCGTGGCATTGATCCTCATCGAAATGGAACCAGTCAAGCTGGTCGAGGCTCTTGCAGTAGGCTTGGATTCGATCGCTATCGATTATTACAGGTTGTGACTCAAACAGAGTTTTACCAACGCGGCTTTCGAAATCTCTTTGGGTTTGCAATATTGTCTTCATGAATCTCTACTGGCACCCCCATTATCGTCGACATCAGTCATTAGTCGCCCCAAGGGTGGAAGCCTAGCAGTGCACTCACCAAGCGGCACGTGTCCATGCGTGCAATTAGGTCGTCTTTTTTAAAGTTTTTGGTCCATCCTGTGTGCCTTCAACTACGCCAATAGGTAATCGGGGATTGATTCATCAGACAAAAAGCGGATGATGAGGGGATCGAATACTGGCTAAGTGCATTCCATCCTTTTTATGATCGCACAGAAATTTTCGACTATTGGTCCCCTAGGTGTCGTTATCTGGCAAGCGCTGGAGGATTTAGGTATTGAACCTGAGCCCTTATTCGCAGAGGCTGGTATTGAGGTAGGGCCGCTGCTTGACCCTAATACTCGGATCGCTGACGGCGCTTTTCGAAATTTGTTGCAAGCGATTGAAGCGCAGGCCTCGGCTCGCACCTTTGGATTACATTTGGCGAAGTTTATCCATCCCACCACTTTTTACAGCTTGGGCGTAGCTGCCTATTGCAGCGCCACAATGGGTGAGTATCTTGAAAAAATGGTGCGTTACTACTCTGTGGTGACTACCAATGATGTGATGTCTCTGGTGAAAGAGGTCGGTGAATGTGCGCTGCGCTGGACGACGCATAATCCAGAGCCGTTTCCTCCAATCCGTGAAGATGGCATTGCTGCCATCTTCGTAACGATTCTTCGCATAGCAAGTCAGAACGAATTTCGGCCCCGCACTGTGTCTTTGGCGCGCCCTTTCCCTGAAGATGAGGCGTCCCACTACGAGGACTTTTTTGGATGCGATGTCCTTTTTGGTGCGCCTGAGACCTCGATATCTTTTGACTCTCAACTGCTTAAATTGCCTTTGGTTGGTGCAGATCCACAGCTCGCCCAGTCTTATGACCAGCTGACCGAACAATATATAGCTAAGCTGGAAAAAGCCGATTTTCCAGCGCGGGTTCGCAACGAATTGGTGAGATTACTACCCACTGGTGTATCTGGAAAAGATGCTGTGGCAAGCGTACTGTGCGTGAGTACTAGGACGCTATACAACCGTCTTGAAGAGGCGGGTACTACTTTTCGTGAGGTTCTGGATGAAACTCGCAAGCTGTTGGCTGAGGATTATCTGACAAAGGGTTTGCCGGTGAACGAAATCGCTTACCTTACAGGCTTTTCTGACACTGCAAATTTTTCAAGAGCCTTTAAAAAGTGGACGGGGCTTTCACCGATGACCTACCGCATTAAAGTCGCACTCAACGACGAATCCTAAAACACAACAATCTTGCCGGTATTGATACGACATCAGCACGAAGTGCTTCTTAGGCTGTGGCAATAAGAGCAGAGCAATTGCGGATGGGTTGTGGCATCAGCTAATTACACAGATTTATTGAATAAAGCTTTGGCTGATATCGGTGATGCAGTCGCGGTCGCTGATGTAACGGGGGAGTTTTACAGCGGTCACGCGTTGCGACAGCGTATTGAGGGTATTGCCAGTCTGTTGCGAGCCTCTGGGCTAGAACGTGGCGATGGATTGGCACAGCTTGCAAGTAATTGTGTAGACGCTTTTGCCGTTATGGCAGCCTGTCTGCGCGCGGGCGTTCGTTACACGCCCCTTCATCCTCTGGGTTCTTTGGATCAGCAGCGATTTGTTGTCAATGATTCCCAAGCCAAGCTGTTGGTCATTGATTCTGCAGCATTTGCAGAGTGGGGTGCCCGATTAGCCGACGCCTTCCCCAAGCTGGCCGTGATCACGCTTTCCCGGGCAAACTTTGGTGAGTATCTGGGGGATCTATTAGTTGATCGGCCTTGGCTGGATGATCAACAAGATAGCGAAGATATTGCATGGGTTAGTTACACCGGTGGTACCACGGGTGATCCTAAGGGGGTCATGCACACACAGAAAGGTATGGGGGCGACTGCTGAGATTGCGCGAGCTGCGTGGCAGTTTCCCGAGCAGCCGCATTTTTTGGCGTGTTCACCGATCAGTCATGCGGCGGGATTTCTAGTGCTGCCAGTTTTGATGCTTGGCGGCCGCGTTTCGCTGTTGCCTAGGTTCTCGCCCGAGCCGGTGATTCGATGTATTGAGAATCAGGGCGTCAATACACTCTTTCTAGTGCCCAGTATGATCTACGGACTTCTCGATCATCCTGGCGTTGGTCAAAGAGATCTGAGCAACTTGGAGCACATTATTTATGCGTCGGCGCCCATCGCACCGGAGCGGCTTCGCGAAGCCCTCCACCTTTTCGGTCCTATTTTACACCAGTGCTACGGTCAAACGGAGAGCATTCATATTACGTGTATGACACACAAGGAACACAATCCATCGGTGAGTAGGCGGCTTGAGAGTGTGGGGCGAGCGACTCTCGGTATGACGGTGTCGGTCGTTGATGCTCACGGCAGCGCCTTACCCCTGAAAGAGGTGGGTGAAATATGCGTTAAGGGGCCAAGTCTCCTCGCGGGTTACTGGCAACGCCCCGAGGCTAGCGCTGAAGCGCTGCAGTCGGGGTGGCTTCATACCGGCGATGTGGGATTTATGGATGAAGAAGGGTTTCTGTTTATCGTTGATAGGCTCAAGGACATGATTATCAGCGGCGGCTTCAATATCTATTCACAGGACGTGGAGCGGGCATTGATGGCGCATGACAGCGTTGATGTTGCGGCGGTCGTTGGACTGCCGGATCGTAAGTGGGGCGAGCGGGTGCACGCGCTGGTGGTGCTAAAAGCAGGCCGGGAGTGCTCAGAGGAAGAGCTGATTGGCTTTTTGAGGCAAAGTACGGGCCCCTTGCTAACCCCAAAGTCCATCGAATTTGATAGTGCTTTGCCGCTTACCAACCTTGGAAAAGTAGACAAAAAGGCCATTAAGCTGCGGCTTGAAGCGGTGTAGGGCCCTGAAAATTTGCCTGAAATGACAAATCCACTTCATAAACATACCGTATAGTAGGTATGTTTGAAAAAGCCACAGTAGGAAAAGAAATGTCGCAGCCAATGACAGCGGTTGATCCCCAAGAGCAGGCGCTACTAGAACGCATACACGCCGGCGAATTGATCGAGGATATGCAGGAGTTGACGCCCCGCTATCGCGCAATTCTGGAGCGAACCCTCGAGATTGCTGCGCAGTCTGAAGTGACGGTGCTGACGTGGGCTTACACCGCGTTCAGAGTTGCGCCAGATATCGGAGCCAAAGTCGCGATCTGTGGGACCATTCAGGACGAAGTGGGACATGCCCACCAGCAGGGCATGCTCTTTGAGCGCTTTGGTTTTGATATGCAGAAGGTCGCTTTTGAGGCGGATCCCAGAAAATACTGGTCGCTGCCCATTATGGAGTTTCCTGTCAGAAATTATGCAGAGTTTGTGGTTTCACAGGCATTCCTGGATCGAGCTGGTCGTTTTACGACGTGGGACATCGAGCTCAATTGCAGCTTTGCGCCCTATCGGCGGACGTTAAAAAAAGTCAATTTTGAGGAGGCTTATCATTTTCGTCATGGCGCGATGTGGACGGAGTTCTATTTCAATCAGAACGATGAGACTAAAGAGCTGGTTGAAGATGCCGTCCGCTGGATCTTTCCCTGGGGTTACCACTGGTACGGACGTCCGGACGATTTAAAGGGATACCCGGATCAGCTGAACTACAAGGTCCGCGCGTGGAGTAACGACACCATGCGCAATAAATGGCTCCGGTCAGCGACTGACTTTGCTGACCGGGTCGGTCTCAAGGTGCCTGCAGAGAAGGACGAGGAAACCGGTGAGTATCGTATTACCGATATGCCTTACCCGATGACCTTTGATGCAGGAGCCCATGATTGGGAATGGGAAGAGACCAGTTGGGATCGTGCTATCGGCAAGTTCAAGTCTGGTGGGCCGATGCGTCCCTCCTGCTACGAGCGTTTGCAGCGGGAAGAATGGGGTGATCAGTTGTGGTAACCGAAGGCGCCGTAGCTGAGGTACTCAATGGTGTGATGGATCCGCACATGAACGTTAGCCTCCCTGATATGGGCATGGTCCGAAGGATTACGGTTTCACAAGACGGTGATGTCGATGTTGGGTTGGTGTTCCCGTGCGTGGGTTGTCCGGCCTGGGATTTGATCCAAAACGATATTAAGCGTTCAGTTGGCGCGCTTGCGGGCGTGCGCTCCACCAAAGTTAGGGTTGAGTGGCAACACGAATGGAGCCGGGACGACATCGTTCCCGAGGCTCGACTTATTGCACGTGAACATGGTTATTGCATCTAGGAGCAGAAGGTGGGTTTAGTCACGCAAAAAACAGCGCGCAATACCATGGACTGGGACTATTTTGAGGTATTTGCACGGGAGGAGCTTGACGGACCCCTGTTTCATTTGGGCTCTGTCAGTGCGCCAAACAGGGCTGCAGCGGTTGGCCAGGCAAGGATGGTGTACTCGGAAAAACCCTGGGTAGAAATGTGTATTTGTCCTCGTGCCGAGGTGATACCGGTGATCTCGGTTAACGACATGATCGGGATTGCTTAAGCCGTGGCTGAGGGGCGCGATAGCACCAAGGATCGTTCTAGCAGCCTGACAGAGTTGTTCGGGTTGCAATACGACGCGACCGTCGCTTGCCCTTGGTGTGGGTCGGAGAGCACGCGTGTTTCGAATCCTTTTGGCGGTACGGTGTCGGAAATGAGTATGCAGTGTAATCAGTGTAAGTCTGTTTTTGGATGGATGAAGTGGCAGGACAAACTTCCCGGGCAGTAGTTCGGGGCAGCGAGTGGGAGAGAGAGATGTCTGGAACAGACAAGGCGTTGATGCAGGAGTTACTGTGTATTGCCGATACCGACTGGGTGTTAGGACACTGGTATATCAAAGTGATGCTGAATGGCCGCAGTCTCCCCGATTGCACAGCATTCGCGGGGATGGGGCAGGACAGCCTGGGCCATACACGGGCGATTTTTCGGCTGTTGGAAGATCGTCTTGGACTGCCCGAGCACCAGCTTGAGTTTGGTCGCCAACCTAGCGAATTACATGATCTTGAGGCGTTGTCGCTTCCTCCACAGAACTGGGGTGATTTCCTCGTCACTGCGTTCTTGGCGGAATGTGCAGTATGGCGCCTACTTTCAACCTTTTTAGAGGGGAGCGACAAAGCGCTATCGGGCATGGTGAAGCATTTTGGCAAGGAGCTCTATTTTCACCGGTTGGGCCTCGAGGGCTGGATGACGGCGACTAGTGATGAAGAGCAGGACGACATGCGGCAGTCACTCGCCATACGGGGGCCTACGGTAGCGCGCTGGTTTGGCGATGTTGCTGCAGCGGATTTGCTTTTAGACGCAGGTATTAGAGCGGCGTCACTTGAATCTGCACGGTCAGGTTTTATAGACGATGTGGTCGATGTGCTGGCTCAAGCAACGGGCTTGGAGCCGACAGAAATTCAATCGAAGCTGCGTTGCGAGTGCCCAGATGACTGGGACTCAGTGCGACGCAAGTGCCGCGGTGCAACTGTACCGCCAACTTTGTGGGAGTTCATGGTACCGACAGATCCAGACACCGTGACTCTGAGGCGCCCCCTCGCTGTCAGCGTTGACGACAATCTCGATTTAGTTGACCGCGCGGAGTACAGCCATACCGATTACGCATAAATCCTGACCACTGGCCGGCTTAAAAAATAAAAAGAGGAGGGAGCCAATGACAAAATCTGGTCTCGCGATTGTAGGGATCGCGGAGGTGCCCACGCGCCGTGATCCTGAGCGTCAGCGCTGGGACATCCTGCTGGATGTCTGTATGGGAGCGATTCGTGATGCGGGAATAGACAAGAATCTTATCGGTGCTGTCATTTCGAATAATCCGATGGCGCAGCCCTCAATGCAAAATGATATGTCGCTGGGAAAAATTCCCGAGGTCATGGGCCTGAAAGGCTGTCGCGACATCGCAATTTGCAATGCGGGGGGCGCATCCACAACCAACTGTTTGCGGCTGGCAGAGCAGCACATCGCCAGCGGTCAGGTGGACTACGTTCTGATTCCACACACCACTGTTCAGTCCGATATGCCGCCCCAGGACCTCATCAACTTCTTTGCTACCGCACCCCTCGATAAGCAATTTGAGTATCCGTATGGCGTAAGTTTTAACGGGTCAATGGGTCTTATTACTCAGCGCTACATGTATGAGACCGGTGCAACGGAGGAAGAGTTAGCTTCTGTGACAGTTGCTTTACGGGCCTGGGGCGCCCTCGATCCGCTGTCTATCTTTTATGGTAAAACCGTAACCTTGGACGACGTCATGAACTCTCGCATGATTAGCACACCATTGAAGGCTAAGGAATGTAATTTGCTGGCAGATGGTGGTGGAGCGATGGTGGTCACCTCATGGGAAAAGGCTCGGGAGTTAGGGGATAAGGCGGTTTACAAATTGGGACATGGCACCCGTTTTATGAGTGCTACACCCATGCTTCGCGAGGATGTGTTTCACCGCCAAGCTTACCGCGAGTCTAGTCGCGACGCGTTGTGCCAGGCTCGGCTGTCAATCCACGATATGGACCTCAGGCAGATCTATGGCGCCTACCCCTATACGCAATGTAGCGCGCTCGAGGGTTATGGCGTTTGCGAGGACGGACAGGGAGCAAAGCTCTGGGCGGAGGGACGTTGTGGTCCCGGAGGCGACTTGCCCTGCACGACCATGGGCGATGCAACTGGAAGAGGACATACAGGCAGTGGCGTCAGTATGGCGTTCTACCTCGATAGCGTCCGCCAATTGCGCGGTGAGGCCGGGGATCGTCAGGTCGATCAATGTGAACACGCGATTCTGACCACTTCCGGTGGTTCCGTGATGAATACCTGCACCACGGTCTTTGGGAGGAAGCCACGATGAGCGACTATAAAAAGCCGTTGCCCGAAATACAGCCTTATAGCCAGCCCTTCTGGGATGGGACTAAAAAGGGACTTTTACTCATACAGCACTGCAATGCCTGTGATGCCAATATTTTTTATCCGCGCCGCGACTGCCCGGAGTGCTGGAGTCAGGACTTGGGATGGATTAAAGCGTCCGGGCGTGCAACGGTTTATACGTATTCCGTAACCTATGAGGGTGTGGAGCAAAAATTTGTGGAGGATTTGCCGATCATTTTGGCGTGGATAGATCTGCCTGAGGGAATCCGCATGCACACCAATCTAGTGGAATGCCAGCCTGAGGACGTCGCCATTGGGATGGAGGTCGAGGTAGTCTTTCGCTCGATTACCGAGGACATCACCCTGCCATTTTTTAGGCCGGTATAGTCTATGAGCGATGTCGGCTGGGGGTTGTGGGGCAGCTGGGAGGAGACTGAGGCATGCCTCAACACGGTGGTCGGTGAATGGTGGGGTCCGGATCCTGTTGAGCCGGGCAGTATCCGCCGTTGGCTTGAGCCCAAGGAGTTTGACTGCGCAATTCATACCGATGTCGGCGCTGCTCGTGCCGTCGGTTTTCCAGATCTGGTGGCGCCCGCTTCGATGGTGTTTAGCTATGGTGTAGCGCCTTACTGGTCACCCGGAGATTCCTCGAAGTCTATCGACGATGAACCCACCCAAATACAGATACCGGTGATCTTTAATGTGCCCGCGCCTTGTAATAAAAGTTTTGCCACCAGTATGGAAGTCGAGTTTAACGAACCGTTGTATCCGGGTGACGTGGTTGGATGCGTCAGCAGACTAATCGATATTCAGCGCAAAACGCTGAAAGTAGGCCCCGGCGCATTTCTTAGGCAGGAAGATACCTATACTAAGCAATCGGGAGAGGTTATTGCGGTGGCTAATCTCGATATCTTCCGCTTCTATGCGGAACAGGGCGTGACCAAATGACCGAGCAACTTGCCAAAGCTCCGGCGGTTGGAGACGTGCTACCTGCCATTGAAATTCCTATTACCTTACAGCGGCTAGTTATGGAAGCAGGGGCCAATCGAGATTTTTCACTCATGCACCATGATTCTGCTGTGGCGCAATCGGCCGGTGCCAGTGCAGCTTTCGCTAATACCTTTTTCCTTATGGGTATGTTCGAGCGGCTCGTGCGTAACTGGGCTGGGTCTCGCATACGATTTAAAAAAATAGGGCCGCTAAAGATGCTAAATTTCAATGTGGTGGGGGATACGCTTTTATTTCGGGGTAAGGTTGTCGCTATTGATGAAGTAGAGCGAGGGGAAAAATGGTTGTTGAATCTCTGGTGTGAAAGTGAGCGAGGCCAAACGACGACCTGCATGGTAGAGGTGATAAAAGAATAGAGACAGGGGGATGAAATGAGGCAAGTAATTTCGGCAGCGGCACTTCCCGCAGGGGAATCCGTCTCAATGAGTAGCATTCAGGGCGTTGCGACAACACTCGACAAGCTGGGTGTCGATACCCACGGCGTGCTCATGGAGGCGGGTGTGTCGCCAGAGGCCTTGGCTCAGAGCTTTGAACGTGTGCCGATCCAATCGCTATCGCAAATTATTTCTAGAGCAGTGAGCTCGGAGCTGGGGCCGTTGTTTGGATTAAAATTTGCGGAGAATGTGCACGCCACAACTTACCACTGCTACGGTTTGATGCTTATTTCATCGCCCACACTTAGACAGTTTTGTACCAGATTAGCCCGTTATTATGCATGGGTCACCACTAACAAGTCGGTGTCATTTGATGTGGTTAATGGCAGAGCGATGCTTGTTTATCACTGCCATGAGGAGGCCGGTGACAGCCCTATGGCGCGCCTTGCGCGGCTCTCGGGTTGGGCGGCTACCTGGGTCCGGATGCTGAGAATGGTCTCTTCGCCCAGCTTTGCTCCCGTTGAAGTGCAATTTTCTTCACCGCCGCCCTTGGGTTTTGTGGATGATTATGAACACTATTTTCGCTGCTCGCTGAAGTTTGGAAGTGCCATTGACGCCTTGTGCTTTGACGCTTCTGTGTTGGATGAGCCATTGGCGGGTGGTAATGCCGAGCTCGCAAGACGAAGTGAGCGCCAGGTTTTCGATCATCTTCGGCTCATGGGCTCTGTTGATCTCGAAACTCAGATTCGAATGGCACTTTTTGAGCTGTTGCCCATGGGGGCTTATGACAGGCAGGACATCGCCGCATGGTTGGGTATGGAGGATTGCCGTCTCAAAGTTGCACTGCAGCAAGCGGGGCTGAGTCATCACCAGATTGTTCTAAGGACGCGTCAGGAGTTGGCGGCGGAGCTGGTATCTCATTCTGGTAAGTCGATTAACGAAATTTCTTATCATTTGGGCTTCAGCGACTGCAGTAACTTCGCCCGTAGCTATAGGAAGTGGTTCGGGTGTTGCCCGTCAGAGCGACGCGCCGGCGGGGTTTGATGCATGCAGCCAGCCAGACGCAGTAACGAGGAGCGACGAGAGCAAAGTGTTCAGCACGTGCTGGCTGCTGCTCTGCAACTTTTTGTATCACAGGGCTACGAAAACGCCACTATCGATGCCATAGCTGCAAAAGCTGGGCTCACCAAAGGTGCAGTGTATTTTTATTTTAAAGGCAAAGTGGCTTTGCTCCATGCACTGTTGGACGATGCCGAAGCTTTGTATGCAGGGATTTTTGAGCAAATGCGAACTTCTCGTGAGGGTCCGGTAGAGCAGTTGAGCATGTTTGTGGATTGGTGTGCGGAGACCGGCGCTAAAAATCAGGAGCTGCTGGTACTCCCCATACTGGTTTCTCTTCAGGCGATGGGTAAGGAGCCGGCTGTAGCGGAACATGTTCGTAAGATGTATGACCGCTACCATGAGGAGATGAACCGCATAGCCACTGAAGGGCAGGCCCTTGGCCTGTTTGACGACAAAGTCGCGATCAAGGAACGGGCGGCGGTCTTGGTGGCTCTTACTGACGGTATGTTGCTTGAGTGGTATCGATTTGCAGACACACTCGATGGCAGGGCTCTGGCGGAAAGTGCCAAAGCCCAAATTTTGCATGGTTTGGGTGTGGCGTCCTAACCGCTCAATACCTTTGCTGATTTATACAGGGCGTCTTCAGCCTCGTTCCAAATCATGGTCTTCCAGTCATCAAACTCCGGATACATGACTCGGCGCAGTTCCTCTTTGATCACCTTGCCCTGTTCGGACTGCAAATCTCCGTAGGCATGCAGCCAGTTATCCTGTTGATGAGCGCCCAGTACTTCATCGGGAGGGTAAGTGCCATATTCAATGACAAAGGCATAGGTTTGCTTATCCGGCAGAATCCAATCCATTGCTAGAACAATAGGCCCTTCTGGGTCAACGGGGAGATCCTCATCGAAAGCTTCTTTGACGGCTGTCGAGCGCATTGCTGATCCAAACTGGGTATTGAGGACACTAAAGCGTGGGTCATTCTCAGGATAACCGTGAACAAGATAAGGAACGCCGTAGGGCCCTAACCCTGTATGGATGTCAATGAGCAAGACGGTTTTCTGATCCTTCAGCCAGCGCCTCAGTCCAGCCACCATGACTTCCTGAGACCAAGCAGGCTTGGTGTCACCATAGAACAGGCCATCGGCATGAGTCCGTTGACCGCCCAGCATCGCCGCCATATACGCCACTGCGCCGTGCGCCTCGCGATAATCCTCGAGCACTCTCTTGGCATCCGGGTCATCGATTGCTCGCGGCACAAACGCATCGTGTAAAGCGTCGTACTCTGGGTTGCCTCGCAGCGGCTGATTGAAATCAACATAGTTGCGATTCAGGTCCACGTTACCTTCGGTGGTTCTTCGGGTCCATGCAAAGCCATAGGGATTATGGGCGTGAACCAGAACGATGCGGTGGTGCGCGAACAGCTCACGGAACTCGGGTGAAGTGAGAAACCCCAATTGGCAGGCAGATCCGGTATAGCCCTCTGGACCATGGGTGCCGCTGACAATAACTAATGCAGTAGCGGCATCGGCCGGCCCACCCACTGCAAAATCCATGGCCAGCTCTTCGCCAGCCGGGCCTGAAATGTCCAGCACCTGAGAGTGGATACTAAAGCCGCAGTCATTGGCTGCGTCCAGAAAGCGCTCACGGGCCTCTGAGTAGGATTTTGAAAACAGAGTCGCTGAATTCATAACGCAAATTCGCTTGGCAAGTGAACACTTAGCATGTCCGTCGCAGTACAGGTAAGCAAGCTCTGAAAGTTGAATGACAGGATGTTTGCTGAAATTGCTATCTACCCGTAGTGTGTATTTGGTCAAGGTAAACAGGCTTCGAAAATAAAAAAATGATGATCTGACCCTGTGCTGATGCGAGTGTTCTATTAAAGAGCCCTACAGATCACGGGGTAGGGTGCGAGGAAAAGCAGATGGAGGCGGTATGCAGGCGCGTCACAGTTTGGTTCTGGCAAGTTTTTTTGCGCTTTTCATTGCTTATTTAGATCGAGTCAACATCTCTGTGGCGGCCATTGCGATGCAAGAAACGCTGGGCTGGAGTGAAACGGAGAAAGGCTTCGTATTATCCTCTTTTTTTATCGGCTACATGGCTGCGCAAATTCTTGGAGGAGTACTAGCCGATAAGTATGGCGGAAAACGCGTTCTAATTTGGTCAATGGTAGCGTGGTCAATATTTACTATTCTGACACCTATTGCGGCATCGGCTTCATTTTTTGCGCTCATTCTGATCAGAATAGGTCTTGGCCTTGGCGAGGCGCCTCTCAGTCCAGCGGTGCTCAGTTTGTTCGGGCGCTGGATTCCGGAAAATGAGCGATCGAGAGCGGTCGCTATTTATTCTAGTGCCGCGATAGCGGGTACTATCGCTGCGTTGTTGGTGACCGGTTTTACTGTTGCGCGATTTGGCTGGCAGTCAGTGTTTTACGTTTTTGGGGGCGCGGGCCTCATTTATGCGCTCTGGCTCAACCGTACTATTCATGAGAGTCCCGACTTGCATCCAAACGTATCCTCCAGTGAGCGCGCTCTGTTGGCGGGTAGTGTGATTTCTGAAGACCGTGCCCCGATCCCCTGGAAAACCATTTGGTCCTTGCCAGCTATTTGGGCGCTGTTAGTCACCTTTTTTTGCACCAGCTGGAGTTTGTACGTCTTCATGTCCTGGATGCCCAGCTACTTTACTTCGGTTCATGGGCTCGATATTGGCAGCGCGGGGATCTACACCATGGCACCCTGGGCGGCCATGTTTGTGATGATGAATGTTGCCGGATGGATCGCTGATGGTCTGATTTCTCGACGGTGGAACATTACCACCGTCAGAAAGATGATGCAGACCATTGGCCTGTTGGGTTCGGCGGCTTTTTTGCTCGTAACTCGTTTTGTGACGACACCCGAGATGGCGCTACTGTCACTTTGCGGTGCACTGGGATTGCTGGCCTTTGCTTACTCCGGTTCTGCACCGAATGTGCTCGATATTGCGCCGCGATTTGGTGGTGTTGTTTTTGGGGTGATGAACACACTTGGTACGCTGCCGGGCATCATTGGAGTTGCGACGGCGGGATGGTTGGTGGACACCACGGGTTCCTACGACTCTGTGCTGTTGCTCGCTGCTAGCGTGAGTGTGTTTGGGGCAGTGGTTTATATTGTTTTCGGGAGTGCTAAACAACTCATCGAGTGAAATAGAGGCTTTCAGGCCGTTGGTGGGTGGGTGATCGTAGCGGGCGGCTCAAATGCTTTCAGGTGCGGTAGGGTGGCGTCATATTTCTCGATCTCGACCATACAGGTATGCGCAGAGCAACCTTGAGCCAACATGGAAGTGCCCATGTCAGGCGTCAGTGCATTTGGGTTGCCGTGAACCTCAAGTGTCTCACCATCAATTTTTTGGGAGTCAAACCAAGCTCCTGTGGGCAACTCGATGACGCCGGGCATAATGGCTTCTGAGATGAGCACCCCGGCGAGACAAGCGCCTCGTGCGTTGAATATTTTGACAATATCACCTTGCTTAAGTCCGCGTATCACTGCATCCGCTGCGCTGAGGCGAACGGTTTCCCGGCCAGATATTTTTGAAACTTGGCTTGACCGAGCATGATCGAGTTGACTGTGGAGCTTGTGTTTGGGCTGATTTGACACTAGATGCAGCGGGTACCTTTGGGATGGGTTTCCCAGCCATTCGTCTCGATCGTACCAGCGTGGGTGCCCCCGGCAATCTGGATACTGAAAGGCGTCAATCTTCTCAGAAAAAATCTCGATTTTTCCGCTAGGGGTTCTCAATGGGTGAGCGTTCGGATTCTGACGAAATTTTTCGAGCATGAATTCAGCGCGGGGGAGTTGATCTCCAAAACTGATTTGCTCACCTTGCCAAAATTCATCGAAGTTCGGAAGTGAGATCGCCTGCGCGGCCGCATTACTTTTTGTCTCCTCATACAGAGACCGCACCCAGGCCATTTCGTCGCGATGCTGGGTAAATGAAGGCGCAAACCCCAGCTTCTCTGCAAGAGCGGAAAACACCGCGTAATCACTTCGAGAGTTGGCAAAAGGTGAGGTTGCGGCATGCATGGGAGTCAGATACTCATCGTAGGCACTACCCCCCACATCATTGCGCTCTAAAAAAGTACTGATCGGAAACACAATGTCCGCGTGCTTCGCAGTAGCGGTCCAAAACGATTCATTAACAATAATGGTTTGTGGCTTCTGCCAAGCGCGGCGCAAACGATTAAGATCTTGGTGATGGTGATAGGGGTTGCCGCCAGCCCAGTAGATGAGCTTTATGTCTGGGTAGGTTAACCGTTGACCATTGTAGTTGAAGCTCTCCCCGGGCTTTTCCAGCATATCGGCGAGTCGTGCTACGGGGATAAAGTGGTTTTCAGCGGTGATGCGCTCTCCGACTTCTTCGCCAAATGCGCCAATCCGGAAGTTGGGAATCTTTCTGCTGCCAAAACCCATATTGTGGATGCAGCCATATCCATACCCGATCCCTGCTCCAGGTCTGCCGATATATCCCAGCATTGCTCCTAGTACGGTGACCATCCACCAGGTTTGCTCGCCGAATATTTGTCGTTGGAGTGACCAGCTCACACTGATCAGACTTGGGGCGTTGCTAGCGGCTCGCGCGAGATCAACAATAAGGTCTTCTGGCACTCCCGACAGCTCGCTCGCCCAGCGTGCTGTTTTGGGCTCGCCATCCGTTTCGCCTGTTAGGTAGGGAACGAACCTGTGGAAGCCGGTCGTGTATTCATCGATGAAGTGTTTATCGTATCGGTTTTCGATGTAGAGCGTGTGGGCCATGCCCAGCATAATCGCAGTATCTGAGCCCGGCCGGCAGGGTACCCATTGCGCTTCTAGCTCCGCTACAGTGTCATCTTTTAACGGGCTAACATTGACGATACGGACTCCTGCATCACGCAGTTGCCGTAATTGCGCTCTGGCGGAATGGCGGCCGAGTCCCCCAGCATTGATTTGGGCGTTCTTTATGGCTGCTCCACCGAACAGAATCATGGTTTTGCTGTGTTGCGCTATTTCCTCTGGAGAGGGGGATTCTCGAAGTAGCGCAAGGAGCGGGAAGCCCAAAATATGTTTGATGATAACTTCCGCAGCGGCCGCTGAGTATGAGTTGACGGATGACACATAACCACCTCCTAGGCGCAGAAAGCGGTGGATCTGACTCTGCGCGTGGTGAAAACGCCCGGCACTGGCCCAGCCATAAGACCCCCCATAAATACTGTTGGGACCACTGTTTCTCCAGAAAGCCTTAAGCCGATCGGCGGCGAGGGTAATGGCTTGGTCCCAGCTTACAGCGACGAAGGGCTCGGTACCTCTTGCACCGTTCGACTCAGCAGTCGGATTGTTCAGGTAGCCCTCGCGAATCATCGGTTGTGCGACCCTCACTTTGGGGTCGGCATGATCCAGTAGTGATTGACCAATGGGTGAAGGTTCAGCATCGACCTTGTAGGGCAATACTTTGGTCACTTGACCGCTTTGAGTCGCGATTCTGAAGTTACCCCAGTGCGAGGAGGTTGGAAAAAGGATGTCGTCACTCACTGTGATATCGGTGCGCCGCCTCAACCTTAGATCCCCTGTGAGGCCCTGAGCAGCTTCGGCGATTAGGCTGCGGTTTTGGCAATCGGCATGCTCCAAGCTTCGAGTAAGTTTGTAAGTTGTTCTTGGTAACCGTCGATGGATGCTAGCTTGATATGGCCGTAGCCCCTTACAGAGAGTGGAAGCGCTGCAATCTGTGAGAATAAGTCTTTTTTATCGGGTGTAAGATTGTTTACCAGGCCTTCGATCAAGCGTTGATAGTCACTTATCAACTGGCGCTCCAGTCGTCGTTCCGCCGTGTAGCCAAATGGGTCAAAGCGGGTATTGCGTAATTTCTTGCAGGTGGCGAGCAGCTTGAAGCCGTGCAGCATCCAACTACCAAACCGAACTTTTTGGGGCCTTCCTGTTGCTTTATCGATTCTGGATAGGAGCGGTGGTGCCAGATTGAAAACCAGCCGATAATCGCCGTCAAATTGCTGGGCAAGGGTCTTAAGAAATTTTGGTGAGCTGTGTAGGCGTGCGACTTCGTATTCATCTTTGTAGGCCATAAGTTTGAACAATGAGCGGGCAATAACATCTGACAGCTCTTGGTTTAGCCCGATAGTCTGATCAATGTGTTGGTCTATTTTGGAAAGCCACTGTGTGAACCGTTGTGCGTAGGCCTGGTCCTGATACGCAATAAGCTCTTCCGCCAACAGCGCGGATAAAGGCTGCGCACGGTTAACGTCTACAAACTTAACTGCGGAGGTATCGCGGGCGAGCAACTCTTCGACAAGTGTAGGTTTATGCGCCAAAGCACGACCCCATTCAAAGGCTTTCTGATTCCATGCGACGGCAATGCCATTGAGCTCAATGGCATTGTGTATGGCTTCTCTGGAAATGGGCAGTAAGCCTTTTTGCCACGCGTAGCCCGTAACGATGAGGTTGGCCGCGAGGGTGTCTCCGAGAATCGACACTGCGAGCTGTGATGCGGGGAGTAGCGACAGTGCTCCTTTCTTAGTTGAGCTGACCAACCGAGACTCTAGCGTGTCTACAGGGAAGCCCAGGTCGGCATTTTGTGTGAAGTCGCCAGTGAATTGGCTGGCCGTGTTTACGACACCCGCTGTGCGTTGTGTATCCAGAACTGGATTGATTTTATCGTGGCCGGACACCAGCATGTCGCAGGCTAATAAGGTATCGGTTGCAGCGCTGTTGATTCTGGGGGCGTGGATATCTTCCCGGTTTTTTGCGAGGCGAATGTGAGTTACGACGGAGCCGCCCTTTTGCGCAAAGCCCAGCTGATCAACAACGCTGACCGCGATGCCATCAATGTGTGCCGCCATTCCCAGTACAGCGCCGATGGTGACAATACCGGTTCCGCCGACTCCCGTAATGAGGACATTAAAGCTTCTGCTGTCGGGCAGCGGTTCGAAACTGGGGTGCGGGATAGCATCGGGCAGTTGCGCCCAATCGTCTGAGGCCTGGTTTTTGCCCCGAAGCTGCCCGCCCTCCACAGTGACAAAGCTGGGGCAAAAACCTTCTACACAGGAATAATCTTTGTTGCAGCTAGATTGATCGATTGTGCGTTTCCTGCCGAAGGGCGTTTCGAGAGGTTGAATAGAAGTACAGTTGGAGGCGACGCCGCAGTCTCCGCAGCCCTCGCAGACGCGGTGGTTGATAACTAGACGTTTGGCGGGGTCTGGATGAGTTCCCCGTTTACGTCTACGCCGCTTTTCCGAGGCGCAGGTCTGATCATAGATGATCAGCGTTACCCCTTTGATCTCGCGGAATTCCCGCTGCACGGTGTCGAGTGTTTTTCTATGGTGGATTGTTGTCCCCGGTGCAAATTGATACCCCGAGCGATATTTATCCGTTTCGTCGGACACAACCGCAATGCGCTGTACACCCTCGTGAAAGGCTTGATGGCTAATTTGATCTACTTGAAGTTGGCCGTCGACGGGTTGGCCGCCGGTCATCGCAACGGCGTCGTTGAATAGAAGCTTGTAGGTAATATTAATACCTGCACTGACGGCGGCTCTAACCGCCAATGACCCCGAATGGAAGTAGGTACCGTCGCCCAGATTCTGAAAAATATGTTGTGTTTTTACGAAGGGTTGCTGGCCGATCCAGGTGATACCCTCACCTCCCATTTGGCAGAAAGTGTAGGTTTCCCGATTCATCCAGGTCACCATGTAATGGCAGCCGACGCCACCCTGACCACGGCTGCCTTCGGGGATTTTTGTTGACGTGTTGTGGGGACAACCCGAGCAAAAATAGGGTATTCGTTGTAGGCCTAACGGATCGAGTGTGCTGGAGCGACCGACCGCATCGGTCAGCTTTTTCAGCCGATATTGTGCTGTGGATACTTTGCCTAAATCAATGACACGCGCCAGGGCACCTGTAATGTGGTCGGTCGTAATGGGTTGGTCATTGGGCAGTAGGGGCCGCCCCTGACAATCTAACCTGCCCACCAACTTGGGGCGTTCTTGAGTGGCAATGTCGTAGCAGGCTTCGCGGAAGCCAGTAGCGAGTAAGTCTCGCTTCTCTTCGATGATAAGAATTGTGTCTAACCCGCGGGCAAATTCCTTGTAAGTATCGATATCAAAGGGGAAGGGCATGCCTACCTTTAAGATTTTAATGCCCAGCGCGGTCATCGCAGGCTGATCGAGCCCAAGGTCCTGTAACGCCTGCAAGGTATCCCGCCAGCTCTTGCCCATCGATACGATGCCGATTTTTGGATTTTCGCAGTCGTGGCTGACGTAGTTCAATGCATTGGCGCGGGAGAAGGCGATTGCGGCGGGTAGCCGGTATTGTTTGATTCGGGCTTCCTGCTCGTAAACTGAGTCGGTCAAGAAGGCATTCACACCTTCAGCTGGAAATTCGAAATGGGGCAGCGTAATGCGGGTTCGGTCAATATCAGCGCTGATGGTAGCGGATGTTTCAATGGTCTCTGGCAGTAATTTAAAGCCCACCCAAGCGCCGCAGAACCGCGACAAAGCATAGCCGAGCAAGCCGAGCTCGATGACCTCCTGAATATCGGAGGGATACAGTACAGGCATAAACTGATCTTGGAACAAAAGCTCCGAGCTGTAGTTGTTGATGGTGGATGTCATGTTGTGGTCGTCGCCAACACAAATCAGAACGCCACCATGCTTATCGGCACCGTGCCAGTTGCCCTGCCGGAGTGCATCGATGGATTGGTCGAGGCCGGGTCCTTTGCCATACCACATGCCGAAAACACCGTCGTAGAGCCCATCATTGTAGTAGTTCGTTTGCTGGGTCCCCCAGACCGAGGTCATGGCGAGATGCTCGTTGGTGCCTGGCCAGAAAGTGATGTGGTTTTCCGGGAGGAGCGCGCCGGCGCGCCAGAGTTCCTCATCAATCGCTGTCATCGGTGAGCCGCGATAGCCCGAAACGAAGCCCCCGGTGTTGAGGCCTGCAGCGAAATCTCGCTGCCGCTGCAACAGTAGTAGGCGCACCATCGCCTGACTGCCCCGTAAATGGATCAAGCCGTCGTGTTGAGTGTAGCGGTCATTTAGCGAGACTTTTTGTTTCGTCATGTTAGTTTTGATTTGTGCACTTGATCTCATCACAGTATCTAACTGCTCACCCTCAGGGGTGTCGAAATCGGCAAACAAGTGTTCAAGGCGTGCTTTCTCTGCAATCAGTAGGTGAACCGGAGGCCAGTCGGGACAATAATGATCACACCTGCTCCGAGAGAAAAGAGACCAACTCCATGGGCCCTCTGAAAGATATTCGAGTGATAGAGATGGCCGGCCTAGGCGCTGGCCCATTGTGTGGAATGATGCTGGCTGACATGGGCGCAGAAGTGCTGCTGATCGACAAGCCGGGTCGGCCCTCGCCAGAAGCGCTTATTCATGTTGACAAAATAGATCCTCTCAATCGCAGTAAACGACGCGTGTGTCTAAACTTAAAAACCGCATCCCACGTGACGCTTCTTAAGGAAATCATCGGGTTGTCTGACGTATTAATCGAGTCCTACCGACCGGGTGTGATGGAGCGGCTTGGTTTGGGGCCAGATGCATGCCTGAATAGCAACCCCAGGTTGGTTTATGCGCGACTTACGGGCTGGGGGCAAACCGGGCCCATGTCGGATAAGGCGGGCCATGACCCCAATTACGTGGCCGCCACTGGGGCCTTGTATCACGCCGGTAGCAGTGGTGCCCCCCCAGTAACGCCACCCACTTTATTGGGTGATGCATCCGCGGCAGTGCTACTGGTGGCCGGGATATCTGCGGCGTTGGTCTCAGCCGCAAAAACGGGTCATGGACAGGTATTGGACGCAGCCATTGCAGAATGCACAAACTACCTAACAACCTACGCCAAGAGCTTTTATCAAGCCGGGCAATTGACCGACGAGCGTGGCGGCGCGTGGCTAGATGGCGCCGCGCCCTGGAACGCTACCTACGTCACAAGTGATGGAGGCTACATGGTGGTGGCCGCCATTGAGTCTAAGTTTTATGAGGCACTTTTGACGGCTCTGGATTTGGACGAAGACCCGTTATTTGCCAACGGAGGGCAGTGGGATAAGGAAGCATGGCCCCAGCAGCGAGCTATGGTGGCAGCGAGATTCGCCGCTAACAGCCGGGCTTACTGGAGTGAGCGATTTCTCAATATCGATGCCTGCGTATCGCCCGCTCTAACTTATGGCGAGAGCCACCATCACACCCAATTTGCGCACCGAGAGGCTCATTGGGTTGAGGAGGGGCAGGTTTTTCCGGCGCCCGCGCCGCGCTTCTCTCTCACACCTTTAGTAGCCACCGAAAAGCCAAAAAATAGCGATATAAATCAATATTTTATAGAGATTGGCGTCAGTGAAAGTTCAATTTCGGCGTGGCAGTCTGAAGCGTAACCCCTTACGGTTTGTGCAGACCAATGAGGGCGCAAGCGCCTTAGGGCATTGCCCTTTTGCCGATGACATGCCTTGTACCGGAAATGACATGCCTCGCATCTCGCCTGTGTTCATAATGCTTGCACGCTGTGACACGGTGTATATGGCGAAGATGGGGTCTAGGTGAGGCCTCGAGCATGGCCGATGACCGGTGTCCTAAAGCCGCGTTCGCGGTCTATTCCACTGTCGCTCGGTACAGCCGAGGACGAGGTGTTTCATGAATTTTCAGCTCTCTGAGGAGCAGCTCTTACTCATTGATGGCTTCCAGAAGTTTCTTGAGCGAGAGGTGAAACCACTTGCGCGGCGCTATCGGGATCAGCTTATTCCCGTCGCGGAAATGAGGACCATTCAGCAAGCAATGACGGACTTTGGCGTTGGCGCAGGTGTAATTGAAGAGGAGTTTGGAGGTATGGGGGTAGATGCTGTTACCTCAGGGTTACTCCAATTTGAGCTCTCTCGAATGTCACCCGATATTGCAGTGACCTCTCTTATTCAAAATATCGTTGGTAAGTTGATGCGTTATGTGCCAGACCAGCTGCGTTCGAGCTATCTAGCAGACGTGTTGGCGGTGAATCGATTTGGTTGTGTCGGCATGTCTGAACCTGATGCCGGGTCACAGGTCACGGCCGTTCGGTGCCGCGCTGTTGAGGACGGCGACGATTATGTGATTAACGGTGAGAAGCTATGGATATCCAATGGCGGGTATTCGGACTTTATTTTTCTACTCGCGCGCTTTAATAACGACCCGGTCGGTGGGCTAGGCCTGATTTTGGTGGAGCGGCAAGATGGCTACGAAACCTGCGATATTGAAAAAATGGGGCTCAATAGTCAGTCCACAGCGCAGGTCAGCTTTCAGGATGTCCGGGTCCCGAAAACGAACTTGATGGTGCCGCCTGGCGAGGCGATGAAGACGTTGCTCATATCCCTCTCCGGATCGCGCCCTTTGGTTAGCTTGATGGCTTTGGGTGTGGCACAGGCGTCACTAGACGAGTCAGTTAGTTACGCGCAGGACAGGACACAGTTTGGCAAACCGATTGCCGGGCATCAGCTAATTTCGGCGAAGATTGGAGAGATGGCCACCAAAGTTGAGGCTGGCAAGTTATTGGCGCTCAAAGCTCTATCGCAGATTGACCGAGGTGAGCGATCGGATCTCTGCGCAGCCATGTCAAAGTGGTTCGGCACGCAAATGGCATGCGAGGTTGTGAGCGAGGCGCTCCAGATACATGGTGGTAACGGGATTACTAAGGAGTATCCCGTAGAGTATATGTACAGAGCCGTAAGGCCCTTTATGGTGACAGAAGGCACCAACGAAATTCAAAAACTCTCCATTGGTCGCGCGCTGACCGGCATTGACGCATTCGGATAAGACATGACGGCATTAACAGAGACTCAGTTGATGGTAGTCGCTACCGCAGAAGCGTTAGCGCAGCGCTTTGGGCCTGAATACTGGCGCGAGCATGATGAAAACGAGGCATACCCTGAGGCGTTTATTAATGCGCTTTGTGAAAGCGGTTTTTTTGGGGTCACCGTTCCTGAGGCATTGGGTGGAAGTGGGCAAGGATTGTCAGATCTAGTATTGGTCATGGAGGCACTTTGTCGTGGAGGTGGCGGTGGGGGCCCTGCACTGGGATACTTGTTTGGTCTTTTGGGTACCATGACATTGGTACATGCGGCGGAGTCCGAGCACCAACAAGATGAGTTGAAGGCTCTAGCGGCTGGAGAGAGGCTTTGTGCCTTCGCCCTGTCAGAACCTGACGCCGGTACTAACTCCTTCAATATCAGCACCACCGCAATTGAGAGAGAAGACGACTTTATTATCAACGGTGCAAAGTGGTTCATTACCAATCTGCAGCATTCACAACGGTTATTGCTTGTCACCCAAACGCAACGCGCCGGCAGTACTGAATCTTGCGGACTAAGCTTATTTTTGGTGAATCTGCCAAACGAAGCCCTGACTTTTACGCCGACCCCCAAGCATGGCTTCAACTATTACAAGTCGAATCAGTTGTTTATTGATGATTTAGTCGTTCCTAAATCGGCGCTGATAGGAGAACTGGGCAAGGGGTTTGCTAGCCTAGCACCCACACTAAATGCGGAACGGTTATTGGTGGCGGCCGGAGCAGTAGGCACGGCGAGATTGGCTCTTCGGGCCGCGGTGACATACGCAAAAGATCGAGTGGTTTTTCGAGCGCCTATTGGTAGCCATCAAGCGATACAGCACCCGCTTGCTGGGGCACACGCTAAGCTTGAGGCGGCGTGGTTGATGATCGCTGAGGCAGCAGCTCTGGATGATGCAGGCACCAACCCGGAGCGCGCTGCTGGCATGGCTAACATGGCGAAATACGTCGCGGTAGAGGCGGCGATCGAAACTTGCTACCAGTCCCTCCAGACTTACGGTGGTGCGGGTTATGCCCGTGAGTACCATCAAGAGCGCTGGTGGCGTGAGGTGCAGTTATTTCGCCTAGCTCCGCTGACGCAACAAATGACGTTGAATTTTATTGGGCAGCATGTATTGGGCCTGCCCAAATCCTATTAGCGATAAGAAGTAAGCGAGTCGACTATGGTTCAGGAAGCGAAACGCATGCAGGGCTACGGCTCTGACTTCATCAAGGAAATGTTTGCCGCCGCAAAAAACCCCGACATGATTTCTTTCGCGGGCGGTGCGCCGGCGCCGGAACTCTATGCATTGGAGGCCTTTCGGGCGGCATCCGATAAAGCCTTTGAAGTCCATCAGCGAACCATCATGGCCTACGATGGCGCCTACGGTGTAGCGGCGCTGCGTGAGTTCATAGCCTCACAGTGGATGCCGCGCACAGGTACGAACATCACAGCGGATGACTTACTGATACTCAGCGGTTCCCAGCAGGGCATTGATTACGCCGCGCGGCTTTATCTCGATGAGGGTGACACGGTGATCGTTGAGCATCCGTCTTATCTGGGCGCCCTCAATACTTTCAGCGCCCTGCGCGCCAACTATGTCTCGGTGGACACCGATGTAAACGGCATGCGGATGGACGCGCTGGAGGAGGCGCTTATCGCCAACCCTCAAGCAAAGTTAATCTACACGGTGCCTGATTTTCAGAACCCGACGGGAATTACCCTGGCCGAGGATCGTCGCCGCAAAATGGTCGAGTTGGCCGAGCAGTATGACGTCATGATCATTGAGGATAGCCCTTATTACGAGATCCGGTTTGAGGGGGACTTTATCCCCGCAATTAAGAGCTTCGACAAGGCGGATCGAGTCATTTATCTGGGCTCTTTTTCGAAAACCTTGTGCCCAGGAATCCGATTAGGTTGGGTGGTGGCGAGTAAGGCCGTGATAGAGCGGTACCGCGTGCTCAAGGAGGCCACTGATTTTCAGGCAGGCACGGTTGCCCAATATCAGGCGGCCACGTTTTTAGCGGATTACAGCCTTGATGAGCATTTGAAAACTTCCCGTGACGTATACCGTGGCAGACGAGATGCTGCATTGGCGGCGATCGAGCAAACCTTTCCTGACGAGGTTAGTTTCACCCGCCCGGCAGGTGGCTACTTTATTTGGGTAGAAGCACCAGGAATCAACGCCACCGAGATGGTGGTGTACGCGATGAACGAGATCGGTGTGGCCTATGTGCCGGGGGAGTCGTTTTATGCGAGCGATCCGCGAGTCGACACCCTGAGGCTGAGTTACTCGCAGATGACAGAAGATAAGATAGGTGAAGGTATTGGTCGCCTAGGGAGACTGTTGAAAGAGGCCAGAGCTTAACCATTATCAAACCAAAAAAGTGACGCATAGATGACACAGCTGACCCAGAGCTATTATTGTGGCGCGTCGCAGTCGCAGATTATTTACGAAACGATCGGCAACTATTTCGATCGCACCTGCGAGTCCAACCCAGAAGTGGATGCCTTGGTGGTTCGCCACCAGAACGTGCGTTGGTCATATCAGCAGTTACAGGAGCAGGTGAATAGCCTCGCGGCAGGATTGTTGGCGCTTGGCATTCAGGCCGGAGACCGAGTAGGCATCTGGGGTCCAAACAGCGCTGAGTGGGTGATGGTGCAGCTGGCCACTGCCAAGATTGGCGCGATTATGGTCTGTATTAATCCGGCGTATCGCACCTACGAGCTGGAATACGCGCTCAACAAAGTCGAGTGCGACACCATCATCACTGCGGAGCAATTCAAGAGCAGTGACTATCTGGGCATATTGCAGACGCTCGCCCCCGAGCTGGCTGACTGCGAACCCTGTGCGCTCCAATCTAAGACACTGCCTCATCTCAAACGGGTCATCCGGATGGGTAAGGGGAAGAGCCCTGGTAGGCTGAACTTCGACGACGTGTGTGCAATGGGGTCGCCGAGGATAACGCGCGTCTTGCGCAGCTAGCCGCGGAATTGAGACCCGATGATGCGATTAATATCCAATTTACCAGCGGCACAACAGGTAACCCGAAAGGCGCAACCCTGTCGCACTGTAATATTCTGAATAACGGTTATCTTACGGGCGCGGCGATGGACCTGAGTCCACGGGAACGGCTGTGCATACCGGTGCCCCTGTATCATTGCTTTGGCATGGTTCTTTCCGTACTGGCTTGCGTTGCGCATGGCGCCACGATGGTGTTTCCGGGCGAGGACTTTGATTCCCTCGACACGCTCAAAGCCGCCGAGGAAGAGCGCTGTACTGCCCTCCATGGCGTTCCTACCATGTTCATTATGGAACTGGATCATCCCTCGTTCTCGCAATTTGACCTTTCCAGTTTGCGCACGGGGATTATGGCGGGCGCGCCGTGCCCGGTAGAGGTCATGCGGCGTCTTATTTCAGAGATGCACATGGACGATATTCTCATCGCCTATGGCCAGACCGAGGTGAGTCCCATCAATAACACGACGCTTCCCAACGACTCTCTGCAGCTACGGACAGAGACGGTGGGGCGCGCGGTGCCCTGGGTGGAGATCAAAGTCATCGATGACTCGGGTCGTGTGGTGACCGTGGGAGAAAAAGGCGAAATCTGCACCCGGGGTTACTCTGTGATGCAGGGCTACTGGAATGATCCCGAGCGCACCGCCGAGACTATTGATGCGGGCGGTTGGTTGCACTCGGGTGATCTGGCGGTCATGGATGGCGATGGTTATGTGCAGATCTTCGGGCGCATCAAAGACATGATCATCCGGGGAGGCGAAAACATTTACCCGAGGGAGATAGAGGAGTTTTTGTACCAGCATCCCGCCATATCCGAAGTTCAGGTGTTTGGTGTTCCAGATGAAAAAATGGGTGAAGAGGTGTGCGCCTGGATTCAGCTGAATGCGGGTCATGAGCTTTCGGCAGATGACGTGAAGGATTACTGCCGAGACAAGATCACTCACTTTAAGATCCCCCACTATATCGACTTTGTTGACGAGTACCCGATGACGGTGACGAGCAAGATACAAAAGTTTGTGATGCGCGATGCTATGGTCGAGCGGCTTAGCGGTACCTAATCCTTTGTTTTTAAGCGTGCAGGGCGAGAAAATTTGCTCGCTCAAGCAATGCGGTGTTACCTCGCCGGCAACATGCCGCGGCCGTTTTTGGCGTTTCCCCGGGTAAGTGTGCTGACTCTCCCTTGTGCAAGGTTCCGCAAACAGCGGTCTGGTCTGCTCCTTGTGCCGGTGCTTTTCTGTGTGTGCAAGCGCGGTCGTAGACCGGTGAATTGCCTAAAAATACATGTAATCTATTGCCCCGATAACCGAATATGTTGGCTGTAGGAGTCGACGGTAAGTGAGTCAATTCATCAAATAAGTAAATTAATGGACGCGGTTTATTGTAATTTTAAAAGTAATTTTGGTATGTCAATCTTTCTAAAAGAATCCACCCACCGAGGGGTATCCCATGAAGCTATTCAAGTTGTCTCGTATATCACTCACTCGCCTAGCTGTCTCCATGGCCTGCGTTAGCTCTGGATCCAGCGCTTGGGCCCAGCTTGAGGAGGTGGTCGTCACGGCTACTAAAAGGGCCGAGAGTGTGCAAGACATTCCCATGTCGGTGGAGGTGGTGTCGGGTGAGCGTCTGCAAAACATGGCTATCAGAAGTTTCGCCGACCTGGCCGTCGAGATACCCAACTTTTTTGTGGGTGATGGGGTGGTCACGACCAATGTGAATATGAGAGGCATGGGCTCGGGCGGGGAAAGAGCGTTCGAGCAGTCTGTCGGCATGTTCATCGACAACATCTATATGCCAAGGAGTCGGCAATATCGATCTCCCTTTTTTGATGCTGAGCGGGTGGAGATCCTTCGCGGACCTCAGGCGGTGTTGTTTGGCTTGAACTCCACGGCTGGAGCGGTATCGGTGCACAGTGCCCGATCTCGCCCGGGAGACGAATTTTCCGCCGAAGTCAGAGCGGCCTACGAGACGGAATATGAGGGCACCACACTGAGTGTCGTTGCTGGGGGCTCTTTGTCAGATAGTTTTGCGATACGTTTTGCCGGTCAATGGCTCGAATCTGATGGGTACTATGAGAACACTTACACCGGGGAGACGGAGGGCGATCGTGAAGATTCGCTTTTCCGCGTAAGTGCAGTTTGGCAACCATCCGACAATCTTGTGGTGGACGCAAAATTCGAGTCAGTGGATTTTGATCAGGAGGGCAGCCACGGCGAGATCTATGGATCATTTTCTGCGGCGCTTGATGGCGGTGACGGGCAGCTAGATTGGCGGCGACACGTCGATGCTGGAATTTTGAGCAACTATCCGTTGGATACACCCGGAAGCATAAGGGGCTTAAAGCCAGGCCTTTTTCAGGAAGTCGATAACATTGCGATCAAGTTTGATTACACGCTGAACAACGGTAGCTCAATTACCGGCATCTATGGCTACACCGACATGGAGTACAGTTTTGCACTGGATCTGGACACCATAGCGGGCTCGCTCCTCGACCCAGCCAACGGGGCCGCCTTTGTGGATGCTTCCATCGCCCCCGAAACTTACGAACAGGATACATTCGAGTTGCGGCTGACGTCGCCAGGCGGGCAGAAGTTCGACTACATGGCCGGTATCTACTACATGGATTCGACACTTTATAACAACAACCAGTCTGCCTATGACCTGACCACTACCCTTGATGCCCTGGTCGCGCCGGGTTTTTGTGAGGCAGTTGGCTTGTGCGGACTGGGAGAATTTGCCGCCAATGCCATGCAGGTAGAGCAATCGCTGTGGTCCGTTTACGCACAGGGCACATTCAATATCAGTGACCGGCTGAGAATCCTTGCTGGACTCCGCTACAGCGACGAAGAAAAAGATGTTCAGCGCGGTGGCGAGGCTTTGGGAGGGTCATGCAAAATTTTCGTTCCTTCCTCGGGCGCTGTCGTGGCAGAGGGAATATTCACCTGCAACACCTTTTATAAAGGTATTGAAGGTTCTCGGTCGTCAGATAATACGATGCCTGAGCTGGTGGTTCAGTACGACATCAGTGACTCCGCGATGATTTACGGAAAGGTCGGCACCAGCGCCAAGGGCGGCGGCTTCGCAATGGCCTCTACTATTTATCCTGAGTATTGGGAGTACGACGACGAGACCGTTGTCACGTATGAAGCGGGCTATAAAGGTTCATTTGCCGGAGGCTCTGGTGAACTCAATGCGGTTGCGTTCAGAAGCGAATATGACGATCTGCAGGTGAACAGTTTTGTTACCGAGGGCACCAATCAGCTTGGCGTCATCTCGAACGCAGGTAAGTCGATTAGTCAGGGTCTTGAGCTCGATGGCAGGCTAGCTGTGAGCGATTGGTTAACCTTGGGCGGCTCTCTGGGGTTCCTCGACGCAACGTTTGATGAGTTCAAGAGGGGCGCGTGTTCACAGAGTTCAGGTTTGTCCGGCACCTGCGATTTAAGCGGCAGGGATATGCCTTATTCCCCAGAGTTCTCCGGCACACTGCGTGCTGACATTTCAGCGCCCATCACGCCCACGATCAATTTTATTGGCGGCGTGACCGTGTCCTACACGGACGAGTACTACACTGACGGCACGCTGGACGAAGTCGCCAAGCAGGACTCTTACAGCATGGTCTCCGCGAGGATCGGGGTGGAGGCCACAGATGGACGCTGGAGCCTTACCGCTATCGGACGAAACCTTGGAGAGGAAGCGGTGCTTGATGTGACGCAGCCGCTTTTTGGCTACTACCTTGGATATATAGGAGCCCCTAGGACAGTGACGGTGCAGGCGACTTATCGCTTCTGATTCCCGAGATAAAGCAAACATAAAAACCCAGTTCAAAGACTGGGTTTTTTATATGTTCAGTAAACGCAGTGGGCGCGCATTTCGCCAGAATCAAAGAGTTCGTTGCATACCTCTACAAAGGCGTCGTGTTTGGTTCGTCGATCTGACGTTCTTGATTTCACTTTGGCGACCACAATGGCGGGCGAGGGTGTCTTTTCCTTTATCCGCTTGAATATGAGGGCATCTCCCAAGGGCGATAAATTTGATACCGGGCGTAAAAATCGGGGTGAAATACAGTCGCTGCTGCCTACGATAGCTTGCGCGCCAGCGCTCATGTTACTCAAAAATCCAACGTTGGGCGTGAGGCCTCGCTGCCTGTAGGTTTCATAGACCAAGTCAAATGATGTGGGCTCGTTATTGAATACGTGGGGATATGCCGCCAATTCGGCCAATGTGGCGAACTCTGCGCCGTCATCCAGAGGATGCCCCTCCCTCATCATGGCCAACAGCTCGGGCCGACAGAGATCAGAGACCTGGTGAGCGTTGTGTTCTGAGGGATCGAGGACAAATGTTAGCAATACATCGATCCTGCCTTGTTCAAGAAGGGCGAAGTCGCTACCCAGATCAGTCGAGATCATGGAGATACGTAATTCGGGATGCTTGTCGGCGAGCACACGAATGACCCGGGGCATGAGCGACCACAAAAGCCCCTCTTGGCATCCGACAACGAGCTCTCCTCGGAATTCATCATCGGGCCCGGAAAAGTGATTTTCGATTGACTCGATTTCACTGAGCAGTTGTCGCGCCCATTCCTGCAGCACCCCGCCATCGGGCGTGAGCGTTAAACCCTTGGAGGGCGTGCGAACGAAGAGTGTTGTCTTTAACTCCTCTTCGAGTTTATTGACTGCGTAACCAATTGACGTCGGTGAGATGTGCATTTTTACGCCAGCGGTAGAGAAACTGCCATGGGTTGCAGCCGCCAGAAAGTAGCGCAGGTAGTCGACTTTCATCGGTGACATTCCTTAGATATTTTCATTAATCATATAGATTTATTGCAATTTTAAAAATAATTGCAGTGTGTCAACCTAAGTCAGGCTTTTCGGCTCTTTTGCCTTATCAGCACCTTGGAGTTCTGGACCAGTAGGTCGTTACAGGAGTTGTATTGTGTCAGTGGTCACCGTCAATGGATTTGCTGAGCCGCCGTTTGAGCGCGTGCGCGCGGCTTATCAGGATAATTTTGCCCGCTATGATGAAGTAGGATCGGCTCTGTGCGTGAAGGTCGGTGGCCAAACTGTTGTGGATTTATTCGCGGGGCAATATGCCAGAACGGACTCGCGCATCTGGACCAAAAAAACATTGGTGAACGTCTGGTCCACGACGAAAGGTATCGTCGCCATTTGCTATGCCATGCTGGTTAGCCGCGGTCTCATGTCCTACGACGACCCGGTGTCCGCTTATTGGCCCGAGTTTGCAGCCAACGGAAAGGGAGCCGTCACCATAGCCGAGCTACTTTCTCATCGAGCAGCGCTTGCGGCCTTGGAGGAGGGCGCTTCAATTCATGATCTTTACGCGCCGCAAGCAGCTGCAACGCTGGCGAGCGCAAACCCGCTCTGGCCACCCGGCTTAATCAGCGGTTATCACATTCTCACTTTCGGGGCCCTTGTCACCGAACTCTTCCGCAGGATAGAGGGTCGTTCGTTAAAAGCCTTTGTTAGGGACGAGTGGTTTATTGCGCGTAACTGGGATTTTCACATCGGCTTGCCGGCGGACCGTGAAGACGACTGCGCTGAGACAGTGGTGTCGGACACGCTGGATCTCTCAGTACGAGACAATCCTTCCGAGCTGCAGCGTCGTGTATTTACCAGCCCGTTGCTTGAGCCATTGGATGCCAACACGCAGGAATGGAAGCGCGCTGATCTGCCTTCGGCCAACGGGTTTGCCAATGCGAAAGCGATAGCTGAAATATATGCGAGTGCGATCGATGCAACGGAGCCGCTACTGAGTGCTCAAGCACTGTCGGCGGCGACCGCGGTGCAGTATGAGGGACGGGATCTGATATTGACCAACCAGTCGCGTTGGGGCTGCGGTTTTGTGCTCAATGTAGATGGGTTGTTTGGGCCTAACGAGCGTGCATTTGGTCACACCGGCCTGGGCGGTTCTTTTGGTTTCGCTGACCCTGAACTGGGGTTATCAATGAGCTATACGCCCAACTGCATGGGTTACCGGCTTCGGGGGGATCCCAGAGGGCGCGTCCTGATAGATGAGGTGTTTGCATGCCTGCAGAATTTGTAGCGCATGATTATCGTCGATCTTCTGCACGCGATTTGTCAGATTGCTTGTTTTGCACCGGCCGCTGCTCATGCCGATAGATGCTCCAGTTGATTCGGATTTCCCTTCCCGGCGCCGTGCGTGGTCAGTCACGGTATTACTGACCTTTGCTTTTGTCTTTTCGTTTATCGATCGGCAAATACTGAATCTGTTGGTCGGGCCTATTCAGGCTGACCTTGGATTGTCTGACACGGAGATCAGTCTTTTACAGGGCTTCGCCTTCGTTTCTACCTATGTGGTGTTAAGCATACCGCTGGGACGGCTCGTTGATACGAGCAGTAGGATCCCCGTATTGTCGGCGGGTATAGCGTTTTGGAGCTTTGCCACAATGGCCTGTGGGGTGGCGCGGGGATTTAGCGGGCTATTCATTGCTCGTGCCGCCGTGGGGTTGGGTGAAGCTACGTTGACGCCCGCCGGGTGGTCGTTGCTCTCTGACTATTTTCCCCCCAAGCGGCGACTGGTGCCATTCAGTATCTTTCTCACGGGCCCTTACATTGGTGCAGGTATTGCCATGATTTTAGGCGGCGTACTGATGGAGAGTTTACTGAGCCGCCCTGACTTGCAGCTTCCATTGGTTGGATCAATAAGCGCTTGGCAAGCGACGTTTATCGCAGTGGGTACTCCAGGACTACTCTTGGCCGCCATCGTTTTCTGCATTCGCGAGCCGCAGCGCAAAGAGGTTTTGGGGGATGCGCCCAATGCGGTCCCCGCCGCTGAGATTATTGCCTGGGTTAAACAGCACAAGCGTATTTACAGTGCGCTGATGTTGGGTGTTCCTTTTATTGCGCTGGTGCTGTATGGATTGCAGGCATGGATACCAACGTATCTTATCCGCGTGCAGGAGATGTCTTTGTTAGAGGCGGGAACGCAGTATGGCAGCATTGCGCTCATTGCCGGGTCGGCAGGTGTGCTATCGGGCCCCTTTTTCGGTGCCTTATTGCAGCGCAGAGGATATGCAGATTTCCAACTGAGGGTGGCGCTGTGGGTTCTGCTACTCGTATTTCCTTTTCTGATTGGATTGGCCTTCGCGCCCTCTCGCACGCTAGCGCTTGTATGCATTGCCGCTGTCAGTTTTTTGGCGCCAGTGCCGCTGGCGCTCACCGCAACCTGTATTCAGGCTGTCACCCCTAACCGGATGCGCGGGGTGATGGCGGGTCTCCATATCGCAACCGTTAATGTGGTGGGGCTAGCGCTCGGCCCAACCTCGGTGGCCTTTGCAACCGATGTCGTATTTGCCGACGGTAATTCAGTGGGTCTGTCCCTGTCTCTTGTGGGTTGTGTTGCCTGTGTCGCAGGCGTCGCCATGATCGCGCCTGCCTTGCGGCCGCTGGCAGATCTGCTCAACGCGCAGTCAGGGACCACAACAACGTAGTTGCGGTCCCTGATTTAAACCCCCCTTGTCAGACGAATTAGATCGCTTGAGCAGTCGAAGCGCTTTGCGAGCAAGCGCAATTAACGAGGTCACTCGATTGCGCTGAGGCTGGTTACCTGTTCGAGTGCCGCTAGGTATTCGTCTATCAGTCGATAGACAACAGACTTGCAGGATTCCACCTGATTAATTTGCCCAATCACCTGGCCGCAGATGTTCATCGCCACGTCTTGAGTGTTGCCTGCGCCAGCGTAGGTTTCGGTGCGTCGCATGGCGTCTGCTGTGACCAGGCCATGGAGTGGCATGGGCAGGGGTTCCAGCGTGTCGGGGTCATCCCAGGAATCTGTCCAGTGGTTGCGCAAGACCCGCGCGGGCCTACCCGTCCAGGCTTTGGTGCGCACCGTGTCATCCACTCCGGCTTTCAAGAAGCTCTCTTTCTGGGCCGGCTGCGCGTGGGCTTCCTCCACGGTAAGCCAAAGTGAACCGGTCCAAACGCCTGCTGCACCCATCGCCATCGCGGCGAGCATTTGGCGGCCGTTGCCAATGCCTCCCGCGGCAAGAACCGGTAAAGGACTTACCGAATCAATAATGTCGGGCCACAGTACCATGCTGCCAATTTCCCCTGTATGACCGCCACCCTCGGTGCCCTGCGCTACAACAAAGTCGAGGCCCGCATCGCGATGCTGAATCGCTTGCTTGCGTTTGCCACAAAGTGCGCCGATCAGCCTGCTGCTGTCTTTAACCTGCCGAATAATGTCAGCCGGGGGGGTGCCAAGGGCATTAGCAATGAGCCGGCACTTCGGGCGAGTAAGTGCCTCTTCGAGGCAGGGCATTACCGTTTGGCGCGTCCAGCCGAATATCTTGGGGCGGCCTGTTTCGGGCCAGGGAGGAACGCCGTGCTCCTTTAGTAGCTTTTCGGCGAGGGCGAGGTGCTCGTTGGGTACCATAGCCCACAGCTTGTCTTCCAGCTCTTGCTCTGTGAGGCCCTCTTCATCTCGTCCTACGTAGTTTTGTGGAATGACGACGTCCACCCCGTAGGGGCGATCGCCGATATGAGCGTCAATCCAGTCAAGTTCTTCACGCAACTGGTCAACGTCCATAAATCCGGCGCCCAGTACGCCAAGGCCGCCCGCCTTACTCACTGCAACCACCACGTCGCGGCAGTGAGTAAAGGCGAAGATGGGGGCTTCTATACCGACATCATTGCAGAAGGATGTGCGCATTACGCCGACCTTATTTCTGGACCGTCACCACAGTGTAGAGCGCGGTTTAAAATCGCTTGTGTTATTTGAAGCAGGGTGTCAGTCACTGCGGTGGTAAAGAGGCACTTGGCTGTACTTGCGGCACGAAAAAACGCATCTTTTGAAAAAGACGGCGACAATACTCAATAAGATACGAGTCTGGTGGGCATCATGATAGAAGGTACAACCGAACCCGGTGGAGAAACGGCATGAGGGGATACGAGAAATATCAGCACATTGCTTTTGAGCGTTCAGGTGGCGTGCTGCAAGTAACGTTGAATCGTCCAGAGGCGCTCAATGCGACCGATGAGCTACTTCATCGTGAGCTCTCTTGGGTGTTCGCCGACATCGCCCGCGATAAGCAAACTCGGGCGGTGGTGTTAACCGGCGCTGGCAAAGCGTTCTGCGCGGGAGGCGATTTGAAGCACGGACTGTCGATGAACCGAGAGCAAACCGACGCCATGGTGGAAGAGGGCAGAAAAATCATCCTCGATATCCTCGAGGTACCCCAACCAATTATTGCGGCAGTAAACGGTTATGCAATGGGACTTGGCGCTACTCTAGCGCTGTTCTCCGATATTGTTGTGGCTGCCGAGGAGGCTGTGTTTGCCGACACCCACGTTATTGCGGGATATGTTGCAGGAGACGGTGGCGCCGCGATTTGGCCTCTGCTTGTAGGCATGCACAACGCCAAGGAGTTCCTGATGACTGGTGATCGTCTGACGGCGGAAGAAGCTAAGGAGCTCGGTCTTATTCGCCATGTTGTGCAGGCAGCTGACCTGCTTAAAGTGGCTCATGCGAAGGCTGAAAGGCTTGCCACAGGACCTAGGATGGCCATTGAGGGTACCAAGCAAACACTAAACTGTTTGTTGCGGCAGGCGGTCGATGCAACTCTTGATTACGGTCTGTTAAGGGAAAAGCAATGTATGCAGGTGAGTGAGGATTGCGAGGAGGCACTCTCGGCATTTGCTGAGAAACGGGAGCCAGTGTTTAAGGGAAATTGATGGTGCAAAATTTTCGATTTTAGGTCGATCTGGTCTATTACGATTGCGCGCAATTTCAACTGTATTTGATGGCGTCGGCCCTAAATAAAGCGTCTCGGTTACTAACGCCTAACTCCATAAATTGACATAAAAACTGCCATAACTATACTGTTCGGTCGCCATAACGAAATAATCAGGGAGTTGGTGTAATGAAAACCCGAGTTACTGAACTGCTTAATATTGAAGCGCCTATTATCTGTGGCGGCATGATGCGCGTGGGTACAGCAGATCTCGCCGCTGCTGCTTCCAATGCGGGCGCCCTCGGCGTGATGACGGCCCTGACACAACCCACTGCGGAAGGTCTAGAAAAGGAGATTGCCCGTTGTGCCGCTATGACCGATAAGCCTTTTGGCGTGAATTTGACGGTGGGTGTGGTGGCTAGTGAAATCAATTACGACGACTACGTTGCTGTGATTATCAACAGCGGCGTGAAGATAGTCGAAACAGCCGGCCGCAGCCCTGAGCCGTTTATGGATCGCTTTAAAGAGGCCGGTATCAAGGTTATTCACAAGTGCGTGGCGGTGCGCCATGCATTAAAGGCAGAACGCATCGGTGTCGATGTAGTGAGTATCGATGGCTTTGAGTGCGCGGGTCATCCGGGAGAGCAGGACGTAGGCGGGTTAGTGCTATTTCCGGCTGCTGCTCAGGCATTGACGATTCCTGTTGTCGCGTCGGGGGGCATTGCCGATGGACGCGGTTTGGCAGCTGCTCTGGCGCTGGGTTGTGAGGGTATCAACATGGGAACCCGATTTATGGTCACCCGGGAGGCGCCTATTCATGAGGGAATTAAGCAGAAGGTGGTGGAGATGGATGAGAATCAAACCCGCCTGATCTTCCGCTCTTATAAGAACACCGCAAGGGTGTATCGCAATGTGGTGGCAGACGAGGTTGCCTCCATCGAAGCGGCAGGTGGAGAATTTGGTCAGGTACATCATTTGGTTTCGGGGGCTAATCAGGAAAAAGCCTGGAGCACTGGCGATATTGATGCAGGGATGGTCACCGTGGGTATGAGTGGCGGGCTGATCAACGATATCCCCAGCTGTGAGGAATTAGTACGCAACGTTGTTGGCGATGCTGAGCGCATCATCGCCCAGCGGTTGGCTGGAATGACTGCTGCTTGAAGTCCCCCGGGGCTCACATCAATGGCTAAGCCCCCAATAGCGTTTCGAACCTTTGGTAGGATCAGGCAGATTACTAAAACGCGACTGCGGCAAGCGTTTGATCCACCAAGGGTGTTGTCGCGCACACCGTGTTTTGGGGCGCCCCAGGTAGCAAACCTTTAGTTCGTTACGGGCGTGTTTTGATTTCTTCTTGAATATCCATGCGACCCAACGATTTTCGAATGTCTCGGACAATCCATGCGAGCCATGTTGCGAGCCCTAAAGAAACCCATAGCGGTGGCAGGTAAACAAAAGCAGTAACCCAAAGCGCAATGAACACGGGCCATCGCGCTAAGGCCTTCATAAATCGCACAGGTGGTGGCGCTACGCCCGGTGAATAAACAAAGGATTTCACACCCAAAAACCAGCCGTTGGCAATTAGTGCAATCATGAAGAGGGCGCGTGGGGGCGGTGCGTTATCAATTTCGGGGTTGTCGTCGTGATCGGCATTGCCGGTGGCGTCACCGGCGATTAGCGAGGCTTCTACTCCACACCAAACGTGGGTGGGTGTCGGCCTTGCAACGGTGCCATTTAAGTTTTTTTCGGATGGCACCGAGCGCCAACGGTACAGGATACGACTAGATTGGGTCAGCGCTAGCACACCAGGTTGGAAGAATCCCTTCGGGTGCTCGACCGTCCAATCGGTTCCGTTCTGGATAAATGCCATGTCGCCTTTATTGGCATATAAAGTTAGCCAGTCGCGTTCATTGCATACCCGCGGAATTTCCTGATGGGGGTCGCCGACACTGGTAAAGTTTAGGCCCCAATTCTCATGGGCCTGATCGGCTAGATGTTGTGGCTCACTGGTGATAGCGAACAGCTCACCACCCGCGGCCCTAATTTTTTCGACGACGCCGGTCTCAACATAGCTCCGTAACTCGGAGCGGCAGGGCGGTCACCAGAACCCTCTGTAAAACAGCAGCACGACAAATGCGTGTTGCGCTAGGGCATTATCGAGCCAAGCTAAGCGAACCCCCGGTGGTGGATCGAGTTCTGCTTGTGGCTTGCCCTGCTGTGTCGGAAGGTTATCGGATGTCTCAACTGTAAAAGCTGGGCTGATGCCTGTGACTCGGAACGAGCGCTGCTCGCAGCGGTCACCACCGCACAGAATTAATTTCAGTTCATCGGAGCCCTTCAGCGCATTATCAGCATCCAGAATGCCGGTAACATTAAATGTACTGCCCGCGGCGTCAGGAGAGTTATTGAACCATGCGACTGCAGCGGCAACGCGAGGTGCCAGTGCGTCTGGAATAGTGTCGCTGACCTGCTGATTCATGAAGTCGCTGTCTGATGAAGAGCATCACCAATTTAAGTAAAACTGAGCACAAGCTCAAGGGGTATTGTGAATGTGCGCTTTGGTGCCTGTATCGCTACTTTGCTGGTTTAGCTTGCCGTAGGCACAGCCTCTTTAAAGGCTTGTTAGCTGAATAATTGAGTTGAAAATTCTGCGCGCGGTGCATCCCGAGCGCAGAAAGAGGGCGGATTAGTCGGCTACCAGCTCTGGCTTGGGTACTTCCCAGCTGCCATCAAAGTACGCTGCCTGTGGTGAATATATGCGGAAGGTGGCGTTCCACCCTTCATAGATCTCAAGGTAATTCTCCTGATCAGGTGACCCACCAAAGTGCACGACGGCCTCACCCTGATCGTTCTCGGTGGCAAAGGTGCTGTTCAGGCTAAAGTGTTCGCCCTGAGGGTAACCGTCGCGGTCGTACACTGTGATTGACCAGAATGCATTGTCGGCCATGGGTACATCTTTAACGGTAAGCGTTTGCGGTGCACTGGGCTTATCATCAATAAACAGGTAGATCGCCCCTTCCTTGGTTTGCCCACCCCAACCCACAGCGGGACCGAAGTTGTGCATGTCGTGTGTGAGTTCTCCGCGGGCGCCAGCCATCTTCTCTGAGGGTACTTGATCGCGCACTGCGCGGGTTTGGTAGGTCTTGCGCATAGCGAGGATTTCATCCATGTCCCAAGCGTTAGTGGCTGCGTAGCTACCTGGGCTTTCCTGCTCGAGCTGAATCTGATCTTGCAGCGCATGCACCGCTTTTAGGTCTTCATCATCGCCCATCGTTACCTGAGTGCGGAAGATCACAATAGCGTATTGCCCACCCACGTTTTCCTGAGTGAGCTCGTAGCGGCCGGGCTCTTGAAAAATGAACGGAATGTAATGCTCCTCATCTAAAACCTCGGCACTTTGGTAGCGGCCATTGGCCTCGGGCAGCGTAATCGTTGCCGGCGTGGTGAGGTCTAGAATTAAAAACGAATAAATGGTGTCAAAGTTAATGCGCAAAATGGTGCGGTCAGTAGGGTCAGGCGTATTGCGGAGGTGCATCAGCTGACCGACACCGCCGCTGCAAGTGCCCTTAGCAATTTTTCGCACATAGTCGGCAAAGATTACTTGGGTCTCGGCCAGAGAGTAGTTTTGCTGATCTACTGGCGTGACGGGGCTCTCTTTGACTGTGAGCGCCGGGGCCGGGCACTGGTCGTCGGCGATTGCACTATGGTTAAAGCTCATTAGCGCGCAGCTCATGGTCAATAGGGCGATGGGTCGGCCAAATGTGGAAATCATCGTGTTGCGGATTGATGGGGTCATGCAAAATCTCCGAGCTCCGGGCAATAGGTTAGCGTTATTCGTACGCCATCGATGTAGCGAAAGTACTTGAAGAACTTCTATTTGTTAACCTAATTGAGGGAATTGGCGGTGAGTTGTCATCTTTGGAATACTCGCTCCGCCGCATTACTGCGCGTGTGTGGCCTGATGAATTCGGGTTAACAACTCACTCAGGCGCTCGATAGGTCATTCCTGTACCGAGCTCCTGACTCATGAAAAACCACAGTGGCAGCCATCTAAGCAGGCGTACGGTCTTGCTTGCCGCCTAGGCGGATATGGCTTAGTGCTGGTGGTGGCTATCGAACAGCGGTTCTTCCTAGCCCATCTTCCACAAATAGGGCCCACCTGAGGGCGGGTTGCTTAGTGGGATTGAACGGACAACCAACCACAGACTCAAGCGTGTATCGTTGTTTTGGGCTTCGTGCCTGCGTGGCCTGCTGACGAACGCAGTGTAAGGGCGCCTGTTAATGATGTAATATATCTTTAGGTTGTAGTGTGCACTATGGATCAGAAAGCACGCTACGAAGCACTGTGCTGAGTTACGGCAATACCCCGCAAATGCCACTTTTGCCCTCTCACAGCGGTGCTGATGAGTCTACGTTACATTCTGGATGATATAAGTAGGAGAGTTTTATGAGTGCGTTGAAATCTATTTTTTCCTGGTTTGGTCGATTTCTAAAAAAAGTACGGTCCATTGTGTTGGACTTGGGTACCACCCTCATTGTGGTGTTTTTGGTAATTGCGATAATTGAAGCGCTGACTGCTTCAGGGCCAGACGTTGAGGATCCAAGCGGCAAAGCGCTATTAATTGATCCTAAGGGAATGGTAGTTGATCAAGAAGTTTTCAATTCAGAGTCTTTATTAACTACCGTTACAGACTCTTCCAGCACCCAAATTCAAACACGAGATCTGGTAAAACTCATAAGGGCAGCGGCTGAAGATGACAGTATTCCCGCCGTGGTCGTTGATTTCTCATCCACTGGTTTTGCTGGGCCAACGACAGCAATCAATATTGCTAAAGAACTAAAAGCCCTTAGAGATTCTGGTAAGAGAGTCATTGCTTTTAACGATCGTCTGTCTACCACCTCTTATCTCATGGCCTCTCAAGCGTCTGAAGTATGGGTTCACCCTGTCGGAAGCATAAGCGTCAGGGGTCTTGGTGGAATGAGAAACTACAATAAAGACCTTTTCGAGAACCTGAAAATCACAATACACAATTATTCACAGGGAGATTTTAAATCTGCAACTGAAACGAGTTGGAGATCGAATATGTCTGAGAATGACAGGATGCAGCGAGAAGCACTGCTCTTTCCTATTTGGGAGGAAATGAAATCTCTTATGGCAGAAGGGCGTGGAATTGCATCAGATGACATCCAATCTTTTGCAGATAATTACGTTGGATTTTTTGGTGAGGCTGCCATAGGAAACATTGCCTACGCACAAGCCAACAACATTATTGATGGCACCAAATCATTTCCTGAATTCCGCCAATATATGATTGAGGAATTTGGGTTAGACGAGGAAGCAGAAACCCAAACGTACAAAACTATTTCTTATGGAGAGTACGCGAAACAAATATCTGATGATTACTTGGATAGCGGTCATCAAATCGCCGTTATTACAGCCGAAGGCGTAATCAGGGAGGGAGAAATCTCTCCGGGTGTGGCAGGTGCTAATGGGGTTGTAAAACAGATTAGGAAAGCCCATGAAGACGAAGATACGAAAGCAATAGTCTTCAGAGTCAATAGCCCTGGTGGTTCCATTATTGCCAGTGAAATGATGAGAGACGAATTGCTCGCTGCCAAGAGAAAGGGCATCAAGGTGATCGTTTCTATGGGCGACTACGCAGCATCTGGCGGTGTGTATATCTCAACCCCAGCGGATTATATTTTTGCCGAACCTACAACCATTACAGGTTCTATAGGTGTGGCGATTGCCCTACCAACATTGGAAAACGCTATGGACTACATTGGCGTGAATTTCGATGGTGTTGTGACCTCCAAGCATGGTGGTTGGGATCCGACTCAGGCGATTGATGATGATCTCGATAAAATCTTTGCAAGCTGGGGCTCGGCGGCATACGACCGATTTATTAACTTCGTAGCTGAATCAAGGTCTCAAACCTATGACGATATTAAAGCGGTCGCCGGCGGCAGAGTTTGGATTGCAACGAGCGCTAAGGATATCGGGTTGGTAGATGAGATTGGGGGCATTGATGATGCACTCACGTATGCGGCCAGTCTGGCTGAATTAGAAGATTATCAAGTTGAATATTATGGTCAGGAGCTTTCTCCTGAGGAGATGATTCTCAAAGAACTTTTAGAACAGCTTGATGTGTCGATAGGGGAGCCAAAGGTTTTATCGGCGCTTGATGGAATCGCGAGACTCTATGGAACATTAATCGATATTCATGAACCCAAGGCATTGTTCACTTGCAAGGATTGCTTGGTGGATCTTGATTAACGCCTGACCTAAAGGTAAGTCAATTCTCGGACACGCTGAGTTGGTGGCTAGGGCACTCTAAACCTTTTAAGTATTAATGCGCTAAGGCGCCTTAACAAGGGTTGCGGTTGTGTAAGGGCGGTCTCGCCCAATCCGAACGCTTGAAAGTAAAAAAGCCTCGCTGCCGCGGGGCTTTTTTCAATTTGGTAGCACTGAGGGGCTTGTTCCCTTGTCGCCCCGACGCTCTGGCGACCAAAATTCTCCAGACTTACGTCGTCACTATCCATAGGTTTATGCACTAGTGAAAGCCTAGGTCGGATAGTTCTATGGAGCTGCGTAAACCTGCTCCCCCGCAAAAATAGTTTGTAATACTCGTACGTCAGCAATGCCTGCGGAATTGATGGCAGTTATGTCTTCTGACAGCACCACCATATCTGCAAACTTGCCGATTTCCAGGGAGCCACGTTCGTTTGCTATACCGTTGGATACGGCGCCATCAAGGGTGTAGCCACGAATAGCCGTTGCAACATCGATACGCTGGGCTGGGTACCAACCACCGGCTGGCATGCCATCAAGGCTTTGGCGGGTGACTGCGGTGTAGATACCAATTAAAGGATCCATCTCGGACACGTTCCAGTCACTAGAGAATGCAAAGCGGGCTCCGGCTTCATGCATTGACTGTAGCGGCCAGGCGTTTTTGTGGCGCGCATCTCCCACACTCAATTGCCATTGCGAAACTGGCCAGGGAAAAATATGGCGTGGCTGGATAGCGGCGGATACATCGAGTTCGGCAAATCGAGGGATATCTGATTCTTGAAGCAGCTCTACATGTACCACTTGGTGTGGCGCGGCAGGCTTGCCGTTTGTCTTTAACGCGATTTCAAACGCATTAAGAGTCGTATTGATACCCCGATCACCGATGGCATGAACAAATATTTGAAACCCACGGGCATCGAGGTCGGTAATGATGTTATTAAACTCATCTGGATCGAAAAATAATTCCCCAACATTATCCGTGGAGCCTTCATAGGGTTCGAATAGCGCAGCGGTTTCGGCCTCGATCACATCATCAATGTAGAGCTTGAGCGCTGGAACTTTAATATCGCTATCGTTGTTGTAGCTGTCCCGTACTTGCTCAAATGCTGCAACTTCCGCGGCGGAGGTTCCCGGTGGGTGAAATAAAGCGAGGTGAATATAGGCGTTTAACTGCCCTTCGTCCCTAGCCCGCTTGAACCAGTCAATTTCCTCAACGGCCACTTGCGGGTCAATAATAGTGGTTATACCCACGCTAGATGCCAGCTCTAAGTTGCCTAAAAAGCTCTGGTAAATATCTTCCTCGTCAGGTTCTGGGAATATGGCATTCATCGCTGCGTGGTCGGCATCAGAAATGTAGATTGCTGCCTTAAAAACTCCGGTGGGCTGGCCGTTTTTGTCTCGTACAATTTCGCCCAATGGCGAGCGTTCCGATTCTGCTGTTATACCAAATAGCTCCATAGCCTTGGTGTTCAGCAGTTGGGTGTGAGCGTCATAGGAGGTCATCATCGCCGGGCGGCCATTGGTAATGCCATCAAGGTCTTTGGCCGTGGGCATACCCCCCTCAAAAATACTGTAGTTCCAACCGTCACCCATAATCCATTGCAGCTCGGGGCGCTCGTCTGAAAAGGTTTGAATTGCTTGCCGAAAGCTTTGGTAGCCGGGCGTGTTTATTAGGCTGAGGAAGTTAGAACCCGTGGCATAACTTATGTGGTTATGGCTATCTATAAAGCCCGGTAATACGAAGTTGCCCTCTAAATCATGTACTTGGGTGTTGTCGCCCCGAAAGGAGTCACAAGCGCCCTGCATACCGATACAGACGATTCGCTTATTACTCACGCCTACCTCGCTTGCTCGGCTTTGCTGGGGGTTAACGGTATAGATATTGGCGTTGCTATAAATGTGTGAGGCCGCCGACTGTGCAAAGCTAGGAGATAGGAAGACAAGCGCCGCCAAGGCGGAGATCACAGTTAACACTTTCATATACGTAAACCTGAGCTCTCAGACTGAGCGAGCAAGCTTAGGCGAACCTGAGTCATTAGTCTTAAATTTTCCTAGGGCTTTGCCCTGTTGCCCCGCCGATGGCGAGGGTTCCACGTTTGGTAGGACCAGGCGGATTGTTTCGAGCGCGCTGGCCTCGCGCGCTCTCATCCCTTCGGGGCGCCGTCGCTGCGCTCTGGCGACCAACATGCTCCTGAAGTCGCATGTTGTCGAACCGCTGTCTTCGG
>ENA-ORDA01000188-ORDA01000188.1-marine-metagenome-genome-assembly--contig:-NODE-188-length-63936-cov-3.701749_pt1 | contig 63936 bp, 61 predicted proteins | sample MGYA00237778_ERZ508506 | MGnify/ENA primary metagenome ERZ508506 (study PRJEB26177, sample SAMN06267891) | marine metagenome | isolation source: Monterey Bay, California, USA | place: Pacific...
GTCATTAAAAAAAAGAAAAAAAATTATTGGGCAAGGTCTAGAACTTAAACAAGAAAGAGTAAATCAATGTGTTGCGAAAGGATTATCGGCTATACAAGGTGATGCTGATAGAGATTTAGGACTATATCCGAGTCAATCATTTGACTGTGTAATTCTCAGTCAGACTATACAAGCAACAGGACAGCCCAAACTCATCCTCAATGAACTTATAAGAATTGGTAAAAAAGCTATAGTATCAATTCCTAACTTTGGATACTGGAAAATAAGGTTAAGCCTTGCTGTTAATGGGAAAATGCCAATAACAAAAAAGTTATCTCATAATTGGCACGATACTCCAAATATACACTTATGTACTATTCTTGATTTTATAAACCTTTGTGAAGAATTAAATATTAAAATTGAAAAAACTATTATTTTATCTTCAAAAAAAACAAAGTCATATAAAGGAACGCCAAATAAATTTTCAAATTTACTTTCAGAAGAGGCTATTTTTCTAATTAAATCATAATTAGGATCTAATTTTTTGCATTACCTTTCTTTTGATAATTTTTTTTTCTTTTAAAATAGCTGTAGAATAATTTTTTCTTGCTCTAACTATTATTACACCTGAAAAGAATTTCAAAAAACTCTTACTAGCTTTTTCGAAAATATTAGCTCTATCGAGAATAAACTGATTATTAATAGGCGGAAAGAATAATGAATTACTAAAATTGATAGGCGTAAAAAAGTTATTCAATAATAAAGAATTCAATTCAGAAAAACTAAATGTCCGAAGTGAAGAAAGATTATTTTTATAATAAGGTCTCCACAGACCAAATGAATTAGGAACAACAATAAGAATTTCTCCATTCTTATCTAATGATCTCCAGGCCTCTCTTAAAAATTTATTATGATCAGTTAAATACTCAAAACTATGGATTACCAATAATCTATCCAATGATAAATCATCAATTGGCAATATATATTCATTGACTGAAACAGTCAGATTTTTATTATTCACATCGAAATGATGTAACCCATGACTACTAGGAACCAAAAAAAATGTTCTTTGTGTTTTTTTATTTATTGATCGTAGATATGGAGAGCAAAACCCTATAGTAGCTATCCTTGAGTTATTAATTGGTTTCCATAGATTTAAGATTTTTTGAGATAAAATATTAGAAACAGCTTTTCCTAAAAAACTTAAGTAAAACATTTTAAAATTATCAATATTTTTTTTCATATTATATACTCATCATTATATCATATACGGAGACTCTTTTGATAGTACAACAAATTTGGACGGCTAATAAATTTCGAAATTTTAATTACTTAATTGTTTGCCCTAAATCTGGAGAGGCGATGGCGATTGATCCACTCGATTATGAGCAATGTCTCTCCATTAGTAAGAAAAATGGTTGGGAAATAACAAAAATATTAAATACACATGAGCATTGGGACCATATTGGAGGCAATCAACATTTAATAGAGAAAACTGGTGCTCAACTTCTTGCTCATCAAAATGCAAAAGATGCAATTGAGAATATAGATATTGGCTTAAAAGCTGGCGACAGTGTTAAAATTGGCAAAACAATTGAATTAGAAGTCTTAGATACACCAGGTCATACTATGAGCCATGTATGTTTATTTGCAAATAATGATAAACCTGCACTTTTTTGTGGTGATACGCTTTTTAATGCAGGCGTAGGGCATTGCAAGGGTGGAGGAAATCCTGAAGACCTTTATGGGACTTTTGTTAATCAATTATTCCATCTACCGGACCATACAGAAATTTATCCAGGTCATGATTATTGGGAAAATAATTTAAAATTTACTCTTGATAGGGAACCAGGGAATATTAAAGCTCAAAAAATGATAAATGAAGATGGAATAAAAGATCCCAATAATCCTCTTGTTTCAACTCTAGGAATAGAAAAAGAGGTGAATACTTTCTTTCGTTTAAAAAATACCGAAGTTATAGAAAATTTAAGAAAAACATTTCCTGATCTATCCGAAAATCCTGGAATGAAAGAAGTATTTCTTAAGCTAAGAGAATTAAGGAATGACTGGTAAAATAATTAATTAATTTTTAATTTAGGCAAAATCTGAACCAATAATATCCCGAGAAGAATTAATGTAGCCCCTATAAGACCTTTGAAATTTAATACTTCAGAGAGTATAAACCAGCCAAAAATAGCCGCAAAAACTGCCTCAGAACTCATTATAAGTGCAGCAGGAGTTGGTGAAACTAATCTTTGACCAAACATTTGCAGGGTAAAGCCTATACAAACTGATCCTAACGAACAGTAAAGCAATGTAAAAATTGCATGACTATTGACAATCTGAAAATTAAACATCAAATTTTTTTGAAATGAAATTCCGTATAAAAATAAAAAAGCACCGCATAATATAAACTGGAAAATAGAAAAAATAAGAATAGGAAAACGTTTTACAGAGCATGATACAATATGAAGATGCATTGCCCAAAATAATGCACTGATAATCACCCAAATGTCTCCAGTGTTTAAATCGAGAGAAAATATACTTCCTTCGGACGTACCTAATAAAATAGAACCAAAAAAACAAATAACTACACAAGGCCAAATAGACCAATGAGGAATTTTCAAAAGAAAGATGCCAATAAGAGGTACCATCAAAACGTATAAGCCAGTAAAAAACCCTGCATTAGTAGCAGATGTGCTGACTATACCAATCTGCTGAAATAATGCTGCTAGCCCTAATATCAGACCACTTAATGATGAGTACATTATAAAGTGAAGCTTATTACTAACGTTTATTTCTTTAATATTAACAAACAATAATAAAATAATACCACCAATTAAAAATCTAAATGATGTAAATTGCAAAGGTGACCAGAAGTCCATTGCAATTTTTTGTGGGACAAAAGTTGAGCCCCAGACTAATGAGGCAGTTAATAATAAAACAGATCCTTTAATTTTAGATAGTGATATCAAATTAAATTATTTGGCTTCTTTTGTCTCTATTACCTTTCGGCCTTTGTACATGCCGGTTTTAAGATCGATATGATGAGGTCTATGAAGTTCACCAGAATCCTTATTTTCTACATATGTAGGTACTTCGGACTGATGACCACCTCTTCTCTTTCCTCTACGAGAAGGGCTAATCTTTCTTTTTGGAACTGCCATTTTAGACTCCAGATTTAAAATTATAATATACTTGAGGGACTTATAACCCTATAGACGTTATCGAGCAAGTATAAGATTAATTGATTATAGTACATTCTTCACAAATATAATAAAGTTGGTTCCTGTCGTTAAGGTTCTTTGACCATTTAAAAATCGAAATAAATTCATTTTTGAAATTAGCATAAAGATTATCTCTCATATCAAAATCACTTTTAAATAAAAACAAATTCAAGAATTCTATTATTAAAGAAATATTATTCTTTGTTTTGTCATATTCCTTTAGATAATAATCTTTTATCGCCGCCAGGTCTTTTGCTTTATCAACAGCATCATCAAAAGATCCAATTTGATCTATTAATCCAACCTCAAGTGCATCTTTACCAGACCATACTCTTCCTTTCGCAATTAGATTCGCCTCCTCGATAGATATACCCCTTCCATTTGCAACTATTTCGATAAAATCGTTATACAGCCTATCAACATTACCTTGAATTAAATCAACAACTTCTTCTGAGGGTGATGATAAAAGAATTCCATTATTTAGAGATCCCGCAAAAGGTGAATTACTAACACCATCCTCATTCAGGCCAATCTTTTTAATGGTTTCTTGCGCATCAAACAAGATTGCAGCAACTCCTATTGAACCCGTTACAGAAGATTCATGAGCAAAAATATAATCAGAGTCAGCTGAAATCCAATACCCCCCTGACGCAGCTAAACCGCCCATGGATACAACTATAGGAATATCACGATCTTTGATTGCCAAAACTTGCTCCCTTATGATTTCTGATGCAAATGCACTACCGCCAGGGGTGTTAACTCTTAAAATCAGAGCTTTTAGATTCTTTTCATTACGAGCTTCTTTAATCATTGCTGAAATATTCTCACCTCCAGCATTTCCTTTAGGCTGACTTCCATCTAAAATTGTTCCTGCTATGGAAACCACACCAATAATATTTTTATTCTTTTCGGGAGCATTTTGTTTATAATCTCTGTAATGAATAAACTTCCAATCATTCTTTTCATCAGGAAATTGATCAGCTAAATATTTTTCAACTTGCACTCTGGTCATTAAGTTATCTACAAGACCATTATTAAGGGCTAACTTAGCCATGCTAGTATCATTGTAGTTTTGGACTAAGGCGTTTTGAATATAATTCTCTATGAATCCATTTTCCAAATTCCTATTCTTTTCAATAGATCTAGATGTAAACTCCCAGATAACTTTTAAAAGCTTAGAGTTTGACTCCTTAGATTCATTACTCATGGAGGATCTTGTAAAAATCTCAGTAGCACTTTTATATTCACCTTTTGAAAACTGAAGAACCCTAACATCAAGTTTATCTAAAAAATCTTTAACAAAAACTCTTTTTGATGACCATCCAGTTAACATTACCGCGCCTGACGGATGTAATATTATTTGATCGGCAAAGGATGCTATTGTGTATGAAGCTTGTGAATATTGATCGGCGATAGCAATAATCTTATTACCATCAACTTTTTTAAAATTATTTAGAGCCTCAGATAAATAAAAAATATCAGCAGGATAACCACCCAAAAAGTTGCTCAGACTAATAACTATAGTATTAATCTTTTTATCATTAGAGGCAGCCTTAATAACATTAGTGATATTTCTTAGTTCAATCTCGTTCCTTCTACTTCCGCCAAAAAAAGACTCAAAGCTACTAACTTCTTGAGCCTGCTCTACTAGAACTCCATTCATAGGAATAAATAATGCAGTACCTTCATCGATATCGTCATTAATTTTTGAAAAAAAACTTACAATAAAAATACAAATAAAAATTAGTGTTAGGGCCCTTACAAAAAACGTAGGTATATATGAAATAACTGACCATAATAATCTTATAAAATAGACAAAGTAGTTAATAATTTTTTTAAAAATATTCATTTAAGTAAATACCTTTTATTTTGGTGATCCAAAATCATTTAGACCTTCATCACCCTTAAGACAATAAAAATAGAATAGTGGAATAATTCCAATAATTGTTATGCTTAATAAAATCCATAGTCCAGATTTATTAATGTCATGAAGCCTTCTAATTGATACTGATAATTCAGGAATTAAAAAAATTAAATTAGACAAAATAAGAATACCCGTTATTCCGATACTTTCAATATAGCTAAAAGAAAGAAACATTAAAATTCTAAAAACTTGCCAATACCAAAATTCTTTTCGGGTTGATCGTGTTTCAAAATCAAAAGCTCTATTAAAACAATCAATTACAGAATTAATTAAATCATCAAAAATATTTACTGTCATAGCTATTATATTGAAAACCTCTCACCAAGATATACGCGTCTTACATCGTCATTCTTGATGATTTCTTCTGGAGTTCCTTCAATCAAAACAGATCCTTCATGGATTAATACGGCTCGATCAATAAGTCCTAGAGTTTCCCTGACATTATGGTCTGTAATTAAAACTCCAACACCCTTATCCTTTAAGTGTGAAACTAATTCTCTAATTTCACCCAAAGCTATAGGATCTATTCCTGCAAATGGCTCATCTAATAAAATATAGTTAGGCCTACCAGCCAAACATCTTGCAATTTCAACTCTTCTTCTCTCTCCTCCGGAAAGCGCTAAAGATGGAGTTCTCCTTAAGTGATTAATATCGAATTCATTCAATAGCTGATCTAAATTACCTTCTATAATTTGCTCATCAGTTTCAACTATCTCTAAAATAGACCGGATGTTATCTTCAACATTTAAACCTCTAAAAATTGATGCTTCTTGAGGAAGGTAGCCAATACCATTTTTCGATCTCTTGTAAATAGGTAAGTCTGTAACATCGAAACCATTTAAAATAATATTCCCTGTATTTGGCCTAATTAAACCTATAATACTGTAGAATAATGTAGTCTTTCCCGATCCGTTTGGACCTAATAGACCTACAGCCTCACCTTTCTTAATATTAAAACTCACCTCTCTAATAACAGGTCGATTATTATAAGTTTTACTTACCCTTACAACTTCCAAACCTTTATCATTATCTGCAACAAGGATAGGTTTTTCGTTAGAATTATTATTTTTGGTTTTTATCATTTTCTAATAATTGGCCTCTAATTCTATTATTTTGTTTATCATCTGAAAGGAAGTTAATTTTTCCTGTCTCTAAATCAATAAATAATTTTTCACCCCTCATTGTGGTAAATTTATTCTTAACAACAACATTGCCTTCAAGCAGTATTTCATTCTTCCTTACACTATAAGACGCATTATTTCCAGAAGCAGTCATGTCTTCATTCGAAATCATAACATTTTGTGATGCAAATAAATTTGTAATTATTGGCATTTCTTCATTATTGGTGAAAATAAAACTCATCTGATCTGATTTTAAATCCAAAGGGCCCTGGTTAATATTTACTGAGCCTGACAACCCTCCTTCCAGAGAAACTTTATCAATAAACATTGAATTTGCATTAACTTTCAGGGGAGCTTCAGTATTTGTAGAAAATTTCATTGAGTCTGCTGAAGATACAGTATTATTAAATAATAAAGTGATTAATAAAAATTTAAACAAAGATTTATAAAAGATCATTGGCCTTTACTCTCTTTATTAAGAAAGCTTGAGGGAATAATCAATTCGACACCTGAGGATATAAAAATTTTATTACCACGTTCATGTATTTCAACATGTCCAGCATTAAATAATATATCGCCTTTGCTTCCCTTTACGGGGCCATCAAGAAAAGTAAAGCCCGTATCAAGATTTACATTGACTACCTGAGCAATAAAATCATAGCCATTACCTGTTTTCGCAAGAATATCATCAAAAAAGATCGCAATATTACTTTTGGCAAAATATTTTGCACTTCTTGAATTAATACTAATTTTTTCTAATGGATTAACACCAATGACTATACTCACATTTTCTAACTTTATATCCTGTAATCCAGGGCCCAAGGGACTGGCCTTTAAAGCATTTAACTCAAAAGGCTGACCAGAGGATGTTTCACCAAGCATTGATGGTTTTAAAACCCCTTCTTCAGGTTGATCAGAAATAATTGATTTATTATTAAAATTCTCTGGCCTCATATCAAAATTAATTGATTGAAAAATAAGAATTAGAATAATAACTAAGGCTATTGTTGGTAGAATTAATTTTAATCTTTTTATTCGGTTTATTTGAATATAATCTTTATTTATCATTCTTTAAAATTTAATGACTAAATATATCAATATCTGGCCAACCCTTAAGATCTAAATCAACTCGTGTTTTTATAAAAGAGAAACATTGATCAGCTATATCCTTCCGATCTAACTTTATTAACTCTTGATCCAAAATACCCTTAAGTTGATGAAGATATAAAACATCAGAAGCAGCATATAATTTTTGATCTTCAGTTAATTCCTTAGCGCCCCAATTAGAACTTTGCTGTTGCTTAGATAAATCAATATTAATAAGCTCTTTACATAAATCTTTTAATCCATGCTTGTCAGTATAAGTTCTGACCAGCTTTGAGACAATTTTAGTACAATAAATTGGTTCACAATCAATATTTAAATATTTTTTTAAAACAGCAACATCAAATCTAGCAAAATGAAATATCTTTTGACATTTTTTATCAGATAATACTTTTTTCAAATTTGGAGCATTATAATTTTCTCTATCAAGCTGAACTAGGTGCGCACTTCCATCTCCAGATGATAGTTGAACAAGACATAACGGATCTCTTTCAGGTCGAAGGCCTAAAGTTTCAGAATCAACAGCAACAGAACCTTCAAAACTAATATTATCTGGTAAGTCATTTTTATGGAGCGTAATATTCATAATAATAATATGTTATAAACAATTATAAAAAAAGATACAGATAAGAAAGTTTTTAATAATTTGAATAATAAAATTTAATCATTTTTAACTACAATTAGGACTATAAAAAAGTATTATAGAATAGTTAATATTCTTAGTGATCAAAATGACAACTTTATACCATTACCCATTATGTCCATTTAGTAGAAAAATAAGGTTACTTCTTGGAGAACAAAAAATTGGAGCGGATTTAATTGTTGAGAGATATTGGGAAAATCGAAAAGAATTTATAAAGCTCAACCCTTCGGGAGAAGTTCCAATTTTGATTTTTGATGAAGTTACTTTTTGTGGGCAATATGCGATTACAGAATATATTGAATTTAAATATGATAATATTCTTCCACAAGATATTAAAACTAAAGCAGAAAATAGAAGATTAATTGATTGGTTTGATAATAAATTTTATAGAGAAGTAACTAAAATAATAATAAATGAAAGAGTTGAAAAAAGGTTCAGATCAGTTGAAAAAGGTGGAGGCTTACCCAATACTGAATTAATTCGTTTGGCGATAAATACTATGAATAATCACCTAAAGTATATGGAATATCTTCTAGAAAGAAGGTTTTGGCTTGTAACTAATAAGATAGAGCTTGCTGATTTAACTGCGGCATCACATATTTCTTGCTTAGATTATTTGGGAGATATTCCATGGGAGAAATTTCCTGAAATTAAGTTATGGTATTCGAGAATTAAAAGTAGGCCAAGCTTTCGATCAATCCTTACTGATAAAATTGTTGGTATTCCACCAAGAGGTAATTATGCCTTGCTCGACTTCTAAAAAAAAACTAGAAAAAAATTTAAAAAATAGTTTAATTGAAAAATCAAAAGAATTTGGCTTTGATGTAATTAAAATTACAAAACCTAATATTAGCAAAGAAAATAAAGATTACTTTGATAAATTTCTTTTTAATAATTTTCATGGTGAAATGGATTGGCTAGAAAATAAAAAAGAAAGAAGGAAATCACCTAAAAAGTTATGGAGCGATGTTGAAAGTATTATAATGCTTGGAGTCAACTATGGTCCAGATCATGATCCTTTAGATAGCATTAAACTGAAAAATACCGGGAATATATCAGTTTATGCCAAAGGAAATGACTACCACGATATTATAAAAAAGAATTTAAAGAAATTAGGTCGATGGTTTGTTCAAGAAATAAAATCTGAGATTAAAGTTTTTGTTGATACTGCTCCAGTTATGGAAAAACCTCTTGCCCAAAAAGCTGGGTTAGGCTGGCAAGGCAAACATACAAACTTAGTTTCAAGGGAATTTGGATCTTGGTTATTTCTAGGGTCAATATATACAAATATTGTTATTGATACGGATGAAGAAGAGTTAGATCATTGCGGAAATTGTACGAGTTGCATTGATATATGCCCAACACAAGCATTCCCAGAGCCTTATAAACTTGATGCCAGAAAGTGCATATCATATCTTACAATAGAACATAAGGGTCCAATACCAATAAATCTAAGATCAAAAATTGGTAATAGAATTTATGGATGTGATGACTGTTTAGCTATATGTCCATGGAATAAGTTTGCTAAAGAATCTAATGAAATGAAATTTTCTTCAAACCACAATAAAGAATCCTTTAGTCTCGAGAAATTATCATTATTGGACGATAGAAATTTCAGATTAATGTTTTCAAAGTCGCCAATAAAGAGGATTGGTAGGGACAGATTTTTACGTAATGTACTTATTGCATTGGGCAATTCAAAATCAAAAAGTGCTGCACACTATATAAAAAGAAACCTTGGTGATAAATCTCCAATTGTCAGGGGCGCGGCTGTATGGGCAATTAATCAAATTTTAAAAGGGGAAGAAATCAATATGATTAAAAATAATTTTCTACCCTTAGAGCAAGATATAAACGTAATAAATGAATGGAATTATAATTAAGTAATTTTTGTTAATGAGATCATTTCATCAATTGAAAAAAATAAATAATTTAAATCAGTTTTTCTTGAAAGCCCGTGCTCTCCATCTTTTATAAAGACCTTTACAATTTTATCAGATTCCAAACAATCACTAACAGCATTAGATAATTCCCAAGGTACTGACTTATCCATCATCCCGTGGATAAACTTTATAGGGCATTTTAAATCAATTGCCCCATTTAGCAATAAGTGGTCCCTTCCATCTGTAATTAATTGTTTTGTTATATTGTAACTAGAATCGTAACCTTCATTCTGTCTTCTTAAGTAACCGTCTTTAATTAATGTATCCTTTTCCTCTTTTGAAAAATTATTCCACATTAAATTTTCTGTCATATCGACTGCTGGCGCCAAGAGGATAATACCCAACACTCTATCTTGCCTTTTAAGGGCAGCCAACAAAGAGAGCCAGCCACCCATAGAAGAGCCAATAAAAATCTGAGGACCAATGCAAATTTTATCAATGATTGCTAGACTATCATTAAGCCATTGAGAAATATTACAATCCTCAAAAATTTTTGACGACTTACCGTGGCCTGAATAGTCAAACCTACATAAATTTATTTTATTCTTCTTTGCATATTCAGAAACAGCTTGAGCCTTAGTTCCGTTCATATCTGAAAATAAACCACCAAACCAAATAATATTGTATTTATTATGGGGGCTATATTCAAAAATATAGGCTATAGAATTATTATTTGCGGTTTTTAATGTATCGTGTATTTTTTTCATAGGTTTATTTTATATGTCAAATTTAACTTCTAATCATAAAAATAAAAGAATATTACAAATTATTCCTAACATGGAAATAGGTGGGGCTGAGAGAACAGTTCTAGAAATAACCTCTTTTTTAAAAAAAAATACAAACCATACATCGATTGTTCTCACCTGTGGTGGAAAATTAATCAAAGATCTTAAGAGGTTGAAAATAGATATTATTCAATTCCCTATAGATAAAAAAAATCCTTTCTTAATATTAAGGAATATTTTTAAATTAAAGAAAATATTTGAAAAAGAAAAAATTGATCTTATTCATGTCAGATCTAGAGGACCCGCTTGGTCAGCAATTTATGCAGCAAAATATTTAAATATACCAATACTCACAACATGGCACGGACATGTTAATCAAACATCTTGGTTTAAAAAGAAATATAACTCCATTATGCATAGAGGGGATGCACTAATAGCAAACTCAAAATATACAGCAGAAAATATTAGTAAAATATATGGCATAGATAAAAGTAAAATTGATATTATACCAAGAGGCGTAGATATTAATAATTTCAAAGAATCAAATTTTACAAGTCGAGAAGTAAAAAAAATAAAAGAAGATTGGAAAATCTTTGATGAAAAAAAAATTATAATCCTTCTTCCAGCAAGATTAACTAAATGGAAAGGTCACGAAGTTACTATTGAAGCGATTAATCTATTAAAAGAAGAAAACTTTTTTAAAGATATTGTATGTCTTTTTGCTGGAGAGCAAAAGAATAGCGAAAAATATATTCATAATTTAAATAAGTTAATCGCATCTTATTCCCTTGATGAAAAAATAAAATTAATTGGACGAGTTGAAAATATGCCTTTGGCCTACCAGGCAGCTGATCTGATCTTATCTCCTTCTATCGAACCAGAACCTTTTGGAAGAATCCCTATAGAAGCACAAGCATCAGGAAAAACGATAATCGCATGCAATGCTGGTGCTGTAAAAGATACTATAAAAAGTGGCGAAGATTATACAGGCTTTAAAGCAATACCAAATGACAGTGAATCACTTGCTGATAAAATAAAAATAGCACTAAATATGGAAAATAAAGAAATCCAAGATATGCAAAAACGAAGTATTTTAAATGTAAAAAATAATTTTTCTCTTGAAAGTATGTGTAAAAAAACATTAGAAGTCTATAATCGATTGTTAATTTCTAAATGAATTTCTTGACATGATTTACATAGAAAGCAATCTTAAGGTCATAATTTATTAATAAGGAGAAGTTTCCATAAGTAGACAACATAGCCAGACACCGCCTTCCTCCAAAGGACCGCGGGTCAATGAACAAATTACCGCAGAAGAAGTATTATTAATAGATGCTTCTGGTGAGAAAAAAGGTAACGTACCAACCCCTCAAGCAATTGAAGTATCTAAAGAACAAGGATTAGACCTTGTAGAAATATCACCCAAGACAAATCCACCTGTTTGTAAGGTAATGGACTATGGGAAATATAAATTTGAAAGTCAAAAAAAAGCCAATCAAGCAAAAAAGAAACAAAAAACTATTGCGATTAAAGAAATCAAACTTCGTCCTAATATTGATGTTCATGACTATCAGGTTAAAATGAGAAGTGTACAAAAATTTCTTTCTGAAGGAGATAAAGTCAAGGTTACCTTAAGGTTTCGAGGAAGAGAAATGGCCCATCAAGATAGAGGGGCTTCTCTTTTACAGAAAGTTAAGGAAGAAATTGATCAAATTGCCAAAGTAGAAATGGACCCCAAATTTGAAGGTAGGCAAATGATTATGGTTTTAGCACCCAGATAAAGCTTCTTTTAGTTGAATTAATTTCAAAAGTAATATAAACCACCCTTAGATGATCCGGCAGGGCATGCCGTGTTTATCTAAAAAGCTTATTCCTTAATGATAATTAAATACAGGAGAATGCGAAATGCCCAAGTTAAAGACAAAGAGTGGAGCAAAAAAACGCTTCAAAGTTACAGCTTCAGGTAAAGTTAGTCGTGCCCAAGCCGGCAAAAGGCATGGAATGATTAAAAGAACTCCAAAACAAATCCGGAATAAACGAGGAACTACTGTCCTCTCCGATTCTGACAGCAGGATAGTTAAAAAATTCCTGCCTTACGCATAAGGAGATATAGATGGCTCGTGTAAAAGGTGGTCCAGCAAGTCACGCTAGACATAGAAAGATAATAAAAAGTGCTAAAGGCTATTGGGGTAGAAGAAAAAACACTTTCAGAATTGCTAACCAAGCAGTCGAAAAAGCTGGTCAATATGCATATCGAGATAGGAAGGTTCGAAAAAGAAACTTTAGATCGCTATGGATTCAAAGGATAAATGCAGCTGCAAGATTAAATGGTTCAACTTATGGACAATTCATCAATGGTCTTACTAAAGCAGGAATTGAGATTGATAGAAAAGTTCTAGCTGAATTAGCTATATCCGATGCAGTAAGTTTTCAAAAGTTAGTGGAAAAAGCTCAAGCTTCATTAAAATAAAACTAAATTTGTGTTAAGCTTTATTTTTGAAGCGCTTTTAGTTCTTGGATGAAACTTATGATTGACCTTGTAATATTAGAAAAAGAAATTTTAGAGGCAGTAAAGTCTGTTAAGGATCAAGATGGACTTGAGGCAATTCGTGTTGGCGAACTAGGTAAGAAAGGTCGTATTTCATTATTAATGAAAGACCTCAGCCTTTTAAGTCCTGAAGAAAAAAAAGAAAAAGGATCCACTCTTAACAAGCTCAAAAATAATGTATCAAATTCTATTTCAGAAAAAAAAGAAGAATTAGAAAATACTGAATTAAACAATAGATTACTCAAAGAAAAAGTTGATGTAAGTCTTCCGGTTCAATCTCAGTCAGCTAAAACAGGTAAAATACACCCTGTATCACAAGTGATGGACGAAATATCAGAAATTTTTGGATCTCTTGGGTATCAAATAGCCGAGGGACCAGACATAGAAACTGAACATTACAATTTTAATGCTCTTAACATTCCAGAGTCACACCCGGCAAGACAAATGCATGATACATTTTATATGCCAGATAAAAATGATAACGATGAAAGTCTTGTATTAAGGACTCATACAAGTCCTGTTCAAGTTAGAACTATGGAAAAAGGAGAGCCCCCTTTTAAATTTATCTCGCCAGGCAGAACTTACAGATGCGATTCCGATCAAACTCATACTCCAATGTTTCATCAGATTGAAGGTTTGGTAGTAGACGAAAAAACTCATCTTGGTCATTTAAAATGGACTCTAGAAACATTTTTTAAATCTTTTTTTGAATTGGATAGTATCGAAATCCAATTGAGACCAAGTTATTTCCCATTTACAGAGCCTTCATTAGAGGTCGATGTTTTGTGCGACAGGTCTGGCTCAGTTCTTAAGGTTGGTGAAGGGTCCGATTGGCTTGAAGTTGCAGGCGCTGGAATGATTCATAGTGAAGTATTGAAGTCAGCAAATATCGATCCCACAAAATACCAAGGCTTTGCATTTGGTCTTGGCGTTGATCGACTCGCTCAGCTAAAATATGGAATACCTGACCTAAGAACATTTTTTAATGGTGATGTTAGATGGCTGAATCATTATGGCTTCTCATTTCTTGATATACCTACCCTTTCAAGAGGTCTGAAAAAATGAAATTTACTTTGTCTTGGTTAAAACAACATCTTGAAACAAATTCGGATATAGAAACCATTTTAAAAAAACTAACTAATATTGGACTTGAGGTTGAAAGTTCATACAACCCATCTGAAGCTTTAAATGGCTTTATTGCAGCAAAAATTATATCAACAAAACCTCATCCAGATGCAGACAGACTTCAGCTTTGTTTAATTGATACAGGAACTGAAGAAATAGAGATTGTTTGTGGTGCAAAAAATGCAAAAGAAGGCCTAACTACAATTTATGCGCCTGTTGGAAGTACAATACCTGCATCAGGTATGAAATTAAAAAAAGCAAAAATAAGAGGCATTGAATCTTCAGGAATGCTGTGTTCTGAAAAAGAACTTAATTTAGGTGATGATTCAGAAGGTATAACAGAACTATCAGGTCAGATCAGTCCGGGAACATCTATTTCTAAGGCTTTAGATATAAATGATACTTATGTAGAAATTGCAATAACTCCTAATAGGCCAGACTGCCTTGGGATAAGAGGTATAGCACGAGACCTTGCTGCGGCAGGATTGGGTGAGCTAATTAAGGAGAAGCAAATCAAGATTAGTACCTCAAAAGAAAATTTACCAGTTTTCATAGATGCCGAAAATAATTTTGAAGGATGTACAATATTTGCCGGAAGATTAATAAAAAATATTACCAATAATCAGAGTCCAGACTGGCTAGTAAAGCGCCTTGAATCAATAGGAATAAAATCTATTAATTGTCTTGTTGATATTACTAACTTTATTAATTTTGATAGAGGAAGACCTCTTCATGTTTATGATGCAAATAAAATTAATAATAAGATTGGAGCCAGAGACGCAAAAGTTGGTGAAAAAATTTTAGCGCTTGATGGTAAGGATTATGAGTTAAAACCTGGAATGTGCGTAATCGCTGATAATGAAAAAGTTCTTGGAATTGGTGGTGTTATGGGAGGAAATGAGTCTGGATCAACAATTGAAACAAATGACGTTTTTATAGAATCTGCTTATTTTGATCCCATAAAAACTGCTTTATCTGGACGCGCATTAAATATTATTTCAGACTCTAGGTATAGATTTGAAAGAGGTGTAGATCCTGAATATGTTATTGAAGGTCTAAACCTAGCAACTCAAATGATATTGGATTTATGTGGTGGAGAGGCAGGGGAAATTTCTCTAGTTGATAATTTGAAGTTCCAACCAAAAAAAATAAAATTCGACCCTAAACTTGTAAACAAACTTACAGGTATAGAAATCCCGAATGATAAAATAGTTAAAATACTTGAATCACTTGGCTTTGATATATCAAACTCATGGAATGTGGTTGTCCCCTCTTGGAGGCCTGATATTTATGGGGAAGCAGATCTGGTTGAAGAAATTGTTAGAATTTTTGGTTTAGACAATATTGAATCCGAACCTTTATTAAATCTAGATCAACCCACTAAACCCATCTTAACAAAAAAACAAAAACAAATTAAGATGATTAAAAGATCCATTGCTTCTAAAGGTCTTATGGAAACAATATCTTACTCCTTTATTAATAATAAAGAATCTCTAAATTTTGGAGGTGGTAGTAGTAGCCTAAAAATAGTAAATCCGATCTCAGACGAATTATCTGAAATGCGTCCGACTCCTTTAGCCTCTTTAGTAAGTATTGCGGATGAGAATTTCAAAAAAGGATATACAGATATTGGTATTTTCGAAGTAGGCCCAGGTTTTCTAGGGGTAGAACAAGATGAGCAAATTACAATAGCTTCTGGATTGAGAATTGGAACCCACAGAAGCGAGGGCTCAGGAAAAGACTGGCAAGGATTTCAAAAAGTAAGTGTTTTTGATGCCAAGGAAGATGTAATTTCAGTTCTTGAGCTATTAAATTTAAATCTCGAGAGTCATAAGGTAGAACGCACAGCTCCAGATCACTACCACCCTGGACGCTCTGGTCAAATTGTTACAGGTGGAGGGGATATTTTGGCATCTTTTGGTGAATTACATCCAAAAATTATCAAAACTAAAGATTTTAAGGTCGCAGTAGCTTTTGAAATTTATATCGATTCAATAAACAAACAAAAAATTAAATCAAATCTAAAAATAGCTCCAGAAATCTCAAATCTACAACCCTTAAAAAGAGATTTTTCTTTTGTAGTTTCAAGTGATACTGAAGCACAAACAATCATTAATGCTGCCAAGCAAAGTGACCAAAGCTTTATTAAAGATGTTAAAATTTTTGATCAATTCCTTGGTGAAAATGAGAAATCTATAGCCATTGAAGTTATTATTCAGCCAAAAGAAGTTACTTTGACTGATGAGCAAATAGAAAGTATTTCAAAAAAAATTATCAAGTCTGTTGAGGATAAAACTAAAGGAAAATTGCGTAGCTAGTTTTAATTTTTTTTTATGATATACCTTCTTCAATGACAGATATTAAAAATATTCGTAATTTCTCAATAATCGCTCATATTGATCATGGAAAATCAACACTGGCTGACAGACTCATACAAAGTTGCGATGGTCTGACAGAAAGAGAAATGAAAGAGCAAGTTCTTGATACTATGGATATTGAGCGTGAAAGGGGCATCACAATCAAAGCTCAAACTGTTAGACTTGAGTACAAATCAAAAAATAATGAAATTTACCAATTAAACCTTATTGATACTCCTGGTCATGTTGATTTTGCTTATGAGGTAAGTCGCTCGCTATCTGCTTGCGAAGGATCAATTTTAGTAGTTGATTCAACACAAGGTGTAGAAGCTCAAACTCTTGCAAACGTTTATCAGGCTATAGAGTTAGATCATGAAATCATTCCCATAATAAACAAGATAGATCTTCCAGCTGCAGAACCAGAAAAAGTTTGCCGGCAAATAGAGGATGTAATTGGAATTGATGCTTCGGATGCTATCTTTGTATCCGCAAAGACAGGTGAAGGTATAGATGATATTTTCGAAGCCTTAATAAGCAGATTAAAGCCACCGATTGGTTCCGATGATGAACCTACAAAAGCACTCTTAGTTGATAGTTGGTATGACTCATACCTTGGTGTAGTTGTTTTAGTTAGGGTTATTAACGGAAACCTGACCAAGGGTCAGAAAATTAAAATGCTAGGAACAAATAGTACTTATGAGATTGATGATATTGGAATTTTTACCCCTAAAAAAGTATCAGTTGATAAATTAGGACCTGGGGAATTAGGCTATATAATAGCTGGGATAAAGACGGTTTCAGATACACAAATTGGGGATACAATTACTGATGATAAAAAACCATGTAAAGATACTCTAAAAGGCTTCAGACCTTCACAACCATCTGTTTTTTGTGGTTTATTTCCTGTTGATAGTGGAGAATTTGAAGACCTTAGAGAATCTATAGAAAAATTAAGCTTAAATGATTCAAGCTTTCAGCATGAAACAGAAAATTCAGCAGCTCTTGGTTTTGGTTTTAGATGCGGCTTTCTTGGACTTCTCCATTTAGAGATTGTTCGAGAAAGAATTGAAAGAGAATTTGATATAGACTTAATAACAACTGCTCCAAGTGTAATTTATAAAATATATTTAAATGATGGAGTTTGTATTGACCTTCATAATCCTGCTGATATGCCAGACCCTAGTTTGATTAATTATATTGAAGAGCCATGGATTAAGGCAACAATATTAGTTCCAGATGAATACTTAGGTGCTGTGCTAAAGTTGTGTGAAGATAGGCGAGGAAATCAAGTTGAACTTACATACGCTGGAAATAGAGCAATGGTTATTTATGATCTTCCGCTAAACGAAGTTGTTTTTGATTTTTATGACCGTCTTAAATCAATCTCAAGCGGCTATGCTAGTTTTGACTGGCAAATGGACTCTTACAAAGCTGAAAAGTTAGTAAAAATGACAATTCTAGTAAATTCAGAGATTGTCGACGCACTATCTATTATTGTTCATGCCGAAAGAGCTGATATGCGTGGTAGAGCTATGTGTAAAAAATTAAAAGAATTAATTCCAAGACACCAATTTAAAGTTCCTGTTCAAGCTGCTATAGGAGCAAGAGTTGTTGCTAGAGAAACAATACCTCCTTTTAGAAAAGATGTAACGGAGAAATTGTATGGTGGCGACGTTACTCGTAAAAAGAAACTTTTAGAAAAACAAAAGAAAGGTAAAAAAAGAATGCGAGAATTTGGAAGAGTAAACATTCCTCAAGAAGCATTCATTTCTGCACTTAAGTTTGATGAAAATTAATTGTAGTATATTAAATTAAGGAGAGGTGGCCGAGTGGTCGAAGGCGCACGCTTGGAAAGCGTGTAGGCGGGTAACCGTCTCGGGGGTTCGAATCCCTTCCTCTCCGCCATTATATTAAAATTTAAATTATTTAACCCTAAGAAGTAATTCCATTAAGTTTATAGCCAATATAGATGACGATTGTTGAATTACATCCCTATCTTCATTATCAGAAACTTCATAAGTTACAGAAGGGATCTTGTATTTATTATAAATATAGTTCTTAGAGACACCATTATCCTTATTAAGAGAATTAATTATTTCATACTTATAATTAGCCTCTGACAAACTTTTTCTAGAGCCGAGCAACCAATCTTCTAAAAAATTTTTCATAGGCGATTCTTCAGCTATATCAGATATATAAAAAAGGTTTTTGAATGTCGAATGAAAATCAATGAAAAGAGCCAATTTCTTATTTTTAAGTTCAGTTAACTTTTTGTTTACCGCATCAGTTTCAGGTTGAATAAAGATGCCCCAATCACGATTTAAATCTTTTTTATTCTCATTATATCTCCAATATCCATTCATAACCCCATCAGGGTTCATTAGAGGAACAAATAAAATATTATAATTTTTAAGAAAACTATCAGAGAGAGAATTTTTGTTAAGCAACTGATTAATAAAACCTCTCATTGCAAAAGCACCGGTTACCTCTGGTGGATGCTGCCTGCCCAAAATAAGTATATAGGGATTATTTATGTTTTTTTCGACAAAAAACATAGGAATTGGATTTTTTAAAACCGAAAACCCAATAACCTCTCTTCTTACCCTTCCAGAATTCTCAAGTTCATTATACCATTTATTATACCAAAAATTAGTTATCAGTTCTTGTGAAGCTACATAATTTTTTTGACTGGAAGGTAAAAAATCGATAACAACAATTTTTCCGTTTTCTTTTTTTGAGATATTAGCCTCATCAATTTTATTCCAACTTTTTTTATCTATACTTATCTTTGGATGGTAGCGATGATGGTAATTTTTATAATCTAATGCTAGTTTTATACTTTTAGAATGCTCTGATTTCCTGAACGCAAACCAAGGACTCGGATTAATTGAATCATCTAGCTCAGGATTAATAAAAATTTTTAGATAATCAGAATTAATAACTTCACAAGATAGGTTGCCTGAACCAGAAAAATTAAAGTCGATTTTTACAGTATCCGTAGAGCATTCTTTATTTGTAGTTATATTTGATGCGAATAAAGGACTTATAAAAAAAAATATTATAAAAAAAGGAATTTTTTTCATTAATTAAAATTTATAACTCAGATCAATATAATAATACCTACCTAAGTTATCATGCTTATCAAAGTAATAACCAAATATATCAGACGCTAAAGGGGCTCTCTCATCAGTCATATTATTAATACCAAATCGGACTCTTGAATTTGATGAATTAAAATTAAAATGATAATCAACGTGACCGTTAATCGTATTATATGCTTTTACCTTCCAAAGCCTACCATCAGATAGCCTATTCCTCGTCTCATAAAATTCACCAATATGCTTACCGAAGAAACCTAAGCCCCAGGGCCCTTTATTCCAAAGAAATTTAATACTAGCTTGGATTTCAGGTGAACCATCCTTTTCCAAAAGATCTGAAAAGCCGCTAATGGATAATTCTTTTGGAATAACACCACTTTCCTGAGCTTCAATAAGTTTTATGAAATCATTTCCAGCTGTTTGTTTAAATTTTTCTAATTTTGCAATATTTAAAGAAAGGTTAAAATTTCCCAATGAATTAGTTAAAGAATAGTATAGAGCAATATCAAATCCACTCATAATTCTTGTATCTAGATTCTGATATCTCTCTTCTACTCTTGAAACTCTACCTGCAGGACAAATACCGGCATTTAAATAACTTTCGATTTCCCCTTCATCAGGGTTTTCCCTAAATACAAAGGGACTTGATTTGACTGATGAACAATTGTTAAGGTTATTAGATTCCATTCTCAAAATAAGGTCTGTTAACATAATATTATCTTCGCCAAAGAGTCCTATAGTATCTTTTTTTTCAATTTCCCACCAATCAACTGTAAAGATAAGGTTTTTAATATTTTTAGGTTCATATACAACACCTATTGAAATATTTGTGGATTCCTCAGGTCTTAATTCATTGCTACCTCTAGCAACCCGCTGAAGGGAATAATCACAATAATCGACCTGTCCATTATTATTTATTTGTTGGAGACATAATAAGGCGTCAACACCATAAATCTGACGAGAAACAATAGACTCATTAATTTGCACTAGATTTGGAGCTCGAAAACCTTTTGACCATGATCCCCTGAACATTAGATCATCAATAAGCTGCCATCCAATAGCTATCTTGGGTACTGCCTTACTTCCTATATCAGAAAAATCTTCATATCGGCCTGCTAACTGTATATCTATACTTTTTATAAAAGGAATACTCATATCCTCAGAAACTAATGGAATACCTAATTCAAAAAATGTTGAAATTACATCTCTTTTTCCTGAATTATCAGGAGTGGGACTAGAGTTCATTACGTCGCTTACAAAGGGATAGGTATCGCCATCCTTATCAGTATACAAAATTGTACCATCCAACCTTGGGTCACGATCATCTTTAAAGGAATCCTCTCTGTATTCAGCTCCTGCAACTAATGATATAAAGCCAGAATTTATTTTTAAAAAATTAAGATTAGTAACTTTAAAATCAAAACTTTTTAGTTTTCTCTCGCCTTTTCTAAAAACATCGATAATTGCATTTTTAATTGCACCATCAATACTAGGGTTTTGGTCTTGTCCGTATAAGAGGTAATCATCATAATTGCCTCCTCCGTTAAACGGGTTATAGGCCTCAGGAGTAGATAAAGCTAACGCCTGCTCCACAAGAGTATTAGATAATCGATTGCTTGTTATATCATCGGAAGTAGCTTTGGAAATAAATACTGCTGTCTCCCAATCCCAATTATTCCAAGAACCTCTTATACCTTGTAAAAATCTATAAGTATCCTTTTCAACATTAACTCTTCTTGGACCAATATCAACAAATCGATAATTATCCATTATAACAGCAAGGCCTTCATCAGGAACATCAATTAAAATATCAGAATCAAGTCTATTGGGATTTAAGTTTCCATTTGGAAGAATTGAAGCCCCAAAAGGATTCCAATAATTAGAAGCAGGGATAATTAATTTTGATGAAGAGAATGCCGCTGACGGGCTATTGTTTTGATTTGTCTCCGAACTATAATATGAAAATTCTGAAAAAGCCTGGTTACCATTTTTAAAGTCATGAATTAGATTGACCTGTAAATTATCTCTAGTTAAATCAGAAACCACCCACCTCTCGGCATTTAAATTGTATCGTTTTGTTGATGTATCTGATGCTATACATGCAGAGTCATTTAGACTTTCCAAACACTTTAAGTCACTGCTTGGGAAAACTTCAAATTCACCGGATGAGTCAGTCAATCCGTAAATATTATAAAATTTATACCCTTTAACATTTTCTAAAATATCAAATTGACCATATGGAGAATTAATCGAATTCCGCCTAAAGCGTGTTGTATCCCAATCAGTCCCTGAAATTTGTGGTAAATCTCTCCAATCAGAGATACCCATTCGTTCATCCTCTTTTGCTTTAATTGGATCACGCTCATAATGGTTATATAATAAAGTTAATCTTGTATTACTGGAATTAAAGTCTGTTCCGTATTCAAAATTTATTTGAGAATCTGATCTATTAAAATTATCAAATTCTGTCATCTTGATTCTTAAGCCTAAACCATCAATCTTATTCTTTGTAATAACGTTTATAACACCTGCTACTGCATCAGCACCATAAATAGCAGATGATCCGTCTCTTAATACTTCTATTCTTTCAATCCCATTTACAGGCAAGATATTAGTATTTACTGAATTAACAGGTACAAAACTTCCGCCTACAGATTCAGATTGAAAGCTAGGTGAGTTTATTAACCTCCTGCCATTAAGTAAAACTAAGGTATTCCCAGTTCCTAAATTCCTTAAGTTAAAAGCACCCATATCACCTCGAGCACTATTAACTCCGGCTATAGCGTTACCCGCATCATTAAATTTATTAGTACCTTGTTCAACTAAACTACCAATTAAATCATCACCAGAATCTATTCCCAATAATTCAATATCGTTTGAGTCAATAATCGTAATAGGTAAAATTTTGGTTAGCTTTGAGTTATTAATTCGACTCCCAACAACAACTATATCTTCAATCTCATTAGGGTTTGATTGCGAATAAGTAATATTTGGAACAATAATTAAAGCGATTATACAAAATGATTTATATAAACTAGTAATTCTATTTAGGAATAAGCTTCTTATCATTTTTTTCTTGTATGTTTTAATTATGCTAATTAATTGATTAATGAATTATAATAAAATTATCAAATACATATACCCTTTCGTATGTGACATAAAGGTCTAAACATGAAAATTTATAATAATATGATAGAGATGATTGGAAATACTCCATTAATTTTCTTAAAAAAAGCTTCCGAAGAAACCGGATGTAAAATATATGGAAAGGCAGAGTTTTTAAACCCGGGTCAATCAGTTAAGGACAGGGCTGCGCTTTATATTATAAAAGATGCCGAGAAAAGGAAACTAATAGAAAAGGGCGGTATGATTGTTGAAGGAACAGCAGGTAACACTGGGATAGGGTTATCACTTGTTGGAAATGCTTTAGGCTATAAGACAACGATTGTTATCCCCGACACACAATCACAAGAAAAAAAAGATGCAATTATATTTTCTGGTGCAAAATTAATTCAAGTCCCGGCAGTTCCTTATAAAGATCCCAATAATTATATTAAGTATTCAGGTAATCTTGCAGAAGATTTAAATAAAGAACTTAAGAATGGAGCCTATTGGGCTAATCAATTTGATAATATAGCAAATCGTCAAGCACATATTGAAACAACAGGTCCAGAGATATGGGATCAAACTAATGGGACTATTGATGGTTTTATCTGTGCAATTGGCACAGGAGGGACTCTATCTGGGGTAGGAGCTTATTTGAAATCAAAAAATAAGGATATTTCTATTGGCCTAGCAGATCCAATGGGCGCCAATATGTATAGTTTTTTTAAGACTGGTGAGCTTAAATCAGAGGGGAGTTCAATTACCGAAGGTATTGGACAAGGAAGAATTACAGAAAATATTAAAGATATGTCATTGGATATTCCATTTAGAGTAAATGATTCTGAAGCTCTAAATATTCTCTACGACCTAATTGAGGAAGAAGGCCTTTTCTTAGGTTTATCATCTGGAATTAATATTGCTGGTGCAAAAAAACTAGCAAAATCACTTGGTAAAGATAAGACAATTGTTACTATTTTATGTGACTCAGCAAACCGATATCAAAACAAAATGTTTAATGCTGGTTTTTTAGAAGAAAACAATTTACCTATACCGAGTTGGTTATAGAATGTTCAAAAAAATTAAAGAATTTTGTAAACGCTATTTTTGGCTTTGGATTATTTATCAGGCTATAAAGGGCTTAATTACAACATCACTTATATGGGTCCCTTTAATTTATTATTATTTTGTGAATTAATAACTAATGTCATTAGAACAAAGCATAGATTTTAAAGAAGAAAGCATTTCATTATACGATTTACTTAAAGATAAAGATGATGATGTTTTCAATTTTAATACTCAATTTAAATCTTGGACAATCAATGATGTTTTGTATCACCTGCATGTTTGGAATAATGCAGCTTATCTCTCATTAACTGATGAAGAAAAATTTTCTAATTTTATGGAAGATTTTTTTAAGGCCGTAAAGAATGGTAAATCCCCAAGAGCTTACGAAAAAGAACTTTCCAATAATAAATCCGGCCAAGAATTACTTACAGAGTGGAAAAATGGTTATGAGAAAATATCAAAAGAATTCTTAAATGCAGATCCCAAAAAGAGGGTCAAATGGGCGGGTCCAGATATGAGTGTTCGATCAAGCATTACAGCAAGACATATGGAAACATGGTCACACGGACAAGAAGTATACGACCTACTTGGTGAAGTAAGAACTGATAAGGATCGTATTAAAAATATTGTAATTATAGGTATTAATACTTTTGGTTGGACCTTTATAAATAGATCAATGAAGGTACCAAAAGAAACACCAAAATTAGTCTTGCAAGCCCCATCTAAAGAAACCTGGGAATGGAATTTAGATAATACTCAAGATTCGATAACTGGCACTGCTACAGAGTTTTGTCAAGTTGTGACACAAGTTAGAAATATAGAAGATACTGGCTTGATAGTAAAAGGAGACGTAGCTTCAAAATGGATGTCGATAGCTCAATGTTTTGCTGGGCCGCCTGAAGAACCTCCATTAAAAGGAAGTCGTCACACCAAAGGAGAGGGAAATGGATGAATTAAATAAAATTGCAAGTCAGATATCTGAAATTTTAAAAAGTAAGAAAGAAACTATCTCTGTTGTTGAGTCCTCGTCAGGTGGTTTGATTTCGGCCGCACTATTATCTCAACCTGGAGCATCATTATATTATATGGGTGGACAAGTTATTTATACAGCTCGATCAATACGTGCCCTTACTGGATTAAGGCTCAGAGAATTAAAAGAAAAAAATATTAGGTCTAGCAGCGAACCTTTTGCGTTACTAATAGCTCAAAAAGGATGCGCCATGTATGATACGGACTGGTGCATTGGAGAAACTGGAGCGGCAGGCCCTTCGGGAAATGGTTATGGTGATCCAGCTGGCTATTCTTGTTTTGCAGTTGCAGGAATAAAAGAAAAAACAAACAATACTCTTACGAACTCAAATAATAGAGTAGATAATATGTTTAAATTTTCTAAAGAAGCTCTCAAGGAATTCTTAAAAATACTTAAAAATTAACTAGGTGCGCGTTTAGATAAAATTCTTTGAAGAGTTCTTCTGTGCATCTTTAGTCTTCTTGCTGTCTCAGATACATTCTTATCACATAATTCATAAACTCTTTGTATATGTTCCCATCTAATACGGTTCGCACTCATTGGCTCTTCGGGGGGAGCAGCCTTTTCATCAGGCTGTGCAAAAAGGGATGCGCAAATGTCATCAATTCCTGCAGGCTTTGATAAATAATCAATTGCACCAACCTTTATTGCAGATACCGCATTAGCAATATTACCAAATCCAGTAAGAATAATAGATCTTGCTTTTGGATTAATTTTTTGAAGCTCTAATATTACCTCTAATCCATCACCATCGTCTAAGCGCAAATCTATTACACCATAATAAATATCTTCGGATATTAAAATCTCTTTTGCATTTTTAACTGAATTAGCTTCAAAAGTATTATAACCTCTTCTAGTTAAAGCCCTAGACAACTGATTTAGCCATATCTGATCGTCATCTACGATGATAATATTTTTATTATTTATTAATTTTGACATAGCTATTAGATAGTCCTTTTTTTATTAATTTCAACTAGTCACATCATATGGGATTTTGATTAAAACAACAGCTCCATTTTCAGGATAAGTTTTATTGTAAGCCTTAATTGAAATATTTAGTCTCTCCAACAAAGTCTTTGAAATAAAAAATCCTAACCCTAGCCCGTCACTACTATCAGAAGATTTGAAACGAGATGAAACATAAGGGTCCCCTATTCTATTTAAAATTGAATTTGAAAACCCTTTGCCATCATCACTTATTTCTAAATTGATAACATTACCATTTTGTGAAACCTTTAATTCAACAATACTGGTAGCAAAATCAGCTGCGTTTTCAATAATATTTGAAAGCCCTAAGAGCAGTTCAGAACTCCTTTTTAATAAAACCTCTTTTATACCTGAGTCATCATTCTCAAAATTAATGGAAAACTCTATTTCCTTTACTTTAATTAATTCACATAATTCCTCGAGAAGAGCCTGAAGCTCTATTTTAGTAATCAAGTCGTCGTCGCTAGATGGTTTTTCACCAAGAGAGTTAAGAATCTTTTTACATTTATCAACCTCCTCAGATAAAATCATAAGATCTTTTTTTGCACCATCATTAATGTTATCATCATTTTTTAATTCGTTTGCAATAAGGCTTATTGTGCCCAATGGAGTTCCAAGATGATGAGCTGCTGCTGCAGCTAATCCATCTAAAGAGGATAAATTCTTTTCTCTAACTAATAAATTTTCTGCAACCTTTAGTGCTCCAGATGTTTTTCGAGACTCTTCAGTTAGCCCACCAGCATAAAAAGTCAGGAATAAAATAGTCACAAAAAGAGAAACCCACATTCCAAGAATAAAAATTGGATGAACAGATAGATCTAATAAATTATTTTCAAGAGGGTAATTAAAAGATCCAAGAATAGTTATAAAAATAATTGTTAAAACTATAAGAATTGAGGTTGAACGAATGGGAAGACTTGTAACGGTTATTGCAATTGGGGTTATGAATAATACAACAAACGGATTTGATAATCCTCCAGTGAAAAATATCAACAATGCTAGCTGAAGAATATCACCAGCTATAACGACGGTTGTAGCTGTTTCGCTTAATCTATTATTGTTAAAATAGCGAGAATATAAGACAAGATTTGAAACTATTAGCGCTAGTATTGTAAGAAGTATTTCTGTCCAAGGTAGCTGAAATCCAAAAAAGTAGTCAACAACAAGGCAGGTTATTGTTTGACCTATTGCGGCCACCCACCTTAAGTTCATTAAAGTTTTTGCTCTAATTCCTAGTCCTAAGCTAGGTATTTCTACTTTTTCATCTTCCATTTTTTTATTATATTATACCTAAAAATTCTTTTACCTGACCAACTGCAATATTTGGATCAATAACCTTAATGGTTGTCATGCCAATAGCTCTGGCGGGCTTTAAATTAATCCCCAAATCATCAAGGTAAATGCAATCTTTAGGATCTACCCCTAAGGCCTCGCATGACATATAGTATATTCTTGGATCGGGCTTTCTTAGTCCTACTAGAGAAGACTCAATAACATGATCAAATAAAGCCATCGCTTCAGAAGCTTCCTTAGAGTAATCTTGTTTACTCTGATCGTCTGATTGAACATTATTTGTTATACACCCTAATTTATATTTGCCTTTTAGGTCTTTTAAAAAATCGACCATAAAAGGCCTTATCGTACCTGATAGTAATCCTATAATTTGTTTGCCAGTTATATTGAAGCCTTTACTCTTAGCTTCTTTTCCAAATAACTTATCAAATTCATCTTTACTAATGTCGTTTCTTTCAAATTTTGCCCAAGCATTAGAATCCGGGTTCTCTGAATTAATTGTCCTTATAATATCAAGAGGAAGATTATTTTGATTTTCAAAATTATTAAACGCTTCAAAAGGACTAGAAGTAATTACTCCTCCAAAATCCCAAATTATTGCTTTATACGTCATAATATACTCCAAAGTAATAAGACAATAGCCCCCTTACAAAAAACAAGCTAGAGTTGATTATAAACTTTATTTATAAGAATGAGAATTAAATGAAAAAATTTAAGACCCTTGTAATGTTTCTGTTACTAATTAATCCACTTTTCACAAAAGCTGAAAATATTATTTCATATTCAGCTAACTTAGGAGGATTAAAAATAGCTGAAATAATTTACTCAATAGACCTCCAGGAGAATAATTGGAATATAAAAACCGATATAAAAGCTTCTGGTTTAGTTGATAAATTTGTAAGTTTTACCTTTAAAGCAGAAAGTAAAGGTCTGCTGGATGATGGAAAGCTGAAGCCTGAAATATATAATTTTTATTATGAAATAAAAAATAAAAATAAATCTAGAGAGGCATCAATTAAGTATGACGATGGTATTCCTATAAGTCTTAAAGCAAACCCTCCATATCGAGGCAGTGATATATTAAGTAAAGATGACTTGTTTAAATATGGATCAAATTCTAGCGATCCAAATAGTGCATTTGTAGTATCTGGAATTTATGAGAATCCCTGCTTAGAGAGCAGTAGAAGTTTTGATGGAGTTCGTTCTTATGAAATAAAAATGAGTGAAAGAACAAAAAAAGGAAAGTTAATAATTAATGAAAATAAATATGAAATAATTCTGTGCAAAGGGTCCTTTAATCCAATAGTGGGTTACGAAGAAAGTGATTTTCTTGAAACTGCATCAGAAAAAAACTCCATAGCTTATTGGTACAAGTATTTTGACAAAGAAAAAATGTGGGTTCCTCTAAAGTTTACAATAGATACTCCGATTGGCGCTTTAGTGGTAAAGGCCAATAAAATTACTAATAATAACAAAAATAAGGAATAAAAATGGAAATTAAAAATGCCTTAAAACCTAACCATGAGCAGATGGAAAACTTTAATAGTGGAGATTTAGATACCCCAATTTTTATGGTAAATCTCTTAAAGTTTAAAGAATTCGCCTGCTATGAAGATGGAAGAGAAACAAACCTCACTGGCGCTGAAGCCTATAATATATATAGCCAAGAGGTCCAGGATAGACACTTGAAGAAAGTTGGTGGAAAAATAATTTTTTCAGGTGCTGTAAGTCGATTAATGTTAGGAGAAGCTGAAGAATTATGGGATATAATTGCAATTGCAGAATACCCTAACAAAAAGGCAATGCTCGAAATGATCACCAATAATGATTACCTTGAAAGCGAAAAACATAGATCAGCAGGCTTAAAGGGTCAGTTAAATATTGAAACTAAAAAACTTTAAAATGAACATTCCAATAATATCGATTAATGAATTAGACTTACCCGATAATAATATCCCAAAAAAAATTGGGGAGGCTTGTGAGGAATTTGGTTTTTTTGCAATAAAAGATCATGAAATTAATACAAGTCTTATTCAAGATTCCTTAAATCTATCGAAAAAAATTTTTGATTTACCTTTTAGTGATAAAATCCAATATCATCAAAATGATGGGGCCGGTCAAAGGGGTTATACCCCTTTTGGAATAGAAAAAGCAGTTAATGCAAAGGCATCAGATCAAAAAGAATTTTGGCATCATGGAAGAGCGGATTGGAATAAAAAATATAAGTCAATAATGCCTCAAAATGTTGCAGTAGTATCTATTGAACATTTTGATAAAAAATTGGATAAAATCTTTAGTGAGCTTGATACCCTAGGAAAAAAAATATTATCGTATATTTCAATTTTTTTAGGATTAAATCCAAATTGGTTCGAAAATAAAATTAATCAAGGTAATTCAATTTTAAGACTTATTCATTATCCACCAATTAATAATAACATAGAGGGCATTAGAGCCGCTCCTCATGAAGATATAAATCTAATAACTCTATTGCTTGGCACGCAACAGGAGGGGCTTCAAGTTTTAGATAAAAATAATAATTGGATTTCTATAGAAACTAACTCAGATATTATTGTTTGTAATGTAGGGGATATGCTTCAAAGACTTGCCAATAATAGATTAAGATCTACCACACATAGAGTCATTAACCCTTTGAATAGCAATAAAGACATATCTAGATATTCTATGCCTTTTTTTGTTCACTTGAATCCTGATTTTTTAATCAAAACTCTTCCTCAGTGTATAGATAATAGGTACCCAGACCTTTATCCGAATTCTATTTTAGCCAATGATTATTTAAATATGAGATTAAAAGAGATAAATCTTAAATAAATAGTGTTGTAAATAAGTAACTAATGTTTATTTAATTAGTTTTTAGTATTGTGGTATGTTAATCAATACTTTATTGTATTTTTTTTTAAACCTAACAATCAACAATAATAATAAAAAGATTGTTAACGTAGGGGAGACTACTTATGCGTTGGCAACATTTTGCATACACATTTTTTGCAGCTGTTATTTCTATGGCCGTTGTGAATACAACTCAAGCTCAAACTAATCAGGAACAAAGTGCTTCTTATATTGAAGAAATTGTTGTTACTGCAACTAAAAGAGGTACATCACTTCAAGACACACCTATATCAGTATCTGTTATTCAAATGGAAGATATAGAAACATTGGCAATAAGTGATATCCTGGACTTACAGAGTTCTGTTCCTTCATTGCAGATTAACCAAACACAATTTGCTGCACAAAATACTTTTTTAATCCGTGGTTTTGGTAATGGAGCAAATAATCCCGGTGTTGAACCTTCTGTAGCAATTTCAATTGATGGCGTTATGATTTCAAGAAATCAATCAGCTATTAATGACTTAATAAGCGTTGAAAGAGTTGAGGTTATTAAAGGCCCCCAGTCAACTTTATTTGGTAAAAATGCTATTGCTGGTGTAATTAATATTACAACCGCTCTTCCCGAAAATGAATTTGGTGGAAAATTACAATTAACAGCTGGCGAATATAGTCTTAATAAAATAGGCGGTACAGTTACAGGGCCACTTTCAGAAAATACTTCTTTTAGAATATCTGGTACAAGGCATAAAAGAGATGGTTATACAAAAAACTTAGCTCTTGGAACAGAAATTAATGACAGAGACAGATATGCCATAAGAGCTCAATTATTAACTCAGTTAAGTGAAGACCTAACAGTCAGAGTTATAGTTGATAAAGATGAGGCTGATGAAAATTGTTGTACAACTGCACCTTTACTAAATGGTGCTGTGACTATTGGAGCTGATGCTTTTCTAGCCCCAGGCGTTACAACAATTATTGAACCAGCTAATACATTTGGATATGAAACCTATCTTAATTTTGATCCTTCTGGAACTATTGAGAACCAAGGAATTTCTGTTCATGTTGATTATGATCTTGGCTTTGCTAATCTAACATCAATAACTGCTTATAGAGAAAGTTCACAAGCAGTAAATGGTGATGTTGATTTTAGCTCTTTGCCTTTATTGACTAATGGAATTTATGATGATTTTGAAACATTTACTCAAGAATTTAGACTTACTTCCAATACAGATGGACCTTTACAATGGATGATTGGTGCATGGTATCAAGATGAATCCGTTCAACATGATAGAAATGTTTTTTATAAAGAATCAATTGGACCTTTCATAGATTTAATCTTGGGCTCTGTTGGAACAAACTTAAATACAATTGCAGGACAAGTTGCAGTTCAAGGATTAGCACAAATATCTAACCTTCCTCCTGCAGCTCAGGCAGCTCTTTTAGGAACTGCCCTTCCTCCACTAACTACAACACAAATTGGTGGTGTTTTAGCTGGTGTTTCTACAGGAAGCCCAGCTCTTGATGGTGGCATTGCCGCAATTATTCCAGGCCTTGCAGCTCAGCAACGAGCAAGTTGGTACAAAACTAATGGCGGTCTTCAAAATGAATATTTTGATATGGATAATGAAGCTTTTAGTATTTTTGCACAGATAGATTATGATATTACATCTAATACTTCTATTTCAATCGGCCTAAGTTACTCGGAAGATGAAAAAGAAGTAGTTTCAAATGTGATAATCGATGACGAATTTGCTGCTATACCATTTATATTAAACCCTGCTACAGCAGCTTTAGCTGGATTCCAATTCTTTCCTCCCTTCTTTAACTACCCAAATGCTAATGAGGATGGTAAATGGAATTCTGATGATGTTACTCATTCAGTAAAGTTAATTCACGAATTTGATGATACTTTATCTGGATATATTAGTCACTCTACAGGTTTTAAAGCAATTTCAACAAACTTAGGAGCAAATGCAACCGTTTATGCTGGTCAATCTATGGACCCGAGTATTTACTTCGCTCAACCTGAAGAAGCTGAAAATATCGAAGTTGGCTTTAAAAAGACTTTTTCTAATGGTTACTTGAATATGTCATTCTTCCATATGGCTGTTGAAGGCTATCAATCAAATCTATTTATTGGCACAGGTTTCAATCTAGTTAATATTGGTGAACAAACCAACAAAGGAATTGAAATTGACTCGCTGTTTTTCCTTAGTGAAAATTTTGTTTTCACTTTTGCTGCAAGTTTAATAGATGCTACATTTAATGACTTTAAGAATGGTCCATGCGATCGAACATTTGTTCCTCCTGCATCTGATGACTGCCCAATAATAAATGGCGGCCCTGCAAGAGTAAAAGATTTCACTGGTAGAACTCCTTCAGGCGTCCCTGAATTAGCAATTACTGTTTCCGGAACATATACATTTGATTTAAATGAAAATATGACTGGTTATATTAGAGGCGAATACGTATACGAGGATGCTTACCAAGCAACAGATGCTGTTCCTGTAGAAGTACCTAATGCTTTGAGAGAAGTTGGAACTTTAAATGCAAGTCTTGGTGTTAAAGATTCAGCTTCAGGATTTAGCTTAATGCTTTGGGGTAGAAATATTAATGATGATGAATATATTTATACCGGGTTCAATGTTCCAGGATCACCTGGATCCTATGCTGGTTATCCAGTTGTTCCAAAAATGTGGGGATTAACATTAAGCAGAGAATTTTAATTAAAATTAAAATTATTAAATTAAAGGCGGCTCATTTGCCGCCTTTTTTTTACCTAAAACTATTTTCAATATAAATAGTAAAAATTTTTTCTGCAAATAGTAAAAATAAGTTGCTAAATTTAAATTTGGTAATAGAGTTATTAATGGACCACTTAAATAATAATAATAATAACTTCATAGTTTGAAAAGTGGTGGGGGGAGATAAAACCAAAGAGTGTTAGGCTTTGTTTTACTTCCTTGTTACACAGTGTGCTGAGATAGAAATATAGAAATATGTTGCAATTTAAGCACACTGTGTTTTTTTTATCAAAATTTTTATTGTTTTCTTTGATTAAATAAGTATCCTATTATTTATAAGCCTAACAAAAAAAATAACAATTGCGGTAAAACGTAACTAAGGGGGGCACTAGATGTCAAAACGTATTTTATTTGCAGCTATATTTATGGTTGCGCCATTATTTTTTTCTAATGTTGCTTTAGCTCAAGAAGCTAAGACAACTGGAATTGAAGAAATTCTTGTAACTGCTGAAAGAACTGCACAAAGTATTCAAGATGTTCCAATTGCGGTTTCCGCTTTTGGAGCTGAAGCTCTTGAGCTTCAACAAATTGAAACATTTGGTGATCTTCAATTCACTATTCCAAGTGTTACTTATACACGTGGTAATTTTACTGGTGGCAGTATGTCTATAAGAGGTGTTGCTTCTGCTGCTGTTGCCGCTTCCGGTGATGGAGCTGTTGCTTATCATCTTGATAGTATCCCTCTTCCAACACGAGTATTTGAAACAGAATTTTATGATGTTTCCCGTGTCGAAGTTCTGAGAGGACCTCAGGGAACTCTTTATGGTGCTAACGCTACAGCTGGTACAGTAAATATGCTTTTTGCAAGACCAACAAATGAAGTTGAAGCCTCAGCTGAAATAGAATTTGGAGACTATAATCATAAAAAAATTAAAATTATGATGAATATGCCTTTAGCCGATAACTTACGTTTAAGAGTATCAGGCATGAACTTAAGCAGAGAAGGTTTTTCTACTAATATGTTTCCTGGAAAAGAAGGAGAAGATATTGACGGAAGAGATATAACTTCATATAGAGCTGTTCTTGAAGCTGATCTTAATGAAGATACTGTTGCTAGATTTACTTATATGAATTTTGAAGAAGATGATAATAGAGCACGTGCTGGTCGTCAAATGTGTAAAATGACCGAAACACCTGCATATGGTTGTCATCCTACTGAGTTTGGTAGAGATTCTTTTCAAGGACCTGGAGGTCTTAACGGAATACTCTTAGCAGTAGCAGGTATGGCAAGTTTTAGCCCACTAGACACAGCCCCATCTCAACCTCTTTTTGGAATTAGAGAAACATATCAAGCAATTGATCCTGTCTATAAAGTTCATGAGAAGGCCTATATGTTAGCAATAGAAAATAATTCATTTGAAAACTTAACTATTAAAGCAAATTTTGCTTATCATGAAAGTGGAATTCTTTCACAACAAGATTATTCACAAAATGATGGTCGTACAAAATTATTTAAAGGAACTAATCCTTTTTTCCCAAATGGAGAACTTCCAATATCAGGCTACACAGATCCTAATTCAGGAAATTTTGGCGCTATGGGTATTTTTGGAGGATCTGTAGGCGGTTATCATGATTTTGGATTCGCTTATGATACTTCAAGAAGTGAAAATGAATATACATATGGTGATATTACTATTGCCTCAGATTTTGATGGAAATGTAAACTTTGTTGCTGGCTTTAATATGTTAGAAAATGAGACAGTGAACCTTTATGATGTGTATTTTAACGGCGGTGATGCTGTTGCTCTTGCCCCTATATTGAGTGGTGCAAGATTGTATCCTTCTCATTATAGAAATTTAACAAATCCATATGAACTTGAACGTACTGGTGTTTTTGCTCAAGTGTATATAGATGTTAATGAAGATACTCAAATTACTCTTGGTGCTAGATGGAATGAGTCAGAAAAAAGAGTTGCTGATGCTCAGCAGTTTTTAAATTCTATTATTCTTGCTGGAGGAACATCAGTTGGTGATCCTGTGCTTGCAGCCGTACAAAGAACAGATCCTAATTTAGGTCTAGTTTTTGCTGGATTAGGCGGACCTGCACTTCAACCAATTCCTGCCCCGGGTGAGCAAAGAGCCCTTACAGGTAATCCTATTTCTTTTACAGAGGAAGAGATTACTTATAAAGCTGGTATAGATTGGACACCAGATTTAGAGGCAACTGACTCAACATTAATTTATGCAAGTATTTCTAGAGGTTATCGTCCTGGCTTATTTAATCCGCCAGTCGATCCTGTATTATTTGCTGGTGTAGATCCTCAAGCTGATCCAGAATTTATTGATGCATTTGAGATTGGTATGAAGAATGTATTAAATGACAATACATTGATTGCTAACTTCTCAGCTTTTTATTATGACTACCAAGGACTTCAAGTTTCAAAAATTATAGCTCGAACATCTGTGAATGAAAATATTGATGCAGAAATGACGGGCCTTGAGGCTGAACTTGCTTGGTCACCATCATCAGTACCAGGTTTAAAAATTGATGCACAATTTTCAATGCTAGATACTGAAGTTGCTGGTGGCACTAAATCACTTAACCCTCATGACCTAACTGGAAGAAATCTTGGTGATACTCAAGGTTGGGTGATGAAGGATATTAATAATGCTTCTACATGTGGATTTACTAAGCAGCAATTACTTGCTGGAATAGGTGGTGGTGTTATAAATGCCAACCCTGCAGCTGGTGCCCTAGATGTATATCTTTTACCAAAAACTTTATCAGTTAATAATTTTGATTCTGCTGATCCGTCTGGATTAATGGATCCACTAGCTCAAATTTTTGGAATGGGTGCTCTACCAACACTTGGTAACTGTGCTTCTATAGCTTCAAAATTAACTGCAGCGGGTCTAGGTGGATTTTATGAGGTTGAGTATGATTTAGGTGGAAATGAATTAACAAATGCACCTAAGGCAACTGCCCATATTGGTATAGAGTATACCGCAGATTTTACTGAATCAAATCTACAAGTTATTTCTCGATTGGATTATTATTGGCAGGATTCAATGTGGACTCGCCTTTATAATACTACGAGAGACAGTATAGATTCTTGGGATGTTATTAATGCTCAAGTTATCATTAAGCCAACAAACTCTGATTTTTATGCAAGACTCTGGGTTCAAAATCTAGCTGATGATGATAACCAAACAGGTGCGTATTTTACAGACCCTTCCTCAGGCCAATTTAGAAATGATTTCTATATGGAGCCAAGAATGTTTGGTATTTCATTTGGTGCGAAGTTCTAAAACTAAGATCAAATAATGAAATTAAGCGCGGTAGAGATATCGCGCTTTTTTTTGCTTACTTTTTTGATGTAATAGAGAGAAAAACTGTTTCTAAGGATGCCCCAGAAACAGAAAAGTCTTTGACGTTTAGTCCAGATTCTTCAACTTTTCTGAGGATATCTCTTGATGTCTCATTTTTAGGATTATAGCCTATTAAGATATTTTTATCTTTATCAATTATTGCTCCCATATCCTTCAAAGAAGAACTAAGATTTTCAATATTTTCTGAAGGTTTAATAATCAAACTTTTAGAATCTGCATCATTTAAAATTTCCTTTGTTGGCGCACATCTTACAATTTGTCCATTATCAACAATTGCTATTGTATCACAAAGCTCTTCAGCCTCTTCAAGATAATGAGTTGTTAATATAATTGTTGTTCCATATTCATTAAGTTTTCTAATATAAGCCCATAATTGCTGTCTTAACTCAATATCAACACCAGCAGTAGGCTCATCTAGTATTAAAATAGGAGGTCTATGAACCATAGACTTAGCAACAAGCAATCTTCTTTTCATTCCCCCAGATAAAGTACGTGTATATGAGTCTGCTTTATCCTCAAGGTCGAGAGTTTCCAATAGAAAGTCTACATTACGATCCTTAGGCATGACACCATACATACCAGCTTGTTGATTTAGTGTTTCTCGCGGTGAAAAAAATGGGTCAACATATATTTCTTGCGGAACAACACCTAAAGATGCACGAACAGATCTTGGATTTTTATCAAGATCAAAACCCCAAACAATAGCTTTGCCAGATGTTTTCAGTGTTAAGCCGGCAAGAATATTTATAAATGTAGATTTACCAGCGCCATTGGGGCCAAGGAGACCAAACATTGAACCCCTAGGAATATTTAAATCAATAGAATCAAGTGCTAATAAGTTGCCTGTGCCACCAACACCTTTGTACTCTTTTGATAACCCCTTAATCTCAATTGCAATATCTGGAAGAATTTCGTTTTTCATATCTCTCTATATATAATTTAATGTATTATAATTGAATCTTTCATCTACACAAACTAAGTGCAATAGTAAAAATATAAAACAAATGAAGAATAATCAGAAACATATATATCTTGTAGATGGCTCTACATATATTTTTAGAGCTTATCATGCTCTCCCACCCTTAACGAGAAAATCGGATGGATTCCCAGTAGGTGCAATATCTGGTTTTTGTAATATGCTTGATAAACTTATACGAGATGAAAAACAAAAAAATAACTTAACACATCTTTTAGTGGTCTTTGATGCCTCAGGAAAAACATTTCGCAATGAAATATATCCTGAATACAAGGCTAACAGGTCTTCTCCTCCAGAAGATCTAATTCCTCAATTTCCTGTTATTAGAGAAGCAACCAATGCATTTAATGTTCCCCACGTTGAACTATTGGGGTATGAGGCTGATGACCTCATAGCAAGTTATACTAAATCAGCTCTTTCAAAAGACATGCAGGTCACCATTGTTTCATCAGACAAAGATCTGATGCAATTAGTAGGTGACGGTGCAAGCATGTTAGATACGATGAAAAATCGTATAATCAAAGATAATGAAGTTATTGAGAAATTTGGTGTGAAGCCAAACAGAGTTATTGATGTTCAATCATTAGCAGGAGATTCAATTGATAATGTTCCAGGTGTTCCAGGTATAGGAATTAAAACAGCTGCTCTCTTAATAAATGAGTATGGCGATCTAGATAAATTAATTGAGAATGCCTCACAAATTAAACAAACAAAAAGAAGGGAAAGTATTATAGAATTTGCAGAACAAGCCAGGATAAGCAGAGAATTAGTGACACTAAAGGATGATATAGAGCTACCAATACCTATTGATGATATAGAAATTCAATCTATAGAGCCCCATAAGCTAATTTCTTTCTTAAAGGCAATGGAGTTTAAAACATTAACCGAAAAGAAAGCTAAAGAATTTAACATTTACCCTGATGAGGTAGTTTCACAAAAATTAGAGCTAAATTTCAATCCCAAGGAAGATGCTAGTGAAGATCAAAAAAATGAGGAAGATATAAAGAAATTTGAATATGAGAAATATTCTACTATTCAAAGTCTTGAAGAACTAAACAAATGGAAAGAAAAAATTTCAGAAAAAGGCTACGTAGCAATCGATACCGAAACTGATTCTCTAAATGCAGTTGAAGCAAATCTTATTGGTTTTTCAATGGCTATTAGTAATAATGAAGCCTGTTATGTCCCTTTAAATCATTTAGAAGAAAGCTCTCAAATAGAATTGGATCAAGCATTAAAAATATTAAAAGAAATAATGGAAGATGAGAGTGTTCTGAAAATACTTCATAACAAAAAATATGATGGGTTAGTCCTCCTAAAGTATGGAATCTCAATTACCCCTTACGATGATACGATGTTAATTTCATATTCAATAGGTTCTGGCGGAATAAGACATAACCTTGATACATTGGCCAAAAATTATCTATCTCATAATACAATATCATTTAAAGATATTGCGGGTACGGGTAAAAACCAAAAATTATTTAATCAAATAGATATCAGTACAGCCACTAAATATGCTGCAGAAGATGCCGATGTAACCCTTAGGTTATGGAAGGTTTTAAAACTTAAGCTAAGGCAAGATAAACTTTCTTCTGTTTATGAGACAATTGAAAGACCGCTTGCAAAGGTAATAATGGATATGGAAAAGTATGGCGTCTCAATAGATGAAAAAATACTCAATAAACTATCCGAAAAATTTGAAGTAAAGATCAAGAGTATTGAAAAAAGTTGCTTTGAAATAGTGGGGGAAGAATTTAATCTTGGGTCACCTAAGCAAGTAGGTGAAATATTATTTGATAAACTTGGTATAAAGGGTGGAAAAAAAACACCCTCAGGATCTTGGTCGACCGATGCCGATACCCTTACTTTTCTGGCATCAAGTGGTAACACCCTTCCAAAATTACTTTTAGAGTGGAGAGGGCTTTCAAAATTAAAATCGACTTATACTGATGCCCTTCCAACATTTATTAACAAAAAAACTAATAGAATTCATACATCTTATGCAATGTCATCAACTTCGACAGGGAGATTATCGTCATCAGATCCTAATTTACAGAATATACCTATTAGGAATGAAGACGGAAGGGAGATTAGAAGTGCCTTTATAGCGGAAAAAGGAAATTCATTAATTAGCGCTGATTATAGTCAAATTGAATTAAGAATAATTGCTCATATGGCCGATGATGATAATCTAAAACAAGCATTTAGAGAAAAAATCGATATTCATTCATTAACAGCATCCGAAGTTTTTGGAATACCTCTAAAAGATATGGATAGTGAAACTAGACGCAAGGCTAAGGCTATAAATTTTGGAATAATATATGGCATTTCTGCTTTTGGGTTATCAAATCAACTTGATATATCAAGGTCAGAAGCTTCGGATTATATAAGATCATATTTTGAAAAATTCCCATCAATAAAAGATTACATGGAAACAACAAAAGAATTTGCAAAAGAAAATGGATTTGTAAAAACCTTATTTGGAAGAAAATGTATAATAGATAGCTCCGCTAATCGTGGTCCGGGAGGAAAGGCATTTATGGAAAGGGCAGCAATTAATGCCCCTATTCAAGGTACAGCAGCTGATATAATAAAAAGAGCTATGATAAAAATTCCTCAAGTTTTAAAAAAAGAAAATCTTTCATCAAAAATGATTATGCAAGTACATGATGAATTAATTTTTGAAACCAAAGATAATGAAATTGATGAAACTATCGAAATAGTTAGAAATGAAATGTCGCAGGCCCATAAACCAGTTGTTAATTTATCAGTAGACTTAGAGGTAGAGGCAGCCTCAGGAAAGAACTGGGATCAGGCACACTAAAGAAAAATTTTATGATAAATTAATCTTTGGGGCAGCGTTTATAATATCTTCGTCAACATGCTTTTCAAAGATTGAAAAGTTATTATTGAACATATCAACAAGTTTCGTAGCCTGTGCATCATAATTGTCTTTGTTGGACCAAGTATTTCTTGGAACTAATATGGTTTCATCAACTCCATCAACAAATAAAGGTACCTCAAATCCAAAAAATTGATCTTTTCTCATTTCAGCACTATTAAGCGTTCCATCAAGAGCTGATGAGAGTAAGGCGCGAGTAGCTTTTATAGGCATTCTATCGCCCTCACCAACTGGTCCACCAGACCAGCCAGTATTTACCAGCCAGCAATTTACATCATACTTATGGATAAGATCTTTCAGTAAATTACCATACTCTGAAGGGTGCCTTGGCATAAAAGGGGCACCAAAACATGCTGAGAACGTTGCCTCAGGCTCAGTAACGCCTTTCTCAGTGCCAGCCACTTTTGCAGTATACCCAGATAAAAAATGATACATTGTTTGAGATGCTGATAATTTAGCTATTGGAGGCAAAACTCCAAAAGCATCGCATGTCAAAAGAATTATATTTTTTGGAATTGGACCTCTACCAGTTTCACTAGAATTAGGAATGAAGGATAAAGGGTAAGCTCCACGTGTATTCTCAGCCAGAGTATCATCATCGAGGTCTAATTCACCTGTTTCTTCATTTAGAACTACATTTTCTAAAATAGTCCCCACTTTTTTTGTTGTTTCATATATTTCTGGTTCGGCATCTTTTGATAACCTTATCATTTTGGCATAGCAACCACCTTCGAAATTAAAAACACCATTCTCAGACCACCCATGCTCATCATCCCCAATTAAAGTTCTCTTAGGGTCTGCAGATAAAGTAGTTTTACCTGTGCCTGATAAGCCAAAGAATATTGCAGAGTCATTCTCGTTTCCAACATTAACCGAGCAATGCATTGGCATTACATTTTTAGGAGGCAAAAGGAAATTCAACATTGTAAATACAGATTTTTTAATTTCACCTGCATATGATGTTCCGGCAATTAAAACTACTTTTTTAGCAAAGTTAACGGCTATGATTGTTTCTGAACGAGAGCCGTGTCGATTTGGATCAGCCTTAAAACTTGGTAAATCAATTATAATAAACTCAGGATCAAAAGCAGACTTTTCCTCGTCCTTCACAGTTATTAATAAATTCTGAATAAATAAAGAGTGCCAAGCATATTCTGTATAAATTCTTGTAGGTAATCTGTATTGAAGGTCTGCCCCACCATATAGATCTTGAACAAAAAGATCCTTATTATTAGAAAAATCTGTCATGTCTTTATAAAGAGTATCAAAATTGTCTTCAGACATTTCTTTTGCGTTTTCCCACCAGATATCATCTTTATTTGCAGATTCCTTGACAACAAATTTATCTTGCGCAGATCTACCAGTATGAATACCAGTTTCCACAACCATAGCGCCGTCTTTGGATAGCTTACCTTCTCCGCGTTCTAAAACAATTTCATATATCTCTTGTTGATTTAAATTCCAGGAAACACTATTTAATGATGAAAATCCATGATTTTCGGGACCTGATGTTGAAAAATTTTCGCCTACTTCTTTCACTATTTACCCCTTAATTTAAAAATATAATTCACACTTATATCAGAAAATTGTCAACAAGCAATGTAAGGTACTATATAGTTTATTTAAGAAGATTAGTTAACTAAAAAAGGCTTAAAATGACACATATATGTTTAATTGATGATGATCAGAATATTCTGGCTTCTTTAAGCTTAGCACTTAAGTCTGAAGGCTATATAATCAATACTTTTTCAGATGGTCTTTCTGGATTAAATTCATTGCAAGAAGATAATTACGATATTGCTATATTAGATATTAAAATGCCAAGACTTGACGGCTTAGAAGTTTTACAGAAATTAAGGCAAACATCTAATTTACCTGTTATTTTTCTTACTTCAAAAGATGATGAGGTTGATCAACTTCTTGGTCTAAAAATGGGTGCAGATGATTATATAACAAAACCATTCTCGCAAAAATTATTGATTGAAAGAGTAAAGGCTATCTTAAGACGCTCTAAGGACGGCATAAATACTGCTGATGGTGAATCTAGCAATATAATAAGGCGAGGAAAATTATCATTAAATATGAGCAGGTATGAATGTTTTTGGAATGATACTCCAATTAAATTAACAGTAACAGAATTTCTCCTTTTAGAGTCCTTAGCCTCAAGACCAGGATATGTAAAAAGTAGAGATCAGCTTATGTCAGCCGCCTACGATGATGATATATATGTTGATGATAGAACTATCGATAGCCACATAAAACGGTTAAGAAGAAAATTTAAAAATTTAGATAAAAATTTTGAATCAATCGAAACACTTTATGGCGTCGGATATCGTTATATTAAAGAATAATGCTTAATTTTTTAAAAATAGAATCCCTGGGCGCAAGAATTATTGCAATAAATTTAATAGGCTTAATCTTTCTTGGCATAGGTTTTATATTAGTTGATAAATCTGAAAATAATCTTATTGAAGCCAGAAAAGAAGCTCTAATCTTACAGGCAAATCTCATTGCATTTTCTTTTACATTAAGCTCAGATGTTTCAAGCCAAGATAATAATATAGATAACTTATTCTTAACAAAAAATTGGACATCAACAAAAATTGCAAGAACTCAAATCTTTAATGACGGCCTCACTAAAATATTTGATTCGAAAGATTTTCAAACAAAACTAGAAAAAGAAGAAGGGTCTCAACGTTTTTTTCTTTCAAATTATATTAAAAAAATCGAAGAATTCTTTAATAGAGATGCACCACTTTTACCTGCAATAGGATACTCGGTTTCTGATTTGAAAGATGCCATTCAAGGAAAAACAAAAGCAACAGAATATAAGTTGAAAAATGGGGGTATCACGGTTCATGTAAGTATACCCCTTCAAAGAAATAATTTAAAAAAAGAAGTTCTTCTATTATCAACACAAGAAGGTGATATTGGCAGAATAATTCAAGAAGAAAGACAAAGGTATTTAAGGGCTTTTCTTATCGCCCTATCAATAAGTTTATTCTTATCAGTATCCTTATCGAGTACAATTGCTAGGCCCCTTAATAGACTTGCTAAGGCTACAGAAGGTGTTTCTAACGCTGGTATTGGTGAAATACCATCTATGGATGACAGAAAAGATGAAATTGGAGTATTAGCAAAATCAGTAAAAAGAATGACAAGAGCACTCCAAGATAGGGTTAAGTCTGTTGAGGCATTTGCTGCCGACGTAGCACATGAACTTAAGAATCCATTAACTTCACTACAAAGTGCTATAGAGACAATTCAAATATCCAATGAAGAAGAAGAGAAAAAACAACTAATCAAAATTGCTATTAAAGATTTAAAAAGATTAGACCGTTTAATTTCTGATATCTCATCATCATCAAGGCTGGAGGTAGAACTAGCAAAAGGTGAATTTGATATTATAGATATTAGAGATGTTCTTAAGTCTGTAATGGAAGTAACAAAAACAAATATTACTAAAAGAATGAATGTTGATATAAATCTAAAATTACCAAAAAATAAAATCGAGACCCTTGGAATTGGAGATCGTATTGCTCAGGTATTTTATAATTTAATAGACAATGCATTATCATTCTCTAAAGAAGGGTCAGTCATAGATATAATTGCCACAACAACAGAGAACGAAGCAATAATAGAAATTAAAGATCAGGGGCCAGGAATCCCAAAAGAAAATCTTGGGAAAATTTTTGAAAGATTTTATACATATAGACCCGAAGAAAAAAGCTTTGGGAATAATTCTGGATTAGGCTTGTCAATTTGTAAACAAATCATAAAGTCACTAAATGGAACAATAATTGCAAATAATAGGCTAGAGGGTGGGTCAGTTTTTACTGTAACTTTGCCATTAAACAAGGATAGGAAAAGAAAGAAATGATTGGTATTATTATCATAACTCATGGGAATTTAGCGTTAGAGCTTAAGTCTGCAATGGAATATATTTTAGGGATTCAAAAAAATATCGAAATTATATCTATAAAATCAGATGATGATTTGGAAATTAAAAAAGCTGACTTAGAAGAAGTAATAGAAAAAGTTAATGAAAATATTGGGACTATAATTTTAACCGATATGTTTGGTGGGACACCTTCAAATTTAGCTATGTCTTTTCTAGAGGTTGGAAAAGTTGAAATAATATCAGGCGTCAATCTTCCAATGCTAGTCAAATTAATTGGGCTACGTGATTCTAATGACCTTCAGAAAGTTGCGCGAGAAAGTAAAGAATCTGCTCAAAAATATATTTCTATTGCTAGTGAAATCTTATCCGAAAATAATAAATAATTTTTTTTATGAATCTAATTTTTAAAAGAATATTATATCCTTAAATAACTTATTTAATTTTCGTGTAATATTTTAATTTTCATTATATATAATGATTAATTATTTATCTGGAGAGTGTTATGAGTTTTAATGATTATAAAGTGGCCGATATTGACCTTGCGGAATGGGGCCGTAAAGAAATAGCTATAGCAGAAACAGAAATGCCAGGACTAATCTCACTCAGGCAAGAATATAAAGATGAACAACCATTGAAAGGTGCAAATATTGTTGGATGTCTTCATATGACAGTGCAAACAGCAGTACTAATTGAAACCTTAATTGATCTAGGAGCAACAATTAGATGGTCATCATGTAATATTTTCTCGACACAGGATCATGCTGCTGCTGCAATAGCTGCAGAAAATATACCTGTTTTTGCTTGGAAAGGTGAAACTGATGAAGAATATGATTGGTGTCTAGAAAAAACTGTTCAGGGGCCTGATGGATGGCAGCCCAATATGATACTTGATGATGGTGGAGATTTGACACAATTAATCCACAAAAAATATCCTGAGATATTAAAAAATATAAAAGGATTGTCAGAGGAAACTACAACTGGAGTACTCCGCCTCTATGAGATGGAAAAGGATGGCTCATTAGGTGTGCCAGCCATAAATGTTAATGACTCAGTAACCAAATCAAAGTTTGATAATTTATATGGCTGTAGAGAAAGTTTAGTTGATGGAATAAAAAGAGCAACAGACGTAATGTTAGCTGGAAAAACCGCTGTTGTGTGTGGTTTTGGTGATGTCGGAAAAGGATCAGCAGAATCCTTACGCTCGCAAGGAGCTAGAGTTGTTGTTACCGAAATTGATCCTATTTGTGCCTTGCAGGCAAGTATGGAGGGTTATGAAGTTACAACAATGGATGAATTAGCCTCTAAAGCAGATATATTTGTAACTGCAACTGGGAATAAAGATATTATTACAATCGATCATATGCGTGAAATGAAAGATAGAGCTATTGTTTGTAATATTGGTCACTTTGATAGTGAAATTCAAGTAGATGCTCTAAAGAATCTTAAGTGGCAGAATGTAAAACCGCAAGTTGATGAGATTGAATTTCCTGATGGAAAAAAAATCATACTCCTTGCCGAAGGTAGGTTAGTAAACCTTGGTTGTGCTACTGGACACCCTAGTTTTGTTATGAGTGCATCATTCTCAAATCAAGTTCTTGCACAAATTGAGCTATGGAAGAATAGCCAAAACTATGAGAGAAAAGTCTACGTTCTTCCAAAAAATTTAGATGAAAAGGTAGCTTTGCTTCATTTGGATAAATTAGGAGTAAAATTAACAACTTTAACAGAAGATCAAGGAAAATACTTGGGGTTAAACCCACAAGGGCCATTTAAACCAGATCATTATCGTTATTAATTTTTTAAATTACTTCTTTGATCGAAATTTCTTTGTTTTGTAACTTTTCTAAGTCAACCTCTGCTCTATTAAATATAAATCTACGTGACATCATATGCTCTGGCGCTGAATTAACACAGTCCGATGAAATCATAAAACCATCCTTAAAATAAAATACAGAAAAAGAATTATCCTCAGGCCGCCCTCTCACTATGTATTCATCATAATCATTATTTAATCCTGCAATTTGAAATTTTAAATTGTATTGATCAGACCAAAACCACGGTATTTGATTGTAAGGAACAAATTCTTCCATTATCGAAGAGGCAACTGTTTTTCCTTGCTCTATTGCATTGTGAACTGACTCTAATCTAATATCTCTTTTGTAGAATGCGCTTGGATGAAGAGTACAATCACCTGCAGAAAATACATTGCTATCCGATGAAATACAAAACTCATTTACTACAATACCATTATTTGTCTCAATACCTGCTTTTTCAGCAAGATTTTGGCATGGCAAAACTCCAATTCCAACCACCACAATGTCTGCCTCAATTATCCCTGATGAGGTTTCCACAGAGGAAACATTTAGGTCTCCGTTTATTCCGTTAACAGAAGTACTGGTCATTATCTCCACACCTTGGGACTCATGATAAGAATGATAAAACGAGGAAATTACAGGGCTAGTTACTCTTTCAAGAATTCTACTTGCCATCTCGACCACGGTCACACTTAACCCCAACTTCCTTGATACTGCTGCAACCTCTAAGCCTATATAACCACCGCCAATTATAACCATATTCTTAGCACCAATTAACGATTTTTTAATCCCCTCAACATCCTCAATTGACCTAAGATAATGAACTCCCTTTAAGTTAGGGTTATCAAGAGGAATAAGTCTAGGTGAAGTTCCAGTTGAGATGACTAAGTTATCATAGCTAATTGTATCTTCTTCACCATTCTTCCTTGAAAAAGTTAACTTTGAATTACCCCTGTCAATTTCTTCAACGTAAGAATTGAGCATCACATTTATATTTTGATCCTGATAAAATTTTTCAGGCTTAAGATAAAGTCTTTCAGAGTCTAATTCACCTGATAAATATTTCTTGGATAATGGTGGTCTTTGATATGGAAGGTAACCTTCGGAAGATAAGATACTAATATCTCCCAGAAAATTTTTTTGCCTAAGTGAGGTTGCTACTTGAGAAGCAGCCTGCCCACCACCAATAATTACTATATTTTTTTCATTCATACTAAAATCTTTAAAAAAGGGTTAAAATTGAAATATTATTTTAATATATTTTATCTATAAATGTTACTATAAAAAATGCTTGAAATTATTCTAAATCTATCATCGGAAAAAACAACAAGTGAGTTTGGTAAAAAAATATCAAAAACCCTTAATGTAGGGGATATTATATATTTATCAGGTGAGATGGGCGCTGGAAAAACGACTCTTGCTCGTTCAATTATTAAGAGTCTTTTACCTGATAAGCTAAAAAATATAGAAATACCATCACCTACATTTACTCTTGTTCAAACTTATCAAGGAAAAGATTTTGATATAGGTCATGCTGATTTATACAGAATAGAAAACTCTAATGAATTAGAGGCTCTAGGTATAGAAGATATCTTATTTAATGGAGCTGTAATAATAGAATGGGCAGATAAAATAAAAAATAAACTAAATTATAATATACTAGACATAGAAATTAGTTTTTCAGAAGAAAATAGGATTGCTAAGATAAAGAATATCCAGGGATGGGAGGATAGAATTAAGAAATTTTCGAAGCAGGTCATCAAATGATTGAAACAGATGGAATATTTGATTGGGAAACTAATGGAATCAATAATGGATTTCGATACCCACATCAGATAGCAATAATCGATAATGATAATGAGGCTCGACTAGAGATAAAAAACTTTAGAATCCCTCATTATGAACTACCAAGCCCATATGCTTTGGCAGCAACAAATATGAATTGGAAAAAACTAAAGGAAGGCCCATCACTTTATGAAAAGCTTCCGGAGATTTTAGAGATACTATTAGATTATGATATTTTATGGGCATATAATTCATCTTATGACACAGGAGTTTTAACTGAGGCATTATATTCTTGCGGTCATTTCCCTTATTTATACAAAGATAAGGTAGTTTGCGATGCTTTGCCTTATATTTCATTAGCTTCAAAACTCTTTCCAGAAGTTTTATCGATACCAGAAAGGGAAGATGGGAAATTAAGTCATAAGTTATCAGATGTTTTTACTAAAAATTTTCAAAAAGATGACACTATCATATGGCATCAAGCTGATGGAGATGTTAGAGCAACGTCAAGACTGCTAAATAAAATAAAAAAAGAAATACCAAAATTTTGGGAATACAGAAGTCGAATGTTTAGTAAATTTGCCAGACAGGATTTATTTAATAATATGTCGGTTTGGGGGCGTTACTATTATCCTACACAGCAAATAAGTCCCATGTTGCCTATTTATGAAAGAGATCGAGATAATTATTTTTCTATAGATTTAAATAAATATAGAAGCTGTGGGGGGCTTTCAGAAAAAGATAGAAAAAAAATTATAAATTACAGTAAGGATAGTACTAAAAAGCCACCTGAGTGGTTACATGCAACTTACCTTAAGACTCCAGGTATAATTTTTAATCCGGACTGGTTTGATCTAACTTTGGATTACGCTCTGCCTAAAGACTCAGAAATTCAAGAAATTATGGAGCTTATTACTAAATACTTACCAGGACCAAAAATTTGGCCAAAAAAAGAAATTAAATATTTAGAAGAAGATTTCTTTGGTTTCCCTTCTAGCCAAGACAGGCTTGCTTGGGATTCCTTTCATAAATGTGATAGTTGGGATGAAAAAATACAGATAAAATTTAAAGATCAAAAATCAAAGCGTGTTGCACAAAGAATCATTTTTGATAATGCGCCTGAAACTTTAGATGATCAGCCGTATAAAGTGATTATTGAGTTCATAAAGGCCCGATGGAAGAATAATGATGGTAAGGTCCCTTGGGTTACCATTTCAAAAGCCATAGAAGCAATTAATTCATTAGAAAAAGAGAGCAATCTTGACATTTTTGATGGTTATAAAGATTATTTATTGAGCTTAAACCATGAATTATAATATTGAAATAATACTTGCATGATTGACTAGTCTTTCTTAGCTTAATAGAAACTGATTCTTGGAGATAATATGAGCCTAATTAACGTAACCGATGAAGAATTTCAAAATACTATTTTAGAAAAAAAAGGTCTTTATTTAGTTGATTTCTGGGCCGAGTGGTGTGGGCCTTGCAAGCAAGTTGGTCCAATCCTTGAAGAGCTAGCAGCTGACGATAAAATTAATATTACTATTGCTAAAGTGAACATTGATGAAAATCCTAGAACGCCAACAAATTATGGCGTCAGAAGTATCCCAACCTTAATGTTGTTTTCTGATGGTGAGTTAAAAGATACTAAAGTTGGCGCCCTTCCAAGGCAAGAACTTAAAGAATGGATCGAAGAGAATAGCTAGTCCATTAAAAGTGCTTCCGATACTAGATACAAAGAACCACATATTAATATTCTTAAATTATCTCTATTAGAAATACTTTCTAAAGCTTTATTAATTGATTCCTTTTCAGAAATTTTAAAATCCATTTCTTTAGTTGCATCTCTTGCTTCTTCAAAATTAATTGATGCCCTATCTTTGATTGGAACAATCAGAATTTCAGTAATAATTCCTTTAAAATTATAAAGAAATTTATCTATTTTTTTATCTCTAGACATTCCTAAAATTAAAATAGTCTCCTTTTTACTTACCTCATCCATTCTAATAATTTCTTCAGCAATAACATTTGATCCTGCTGGGTTATGACAACCATCAACCCAAATATCACAACCACTATTATTTATTTTTTTTAGTTCCCCTGATAACTGCATAAGTCGACCTGGCCATGAAGTCTTTGCTATACCATCTTTTATTTGATGATCATTTACCTCAATTCTTCCTTCTTTCTGAAGAAATTTTAAACTAGCAATGCACATACCAGCATTAATCAACTGATGATCACCCTTTAAACCAATTGAATTAAGTTCGATTCTATTATCATAATCTTCATATTTAATTATTTTATTAACTTTCTGAATATTCCAATCTTTTCCATAAAACAAACCTTTAGATCTTTTTTGAGATAAATTATCATTTATTAAATCTCTTAAAGATTCCTCTTGGGGGCCGAAAACAACCAGTGAATTATTATTAATAATTCCTAATTTTTCTTTTGCGATTTTTTTTATTGATTTACCCAAAAAGATCTCATGATCAAGAGAAATCGGAGTAATTATAGAAAGATCTTTACTAGGGATAGAGTTTGTAGCGTCATAGCTTCCACCCATACCCACTTCAATTAAGTTCCAATCACTGGTATTTCTTTTAAATAATTCAAATGCACATGCTGTCATAAATTCAAAAAAAGATATTTTTTGTTTACCGAGTATAATTAAACACTCTCTTATGATTTGATCTAAGGACTCATCGTCTATAATACTACCTTTAATAATAATTCTTTCATTTATTGTCTCTAGATGAGGTGATACATAGGCATTTACAGAATAATTATTTTCGATTAGGCATGATTTTAAAAAAGCAAGCGTCGAGCCTTTTCCATTTGTTCCGGCAATATGAATAATATTAGAGAGTGTGGATTCTGGATTACCTAATTTTGAAAGAAGAGATTTGATTCTTGATAAATTTTTATTTGGATTTTTCAAAAAATTATCATAGAAAAATTTGTCTTTGCTTATTTTCAAGCTCATTACCGGTGAAGTTTTTCTTCTTTATTAAACAATATATTAATAATATTAGTTATCATTTCTTTAAGATCTTTTCTATGCACAACCATATCAATCATTCCATGGTCTAAGAGATACTCTGACTTTTGAAAACCTTCTGGAAGATTTTCATTAATAGTGTTTTCTATAACCCTGGGCCCAGCAAAACCAATTAAAGCCTTTGGTTCTGCGATATGAATATCGCCTAGCATTGCATATGAGGCTGTAACACCACCTGTAGTTGGATTAGTCAATAAAACAATATATGGAAGCTTCTCTTCACGAAGTGATTGCAGCATTACCGTTGTTCTTGGCATTTGCATCAGCGACAGGATACCTTCTTGCATTCTTGCACCTCCTGATGAGGCACATAGAATAAAAGGACATTTCTTTTTTAAAGCCTCTTCAATAGCAAGGATTATACTCTCGCCAGCAGCCATACCCAGAGACCCACCCATAAAGGAAAAGTCATGAACAGCCATAACTGCTTGTTGAGTATTAATATTACCACTCCCTATTAGTATAGAATCTTTTTTATTTGTTTTTGAACGAGTTTCTTTTAGTCTATCAATATATCGTTTTTGATCTTTAAATTTTAAAGGGTCTTTTGGAACATCGGGACAATCGATATAAGTTATTGATCCCTCATCAAAAAGTTGTTGAAATCTTATTTCAGCTGAAACTTTTAGATGAAAATCACACTCTGGACACACAAAAAGGCTATCTTCAGCATCTTTATGAAAAATCATTGAATCACAAGCAGAACACTTTAGCCAAAGATTATCGGGGACCTCTCTTCTTTTAAATATCTTTTTTAAACCGGGTGGTACAATATTTTTTAGCCAACTCAATTACAACTCCTAAGTATTTAGACCGCTAGAAAGATCTAATAAGTAATTTGTTAAAGACGATACCAAGTCTTGATCATTTAAATTCTGTTCTTTTAAATTATTAATCTTTTGAACTATAGCTGAACCAACCACAACAGCATCAGAAAACTGAGAAATATTTTTTACTTGCCCTGAATCTTTTATTCCAAAACCAACGCCGATAGGAATATCTGTGTAAGTCTTTATTTTATTAATAATATTTTGTAAATTTTTAATATCGGGAGCCTTTGTACCAGTTATTCCTGCAATTGAGACATAATAAAGAAATCCAGAACTTACTTCTAAAATATTCTTTAATCTTTCTGGACTTGTTGTGGGTGTAACTAAGTTAATAAAATCTATTCCCATTTCTTTTGCAGGCCTAGAAAGCTCTTCGTCATGTTCAATCGGAAGATCAACAACTATTAAGCCGTCAACACCTATTAAATCGCATTGTTGTAAAAAATTTTGAGTTCCAAACTGTAGTATAGGATTGTAATAACCCATTAATATTATTGGAGTGTGATCATTTTGAGTTCGAAATTTTTTAACCATGGATATAGTTTTTTTCATATCCTGGCCATTACCAAGCGCTCGTAATGAGGATTGTTGAATAGCTGGTCCATCGGCCATTGGGTCTGAAAAAGGCATACCAATTTCAATAATATCTGCGCCACCCTCAGGAAGAGAATCTAGTATTTTTTGAGAAAGATTAATATCTGGATCACCAGCCGTAATATAAGGAATAAAAGCAGACTTTCCTTTAATTTTTAAATCGTCAAAAGTTTTTTTAATACGAGAGGGCATTAGATATCTATTCCCAAAATATCGGCAACAGCAAAAACATCCTTATCACCTCTTCCGCACATATTCATAACAATAATTTTATCTTTTGGTGTCTTTTTCGCTAGCTTAATAACAAAAGACAATGCGTGAGAGGGCTCTAAAGCTGGTATTATACCTTCATATCTAGAACATATCTGGAAGGCATCCAAGGCCTCTGAGTCAGTTGCAGACACATATTTAACTCTATCTTCATCTTTAAGCCACGAATGTTCTGGACCAATGCCTGGATAATCCAATCCTGCTGAAATAGAATGCCCTTCAGTAATCTGACCATCTTCATCCTGTAATAAGTAAGTTTTATTTCCATGAAGTACACCTGGCGAACCTTTAGATAAAGATGCAGCATGCATAGAAGTTTCTAGGCCTTTTCCGGCAGCCTCAACTCCATACATTTCGACATCGTCATCTAAAAAAGGATAGAATAACCCTAAGGCATTTGAACCCCCACCAATACAAGCAACTAAGATATCTGGATTTTTACCTTCTTTCTCATTCATTTGTTTCTTTGTCTCTACACCTATAACAGACTGAAAATCTCTTACCATTGACGGATATGGATGAGGACCAGCAGCGGTACCTATAAGATAAAAAGTATCTTCAACATTTGAGACCCAGTCACGAAGAGCTTCGTTCATTGCATCCTTGAGTGTTCCAGTACCTGACGTTACAGGAATAACCTCACCACCCAATAATTTAATTTTAAAAACATTAGGCTTCTGTCTTTCTATGTCAGTGGCTCCCATATAAATAACACAAGGCAATCCAAACCTAGCGCAAACAGTTGCAACAGCAACTCCATGTTGCCCAGCACCAGTTTCAGCAATGATCCTAGTTTTCCCCATTCTTCTTGCTAAAAGAATTTGCCCTAAGCAGTTATTTATCTTGTGACTACCAGTGTGGTTTAATTCATCACGCTTAAAATAAATTTTTGCACCACCGACATATTCCGTTAATCTTTCTGCAAAATATAATGGACTTTCACGACCAATATAATCTTTTGCAAAATTATTACGCTCTTCAATAAACTTGGGATCTATTTTTGCAGCATCATAGGCTTTTTCAAGATCCAGTATCAGGGGCATTAAAGTTTCAGCTACATATCGACCTCCATAATCGCCAAAATTTCCTGAAGAATCGGGACCTTCCTTATATGTATTTTTATTCATATTTATTTCCATATTCAGATCTTATTATTTTAACAAAATCTTCAATCTTTTTTTTATCCTTAACCCCTGGTTTAGTTTCTACACCAGAAGAAACATCAATAACATAAGCATCTGTTTTCTTGATCGCTTCACTTACGTTATCAATATTTAATCCTCCTGATAAAAAATAATTAGGCCCATTCCAGTTATCTAATATAGACCAATCAAACACTTTATTTAACCCACCTCTTTGACCACTAAAATTACTATCTGGTTTAGCATCAAAAAGAAAATAATCTACTGAATTTTTGTATTCTTGTGCAATTTTAATATCTCTGTCATCTGAAATCCCAAAAGATTTTATAATTGGTAAACCGGTTATAGATCTAATCGCCAAACACCTATCAACCGTCTCATTACCATGGAGTTGTATAATGTTAGCATTAATAGAATCTATCGATTCCTCCAAATAGTCATTACTAGGGTTAACAAATACTGCAACTCTATCTATACTTTTTGCTGCAGAAGCAAAATCTAATTTTTTAGCAGTATAAGGTTTAATCTCCCTTGGGCTAGGATTAGCAAATATAAAACCTGCCATATCAGCTTTGGATTTAACCACCATATCGATATGTTCTAAAGTAGACAATCCACAAATTTTTATTTTTAAGGTCATTTTAATTGTTCAAGAATTTTTTTTGAGGCTAAAATTTGGTCCTTTGCTTTAGTTATCGGCCTCCCAATTACTAATAGATCAGCACCTAAAGATATTGCTTCTTTCGGAGTCATTATTCTTTTTTGATCATCAACATTATCTTCCTTTAGTCTTATTCCTGGGACAACCAACATAAAGTCATTATTGATATTTTCTCGAATTAAGGATATTTCCTGTGCGGAGCAGACTACGCCATCTAATCCTGACTCTTGAGCTAATTTCGCTAGCTTGAGCACAAGATCTTTACTTGGCTCTGAAAAACCTAATTTACAGAGATCATCATCATCAAGGCTAGTTAAAATTGTAACGGCTATAATTTTAGTAGTCTTATTTCCACTATCCTTTAAAGCTTTTGCGGCCGCCATCATCATTTCTTTACCGCCAGATGCATGAACATTAATAATTGCAGGCTCAAGAGTTAAAAGAGTTGTTATAGTTTTATAAACAGTGGCAGGAATGTCATGTAATTTTAGATCTAAGAAAATTGGGATATCAAATTCTTTTAAAACTTTAATACCTGAAGGACCAAAAGAATTAAAAAATTCCATCCCAAGTTTTATGCCACCTACACAATCTTTTAATTTTACAATTAATGATTTTGCATCGTCTAACGATGAAGTATCTATTGCAAGCATTATAGGATTTGGAAAAACCTTATTCATTTATAACTCCAAAGTGGTTCTAAAATTTTAACCATAAAGTAATGAACTAGGATTTATAATTAAGTCTATCCCTTATACTTTTTCCAGGTTTAAACATTGGAACATTTTTTGCAGGAACAACTACATTATCACCTGTTCTTGGATTTCTTCCATTTCGAGCGTTTCTATGTCTTAAAGAAAAAGTCCCAAAACCTCTTATTTCAGCTCTACCTTTTTTTGATAAAGCATTGGAGATACCATCAAGTACAATATTAACAATACTTTCTACATCCTTTTGGACTAGATGAGGGTTATTTTTTAAAAGTTTTTTTATTAAAGACGATTTAATCATTTTTCTTATCATCTTCATCTGTGGATGAGCTACTCTTATCTAGCGCCTCTCCTAAAATATCACCTAAGGATGCTCCAGAGTCTTTCGATCCGTATTGTTCAATTGCTTTCTTTTCATCAGAAATTTCTAGTGCTTTAATAGAAAGAGAAATTTTTCTTGATTTAGCATCATAGCTTGTAACTTTCGCATCAACCTTTCTTCCGATCTCAAATCGCTCTGGATTCTGTTCAGATTTGTCTTTTGATAGATCGGCTCTTTTAATAAATGCTGGAATTTTATCACCAATCTCGACATCTATACCACCGGCTTGAGTTTGAATAACTGTGCATGTAACAACAGTCCCTTTCTTAATATTATCAAGGGATTCCATAGGGTCGCCATCAAGTTGTTTAATCCCAAGAGAGATCCTTTCTTTTGTCGGCTCAATATCGATTATGATTGCGTCAATTTCTTGACCGACTTCAAAATCTTTTATTGCCTCAGGACCACTTTTTCTCCAATCAACATCTGACATGTGGACTAAACCATCTAGCTCTTCACTGACCTGAACAAATAAGCCAAAGTCAGTAATATTTTGAATTTTACCTTTTAGTTTTGTTCCTATTGGATTGTTTTGTGCAAAACTCTCCCAAGGGTTATCGAGAACTTGCTTTAAACCTAGAGAAAGACGTTTTTTCTCAATATCAATTTCTAAAACCATTACTTCTACTTCTTGGTCTTGAGAGACATATTTATTTGGATTTTGAATTTTAGAAACCCAACTCATCTCTGATACATGAACAAGGCCTTCTATACCGCCTTCAAGTTCAACAAAAGCTCCATAGTCTGCAATATTTGTTACTCTACCCTTGTAGCGTTCACCAACATTATATTTTTCTTGTGCTTCAACCCAAGGATCATTTTGTAGTTGTTTCATGCCCAATGATATGCGCATATTTTCTTCTGAAACCTTTGTGATTAGTACTTTTATAGTCTCGCCAATACTGATTATCTCTTCAGGACTGCTAATTCTTTTCCACGAAATATCAGTTACATGTAACAAACCATCTATACCGCCAAGATCAACAAATGCGCCATAATCAGTAATATTCTTAACAATACCTTCTACGATCTCACCTTCTTTGAGTTTTTCCATTAAATCTGCTTTATTTACAGACATAGATTCTGAAAGAACTGATTTTCTTGAGACTACAATATTTCCTCTTCTACGATCCATTTTTAGAATATGAAAAGTTTGAGTTGTATACATTAAAGGTCTCATATCTCTTATTGGTCTTACGTCTACCTGACTTCCCGGAAGAAAGGCTTGCGCTCCATCTAAATCAACAGTAAAGCCTCCTTTAACTTTTCCATTAATAACACCCTCAACTATTTTATTTTCTTTCTGAGAGATTAGAAGATTTGCCCATATTTCTTCACGTCTAGCTTTTTCTCTAGACAGTACTGCGTCACCTAACGCATTTTCAATTCTTTCTAAATATACATCTACTGTATCGCCAATAACAAGATCGTGATCCTTACCTGATGAACAAAATTCTTCAGAAGGAATCCTTCCTTCTGTTTTCATACCAACATCAACAACTATTGTATCAGATTCTACTCCAACAACTGTACCTTGTATAACTTGACCTTCTTCACAAGCATTCTCAACAAAGCTTGCCTCAAGAAGTTTAGAAAATTCCTCTAATGAACTCTCTGGAACTGAATCAATTAAATTTGACAAAAAATATTCTCCCTTAACTTATTAATTTTCAACTTAGTCACCTAATTTTTTTGCAACCAAAGATGAAGCTATCTTTAATGTCTCTTCTTTATTAATGTTTGTAGTATCAATAAGATGAGCGTCTTTTGCTGCAACTAAAGGTGCAACGCTTCTTTCCTTATCTCGTTGATCCCTTTTTTGCAATTGTTTTATTACTTCATCGTAAGAAATATTTTCACCACTCTTAGTAAAATCAAGTAATCTCCTTCTTGCTCTCTCCTCAATTGATGCAGAAATAAAAAATTTAACATCAGCATTTGGGAAAATTACGGTCCCTATATCACGGCCATCAACAACTATTCCTTTGTCAGATGAACTCTTTTCTTTAAATTCTCTTTGAATTTTTATTAATATTTTTCTTACTTCGGGTATAGCTCCTATAATAGATGCATATCTTCCTACAATAGGTGAGCGAAGATTCTTTTCTTCAATGGCATTAACTTTAAATAATTTTGCTATATTTATAACATCATTTTTTTTAAAATTTTCTCCAAATTCCTCTAAGACTATATAAGATAATCCCCTGTATAATAGTCCAGTGTCAAAATATGCAAGATTAAACCTATCAGAAATCCCAATGGCTAAAACTCCTTTTCCAGAGCCAGCAGAACCATCAATAGCTACAGTGAAGGTCATAAAGAATTACTCAAATCTGATAACTTAATTTTTGTACCCAATGCATTCATTAATTCTACAAAACCTGGAAAGCTTGTATTTATAGTCTTTGCGTCATCAATTGACACAGGGGTTTCAGATATTAAGCCTAGAATAAGTGAAGACATGGCTATGCGATGATCAAGATTGGTATTGATAGTACCCCCTCCTTTTATTCCTTTTGGGCTACCCTCAATAATTAAATCATCATTTTTTATTTCAACATTAATACCGTTTACCTCAAGGAAATGCTTTATTCCAAAAAGTCTATCACTCTCCTTCACCCTTAATTCAGAAAGGCCTCTAAAAATTGACGTACCTTCAGCTATTGAGGCTGCTACAGCTAAAACTGGATAATCATCTATCATGCTTGGTGCTCTTGAGGCTGGAACCTCAATTGATTTAAGATGGCTAGTTTCAACAAGAATATCATAAACATCCTCTCCAGCCTCAGATCTTTTATTAATAAAATCTATTTTTGCCCCCATTTCCTTTAATGATCTGTAAATACCATCTCTTGTAGGGTTTATTAAAACATTTTTAACAGTAAGCTTAGAATTTTTGCATATTAACCCTGCAACAATGGGGTAGGCTGCCGAAGAGGGGTCGCCAGGTATACTTATATTTACAGAGTGTAAGGTTCCTTGCCCGGTAATACTAATTGTTGTACTTTGTTTTTCTTCAACTATATCAACATCATAACCATAAATCTCTAGAAGTCTCTCCGTATGATCGCGGGTTTTTTGTTTTTCTACAACTGAAGTAATTCCTGGAGTGTTTAAACCTGCAAGAAGAATTGCAGACTTAACTTGGGCAGAAGGGATTAATGTTTCATAGGATATTGGAATAGGTAATTTAGTTCCTATAACGGTCATCGGAAAAAATTCTGATGAGGTTAAATCAAATTCTGCACCAAATTCAGTTAAAGGATCAACTACTCTCCTCATAGGTCTTTTTGATAAAGAATCGTCACCTATAAAAACTGATTTAATTGGGTGAGTAGATACTAAGCCCATTATTAACCTTGCCGCAGTACCCGAATTTCCAAAATCAAGCGGTTTTATTGGCTCTACGAGACTTCCTATACCTATTCCATTGATAACACATATATCAGTATTAAAGTTAAAACTAATATTAGACCCTAAGGATTTCATAGCATCGATCGTACAAGCCACATCTGTACTTGCAAGAAGACCCTCTATTCTACTTTCACCTAATGATATAGATGATAATATAACGCATCTATGAGAGATAGATTTGTCTCCTGGAGCAAAAATTTCACCAATAAGATTTTCGCTTTTACTTGCAACAGCAGAAATATTTAATATGTTATTTTTTTGATCTTGATTCATTGTTAATTAAGGTTTAGCAGACATATTACTAGAAAAAAACTTTTTTTGGTTTTGACACTATTGTTTCTTCATGGCAATGGAGAAATAAGATATTAATTAATAGGAAGAAAAATGAGTAAAAAAAATTTAGGTAAAAAAAGAGTTTGTCCTTCTACAGGTAAAATATTCTATGACTTAAATAAGGATCCTATAGTTAGCCCTTATACTGGTGAAATTTTAAATGAAAATATTTTACAAGATTCCAAAAAAGATGAATTAGAAGTTATTGAGGATAATAAAATTAACTCGATTGATGAAACGGAAGATCAAGATGATAATACTGAAGAGAATGAAGATATAGTAATTCCTGAAATCGATGAAGAGAGTATTCCTGATCTTGAGAATTCTTCAGATGATGAAATTGTTGAAGACAATGATGAAGATTTAACTGAATTTGATGATGAAGAGGTTGATGAGCTAAATGAAGATGATGATGATTTTTTAGAAGATGATGTCTCCGACGTAATTAAATCTGTTCCTACAGAAGAAGACAACTAAAATAAAGGAAAAGGGGCTATAGCTCAGCTGGGAGAGCGCTTGCATGGCATGCAAGAGGTCAGCGGTTCGAACCCGCTTAGCTCCACCAAATTAAAATGAAATTTTCGATTATACTTATAATAACTGGATTACTTTTTTGGATTGGAGTCTTTTTATATCAATAATTAGATAAATGAGATTTAAGTTTAATTTCAGTAATACAAAGATTTATACTTCAGAAATAATTTAAAAAAATAATCCAAAATATTGGTTTATATAGATTATTGCTAAATATTCTTATAAAGCCTAGAGTTTGATCTAGAACTTAAAAAGAAGAATTTAGATGCTAAATGCTGATGAAATAACAGAAGAGATTCGTAATTTCCTAGATGCTTTATTTATATATCACTGGACAAACTCTAAGGACGATTTACAAAAACTTAATTATATAAATTCTTCTCTAATTGAAAAAGAATTAGCCGGAAATAATTACACAAAGACTGCATTAAAAAAATATTATTTAGCTATAGAACAATCAGAATCCTCTAGCAAAAGACACTCAGAAATTAGAGAAATACTTCCTCAAATCTCAGGAATTATGCTTCTACGGGAAGCTATTATAGAAATCAATAAGACGCAAAAGAATCCAATTGCGACAATGAGCTTTGAAGATATCAAAGCTGAGTATGGTTACTTAAGAGTAAAGCTTTTAGAAAATATAAAAATTAGAATAGTTAATAAGGAATATAGCGATGATATCCTTAGAAATGATCCTCTAGAGGCTTCACAGAAAAAAGTTGATCAATATGAAGATAAATTTCATGAGATATCTAATTGGCTTGGATATCAGTATTTAACATATAAAAATACTACTTTTTATAAGTGGCTCTTAAATCGTGAACATGAAGATTTAATTCATTCTAATATCTTGAATTTAAAAGATACAATAGGTGATCCAAGAGAGATTAATTAGTGTAATAAAAGTCGTTACTTTTATAATAAGAATAATAAATGAAAAAAGAATTTTCGGACTTAGATAACTCTTTTTAATAAAAGAGAAAATACTAAAATTACTAATATCAAAGCAATAATAAACTTATTCATTTACTTATCGGAGAGTTCTTTCAAAGCATCTTTTGGATTTATCTCTAAAAGTATATGTTTTACCATTATAAGAATAAACCTTCATACCATTAACATTAATTATTTCTTTACCCTTTTCAACTGCCACTAAACATTCTGAACGTTCACTCGCATAAATATCTGTAGTAAAAAAAGTTAAGAGGATTGTAATTAGAAATATTTTACTCATATTATTTTTTATTCAAAATTTTTGTTTTTTAACATGTGGTAATTCGTCACTACAATATAAGAATTAAAAATAGTTGAAGAAAACTAAAAACTAAACCACTAAGAATTTTTTATTTTATAAAGGGGCTGTTAAAATAAAATAAAGTAAATACAACTGTTAGGATAAAAATTATTATAATAATAATTAGAGATCTCATTATTACCTTCCGCACCTATACCACTTAATGGCATCTGAAATATCTTTTCTAGTTGCAAGACCTTCCTCGTATAAAAGATTAAGGTTGTATTGAGAGCCACTATGACCTTTTGACGCTGATGCTTTATACCACCTTAAAGATTGAGTAAAATTTTGATCAACCCCAATACCAAACCTATAAGCTAAACCAAGACTATATTGAGCCTCTATACTACCTTGTTCAGCGGAAAGCTTATACCACTTGAATGCCTCTTCAAGATCAGTCACTACACCAAATCCATTTTCAAGCATCCTAGCAAGCTGATATTGAGCATCTCTATTATCCTGTTCAGCTGCCTGAAGAAACCAATACGCCGCTAACTCCAAATCTTGGTCGACAGATTCGCCATTTGAATAAATTCTGGCCAAATTATATTGAGCATCAACATAACCTTCTTGTGCCAGGCTATTAATCTCTTTCATGAACTTTGAATCAGAGGCATAGATTGGATTAAAGAAAGATAGAGTTAAGAGGATAAATAATAGTGTTTTATACATTTTTATTTCTTAAACTAATTAGTGATCACCTTTTTCAGAATGAGATTCTTTATGAACCTCACTATGAGGAACTGCATAAACTGTAGCAGGCTTACCTGTGTCAAAAAATACCTTACGTCCTAATTGAGTATAATCAGACTCAAACCCCATAATTCCAACAAAAACTATAATCGCAAAAGTTGGGATAAATAAAGCTAAAACCAAAGCCATTCTTTCCCAAACCATGTGCATAAAGACTGCACAAATAAAATAGGCCTTTAAAAACATAAATAAGATAACCAAACTCCAGCGAGTAAATCCCTGAAAACCAACATAATCAACCGCATAAGAGCACGCGCTCAATACGAAAAGTAGTATCCATACCCAAAGATATGTACTGATAGGATGTTCTTGTCCTTCTTGTGCCATTATTTACCTCACCAAAGATAGAAAAATGCAAAAATGAAGACCCAAACTAGATCAACAAAATGCCAATATAAACCAAGTGTTTCAATTATTTCATAACGACCTTTTTGCCATGTAAAGAAACCTCTTCGTCCCGTATCATAATCGCCACGAAGAACCTTACGTGCAGTAATAAATAAAAACAAAACACCAAACGAAACATGAATACCATGAAAGCCTGTTACCATAAAAAATACTGAACCAAATTGTCTCGCTCCAAATGGATTTTCCCAAGGCCGGATGCCTTCAGCTATTAATTTACTCCACTCGAACGCTTGCATTCCAACAAAAGATAAGCCTAAAATTGCAGTTAAGAATAAAAGTGCACCCGCTTGTTTTCTTTTCTTTTGATATCCACTTCTTACAGCCATAGCCATTGTTCCACTACTTGTAATCAATATAAAAGTCATAATAGCAATCAAAAGTAACGGGACGCTTACACCATTAACTGTTAGTGAGAAGACCTCACTGGTATTAGGCCAGGGCTCAACCGTTGACCATCTTGCTGTCATGTAGGCAATTAAGAAACAACTGAAAATAAACGTATCACTCAAAAGAAAGATCCACATCATAGCCTTTCCCCAGGGGACTCCCTTAAAAGCTCTTTGGTCAGAAGCCCAATCTGAAACAAAACCTTCCATTCCATCTTTTAGGGGTATTTTTGATGTAGTAGCCATGAATCTATATCCTATAAAAAGTCAAATTTATGTTAGCAAAAGCATAACAAATAAGAGTGTCCAAACTATTAATAAAAAGTGCCAATAAATTGCACAAAGGTTAACACTGAGAGCAAAATTAGAAGCCTCTCTTTGAGGAACAAAACTCTTATAAGTTACAACAAACCATGCAATTAAGCCGCCCAGTAAATGAAGTATATGCAAAGCTGTTAGTAAATAAAAAAAAGCATAAGAGGGATTAGTTGAAACAAAATATCCAAAAGAAACCAACTCCCTCCAAACAAAAAGTTGTCCTGTAATAAACCCAAGAGTAAGGACGCCGGCTAAGAGTAAATACTCTCTAGTTCTTTTGAGATCATTTTCTTTTGCATTAACTGTCGCGCGCGCGAAAGCAAAACTACTTAACATAATTACACCAGTATTAAACCAGAGAAGGGTGGGTTCAGGTAATATACGCCAGTCGCCGTAAGCCATCCTACCAATGTAAGCTACTGAAAAAAGTGAAAACAAGACACCAATTACAGCCATTAATACGTATAAAGCAATCCTTGGCAAAGGGTGTGATGATGATCTACCAATATGAGTGTTATCAATAGCAGCTTGATCTGGCATCCAAGGTTTTTGTGATAATAAGCTAAATATACTCAAGTTTTTTCTACTCCTAGCTCTGAATAACCGTCAGCTAAACTAACATCTTCATTAGGAACATCTTGAGGAATATAATCATCCTCAGCGCCTGGAACGCTATAGTCGTAAGCCCAACGATAGACAACTGGAAGTTCTTTGCCGAAATTACCATGGATGGGTGGTTGCTCAGGAGTTTGCCACTCCAAAGAAGTTGCATTCCAAGGATTCTTTTCAGCAACAATTCCTTTTTTTGCACTCCAGAAAACATTAAAGATAAAAACTAGTTGTGCAAATCCAACTGCTAAAGCAGCAAGAGTAATAAAAACATTAAGATCAGCTGCTGAAGATGTATAAAGCGCTTCAGTTTGCCCCATTTCATAGTATCTTCTTGGAACACCTATAAAACCTAAATAATGCATTGGGAAGTATATTAAATATGATCCAACAAAAGTTACCCAAAAATGGAAGCGACCCATGCCATCATGCAGCATCTTTCCGGTGATAAGTGGGTACCAATGATAAATAGCACCCAATATAACTAATACTGGCGCTATACCCATAACCATATGAAAGTGCGCAACAACAAAATATGTGTCAGAAAGTGGAACATCTACAATAACATTTCCAAGAAAAAGGCCTGTCAGACCGCCATT
>ENA-ORDA01000189-ORDA01000189.1-marine-metagenome-genome-assembly--contig:-NODE-189-length-63931-cov-6.637517_pt1 | contig 63931 bp, 78 predicted proteins | sample MGYA00237778_ERZ508506 | MGnify/ENA primary metagenome ERZ508506 (study PRJEB26177, sample SAMN06267891) | marine metagenome | isolation source: Monterey Bay, California, USA | place: Pacific...
AGTATCTATCAATTTAGGATATATTTTATCACACTTTTTGAAATCTGTAAAGGTCTAATTTTTGCGTAGGTGAGTTGTGTTTACTTGGTTCAAAAAGTAGAAACATGAAGCTGACATACAAAAACTATTTTTCTGAGGAGTATCGAACCTCAGGATTCATTACCCATTTCTTCTTCGCAATATCTTCTTCTAGCCATCCTTCATAGGCATCTTGATCGATCTCAAGCTCGAGTTGGTGCATAATTCCTCTCACTCGTCTTACAGCTTTTCTCTTTTCGTATTGTTCTTTTGTCATAGTATTATTTCTCTAGTTGGGGGATGATTGTTGGGGATGATTATGACCAGGTGACTACCATCGCTGCTCTTGTCTCGTTAGGAGCACAAAAACCTTGAGCGTGCCATAAACCTCCAAATGCAGTAGCAGACCATTGTGTAGCACTACTCTCTTCGAGCATATTCTGGTTTTCATCAAAAATAAAAGTACCACCTTGACTAATAGGTGAGAGTAGGAATATCATATTGTAATGACCTACAGAGTAATGATCCTTGTGAATTGCACCATGTAAATCTGTAGAGTGAAAGGTAAGGTTGATACTTGATCGTAGAATGTGAGAGAAGGGAAGACTCATGCGCTCTCTTACTCGATGAAAGATGGGTTCAAAGAAGTTCCAAAGTTCAGAACAAGGTACGCCTTCTAGATCATTATTTCTCTGAACGAGGCGTAGACACATCATAGCATGATCATACTTAGCCTCTTCATCAGCTATAGTACGAGAGTAATAGTTCCATTTATTTTTTGACTCTCCATCAGTACCAAGCCTCTTTGCATTCATCCACTCTGTTTGAGAGGAGAGTACGTCTGTTAGAATAAAGTTTTTCTCTTGGTTTGTAAAAACATTAAACTCTTGTTTGATCATCTCCTGCCTCCTGCATATAGAACTGATCTTCTAGAAAAGTAGCATTTCTCTTTTCATACTCTAGCTTTGTAAGTACAGGCTGTGACCAGTCATTGCGTTCATTGCAGTTGTCAATCCACATCTGGTGTACAAATCTTTTATACTTCTCTAGCATCTCAGTCATTTCACTACCTTTGCAAAGACTTCCTTGATCTGTTCTACGTCCCACTCCGCAACGTAGCTGTTCTCTACTTCAGTTATAAGTTGTTTGTCGTCTACCTCTTTATAGCCAAGTATCTGCTCTCCGAGAAAGTTCTGACATAGATCATCAGCCTCATCGCAGGTCACAGTATCCATGCACCACTCAGGTTGATGATCATCAGGTTGTGCGATCAAATACTTCATATGGTAAGTAGCGATAGCTTCAACAACATAGTACTTCATTAGGTACGATCCTTCTCAGCAAGTGTACCAATGGCAGAGAAAAAGTCAACATCTCCATCAAAGATATAGCTCTTCGCCATCCAATCGTCATGCTTTCCACGACCATTGACTCTCAGTACGAAACCGTTTTCAACGATCTCGAACTCGTGTTTCTCTTCTACTGTTTTAAATTCTTCAAACATTGTTTAGCTCCTTAAATGCTTTCATTCTAAAGTTTTTGTTAAGCATCTTCCCGTTAGTGTTGGAGAAGTGCTCGAGTAAGTGTGGAAGCAAGAGTTCCGTGGGTACATAGGCTTTCTCAGTAATCGTCATACCTTCCCTATGTGCAACCCATGCTCCTGCTATATTGTGCCAATGCCGTTCTATGATGTCCTTGCTTTCTTCCCAAGTATCTGCACGAGCATTGTAGTTGAAATTAAATTGGTTTGTAGTAGAGACCTTGTATTCATAAAGAAGTCCTTCTGCATCTTCTGCATCAGCTCCTTTGTCTCCTGCAACGAGAGTGTGTCCTAGATCGTGAGCAAGTGCTAACTCTCCAAGACCTCCCTTTGATAAGTCCACGCCTGGAGGTAAAACCTCACAGGCTTTTTGCAAGGCTTCAACTACTTCCTTGTACTCGCCACGGGTGCGTAACGCCTTTGCTTCAGACCTACGTTGATCTTTCTTCATTTGATCTAATTGGCTCGGAGTCATCATAGTACGAACTGGCTAAGATCAGGCTCTTCGTAGTTCGGGCCTTTCATTACTTTGCCATCATCACGGTACATTGGTCGTCCGTCTTCACCAAGCTTCGTCATATTACTGCGATGAACTTCGTGAAAACAATCATCGAGATCAAGCCCAAAAGCATGACCTGCTCCATAGACAACATAGAGAATGTCTGTAAGTGCATCTGCAATTTCCAACATACTTTTCTTACCAAGTCCATCACGTAACTCCTGTACTTCTTCTTCTATCAAGTCGAGGCGTAGAGCCGCGAGGTTAAAATCTGGCATAGTGGGTATGTAAAGAACTTCCTGCCCGAAGGCCTCCATCCAATCTCCCACCTTCTCAAAATTACTTATTTCATTACTGCTCATTTTTTGCTTTCCTTTATTTGGTTTATGCGTATATTATACACAGGGTTGGGTTCCTTGTCAAGAAGTTTTTCAAAACCTGTTAGACTTCTTGAGGTTTTCTTCCGCAGTAAGATACTGTAGATTAGACTCAACGTGTAGGCCTGACACGTACTTACCCTTTCTTGGTATAATATGGTCTACATGATAACCCTCAGGACAGTTTTTGTATATTTCTTTAATCTTGTCTTGGTCTGCCCAAGCTACTACAGGTCTATTGTCTAAAGAGGCCTTGTATTTAGATTTATAAGACCTTGTTAGCTTAGGGTTTGACTCTGCCCACTTTGCATTCTTTTCTATTACCGCAGAGGAGTTTTCTCCATAGTAAGTTGCGTTTCCTGTACTAGAGCAATTCTTGCACTCGCATCTTCGACCTGAAGCATTATGCTTGTTTTCGTAGAACTCTGACCGAGGCTTTACGGTTTTGCACTGAGTACACAACTGGCGATCATATAACTCCAGTATAGTTATAAGAGTTCCTTTACGCCTTTCAGGGAAGTGCTTAGCTATACAGCGGCTAATACTCTTAGGGGAGCAGCCTACATGAGTAGCTAAAGCACCTGCGGTTTTAAACTCTGCACAGAGAGCCAGAAAATCCTCCAGCTCGTATGCAATATTCTGTGTTACAATAATTATATTTGACATTTTTTCTCCTTATGTGTTATATTATACACATTTGACCAAACTATGTCAAGATTTATTTTTACCACCGGTCAAGAAATTTTTATTTGTTTTAGAAGCTCTGTAGCTTCTTGTACTGGATAATCATATAAGTGCACATTCTGTAGGAAATCATACATCATGCCCCACTCTACTAATCTACGGTCAATCTCTGATCGAGTTAGTGCAAGTTCTTTCTCTACTACCTCGTCCTTCTTCTTACCAAAGACCGTATCCCAGTTGTGCTCAAACTTAGCTCTATCTGTACGATCTCTGTCACCCTTACCACCGTGTGTTGCGTCTGTCATGTATCTTCTCCTTTAATTTTCTTTTTTCTTCGTTGGTCATTGTAAACCAGTCGGTTATTTCCTTAGGTGACCTCTTACAGCCTAGACACAACCCGTCTGCGGGGTCGTAGAGACAAGTGCCAATACAAGGAGATTTTTCATCAGTCCCAGAGGTTTTCATAGTATTTCCCAAATAGTCTAAAGCCGTTGCTAATGCGTTCCTGATATGCAGTCATGCCGTCAGTATCACACTTCAGTGTATGCTTCGGGCCGTGTACCATTTCAGAGAAGTCTCCTCCACGATCTATAAATTCGTAGTCAGACTCTCCGGTATAGAACTGCCCCTGCCAATCGTCCTGAAGCTTCGACTCAAAGGCATGAATCATCTCAGTAAGTACCCACTGCCATGCGTCAAAGTGAAACTCGTCAACATCTCCACGCTCACGTATAGGTACAGTTCCGATCAAGTGCTCGGGTCGATCTTCAAAGACTACAAAAGGTGAGCCATGAGTAGTATCACGAAGCTGAACCAGCATCGGGTGTATTATCATTGCGAGAGTATGATCCATCGAGTAAGTGTCCCACTTATCAATTTTTACAGAGATCTCTCGCTCTCCTTCGTCTTTATAATCACCAATTTTTACTTTCATAGTAGATTCGCCTTGCCTTCTAAATAATTATCTTCAATTTCCATATGGAACATTGAAACAACGAAGGACGTACCATAGCTTTCAATTTCTTTCTTTGGATAGCCTTGTTCAATGTACCATTTCTTCTTGTCGTTCCATTCCCATAGACCCCAGTTTTGTGGAGCTGGTTTAGGGAATCCATACAAACTGCCGTTTGGTGGATCAATTACTAATACTGTTTTCTTTCCCATTATTACTCTCCTGCGTGGCCTCATAGAGTAACCACCTTCTTTTGCTCTGCTAGTGAATTCATGCTGTATCTTACCCCATAAAGATCGTCATCCAACTTGACTGAAAACGCCAGCCATATTAATAATAGTATTCTTAGGTATATCATTTTAAACGCACAGGTGTTTGAATTGCATTACGAATAAGTTGCATAATATTTTTCCTTTTTTCAAGTTTATGAAGGTATTATACGCGAAGGAAGGGGGTTTGTCAAGAAGTTTTTTAAGAAGGGGTGAGCAGTTTCAAGACATACTCAGGTCAGTCCTAAGGTAGTTAGGACTATAATCCTATCAAACCCCAGCCATGATTTGCTACTGCGTTAAGTATAATTGCCAAACAAGTAACCATATGTGTAAACCACCAAATGCTACGAATAAAGGCAACAGTGTCTGCTTGCTTATCAGTTTCTCCAACTTTTTCTCCCAATGATTTAGCCCAGATTCTCCAACATTTTCTCATAATACCATAAGTCCTCATCTTCATAGCCCTTTACCTCTATCTTTTACCCTTGCGCTCTGCATCTAAAAAGACCGCGTTCGTAAGAATGGTAGGCACAATTATTGATAAGTGTACCGCTATTGAAACAGGGATACTATATCCCATCCAACCCAAGTAAAACATAGCAATCAGACCAAAGAAGCCTGACCACATTACGAACAAGGCCATGAGTAAGTAGCCCTGCAGTACAGGATCAGGAATAAACCTCAAAGGGTTGTATCTTAGATCCATTACTATTCTATACCAATTTACTACTGTTTCCATCACCAACTCCTAATAATATTCCACATAATAATATAAGCACACGCTAAGTTTGAGAGTACAATAAAAGTACGTATCAGGGAGATGATGTTCTCATTCTTGCTGTCGTACCCATCTTCTTCATCAAAAGAACCTAATGCGTGCTTCCATGCAATCCAAAACTTAGTCACCCTTCCAAACTCCTATATACCAAAGGTTAAATGCGTAAAAATCTTCTTCTAGTTCAAACCTTACAGTGTCGAAGTAAACATCTGTAAAGTGTTTAATGTCGTATCTCCATTGAAAGCAGTGATCTTTACACCACTCTCTCACCTGACTCCGAAGGTCAGTATGTACAGTACTTTCATGGTAACTGGCCATCATCCACTTACGTTTATGATCTACAATCTCTTGCGGTGTCATTAGTCGTGTACCTCTATACCTAAACATTCTTTCGAGCTAAATTGATATCCCATTGCCTTCATAAAGCCTTCAAATACTTCTAGCATATCGTCTCTTGACAGATCTTTCTGCATCACATCAATAGTAATACGAGTATTCACAGATGTGGCGTGCTCATAGGGGTTACAAATTAGTTGTATGTAGGGTCTATCCAATGCGGGATGAATCATTCTTCTCTACCTCTCTTTTCATTTTATTGTAGTCTCGTCTTGCTTCCCACAGTTCTTGTTCGTCTCGATTATGGAGTATAATGCCCCAAGAGAACAAAACAAAAACTATAATAAAGCCTAGTCCCAATATAAAATCTAATACTTCTGCCATTATACATTCTCCCATAATAGGTCTGTAAGTATCTCTTCGTAAGCGTAGGCTTCAACTTCCCACGGGGTCTCCATGTATTCAAGACCTTCACAGTCAAGAGTTACTTCGTTATGTTTCCAAACGTGGTCGATCATGTTGATCTGACCTCTACAAAATTGTTTAGCGTGAGTAAGTTCGTGAGCAATGTTACTAGCAATCTCGTGATCTTCGTAAGCAATCTCTTCCTCACCTTCAAACATCCAGTGAGTTGCCACACTAACTACTGATTCAATATCATCTCCGACACAAAGACCTGCATGAGTGCCAATCTCTTCGCCTTCATCAACAAACTTTTTTAGCTCTACCCAGATAGTATATTCCGACTCTGCTGGGAACAGTGCTACAACGCACTCATCAATAAAAGAGTGGAATCTATCTGCATTTTTGCCTTCAGTGTACACGTTAATCATTTATTTCTCCAAGTCAATATAGATATTATACGCCTGTTTAGGCAAGTTGTCAAGAACTATTTCATGGAAAGAGGGCTCTCTGCCAGCTTTTGTTGTCGTTTTCTTTCTCGATTAACTGCTGCGGCTTTTTTCTTTTGTCGCTTGGTTGTTGGCTTTTCGTGATACTCTTTTTCTCTGTAGTCAAAAAGTTTGTTACTATCATTGATCTTACGCTTGAAAATTCGCAGTGCTTGTTCCACGTTACCGTTCCGTACTTTAACATTCATAAATCATCCCTATCTCTAATGAGAATCCAAACAACAAGAAGGGTTATTATAAATACTGCCTCGGTGCTATTCATAGTCATTTTTTAAACCTGTATCCTCTTTTTCTTAGATATGCAACCTGATTACGAATAGACTGCTCTGTTCGATCGGGTAACATATACATCATTGATTCAATATCTTGGTAGAAGTAGTGAGCAGCAAGTGTTTTACGCTCTTCATCAGTCCAAGGCTTTCTTTTATATTTTTTCATGGGAGTATTATATCCGAAAGCGGGTTGGTTGTCAAGAAATTTTTTTGGGGTCGCTCAAAAATTCTTCTTGACATTCCACATAAACTTCAGTATAATTGCCCTAAAAGAAAACAGAACTTTATTGGGCATTACAAAGATATTTCTTGACTGTATCCTTGTTTGTGCGTATAATAGTTATTCTGAAATGGAGAAACCAATCCACAAGACGGAGAGAATATATGTTAGAGTATGCCGTGTTTGTATTTTGCATGATAGGATGTGGGTATACCTGTCACGCACTAGGAAAACAGGAAGGTATAGAAACAACTATAGAGCATCTAGTAGACGAGGGTATGTTAGAAGTAGATGAATAAATTAGTTATAAATATAGAGTATGATGAAGTTGTTGCAGACCCTATCTACAAGGTAGAGGATGCACATAATTTGTATATGCGTACACGAGACAGAAATGTTGCCGAAAGGTGCTACAACAATCTTAAATTAGAATATCAACGGGAGAAAGAAAATGCCAGCAAAGTTTAAAGAATCATCAGTAAAAATGGTAAATCGTAGAAAAGTGGGCATGACTCACTACTACCTAAAGAATACCTCCACAGACGAGTTGGTTGACGCGGTATTGAAAAGCAGTACAAAACCTAAGCACAAGCAAAAGTACCGCAATGAGCTAGTAAAGCGGGGCTTTGACCTTGGACTCATTAACCAGTAATGGATAGAGTACTTATTTATAGCAGAGACGGCTGTGTCTATTGTGACATGGCTGTTGCCCTTGCTGAAAAGAAAAATATGGAAATATCAGTGCTGAAGTTAGGTACTGATTACAGCGTAGAAGAATTTCAAGCTAAGTTCATCTACGCAACAACAGTTCCTCAGATTATATTGAATGGGGAACATATAGGTGGGTATCAAGACCTTAAAGACTTGGTATAGGTAAAGTAGGCTCACCACGGAGTAGCCTATACAGGGGCTATTGCCCAAGTTCTATGGAGAACGAAAGTGAGAAAGAGAGACGAGGCCGCTTGCATATTATGCGCAGTGGTTACAGCATTCAGTTGTTTAGCCTTGCCGTTTATAACAATATACGCCAGTGCAGGAATGTAATACTAAGGAGTAGAACATGGACAGAGAACAAGTACAAAAACAATTAGCAGTAGATGAAGGAATAGTAAACGAAATATATCTTGATCATTTAGGCTACGCTACCTTTGGTATCGGGCACTTAATCACGGATAAAGATCCAGAGCAAGGATGTGACGTTGGAACTCCTGTTAGCGAAGAGAGGGTCACAGAAGCCTTCCAAGCTGACCTTGACATTGCTATTGGGGAGTGCAAAGTTCTCTTTGATATGTGGGAAACTTATCCAGGGGAAGTCCAAGAGATACTCGTCAATATGATGTTTAATCTTGGTCGACCCCGACTTAGTAAGTTTAAAAACTTCAAGAAAGCTGTTGATGCAGGAGACTGGAAAACAGCAGGAGTTGAAGGCAGAGATTCACTATGGCACAGACAAGTAGGGAATCGAGCAGAAAGACTTATGGTTAGAATGGAAAATGTCTAAACTATTGATGGGAATCATAGCAGCGATGGGTAGTGCAGGTTTTCTGTACTACCAATTTGCTGTTGTGCCTATGAAAAATAAATTAGAAGAACAGACAGCAGTGATCATTGCACAAGACCTGCGGGATCAAGAGCAGAAGGCTACAATAGCCGCAATCACACTGAATGCAGAGAAGACAGCAAAAGCTAGTGCTGCACTGCAACAACAGAATCAGCAGTATGAAGCTGAGATGTCTGAATACCTAGATATTTTTCGTAGACACAACCTTGCGAAGATAGCCAGTGCAAGACCAGGACAGATACAAAATCAAGCAAATGCTAGAACAAAGGAGGTATTTGATGCAATTGAAGAAGTCAGTAATCGCATTAGCAATCCTAACCCTTAGTGGTTGTAGTTTGCTACAGATGCCTCCGAGAGAGGTAGAGGTTATTAGTAAGCCTATACAGATAGATATTGCACAGCCAACTATGCCTCGACCCTTAAACCTCAAAGAACCCAAGTGGTACGTAGTTTCGGATCGTAAGATACCGAAAGAAGATCGTACATACATGGACAAGTTCGAGGAAGATATTAAAAAGAAACATGGGGGAGACCTCGTGTTTGTCGCAATGACAGTTGCAGATTATGAGCTAATGGCTTATAATACGCAAGAAATTAAAAGATACATTAGCCAGTTAGGTGAAGTAATTGTATACTATAGAGAGGTGACTACTAATGAAAAAGAAGAATCCAGTAGCGAAGTTCCAGCGAAGGTACAATAAGTCTAAAGTATTCAAGGATAGAAAACGCGAAGCCAAGAAGAAAGGTGAACTGCAAACATATAAGGACGAAGAGTGAGAATATTTGTAGGACACGATTCCACACAACCAGAGAATACAGACGTATGTGTCCGGTCTATTGAGAGATTCGGACACCAAGTCACGTTGCTAGATAAGAAGGATCTTCAGAGAGATCACGGATACAAAAGAAAGAAAGAGGACGGCTCTACCGAGTTTACTTACACTCGCTTTCTAGTGCCTTATTTGTGCGGTTATAAAGGCACGGCCATGTTCTGTGATAGTGATTTTGTGTGGCGTAAAGACCCTGAGTCAATGCTCCCTCTTCTAGGGGACGCTCCTGTAACAGTAGTAAAACATCTTGTAAAGCAGGTACGAGAAGACCACAAGTTTCTAGCACATAAGAATGAATGGTATCCACGTAAATGGTGGAGTTCTATGATGGTGTTCAATTGTGATCATGAAGATTGCTCAGTGCTTACACTAGATGCAGTAAACAAACAGACCCCTCAGTGGTTACACAGATTCGAGTGGGCAAGCGAGATAGGCAGGCTTGATGAGTCCTATAACTATTTAGTAGGCTACTACAACTTTAACAAAGACCCAGTAGCAGTACACTTTACAGACGGGACACCTATTTATACAGATTATGCCCACGACGAGTTCGCGGAGGACTATAATGCACTTAGAGAGTTTTAGTGATTTCATACAAGATAAAAGTATTATAATTGTAGGAAATAGTTTAAATGCTTTACAAGAAACAAACGGAGAGTTCATTGATGCTCATGACATTGTTTTGCGTTTTGGTAAAGGGTTGCCCACAGAAAAAACCTCGGCATACTTAGGATCTCGTACTGACATCTGGGTAACAGGCCAGTTACGGCAAGATACCTCTCACAAGCTCGATGATAATACTAAAATTCTTTTCAATAATTCTCTATACGACCCGCGAAGAGGCAGACTAGAGAAAGATCACTTACAAATGTATTCCGCAGAAGAAATAAAACTACTGCAAGAAGACTACGACATAGCTAAAAATAGACGATTGAGCGCCGGGTGTGTAACAAGCCACTGGTTAGCCTGGTCTCTAGTCGGATGGAGAAGTCTCACGTGGATTAACTTTGATTGTTTTCGTAATTGGTTCATGTACCACGATGATTTAGCTGGGCAGAACAGTATGGCAACAAGCTGGCATGTTCCATTGCTTAGAAGAGACTATGTAGGATGGAGGCCTTCCGAGGGAGATGATCACCCTGCACACGACCCTGCAACAGAGGAACGAATCTATAGAGATATACTTACTTTTCCAGATACTTATTGGGAAGGAGAGTTTTTTGCTCATTCAAAGATGATAAAGCCTCCGAGGGTTGCGTGGACACATGGAAGATCACAGGCCAAGAAATAGTTCTTGACAGCTTTTCCCAAATCTAGTATAATATCATTTCTATTTTAGGAGAATACCATCAACCTTTTTTATCTCGATTCCGATCTCGACAAATGCGCGGAATATCATGTAGACCGCCATGTAAATAAAATGATCTTGGAAGCCGCACAGCTCATCTGTACTAACCTCTGGATAGATCATCTGTTCGGTTTTGTGCCTCGCGCTATCACTAAGGAAGAGAATGCTATCCTCCAGACCACTCGCAAAGAGTGGAAAGACGTACCAATGGAAGACCGTCTCTTTCCTTACCTTCCTACCATGCAGAACCACCCCAGTTGTATCTGGGTACGTTCCTCTCTTGAGAATTTCTACTGGACAAACTGCTATGCGTTTGCTCTTGCCAGTGAAGCGCACTATCGCTATGGTAGCCTACACAAAAGTTTTGAGATGCTATGTAACTTACCAGAACCAAAGAACATGGAAGATCACGGCTTTACTCAGTTTGCACTCGCAATGACTGAGGAGTTGAAAGATGACAGTGATCCAATACAAGCATACCGCAACTTTTATATGCTTGACAAAGCAACCTTTGCAAAATGGAAGCACAGAGATATTCCTCCTTGGTGGGATGACGAACTTGCAGACTACGAACAGCGAATAAGTAGACGATAGAAAAATATTTCTTGACATTTTTGTTTTATTTAGATATAATACTCAAATGAAAACAATACATATCAAAAATATAACTTTAACCGAAGAAGAGCTGTTCAACTTAGTTGAGGAGCATGAGACTTTTGCAGCTTTGGGAGCCGCTCTCGGAATACACAGAGCAACAGTATCTAAAGCTATAAGAGCGGCATACCCCTCTTATAGAGGGCGGGCTAAACTATCTGTTGGATTGTTAGAGTGTGCAGGAAAGAGAAAGTGTTGCTCTTGCAAAAGCATATTCGATTTATCAGAATTTCATAAATGTGCTACTACTCCTTCTGGCTACGGAACAATGTGTAAGCCCTGTGCTAGGTCATTAGCAACCTCTCATTATGATCCCAAAAGCAGTAGTGTTAGAAATAAAATGTGGGTTGAAGAAAATAGAGGTCTGAAGAACGCATATACCAGAAACCGTGAAGCAGCTAAGCTACATAGGACACCCAAGTGGGCAGACTTTGAAAAAATTAAAGAAATCTATAAGAACTGTCCAGAAGGACACCACGTAGACCACCTTATTCCTCTACAAGGAAAAACCGTATCAGGACTCCATGTAGAAACAAACTTGCAGTATCTAACTGCTGAAGAAAACCTAAAGAAAGGGAACAAATTCGAATGAGCAACGTAAAACTTATATCGACATCTTCGCCTAATATCTTATATGATATTGCGTATATGGCTAGAGTATCTAACCCTAGTAACCAGAATAATACAGATACAAATGAGAAGCTGATTCGGTATCTCATTAAACACAAGCACTGGTCTCCTTTTGAGATGGCGAGTGTTGCACTTGAGATCAACACTACTCGTGATATTGCTCACCAGATAGTACGCCATCGTAGCTTTGCCTTTCAGGAGTTTAGCCAACGCTATGCAGATCCTAGTGCTTTAGATAGCTGGCCTTTTGAATTACGAGAGACGCGTATGCAGGATACTAAGAATCGTCAGAACAGTATTGAAACTGAAGACGAACTGCTACACAGACACTGGGTTGCACAGCAGAAGAAAGTAATTGACTGCGCTTCGGGTGTGTACAAGTGGGCACTAGAACATGGTATTGCTAAAGAGCAGGCACGAAGTGTACTGCCAGAAGGTCTAACAAAGACTCGTCTGTATATGCAGGGCACAATACGTTCTTGGATTCACTACATTGATGTACGAACTACTCCTGGTACTCAGAAAGAACATATGGATATTGCAAAGCAGTGTGCAAATGAAATCGAACCTTTCTTCCCTATGATACAGGAGTTCGTACATGACTGATGTAGGCAGAAAGTTTGATAGTGAAAAACCTAAGATGTATCTTCTGCCTCCCAAAGCTACAGTAGAAGTAGCTAAAGTATTGACATTTGGTGCGGCCAAGTACGATGAAGAAAACTGGCGTAAGTTAGAGGATGCACAGAAGAGATACAGTGGTGGTGCACTTCGGCACATATTCTCCCATCTGGATGGAGAACTAGAAGATCCAGAAACAAATTTATCCCATCTAGCACACGCTATTTGTTGCTTGATGTTTAAACTAGAATTGGAGTTAGAGAATGGCACAGAAGAGAGTAAAGAAGAAGAGTTACGAAAACCTATCACCAGCAAACATCCAGAAAGTTATTATGCTGCTAAACCCCAGTTCTTCGGAGAAAGCTATAACAAAGAAGGAAGCGTGTGATATTCTGAACATAGCCTATAACACAGCTAGGCTAACTAAGATTATCGAGGATTACGAGGAGACGAAAGCATATGTTAAAAAGCGTAAACAAGGTCTACGAGGCCGTCCTGCGAGTGATGCAGAAATCGCTCTCGCGTGCGAAAACTACCTCGGAGGAGATACTATTACAGATATCTCAAAGCTCCTCTTCAGAAGTGCTTCCTTTGTACGATCTCTTCTTGAAAGAGTTGGAGTCCCGCAAAGACCCTCAGGAAAAGACGAAAGACTAGCAGCTCACTACTATCCTGATGAGTGTATGTCTGACGACTTTGCAGAGGGTGAGATCGCTTGGTCTGCTACTTATCATGCGGCTGTAGAAGTAAAACACAGACTAACACCTGAGTATCTTGCTAATAAGAAAGGTATGGGTATGGTTGACTATGAGAAGAAGTATGGCTGTCCTGCATACTCAGTGTACGTTCGACAGAAGGTACAAGATGATGATAACTTCTTTTCAAACGTAACACAGGGCGGGTTTTCCGCATACGCCCCAGCTTATGAGTTATGTAAGCTAGAACATTTGAAGGCTTACGGAGTAAATTTAGAGAGGCTGTAAAAAATAATTCTTGACATTTATGTTAAATTTTGACATAATTGTTACATGGATTTGGAAGAAAAAATAAAAAACTTTTGCTGGCGCAATAGTGCGATTAAAGTCAGAGGCAGTGAGATACCTGCCTCTGATTTTATATCGTCTTTTATTACATTAAAGACGCAGAAAAAAATAGCCGAACATTTTGGAATAACTCCTTACATGGTGGGAACAATAGTAAAGAGAGACTTTCCAGAGCTTCCTACAGATACTACAACATATAAAAATAAAATACTGTATTTCTTTGAGTATAAAGAATGTATAAAATGCAAGCATATTCTGCCTTACGGTAAATTTAGCCTAGACAAACAACAATCTAGTAATAGACAGCCAAAGTGCAAAGAGTGTCAAAAAACCTATTACAAGGATAACAGAGAATATGTATTAGAAAAAAATAAAAAGTACCATAGAGATAATCCAGAGGTAGGAAGAACTGCGGCAGCTAAAAGAAGAGCATCTAAGCTACAAAGAACTCCTGTTTGGGCAGAGCTTGCAGAAATAAAAGAACTTTACAAAAACTGCCCCGAAGGGTATCATGTAGACCACATTATTCCGCTACAAGGAGACAAGGTTTCTGGGTTTCATGTCCTTAGTAATTTACAGTATTTACCCGCACAGGAAAATATATCAAAATCAAACAAGTATGAGGTAGAGGTTGTAAAAAATAATTCTTGACAAAGATGTTAAAATTGCCGTATAATATCTTTTCAAATTAAGGAGAATAACATTGGGCGACCGATTCTATACTCAACAACTACAAAGTCTGGGCGACTGCCCAGGTAACAAAAACCCTAACAAGAGGACACGCAAAGTGGCTTGGGATGACGATAAGAAAGCACAGGCAGTAAGTCTGTATGAAGAAGCAGAACCAACTCCAGAAACATCTATGGAGATTGTAAAAGACATTGCAGAAGAATTAGACGAGTCACCTAACGGTGTTCGTATGATCTTAACAAAAGCTGGCGTTTATGTTAAGAAAACACCTGCCGCTAAAGCTAGTGGTGGATCTAATGGAGCTGGTAGTACCCGTGTATCTAAAGCAGCAGCCGCAGAAGCACTTATTGCCGCCCTCGGAGATGCAGGCCAAGAAGTAGACGAAGAAATCGTTGCTAAACTTACTGGCAAAGCATCTCAGTATTTTACCAAAGTAATTCAAGCAATTAACGAAGGCTAAATACCGACCCTGCTAGATTCGTCTAGCGGGGTATTTTTGTATCTAAAATATAGACCTTGCAGTAAGTAGATTCACAATGATGATTGCTGAAATACTACCAAGGAGCTATAGTGAAAAAGCAAGAACTGGCACATTTAGTGCGCGACTATGGGGATGCCATTATTACTTATCGTAGTGAGCACTCCAAAAAGTTAAAGTACAATGTTTGTACTTTGGACTTCACAACTCCCTATATTCAGAAAAAGAAGAATAGAGCCAAGGAAACTGACGACACTCTTCTTTTCTTCTGCTGGGATACTGACTCATACCGATTACTCAGACCTTCAAATGTGTCTAGTGTAGTACCTTTATCATCTATTCTCAAAAATGAGGGTAGACGATAATGGACTTATACCAGGCTCCTGAAGCATACTCTCGTGTTATACATTATGATGAAGTAAAAGAAATACAGATAAGGCTTACCATTAATACTTTTCGAGGCGTAGAGTATATGCACTTGCGTAAATACTATATGGATTTTGAAGAGGAATGGAAACCAACACCCGAAGGAGTAGCAATGCCTCTTGATCTTTCTAACTCAAGAGAGATGTTTGCAGGCTTGATAGAGATACTATCTCTAGCAGAGTCTAAAAGTTTGATTGAAGAACACTTTTCAGATCTAATTCAGGATATGTATAAATAGTTCTTGACAATCTTGCTAAAGTTCCGTATAATATACTTTCTTATTTAGGAGAATACCATGCAGAGCTTTTTAGACAAGATGAGCCAGTTGTACTACGAAGGTACCCCCGCTATCTCTGATGCGGAGTTTGACCTTCTAGCAGACAAGCACAACTATACTAAAGTGGGCTACACTGTTACAGATGCTGTAAAGCACGCGTACCAGATGTACTCTCTTCAGAAGTGCTTTGACCTCAACGATGCTCCTCTGCCTATTGATGAATGTATTGTTACCCCTAAGTTGGATGGTGCAGCAGTGTCTCTTCTATATGTTGACGGCAACCTTGAACTCGCTCTCACTCGTGGAGATGGTATTCAGGGTCGTGACATTACAGATAAGATGCGTCAGTTAGTCCCTAATGAGTGCAGAGATACTGGACTCATGCAGATTACTGGCGAAGTTGTTGCCCCAAGTAGTGTACCTAACTCTCGGAATTTTGCTTCGGGGTCGCTAGGACTTAAAGGATCTTCGGGTCTAGAAGAGTTCAAGAAACGCCCGTTAGTATTTGTAGCATACGATGTTACACCAAGTTGGACTGCTAATTATGCTTGTGGCCTTGAGCTACTACATAAGATGGGTCTAAATGTGGTTACTCGCTTTAAAGCAGATGCCTATCCTCAGGATGGCAAAGTATATCGTCTCAAGTCAAATGCAAAATTCGATGCGTTAGGTTACACCGCTAAACACCCACGAGGTGCCTTTGCTCTGAAAGAGCAGGTCGCGGGAGTGGAGACCACGCTGTTGGATGTAGTATGGCAGTTGGGTAAGAGTGGAGTTGTTAGTCCAGTAGCTATCCTAGAGCCTTGTGTTATAGGTGAAGCTACAGTTGCTAGAGCAACTCTGCACAATATTGAGTATATACGCGACCTTGATCTTGAGATAGGTTGTAAGGTAGAGGTTATCCGCTCTGGCGAGATCATACCTCGGATTGTCAGGAGATTAGATTGATTGCTACCTGCAAAAAAATAATTCTTGACAGAAACCTTAAAAGTCCGTATAATACTATTTCAATTTCAGAGGAATCACGATGACCATTATCGAAGCCCCAACAAACTGCCCTAGCTGTAGTTCGGTGTTAGAAAGTGTGAATCATCTTCTGTATTGTAAAAATCCACTTTGTGGTGAGAAAGTTGCAAAACTTATCGAACACTTTGCAAAGACTTTGAAGATCAAAGGTCTTGGCCCTGCTACTATTGCTAAACTAGATATTGTCTCCCTAGAGGAACTTTATGATAGAAGCGTAGAAGACATCGCCGAGTCACTAGGCTCAGAGCGACTTGCTGTAAAGTTAGTAGATGAGTTGCAACGCTCTCGCGGTGCTCCACTTAACGTGTTGTTGCCTGCATTTAGTATACCTCTCATTGGTAAATCAGCATCGGAAAAACTATCCAAAGTCTGCGAAGACATCGAAGATATAGACTACGATATGTGCCGACAGGCTGGACTTGGTGAGAAGTCTACTGCTAATTTGTGTGAATGGCTTGAGAATGAATATTACCAAGTATCATTATTACCTTTTAGCTTCAAGTTTGAGAAGACTCAAACAACAAACATAACCCACGGCACGGTTTGTATTAGTGGTAAACTTACCAGTTACAAAACGAAAGCCGAGGCTCATAACAAACTACAAGAGCTTGGTTATGCGGTCAAGACGAGCTTGACTAAGGATGTCACCATCCTAGTAAACGAAAGCGGAGTTGAATCTGCGAAAACTAAGAAGGCCAGAGATGCTGGCGTTCAAATCATAACTAACCTTTTAGATTTTATTGGAGAATAATATCATGGCACTTCCTAAGTGGACTGACGAGCGTACTACCGCTCTTACTGATTTTGTAGGTGATGAATCACCTGTATCCCAAGCAACTGTTGCAGAAGCAGCAGTAAACCTTGAAACCTCTACTCGTTCTATCTCTAGCAAATTGCGCAAGATGGGTCATGACGTAGAGCTGGCTTCTGCCAGTGCTTCACGCGCATTTAGCGATGCTCAAGAAGCTACCCTTGCAGCTTTTGTTTCTGACAACAGCGGCACTTACACTTATGCTGAAATCGCTTCTCACTTTGAAGATGGCGCATTCTCAGCTAAGTCAATCCAAGGCAAGATTTTGTCTATGGAACTGACTGGTCACGTTAAGCCTGCTCCTAAAGTTGAGTCTGTTCGCACTTACTCAGCTGACGAAGAAGTTCTTTTCATTGGCATGGTCAATGATGGCGCTTTCGTAGAAGCTATCGCTAATGCACTAGACCGTTCAGTAAACTCTGTACGTGGTAAAGCTCTTAGCTTGCTTCGTTCAGGCGACATCAATGCTATCCCTAAGCAGGAAGTTACTAAAGGCGCTTCTAAGGAAGATCCTTTGGCTGACATCGCTGACATTGGTAGCCAAACTGTCGAAGCTATCGCAGAGCAAATTGGTAAGACCGCCCGTGGCGTTAAGACTATGCTCACCCGTCGTGGCCTTTCAGCCGCTGACTATGATGGCGCTTCTAAGAAAGAAAAAGCTTCAGCTTAATCCTTCTTAGTTACACACAAGGGTAGGCTCTTCGGGGTCTACCCTACATTTTAGATTTGAAATCGGGAGACTTTCAATTGAACATCGCTAGTGCGCTTATTAAGCAAGTGCTTACGCTACAGGACTTTCAGACCTGGAGTGTAGCGCATAAGCAATACTTTGCAACTGAGTATCATAGTCTGTATAAGATTATTGATAAGCATTGTGAAGAGTTCCATAGAATGCCTACGATTGAAGATCTAAAGTTTGAGATTCGTGATTCAGCTACTCGAGAGAAACTCTACGCAGTAGAAGCAGTCGAGGTCGATGCAGACCCTCAGATGCTTCTTGAGTATCTGAAGAACGAATACACTCAAAAAGAAATTCTGGACTCACTCGAAGATTATATTGAAAACTCTGTTGCATTTGAGAATGCTCAGGAATCAGTAAACCACCTACATCAGATCGTCCTAGACGTTGAAGATAAGGTTGATCTCGAAGACCCACAAGAAAGTATGCAACGTATTGACTTGTTTGAGCCAGAAGAAGATTTAGCCAGGTATATGGCCCTCGGACTCAATGAAGAGTACGACCACGACATAAAGTTCTCTCCTAGAGATCTTGTTATGTTCGGTGGTAAACGGGGTGCTGGTAAATCTGTCATTTGTGCAAACATTGCAACCAGTGTTTACGCTTCAGGTAGATCGGCTATGTATTTCACTATTGAGATGGATAGCCGGTCGATCCTCCAACGATGCTGTTCTATCGCTACAGAAGTTCCTTTTTCTCGCCTCCGTACTCAGAATCTGAGTGTTACCGAGTGGGAGAAAGTAGCTACGTGGTGGGCAGGTCGCTATGTTGATGGACAAGACCGCTTGAAGGAGTATAGACAACACCGTGACTTTGAGAAGTTGCATACATCACTAAAAAACACCTGCGAGCTTCTCCCGACTCAGCAGTTGGACGTAGTGTATGATGCATCTCTCACTCTCTCCAAGATTCGTGCAGAGCTTGACAAAAAAGTTAAGCCCTTGAATGTTGGCGTCATTATTGTTGACTATATTAATCAGGTAAAGCGGTCGAGTCTACCTTCTCGTGGAGGTCAGTACGATTGGACTGAACAGATCGAAGTAAGTAAAGCATTGAAGTCAATGGCACAAGAGTATGACTGTACTGTAATATCTCCCTACCAAACAGACGCAACTGGTGAAGCACGATTCGCTAAAGGTATTCTTGATGCGGCAGATGCCGCTTATGCTTTGGAGACTTGGGATCATGAGGACGAGTGCATTACATTTAACTGTGTAAAAATGCGTTCAGCTTCCATGAACTCCTTCAGTTCTAAAGTAGATTGGGACAGCCTAAAGATCGGCCCAGAGACTGCAATGACTCCTCAAGAGAAAGACGATTCCTCGCACAAGACTGGCGAAGACATTGATGATCTTTAAAAATATTTCTTGACTTTTTATCTTCTTTTGCGTATAATATACGGATACTTAAAAGGGGATAAAGCATATGGCACTTACATTCGGTAGTTTACGACACACTAGCTCAGGTAGAAAGCGAAAGCCTTTGCCCAAGTCTAAGCGTTACACGCCTAAATTTCAGCCCCTAGAAGAAACTACTACTTATCGTAGAGAGACTCCGCAGTATAAGTCTTGCGATCAGGGCGGCCATAATACAGAGTTAGTAGAAAAACCAAAGTTAGCTAGTAAATATACAATTGCACCTGCCTATAACAAAGGTGCTTATCAAGTAATCAGTACAGAAAACATTAAGGATATTGGACGTTGACAGTAGAAGAACTACTAACCTCAAAAGATGTTTATTTTATACCCAAAGGCGCAGATGCTATCGTTAGCTGTCTCAATCCTGAGCACGCGGATAGAAATCCTAGTATGCGGATTGATAAGATTACTGGAGTATTCCAGTGCTTTTCCTGTGGTTATAAAGGAAACATTTTTACCCATTTTGGTGAAAAGGCAAACCAACTACAACTAAGACGAGAATTACTAAAAAAGAAAATTAGAGAGAAGAGGTCTGAGTCGGTTGGTTTGTCTTTCCCCAAAAATATTATACCCTACACGGGTAGTTGGAGAGAAATCAAACCTGAGACATACAAGAAGTTTGAAGCTTTTCAACATCATGACCCTGACCATATCGGTCGTATTGTATTTCCAGTACGAGATATATCAGGTAGAATTGTAGCATTTAATGGTCGTCACACTACAGGAGGCACACCAAAGTACATGATCTCGCCTGCGGGTGCGAAGATGCCTTTGTATCCTCCAGTAGATCCTATACAAGGTTCTGTCATATTGGTAGAAGGTATCTATGATATGGTTAATCTGCATGATAAAGGACTAGACAATGCAGTGTGTTGCTTTGGAACAAAGAACATCAATGAAGATAAACTACGTATGCTTTCTATACAAGGTGTAGAGGAAGTAATTATCTTCTTTGATGGAGACGATGCAGGTCAGAATGCTGCAAAAGAAGTGAAAGAGATGGCAGAGCGAGTAGGCTTGCTATCAAGAAATGTAGCTCTCAAGGACACAGATCCAGGTGCGCTACCCTTAAAATCAGTACAAACACTAAAGAGAAAATTATATGCCTAAAGTTGCATTAGTAGAAACTAAACCAAGTAAGACAAATTTCAAGAGGGAGTTCGATGATGAGTTCGAGTTTGATCAGTATCAGCTCTGTTCTGACCCCTACCTTAAAAAAGTACTCAAAAGAGATTGCGATATCGAGATTGATATTGACGCATACGACTGGATTATTGTCGTAGGTAGTGATGCACTCAAGTACTTTACCTCTGTGAATTCGGTCACAGAATACTCTGGCAAGAAAGTCGAAGAGAAGTTCCTGCCTGTCATTAACCCTGCCATGCTCGCATTCAAGCCCGAAGCACAACGCACATGGGATGACTCCAAGAAAAGTATCATAGAGTACATTACTGGTGATAAGCAAGACACAGTAATTACTACATACAATGCTTGGGGTATTCAAGATACGGAGGAAGCCAATGCTTTTATACGTGCTGCTATTGACGCCCCTCTTCCTTACGTTGCTCTTGACTCGGAAACAACCGGACTTTATCCACGTGACGGCCATATGCTTGGCATTAGTCTTAGTTATGAAGCTGATCGCGGTGCATACATAGACACCGAGTGTTTTGATGAAGAGACAGAACAACTGTTGCAAGAGCTGTTCGATAAGAAAACAGTAATATTCCACAATGCCAAGTTCGATATGGCATTCTTTGAGTATCATTTTAACTTCAGCTTCCCTAGCTTTGAAGATACAATGCTTCTACACTACTTGATTGATGAGAACCCTGGTACTCACGGTCTAAAGCAGTTATCTATGAAGTATACTATCTATGGTGACTATGAGAAGCCAATGTACCAGTGGATCGATAACTATCGTAAACAAAATGGTATTCTCAAAAACGACTTCAACTGGGGAGATATTCCCTTTGATGTAATGAAACTATACGCCGGTATGGATGCTGCCTGTACTTTTCTGATCTACGAAAAGTTTGTAAAGATTAAGCAGAATAAGCGTCTAGCAAAAGTGTATGATAACATACTAATTCCTGGTTGCCGTTTTCTAACGGACATCCAAGACAATGGCGTACCGTTTGATAAGCAGCGTCTGCTGAAGTCTCAGTCTCTCATGCAAGATGAGATTGATGAAGCAGTAGCGGAACTATACAAGCATCCTGCCATCAGTAAATTTGAGCAAATTAATGGAAAAGATTTTAATCCTAACAGTACTGTTCAGCTTCGTAGTTTATTGTTTGATTTCATTGGGCTTAATCCTACTGGAAAGAAAACAGGTACAGGTGCAAACAGCACAGATGCGGAAGTTCTTGGAGAATTGGCAAGCCAATCCGAAGTCCCTGCCCTCATCCTTGCTATCCGACAAAAGTCCAAAATTAAGAATACTTATTTGGACAAAATCTTCCCGCAGTTGGACAGAGATAGCCGCTTACGCACAGGTTTTAACCTTCACGGTACAACTAGTGGGCGCCTCAGTTCTAGTGGTAAACTCAATATGCAGCAATTGCCTAGAGATAATCCCATTGTAAAAGGTTGTATCAAAGCAGCTCCAGGACACAAAATTGTAGCAATGGATTTAACCACAGCAGAGGTATATGTAGCTGCTGTACTCGCAAAAGACAAAGCACTTATGGACGTGTTTAAGTCTGGAGGTAACTTCCACAGTGCGATTGCACACAAAGTATTTAAGCTACCTTGCGAAGTAGGTGAAGTAGCAGAATTATACAGTATGCAACGTCAGGCGGCTAAAGCCGTAACCTTTGGTATCATGTATGGTGCTGGAGCAAATAAGATTAGTGAGCAAGTCACAAAAGACAGTGGTAAACCTTTCACTAGAAACGAGGCTCAAGAAGTCATTGATGACTACTTTAAAGAGTTCCACAGATTAAAATCATGGATTGAAGAGAATCAGAAGTTCATTCAACAAAATGGTTTCATTTACAGCTTCTTCGGAAGAAAAAGGAGATTACCAAATGTCGCATCGACAGACAAAGGCATCCAGAGTCATAGCGTTAGGTCTGGTCTTAATTTTCTGGTGCAGTCTGCTGCTTCTGATATTAACCTTCTAGGTGCTATTGACATGAGTGAGTGGATCAAAGCTACTGGTAAGAAGGCTCGTATCTTTGCTCTCGTACACGATTCCATTCTAGCCGAAGTACCAGACGATGAAGTAGAGGAATATATGGAGCAGTTGGCCAAGTTTATACAGATGGACAGAGGTATTTCTATACCAGGAGCTCCTGTAGGCTGTGACTTTGAGATTGTTCACCAAGACTACTCAGGCGGAAAATTCGAGAAAATGTATGGCGAAAAAATCTAAAACCCTAAAGAACTACTTATATCGCGTGGATTTAGACTTAACTGGTTTATGCAATCGTACTTGTTACTTTTGTCCTCGAACCTTTAAGTCTTACCCCAATGTTAACGAGCATATGAGTTTAGAAACTATAGAGATAGTGCTATCAGAACTAAGAGCTTTTGACTTTCGTGGCGTAATAGAGTTAGCCGGTAGAGGAGAGCCTACACTACATAAAGAATTTTCAAAAGTGGTAGACTTAGTTACTCAAGAACCTCGTAAGTGGAAAGTGAGAGTAACAACCAATGGATATAGAATAGATAAACTTTGGCCGGTATATGCTAAAATTGATGAACTAATACTTAACACTTATACTAATCAGCAAGACTCTGATTATATGAGAGAAAAGTATGTGCATCTTCCTAATGGTAAAAGAATAGAACACTACTTCAAGCCTGACACTCTTTCTATAGAGGAGATAAACAATCTAGGGCCTCAGAAAGATACCTCCGAAGAAAACGGAGGTTATTTTACTTACTTGTTCAATAACCGAGCAGGGGTGTTCAGTGAAAAAGGTGAAACAGCAGGATGCTATCATCCAATACGCCAAATATTTATAGATTATCACGGCAATTACCAAATGTGCTGTAATGATTGGAAGTACCAAATAAAAATAGGTAATGTACATGAAAGAAGTCTAATAGATATGTACGAAAATGACCCTAAGATTAATAGGATACGTTGGAGACTGTTGAACAATCAAAGAAGCGCTATTCTACCTTGTAAAATGTGTGATGATCAACAAGGCGCAAGCCCGGGTACGGTAAAATGGATGAACAAAGTAAAAAATCTAGACATATACCGTCACGGAATAATACCTTCAGCTAGAGAAGGGGCTAAGTACGATGACGAGTTGCGGGGCACAGAGATGCGTCCTATCTTCATTGAAGAATAGAATGATAGTTACGTATAAAACTCTTCGCTCCAGCATAGAGTATCCTGTATTTTTACTACCTTCAGGAAACTGGGAGTTGCATGATGGACTCCTTTTTATCGAAGATAAGATAGTAGACGATAGAAACAAAGAAGGACGAACTCTTGGTGCTAGGCGTATGCAGACTGCTCATAAGAATATTTTACCTTTAAAGAAAATGGTTACTTCATACAACGGCATACTCAAACAGAGTAAGAAGTACTTCATAGATAACGTAGGGACAGCTTTTGTGTACGAAAAGACACGCTTTGCAACACTAAAATACTTAAAAATTAAAAGAGTGGAGAAGAGATATGTAGCTTCACTTGTATGGGTACAAGGACATAACACTCCTTTTACCGTTCCACGCCCTCCTGAAGATGGAATGCTTTGGGCAGGGGTTTTGCACTTACATGGACTTCCGTGGGTGCTTTATGAGTACTCGGAAACGAAACTCAAAGACTCAAAAAAGAAAGTATAATATATGGGAAAACGAAGAAAAACTCTTGCAGGAGTCAACTTTGAACTGCAAGAAATAGAACCTTTAACACGTAACCAGCTAAAAGCATTTGAATCTAACAAGCACCTTGTTCTGCATGGACTTGCAGGAACAGGTAAGACGTTTATATCATCGTACCTAGCATATGATGATATGGCAAAAGGAGCCTTTCAAAAGCTAGTAATTATACGAAGTGCTGTACCTACAAGAGATATTGGATTCTTGCCAGGTACAGAGAAGGAAAAAGCCTCTGTTTACGAAGAGCCTTATAAAGATATTGCTAATGATCTGTTTGGTAGAGGCGACGCCTACGAAATACTAAAACAGAAAAACTTAGTAGAGTTTATGACTACTTCATTTATACGAGGAATTACACTCAGAGATGCAGTTATTCTTATTGATGAGTGTCAAAATATGTCTTTCCATGAGTTAGATTCTATTATTACCCGTATGGGCGAGAACTGTAGAATCATATTTTGCGGAGACTTTAGACAGGCAGATCTTAGGGCAAACGGCCTCAAAGATTTCTTCCAAGTTCTAAAACGCATGGATCTGTTTACTTTTATCGAGTTCGAGGTAGAAGATATTGTCAGATCTGAATTTGTAAAAACTTACATTATCGCAAAGAATGAACTAGACTTATGAAGATACCCACAGTAGCAGTAGACCAGTACGACTTCTTGGAACACAGAAGAAACCAAGAAGCCGCACACTGGTCAAAGAATACCAAAGACTCGCCTCTGCGTTCTATACTTACTGTAGAAATTAATACTACAGAGTTGTGTAATAGAACGTGTGTATTCTGCCCTCGACACGATCCAGAGGTGTTTCCTAACCGAAACCTTCATATGACCGTAAAAGGTGCTGTTACTATTGCTGAAGAGCTTGCTTCTAATGATTTTAAAGGCAAGATATCTCTCAGCGGGTTCGGAGAGAACTTACTCAATCCTCAGTTTCCACAAATAGTATCAGCTTTTAGAGAGAATTTACCAGATGCTACTATAGAGTGCAACACTAATGGGGATAGATTGACTGGGGAGTATGCAAAAGACTTGATCTCGCTACGGGGTCTCGACATCTTGTATATTAACCTCTATGATGGTATAGAGCAGATGGAACACTTTGATGAGATCATGAAAGATATTCCACAGGATAGATACAAGTACCGTATGCATTGGGGTGATTTTGAGAAGCATGGTTTAATTCTGAACAATCGAAGCGGAGTTATGGACTGGGTAGGAGTAGAGGAAAGCAGTGTTACTGCGTTACAAGGTAAGCCTTGCCACTACCCCTTCTATAAAATGTTTGTCGATTGGAACGGAGATGTACTGTTTTGCAGTAATGATTGGGGCAGAGAGCACGTAGTAGGTAACTTATTACAAGATTCTCTGTACGATGTATGGTTCAGTAAGCCTATGACCAAGATTCGTAAAAAACTAATGAAGGGCGATAGATCTATGTCTCCCTGCAATAAATGTAGCGTAGACGGTTCTCTCTTTGGAAAACCCTCGTTTGAGCTAGTAAAGGAGCACTATGAAAACATTAATAACCGGGACTAGTACACTTTACTCTGCCCTTAACGATCTTATACCCATTGATACCTGTCGCATTGAAGATATACTCGAAGGTAGACTAGATATTAATGAGTATGGTTGTTTCATCAACTATGCACACGTTGGATTCAAGCAAGTAGAATTGCTAGAGTATGTATTCAATGAGTGGAGATTTGATCCTAACAGGATAATTTTTAACATATCTTCTCGTGCCGCCCAACCGAATATATCCAAAGGGTATATGTATGCCGCGCAGAAAGCAGCTTTGAATCATTATGCTAATAACTTACACTGGAATTGTCCCGATAAAAGATGTAAGATTACCACAATGGATCTAGGAGGCGTAGCATTGCGCGGTGTTCCTAGTATGCGTTGGACTACAGTGGCGGATACTCTTCTTAGCATTATGATACAAGATTTAGAGATTCCACACATATGTATGCAAGTACCTGAAAACTATATGTCAGTGCAGGCCGCTAAAGCTGCCTTAAAAGAGGCGACTTCGTGAAAGCAGTTATAAGTCACAGAATATACATGGATTGTACCGAAGAAGTACAGGAGAGGATCGACAAAGAACTCACTTATACTATTCCTACGCACAATCCTCTTGATCCACCTGAGGTGATTAAGAATATGGGAATCATTCGTAACGGGTTAGTCTCCTTACCTATTGGACGTACGGATTTGATACCCTCAAATTACGAAATAGTCGATAGGCGAGTAAACAAGCCTGTAGAATTTCCCGAGTTTAAGTTTGATTTACGACAGAGCCAGAAGGATGTTTATGACGCAATCGAAGATAACGCCATAATCAACGCATGGGTCAGTTGGGGTAAGACATTTACAGGTTTAGCTATTGCAGGTAAGCTTGGTCAGAAGACACTTGTTGTTACTCACACTGTCCCTCTGCGTAATCAGTGGGCAAAAGAAGTAGAGAAAGTCTACGGAATTAAGGCTGGCATTATAGGCAGTGGAAAGTTTGAACTTGATGCTCCTATCGTCATTGGCAATACTCAGACACTATACCGAAACGTAGACAAGATTCGTAAAGAGTTTGGCACTGTCATACTAGATGAGATGCACCATGTTAGTAGCCCGACCTTTAGTAAGATACTAGATACAAATTACTGTAGATATAAGATAGGACTATCGGGAACTATAGAAAGAAAGGATGGAAAACACGTTGTATTCAGAGATTACTTTGGTAATACTCTTTTCAAGCCACCCAAAGAAAACTATATGACCCCTACAGTACACATTGTACCGTCAGAGATACGATTCATGGATGGAGCTAGAATCCCTTGGGCTAACAGAGTTACAAAGCTGGCAAATGATGAAGAGTACAGACATACAATAGCACTTTTAGCCGCAGCTTATGCCGCTAAAGGCCACAAAGTCTTAGTAGTAAGTGATAGAGTGAGTTTCTTGAAGGCTTGTTCCGAACTTACTGGAGACAAATCAATATGCGTTACTGGAGATGTATCGCATGAGGACAGAGAGACGCTTGTAGATGAAATACTCTACGGGGATAAGAATGTTCTTTACGGAACACAGGCTATCTTCTCAGAGGGTATATCCGTAGACACACTTAGCTGTCTTATACTGGCAACCCCTGTAAACAATGAACCACTATTGACACAGTTATGTGGACGAGTGATTCGGAAAAAGGAAGGTAAGATTGATCCTGTTATTATAGACATACATCTAAAAGGAAATACTGCTCGAAAGCAAGCCTCTAATCGTGTAGGATTCTACATGAAGCAAGGCTGGGAGATAAAACAAATATGATAAGACCTAAATTTACATTTGAAGATTTAGTTGCTCCTATGACAGTAGAGGCTTTTCGTAGTTCTGTCAAAGGAAAAAAGCCTATAGTACTAAGGGGTGGCAACTTTAAGAAAAACTTCTTTAGTAACATCACAACTTGGAAGAATATTTCTGAGTATGTTGCTAATGACAGGGCTTCGTCAGGGTTACAAGTAATTAAACCTGATGGCGAAAAACTCTGTATGGAACGAAACAATCTACACAGCAAGCCTCATCCTGCATGGACTGGCCCACACTGGTATGACAAAGATATGGTAAGCAATATATGGAGTAAGGGCGGGAGTATGATTCTTACAAAAGCATCCATGCTTAGTCCTAATATATCTGCTATAGCCTCTTCTTTGGAGACTGAGTTTGCAAAGAGTGCCGCAGATGCTCACTTTTATTGCTCACCAAGAAAAAATGCTGTTTCTTTTGAAGCTCATGCAGATCATGATGATAATTTCTTAGTACATGCAATAGGCTCAGTACATTGGAAAGTTTATGATGTATTTGCTAGAAGTGAGATGAGAGAAGGCAGAAAAACTTTTATCAGTAGAATGACAATGAAAGATGAAGAAGCTGGCAAGTATAAAACAGTTATTGATACAATTTTACACCCAGGAGACTTATTGTATATTCCTTCAGGTATGTTCCACAAAGCTGTTCCTGAGACTGCAAGAGTTTCTATATCTGTACCGCTGCAAGAAAATACACGTCAGCTCCCCATAAATCGTAATTATTTTGACTTTGAAAAAAATAATTCTTGACAAAAAGCTTAAAAGGAAGTATAATAGTGCTCTTATTTGATTGGAAAAAGGTTTTTGATACGGCGCAAGGAAATATTGCTACTTGTAACATGATTATGGAAATGCTGGTAAACAGTCAGATCCCTCGTAACAAGTATGACCCTATCTATAAATATTCCTATAAAGACTTTACAGGCGATAGTTTTCTTCTTCATGGAGAAATGCTTCTTTACAATTCTTATAAGTACACACAAAAAGAACTTTGCATATATTACGCACTGGCTTCTCTTAGAAGTACAGCGGATTATTTTGCAACACAAAAAACTACGCTAGACGCACTACATTGTCCTGTGCCTCTAGAAGAAATTAACGATAACAGGCTACTCATAGTACTACCCGACGAAATAACGTTGATCTATGAAGAAGTCACACTGGAGACTATACACTAATGGCATTATCATTCAATAAGCAAACGGGCGGAGCCCAAAAATCCTCAATCTCATCTTTTCAGTACAAAGACGGTGACAACAAAATGCGCGTAGTTGGCGACATTCTTGCACGTTATGTCTACTGGATTCAAGGCGAGAATGGTAAAAACATTCCTATGGAGTGTCTATCTTTTGATAGAAACTCTGAGCGATTCAACAATCAAGAAAAAGACTGGGTACGCGAGTACTATCCTGACCTTAAATGTGGCTGGAGCTATGCTACTCAGTGCATCGACAACGGTGAAGTCAAAGTAGTAAACCTCAAGAAGAAGCTGTGGGAGCAAATTATTACTGCTGCAGAAGACTTGGGCGACCCTACAGACCCTGAAACTGGCTGGGATATTTGCTTCAAGCGAGTAAAGACTGGCCCATTACCTTACAATGTAGAGTATCAGTTGCAAGCATTGAAGTGCAAGCCTCGTCCTCTTACAGACGAAGAGCGTGCAGCTATTGCTGATCTGAAGTCTATGGATGATGTAATGACTCGTCCTACTGCTGATGCTCAGAAAGAGTTGCTTGATCGAGTTCGTAACCACGGTGACGAGACTGATGACGAAGCTCTTGACGCGGAGTTTAATGTAGGATGATTCTCTTTACGGCAGACTGGCACATCAAGCTGGGGCAAAAGAATGTTCCAGTAAAATGGGCTACAAACCGTTATCAAATGTTCTTCGATCAAGTTTACGAACTAGAAAAAGAATGTAATATGCACATAATCGGAGGCGATCTCTTTGATCGTCTTCCGAATATGGAAGAGTTGGAGCTTTACTTCAGGTTTATTCGTGGAGTAAAGATTCCAACTATTATTTATGATGGAAACCATGAAGCTACTAAGAAGAATAAGACTTTCTTTACTCAACTAAAGCAAGTTAGTAGAGATATTAATCCTCTTATTCATATAGTAGATGTGTCCTATGTAGACAATGATTTAGGTTTCGGTATACTACCTTATGCAGACTTACACCGCAAAGGTAGTATAGATCATTTTGATACGAGTCAGCCTTTATTCACTCATGTCAGAGGAGAGATACCTCCACACGTTAAACCGGAAGTTGACTTAGATTTATTTGAAGACTTCCCTGTTGTATTTGCAGGTGATCTACACGCTCACAGCAACTGTCAACGTAATATTGTATACCCAGGTAGTCCAATGACTACTTCTTTTCATAGAAGTAGAGTAAAAACAGGATATCTGCTTATCAACGAACAAGACTGGACTTGGATGTGGGAAGAGTTTAACCTACCACAGCTAATTCGTAAGACAGTTACAAGTAGTGAAGATATGACTGCTACTGATTTTGATCACACGATCTATGAAGTAGAAGGGGATATGCAGGATCTAGCTGGAGTAAAGAACTCAGAACTGCTAGATAAAAAAGTAGTAAAACGAAAGTCAGAAGCATCTCTTATTATGGATAAAGAGATGAGTATACAACAAGAACTAGTAGAATACCTAACGTACATACTAGAAATTAATCCTGAAAAAATACCAGACATCATAGGAACATACAATGATTACACTACAAACATTGAAATGGGATAACTGCTTTAGTTATGGTTCTGGTAATGAGTTACAATTAGACGACAATACTGTTACACAAATCCTTGGTACTAACGGGATGGGCAAGTCGTCCATCCCGTTAATCATTGAGGAAGCACTGTATAACAAGAACTCTAAGGGTATCAAAAAAGCAGACATTCCTAATCGCTATGTGAATGACGGTTATAATATATCTTTGTCTTTTACTAAAGATGACGATAGTTATCAAATTACTGTTAATCGCAAAACAAACATTAAAGTCAAACTCGAAAAGAACGGTACTGATATCTCTAGCCATACGGCTACGAATACTTACAAGAGTCTTCAGGAGATTCTTGGAGTTGACTTTAAAACCTTTTCGCAGCTAGTATATCAAAATACTAATGCGAGTTTGCAGTTCTTAACTGCTACAGATGCAAATCGTAAGAAGTTTCTTATTGATCTTCTACATTTAGAAAAGTACGTTGAGTTATTCGAAGTATTCAAATCTGCATCTAGAGAAGTATCGAATACGTCATCTACCATAGCAGGGAAACTTGCAACAGTAGAAAAATGGTTAGAAACAAATAAATTGACCGATACATCCATACTACCCATGTTAGATTTACAAATTAATACATCTGAAGACGAAGAAGCTTTGCGTTATTGGATGACAGAGAAAGAAAATATCTCTGAAAAAAATAAAAAGATTCGAGAGAATAATCAATATAAAACAATGCTCGATAAGATAGACATTGGTGCTATCTCTTCTAGTACAGTTTGTTGGGAGTCTTACGATGATTTACAAGAAGAGTTAGGGTCTTTACAAGCAGTCGCTACGGGTGCTCAACGGACTCTGGACAGATTAGAGAAAATTTCTGAAGAGTGTCCTACTTGTGGGCAGTCTATTGATGTCTCTTCTGAAAAAGCAATGATTGAAGGCGAGCGCACAAAGCGTGATGAAGCTCATGGCAAAGCTATGAAGATTCGTCCTCAAATTCAAGAGATTAAAGCAAACAATGCAACTTTTGAACAAAACGAGAAAGACCGAAAGAATTGGGAAGACTTATATCGCTCGTACGACAAATCTCTGCCAACTGATATATTGGCGGAGTCCGAAGTGGATTCAAAAATCGCGGAACTGAAGAGTGTATTATCCGAAGCCAGAACCCAATTGGCAGAAAATGCAGCAGAAAACGAAAAACGAACAAGACTCAACACTCGTATTCAAGTAATACAAGAGCAGACAGCAGAGTTCGTTGAACAGCAAGAAGAGTACGATGGTAAACTCGCAGGTAACCAAAAACTAGAAGCGGATTTAGAAGTATTGAAGAAGTCTTTTAGCACAAATGGTTTACTTGCATACAAGATTGAAAACTTAGTTGGAGAACTCGAAGAGTTAGCAAACGAGTACTTGGCTGAACTTTCTGATGGCCGGTTTACACTAGAGTTTGTTGTTTCAAATGATAAGTTAAACGTACAAATCACCGATAACGGTAATGTAGTAGATATTCTAGCACTTTCATCTGGCGAGTTGGCTAGGGTAAATACTGCTACTTTGATAGCTATTCGTAGACTGATGAGTAGTATCTCAAAGTCTAAAATCAATGTACTGTTTTTAGATGAAGTTATTAGTGTTCTTGATGATGCCGGAAAGGAACGTATAGTAGAAGTTCTACTACGAGAAGATATGAATACCTATCTAGTTTCTCATGGTTGGTCTCACCCACTGTTAGAAAAAATCGAAGTAGTCAAGGATGGAAACACTAGCGTATTGGAGTAAGGATGAGCGCAGGTAGACGAAGAATGTGGTGGGCACAACAAAATAACTGGGATCAAGCAGTATCAGACCCCAAGAAAGAAGAGGATGAAGATGGTAGATTCGAGAGCGAAGGGAGCGAGAGGCGAGTACCTAGTGAGGGACATGCTGAGGGAAGCGACCGGACTGAAATTTGAGAGAGTGCCTGCCTCGGGCGCTCTTGAATATCTGAAAGGGGACTTATATGTCCCTAATCAGAGAAATCATTATTGCATAGAGGTAAAGAACTACAAAGACTCTGCTCTCACTGATAAGATATTTACACAACCTAAAACAAATAATCTTATCAGATGGTGGAAGAAAGTTGTAGTACAAGCAGCAGGTGGCGACCAAAAGCCAATGCTATTTTTTAAATATGATCGATCTAAAGTATTTGTAGTAACAGAGAATAAGCCAGAAAACACAGAGGAGTATCTGTATATTCGTTTTTTGAATTGTTATGTACTACTAATGGAAGATTGGTTAAAAACAGAAAAGACGGAGTGGATAGGTGGCTTTTAATTTTAACGAACGCAACCAAGACGGTGTACTCATAGTAGATGCACTAAACTTAGCTTTTCGGTGGAAGCATCAAGGCAGAACAGATTTTCGTGATCAGTATGTAGAAACAGTAAGGTCTCTAGCAACATCTTACAATTGTGGTAAAATTATTATTACCGCAGATTGGGGATCATCTAGCTACAGAAAAGAGATATTACCAGAGTACAAGCAGAATCGAAAAGATAAGTATGCTGAACAAACTGAAGCAGAGAAGCAAGCATTTATTGACTTCTTTGAAGAGTACGAAGAAACACTAGAATTACTGTCAGAAAGCTATGACGTTCTTCGCTACAAAGGTGTAGAGGCAGATGATCTTGCTGCCCACCTTGTAAAGCAAAGAAAACAGTACGGATTAGAAAATATCTGGCTGGTATCTAGTGACCGAGACTGGGACTTATTGATTCAGGACGGTGTAAGTAGATTTTCTTACGTTACTCGGAAAGAGGTAACAATAGATAACTGGCATGAGCACTACGAAGTTAAACCAGAAGAGTATATCTCTTTCAAGTGTTTAACAGGTGATAAAGGTGATAATGTCCCAGGTATCAACGGCATAGGGCCGAAAAGAGCACAACAACTTATAGAACAGTATGGCGATGCCATGTCAATTTATGATTGTATACCCATCGAGGGCAAATACAAGTACATACAAGAATTGAATGAAAACGCAGAAGTACTGCTAAAAAACTACGAGTTGATGGATTTAGTAACATATTGCGATGATGCAATAGGCAAGGACAATGTGTCCAATATTGAGGAGAGAATGGTATAATGGATCAGTATCAAAGTTTTATTCATAAGAGTAGATACGCCCGTTGGCTAGAAGAAGAAGGACGTCGTGAGACATGGGGAGAGACATGCAGTCGCTATGTTGACTTCTTTAAGGAAAGAGAGCAGTTAGATGATGAAAACGGACAAGAGATCTGGGATGCTATTCATGCACTAGAAGTTATGCCTTCTATGCGTTGTATGATGACAGCAGGTGAAGCACTGAAGCGTGATAACGTAGCAGGATTTAACTGTAGTTACTTGCATATCGACCATCCACGAGCTTTTGACGAGCTAATGTATGTATTGATGTGTGGAACAGGTGTAGGCTTTAGTGTAGAACGTAACTTCATCAATAAGCTACCAGAAGTAGCAGAGACATTCCACAAAACAAGTTCTACAATTGTAGTAAGTGATAGTAAGCTAGGATGGGCAAGTGCCTTCCGTGAGTTGATTGCCATGCTTTATGCCGGTAAGTTACCTCAGTGGGATATGAGCCGAGTACGTCCAGCAGGTGCTAGACTCAAGACTTTTGGTGGTCGAGCCAGTGGCCCAGAGCCTTTGCAAGACTTGTTCCGTTTCTGTGTAGAGATATTCCAGAAATCAAAAGGACGTAAACTCACAAGTATTGAGTGCCATGATGTCTGCTGTAAGATTGCTGATATTGTAGTAGTTGGTGGTGTTCGTAGATCTGCTCTGATTAGTTTGTCTAATCTATCAGACCAACGTATGTCAAAAGCTAAGTCAGGTCAGTGGTGGGTAGATCAAGGCCAGCGTCGTTTAGCAAATAATTCTGTAGCATATACAGAGAAGCCTGACTTTGAAGCTTTCTTAACTGAGATGAAGAATCTATACGAGTCTAAGTCTGGTGAGCGTGGCTTGTTCAGTCGTGTAGCGGCACAGAAGATTGCAGCTCGTAATGGCCGTAGAGATGCAGAACACGATTTTGGTACTAACCCTTGCTCTGAGATTATTCTACGAAGCAATGAGTTCTGTAATTTATCCGAAGTTGTAGTACGAGCAGATGATACACTAGAAACACTAAAAGAGAAAGTACGCAAAGCTACCATTATTGGTACATTGCAGTCTACTCTTACAGACTTTAGGTATCTACGGGTGCGCTGGAAGCGTAACACCGAAGAAGAGGCATTGCTTGGTGTAAGTTTGACAGGTATTATGGATCATGAAATTTTGGGTGGAGACCCAGAGTCACCAATGCTAGCAGTGTGGCTAGAGGAAATGAGAGATGTTAGTATTGCAACAAATAAAGAATGGGCTGAAAGGCTTGGTGTTAATCAGTCTGTGGCTATTACTTGTGTTAAGCCGAGTGGCACTGTTTCTCAGCTTGTTGACTCTGCTTCCGGCATACATCCTCGGTTTTCTAAGCATTACATTAGGAGAGTACGTTCAGACAAAAAAGACCCACTTGCGCTCTACATGGAACAAGCAGGGTTTCCCATGGAACAAGATGTAATGTCTCCTACCTCTGTAGTCTTTAGCTTTCCTGTAAAGGCTCCTGAAGCAAGTACTTGCGTAAAAGATGTAGGTGCAATGCATCAGTTAAAGCTGTGGAAGACTTATCAGAATCATTGGTGTGAACACAAGCCGAGTGTGACTGTATACTACACTGATAGTGAGTACTTACAAGTGTCGCAGTGGATTTGGGATAATTTTGATCTATGTTCTGGAATTAGTTTACTTCCAACAAGCGATCACACTTATCAGCAAGCTCCTTACGAGGACATTAGCGAAGAAGAATACAATAGATTAGTATCTGAAATGCCACAAAATGTAAACTGGGAAGATTTAGCTCAGTTTGAAAAAGAAGATAACACAACTGGATCTCAAGAACTTGCCTGTGTTGGCGGTGCTTGCGAGATCGTATAAGGAGTATAAAAATGAGTGAACAAGAGTTTGAAAAGCAACAGGTAACTATTGATGACGTAGATTATTACTACGAAGATCTACCGAAAGGTATACAACATGTACTAGGTCAAATAGGGTACGCTAGAGGTATGAAGGAAGATACTGAGCTGGAGGTGCAAAGATACGAAATGATGCAAGCAGGCTATGTAGTACAGTTAAAAGAAGAAATGGAAAGATATTTATCTGCCAATGACTAAAAGAAAAGCCCCTTAATTGGGGCTTTTTTATAGACCTAAAACTCGTAAGAGAGGTAGCGGCTCCATTCCAAAAAATAAAATCCCTACACCATTTATAACTATTAATTTAAAAGCTAAACCTAAAACGAAAAACTTTAGTACAAATTTTAAGGTCCAAGGCTCTTTTCCTGTAAGTCTTTTCCACAAAGGAAAGTCCCATTTAGGTATCATAGCACTCTACCAACCTTCCATTTAGCATCCTCGTACTCTGGGTGAATATTATCCATTCTAAAATCTTTTTCATGTAGTTTTACAAAAGATGCAAAACGAGTAGGAAAACCTATATTGTACTCTTTACGAGCTTCTTCTACATCTTTACCTATAATATCCAAGGGATTCATAGTCCACAGTGCAGGGTCTACATTTTTTACTATTTTCATGGCTTCTTTTCTTATTCGCATAGGCTCCCAGTTCTTATAGTCCCAACAGGCTCTTAATGCCAGCACCCAAGATGCATATCTAGGTCCCGAATGTTTAGTTGTGCCATATGTAACTACTTGTATAGCCATCTCGCCCAAAGACGTAGTATCGTAGCGAAATAGTATATGCTGAAAATCATGGCACAAAAAGACGTGCCTAGCTACATTTTTTCTTACTTCAAGCCTCCAATCGTCTCCACCAAAGTTACCTTTAACATGCTCATCAAAACGCTTAGCCCAAAGCTCCTCAAAAGACCATTGTTTAATCAGATGTCCATAATGCCCTCCTACAGTGTTAGGTGCGTAGGTACTCATAGTTTCTTCATTAGTAATTACAGGTAATACCTGCTCAAGTTGATACTTCTTACTTTTGTCTTCTCTGCCCCATAGTATATCTCTACCCGCGGTAGAGGACATAAAATGACGCATTAACCTTAAGTTAGAAGGCAATTCCATCTGTGTTATCAACTCTCTAATAACATCTCCTGTTTCTAGCTGGTCTTTAGGTAGATCGAGGTCGGTTTGTCCTTTACTCCACAAAACTCTTGTTAGCTTCCATATTTTAATTGGGTTCCACATATTTTTCTCCTATTTATAGATTCGAGTAATTCGAACCCTGTTACTATTATTGTTAGTTAAAGTTGTGCTACTAGAAGTTAAGTTGTATATACGAAAGCCAGGTAACGCAGTATCCCCGCTATGTAACTCTCCCATAGTGTATAAGTGACACGTAGTGCCTTGCTTATCAATAGTTAGTGATGCCCCTGCCTCTATTGTTATAGACTCTACAGTATATAAAGTATAGTTATTGTTGTATATACCCATACAAACGAAGACACCTTCAGAAGTTGCTCTAAAAGTGCAGCTTGCTGAGTCTAGACCGTAGTTCATCCATAACGCAGTACCCCAAGAACTTAAAGCAATATCCGCATTAGCAAGAGTTTTAATGACTTTATGGTTGGCAAAATCTTTAGTTGCTATAAAATTGTCATTGTGTGTGACACTAATAAAAGTATCTATTTCTGCTTCCGTATATTGCCCAGAATCCCACTCCCACTCTATTTCCCAGGAACCGGATAGAGGCATATGCAGACTCCTCAGCTCCATAAGAAAAGAGTGAGTAGGGTGGTATACTATATTATTATTGTGATGAATAGCATCTGTAAGGCTGTCTCTTTTAATGTACTTTCCCGACGCGACATTATTAGATTTTCCAATAACCAAGTCTCCCTCGATATGAGGTACATCAAAACTAAAAGTAGTTGAAATAGCCATTACAATTCCTCTGCAGGAGGTAGTGCTGGCGTTGGAGGAGCTCCGGAAGCTTCGTCTCCTTCATAAGTTGCAATTTCGTCTTCGGGTTCCATATTAGTCTCCTTTAGCGGCAAGCAGTGCAGGCCGCAGCTTACCCACTCTAGTTTTCGTTTTATTGGCTAGAGCAAGTATTTGTTTTTCTCTGTACGGAGGCAGTCCTTTAGTATAGTCTGCCAGCTTATCGAAACAGTATGCAAATGTTTCTATAGGTGTTGCTTTTCCTGTCAATAAGTTTGGTAGATAATTATAAACTGCTGCGGTTTCTCCCGCCATTCCATACTTAAAAGCCTCGTAACCCCCTATACAATCTTTGAGTATAGGGTCAGATTTATGATTAATATACCTAGGCATATATAATAGTTTTTTATCTGCTAATACGCCCGAATCTTTGTCAGGTATTTCGAACCACTTGGCAGGGTTTATTATAAAGATACATAAATCTATAAAACCTTTTGTTATTGGGCTATCTACAAGTTTATAAGAGGTAGAATGTTTAGGATGGTCTACATAAACACCTTCTCTACTTACAGATAAAGCATATTTTTGCAGTTGTTCTTCTGGGGGAAGATCTCCATGTTTTATATCAAGAACTAAACCGCTTGTAACAACTAAAGAAATACCTTTTGCATGAGCTAAAGCTGTGCCTATTTTACTCTTCCCTTTAGCAGGAACAACCTTATACTTAACCCTAGGCATATTCTTTTTTATAGAGTTTACAGTTAAAGCTGTAAGATCATTGCACTCAAGAATTATTATTTCTAGGCTTGACATGAGGCATCTCCTTGTAGTGGTTGAAAAAAGCATCTATGTATTCTTGAGGATTTTCAGATACAGACGGGATTAGCCCTGCATACTTACAAGATAGAATAGCTTTTAGTCTATCTGTATTAGCTTTGCCCCCTTTCCATATTGTATTGTATAAGGCACTATATGTTAAATGCTTGTGGCCGTGCCCAAATAAATAAGTTTTCTTACCTTGAGCAAGAGCTACTATACCCATCTCGGAGTTCTCGCAACAGCCAACTATGCTTGCACTTGTCATAAGTTCATGTCCAGAAAGTTTTTTGTCTAATATATTCTCTGCTCCATACTTATGTTTCAAGTTGGCAACTAAACCAGGGGCTGTTATAGGGTGACACTTTAGTTTTGCCCCTTGTTTTATAGCGTTCTCCATTTTATTCCAGTCAAGAGCGTCCTGAATAATATTAGTACCAGGCAAGAAAATAACAAAATCATGTTCACATCTAGCTTTACGAAGCTTGTACTTGTCTACACTATTAGTGGCCAAGTCTTGAAATATTCTCTCTCCCTCTTCCGTTATAGGTTCCTGTGACGCTTTCTGCATAATCTGATGGGTATGATAGGCTCCTGCTGCTCTAACATATATAAACTTTGCCATTGCATCTGTATATAAATATCCATGAATTCGCTCTCTATCACCTAAGTCATACCAAACATCATACTCTACACGAGTACCGTTAGGTCCATTTTTAGGTAGAAGGTCTTTCATGTTAGCAAGAGTATCGTTTTCGTTGCCCCTAACTATATTTCCTGACTTGAAAAAGTGTGCCGCAGGATTACCTAGAACATCATTCTCAGCCAGTCTTTCTATGGGCATTTACTAGCTCCTCTATTTTATCTTCCAAGTCTTCGATACGCTCTTCGGTTTCTCGAAAATGCTCCATGATTATTTCAATGGTAGTCTCTAGTCTCCTAGACATACCTTTTAATTCTTCTTCTAATTTTATTCCGTCCATTGTGAACCGTCCCAATATGATGTGTTATAGTCAGAACCTGATGCAACTTCTGTAGTTGTTCCTGTACCTGTTACTCTCTCATATACAACAGTGTTGGTAGAGTTTGAAGTAGAAGTTGATAGGTTTGTTGTTCGTAACGTGGTAAAAACTGTCGTTACCGCAGTATTAGTTGCTACCGATGTACCTAAACTTGTGGCAAATGCAGTGTTAAATGCCGTAGTGGTCGTGCGGGTAGTAGTGTTATTAGTGTCAAAACCTGTATTATAAGTAGTAGTCGTTGAAACACTTGTACCTAAACTAGTATCAAACGTAGTATTAAATGAACTTACAGTGCTCTTAGTAGTGCCTAAACTTGTATTAAAGGTTGTTGTAGTATTTCTATTAGTATTAAATACTGTATTATACGAAGTAGTAGTAGCTACCGAAGTACTTAAAGAAGTACCAAATGTAGTAGTAAACTCCGTAGAAGTACTAATTGTAGTATTAAATACCGTAGTAGTATTAAACGTTGTAGTAGTACCTAATGTGGTATTAAACGTAGTAGTAGTATTAAACGTAGTAGTTCTTGCAGTTCCTAGAGCAGTATCATACGCGGTGGTATACGTAGTAGTTGTATTAAACGCAGTAGTAGTATTATACGATGTAGTAGTCGCTAAACTCGTATTAAACGTAGTAGTAGTATTAAATGTTGTAGTATACGTTGTTGTAGTAGACTGCGAAGTATTAAACGTAGTAGTTGTACTTTTGCTAGTACCTCTGCTTGTAGAGACGGCTAAACTTGTGTTAAATACCGAAGTTGTGGCTTTACTAGTCGCTAAACTGGTATTGAATGTAGTAGTGTAAGTAGACGCGGTGCTACGACTAGTACTTGTATTAAATACAGAAGTTGTGGATCTGCTTGTAAGAGTTCCTAAAGTTGTTGCATATACAGTAGTAGTTCCTTTGTTCGTAACAATACCCGTATTGAACGTAGTAGTGTAAACAGTTGTACTACTTCTAGTTGTATTTGTTAAGAAAGCGCTTGTTGTACTTCTACTGGTAGCTGTAGTTAGTCCTGTATTATATACAGTAGTTGTGCCTCTACTAGTACCTAAATCAGTATTAAATGTAGTAGTATACGTTGTTGTAGTAGCTATAGAAGTCCCTGTAGCATAAACTGTTGTAGTGTTTCTACTTGTGCCCGTTGCTCTTGAAGTAGTATAAACAGTGGTTGTACTTCTGTCTGTACCTATACTTGTTGTAAAAGTAGTGGTATACGTTGTTGTCGTGTTAAATGTTGTAGAAGTACTCTTGCTTGTTCCGGTAGCTCTACTTGTAGAGGTCGCTTTAGAAGTTACAAAAGTAGTAGTTGTACCCCTATCAGTAACAATACCTGTATTAAACGTAGTAGTAGTTCCAAAAGTTGTAGCTGTTCCTCTACTTTCCGCAGTTGCTATCGAAGTATTGAATACCGAAGAAGTTGTGTATGCAGTAGTAGTTGTAAATACTGTTCCACTTACTCTCGTAGTATTAGTAGTTCGACTTTCCGCCGTATTCCTCGCAGTATTATATACCGTAGAAGTAACATATGTCGTAGTAGTATTATACGAAGTAGTAGTATTTCTGCTTGTAGTAGTAGTTCGACTTTCTGCAGTATTTCTAGCAGTATTATACGAACTTAGGGTAGTTCTACTTGTAGCGGTAGTTCGACTTTCTGCAGTATTTCTAGCAGTATTAAACGAACTTAGGGTAGTTCTACTTGTAGCGGTAGTTCGACTTTCTGCAGTATTTCTAGCAGTATTGAACGAGCTTACAGTATTTCTACTTGTAGCAGTGCTCCTACTTTCTGCGGTATTTCTGCTTGTAGTAGTGGTTCGACTTTCTGCAGTATTTTTAGAAGTAATAAAAGTGGTATTCCAACTTGTTGAAAATGCAGTAGTATAAGTAGTCGTTCTCGACGTATTAAAACTAGAGGCATAAGCAGTGACATACGCGGTAGTAAACGTAGTACTTACGGTAGTAACTGCTCGTCGACGAATATAGTAGGTAGCAAGAGTAGAGCCTTTAAACAATACCGAAGAAAATAATGAACCTCTATTATACTGATATCCTCCATGCGTAGAGAGGGTTCCATTACCACTACCGGTACCTACCGTAGCACCGTTCCAACTCAACGTAAACGTATGGTTATAAGCATTTGTGCTTGTGACAAACCATTGGTAAAGGGGATGGCTATTGCTGAATTGATAAGATGTGTAACTACCATATCCTGAAGTATTTCTCGATGTACTTTTACTTGTAGCCCTATAAGTATTTACAGAAGTACCAAAAGTCGTCGTTCTAGAAGTCACCCTGCTCGCACTTGCTCCCGTGCCTTTCGAAGTATTAAAAGCCGTAGAGGTAGTATAAGCTGTAGTAGTACCAAAAGCCGTAGAGGTAGTATAAGCTGTAGTAGTATTAAAAGCCGTTGTAGTGTTCTTCGAGGTACCAAACGTAGTGGCGGTCGTATAAGCTGTAGTAGTACCAAACGCCGTTGTAGTGTTCTTCGAGGTACCAAACGTAGTGGCGGTCGTATAAGCTGTAGTAGTACCAAACGCCGTTGAAGTGTTCTTCGAGGTACCAAAAGTAGTGGCAGTAGTATAAGCTGTGGTAGTACCAAAACCCGTTGTAGTATTATTTGAAGTACCAAAAGTAGTGGCAGTAGTATAGGCTGTGGTAGTACCAAAACCCGTTGTAGTATTCTTTGAAGTACCAAAAGTAGTGGCAGTAGTATAGGCTGTAGTAGTACCAAAGCCTGTTGTAGTATTATTTGAAGTACCAAAAGTAGTGGCCGTAGTATAAGCTGTAGTAGTACCAAAAGCCGTAGAAGTAGTCTTAGAAGTACCTGTCGCTCGACTTTCAGAAGTATTCTTAGACGTATTAAAAGTAGTACCAGTGGTATAAGCTGTAGTAGTACCAAAAGTAGTTGTCGTGTTTCTACTTGTAGACGTTCCTCTACTTTCCGCAGTGTTTCTAGAGGTATTAAACACGCTAGAAGTCACATAGGCGGTTGTCGTAGTTCTGCTCGTAGAAGTACCTCTAGACGTGGCAAAAGTACTTGTATACGTAGTAGTTGTACTTTTCGAAGTATTAAATGCAGTAGTCGTATTAAATACAGTATTAGTGTTATAGGAGGTAGTAGTATTTCTGCTTGTAGCAGTTCCTCGACTAGTAAGCAATCCTGTATTAAAACTAGAAGTATATACGGTAGTGGTGGCTCTATCTGTATTAAATACTGAAGAAGTGTTATAGCTTGTAAGAGTAGTTTTACTTGTTGACGTGTTAAACACAGAAGTAGTACTACGATCCGTAATTATACCTGTTTCAAACGTGGTATTAAATGCAGTACTGGTAGCTCTTGTAGTTGTAAAAGTAGTAGTTGTACCAAAACCTGTAGTAGTATTTAAAGTGGTCGTAGTTGTAAAAGTAGTCGTTGTACTACGATCAGTAATTAATCCGGTATTAAAAGTAGAAGTATATACAGTACTAGTAGACTTAGATGTGTCAAATACTGTATTTGTACTAAAGGTAGTAGTTGTACCTACAGAAGTACTTGTTGAAAATACAGTAGTAGTACCTACGTCGGTTAAAAGACCTGTATTAAAAGTAGTAGTGTAAGCGGTAGTAGTAGAAATTTCAGTAACAAAAACACTGTTTGTACTGAAGGTAGTATTGTACGCAGTTGTCGTAGACAGCGTAGTATTGAATGTTGTAGTTGTGCCTCTAGTAGTTATACTACTTGTTGCGGTTGCTCTAGTAGTATTATATACAGTATCGGTACTTTTACTCGTACCCGTAGCCCTGGACGTCAGGGTTGCTAGAGTAGTGAGATTGCTTGTTTGAAAATTTGTATCAAAAGTCGTTGTTCTACTTGTTGAAGTCACCCTAGCAGTATTAAAAGTAGTAGTGGTAGAACGAGAAGTACTAGTGTCTCTAGTTGTATTATAGACGGACGTAGTGGCTCTGCTTGTTAAAAGCCCTGTATCAAACACAGTATCAAAAGTAGTAGTGGTACTTTTGCTTGTAGATCTACTTGTTTCATATACTGTTCCACTCTCTCTAGTGGTTTCGTAAACGGTCAAGTAAGCTGTAGTAGTTGCTACACTTGTTCCTTTACTTGTTTCAAAAGCAGTATTAAAAGAGGTAGTAGTACTTTTACTAGTAGAAGCTGTCGTCTCAAAAGAAGTAGTAAAAGTAGTAGTGGTACTGACACTTGTTGATGTAAGAGTATCAAAAGTAGTATCAAACGTAGTCGTAGTACTTATATTAGTAGCTAGAGAGGTTTCGAAGGAGGTTGTAAAAGCTGTTACAGTGTTAAAAGTTGTAGTTGTGCTTCTGTCGGTAACATATATTCCCTCCCAAGCAGTATGAAAAGTATTAGCACCTTTTGCTAAGACAAAGTTAACCCCTCTAAGCGTCCCAGCATTGCCTTTAACAATAATCTGGGAAGGCTCAACAAGACTTCCAGAGTGATAAACTTTAATAGTCATATTAGACTATATACCAAACGTACCCTGCAGGCTTACCGTTTCCATTAGTAGGAGTTGTAGAAGTTACTTCCCACATATCATTATCTATTTCAGATAGAGCATGAGGGTTAAGGGTGAGAATACTATTATCACCCTTTTTCATATACACCCTACCATCTGTGGTATTTATAGCAAGCTCTCCCAAGTCAATTTGGGCGGCAGTCGGAACATTGCCCGACGTTGCCGAGCGTTTTAATTTTATTGTTTGTGCCATTTGGCTCTCCTAGTATTTGCGTATATACGCTAGGGGGTTATGTTTAGTTTTAGAATGTGCCGCCGTCAAGGGTGCCCGTAAACGTACTAGCAAAGTTAGCAGCAGTTAAAACTACAGAAGTTGCAGTTCCATCACTTACAGTCCAGTTATCGTTGCTTTCATTCCATAAGAAAGATACGTTTGTTGCAGTTCCTCGTTCAATTTCGATACCAGCATTTGCAGAAGGAGTACCTGCTTCGTCTTTGTTAAGTACCATGATGTTGTCGCCAATAGCAACAGCGGTAGAATTAACAGTAGTAGTAGTACCTTGAACTATAAGATTGCCTGTAATTGTAGCATTACCAGCAACCGAGATATTTGTAGAAGTAATGTCGTCAGAGGTTAGAGTGCCATCTACCGATACATTATTGAATGTTACGTTAGAGTTGGTAGCAACTGCTTGACCAATACTAAACTCACCAGAATTACTAAGAGTTACTCCTGTGCCTCCAGATAGGTATGATTGTACATCACTATCACCATACTGTGCGGCTGCTGTAAGAACTAGTTTACCATCAGCCCCGTCCGCAACAGTAATATTACTATGGCCAGAGTGCTTAAGAATAGCATCTACACGAGTATCTGTTCTTGCGTTAGTATAATATAAATTACTAGATCCTTCTGCTACATCGTCTGTATCGAGTACTACTGCACCAGTTGCAGAGTTTACACTTGTTACAGCTGATGCCGCCTGAGAGAAAGAAATAACACCTGTAGTAGAGTTATAGCTTATATCACCAGAAGCACTAATTGCCCCTCTTGCTCTTGCAGTTGTATGATACAAGTTTGTACCTTCGCTTAAATCACTAGTACTTGCCGCGGCAATCCTAGCATCTGCTCTTGCATTAGTGAAGTATAACTTGGTTGAACCCTCACTGAGGTCATCGGTATCATGTCCGGAGATGCTTGTAACAGTTCCGGCACTTCCGCTAACGTTACCTGTAATATTTGCAGTAATAGTTCCTGCACTAAAGTTACCAGAGCCATCACGTTTTACGAGCTTGCTTGCGGTGTTTGCAGAAGCTGCACCATCAATAACACCAGTATAGTATTGACCACCAATAGCAACTACGCCTGTAGTACCGTCTGGGTGTCCAATAAATAATTTATTACTAGTTGCTTTGCCCGAGTATGCTAATTCACCGGCTAATAGGGTAGTCGGTGTTGCGTTTGATGTACTTCTTTTGATTTTAATTGTTTGAGCCATTTAGGGGTCTCCGGGATTAGCCTTAAAAGGCTCCTGCGTCAAGTGTATCTGAGTCCCCGTCGGATGAGCCTACCATTATAGGTACCCATTGGAATACTCCACTGCTTGTTTCGCGATATATTTTATATTGATTATCATCTGTATCATACCATGTGTCCCCTTCGTTGACTTGAGACCCTGTTGGTGTGTTATCTTGTCCAAAATTTTGTCCTGCTAGTTCTTCAAGAGCATCTTGCACGTTACCGGCGGAGAGACCTGAGACTGAAGATATTCCCATGGCTGAAGCATTAGTATCTGCAAGGGCTATGTTAGCTGCACTGATCGTGGTACTATTTCCTGTGACTTCGATACCGTTTTGTATAGGGGTTGCTGTAATAGTAATTGCCATTATCTAGTAACCTCTTGAGTAAGGTCGACTGACCCTTGTATAAGCCTTGTGACACTAGCATTATTAGCAGTAAAAATCTCCAAATCATAAACAAAAGTTCCTGCGGTTAGGCCAGAGCTAGTTGAATTTGGTAAAGACATAGTAACTGTTCCATTAGCAGGGCTAGCAATATTACAAGTAAACGTAGCGGCTATAGAAGTGGATGCCTTTGATGTTCTCATTTGAGCACGCGCAGAGTAGCCTGTCAGATTTTTAACTGATCCATCTTCTTTCACTGTAAAGTTTATCGCAAAGTCGGAACCTTGGTCGATAACTAAGTTGTAGCGGGCTGCACTCATTTGATTTCCTCCATTACAGAATTATAGCTAACTTGGGTTGTTATGTCAAGAATTATTTTTTTTATGGTACTATAAATTAGATAGATTACCTATCTTTATTCGTTTTTGGCCGCTGCCGTCCACTACTAAGAGGCCATTGCTATTCATAAAGGCTCTGCTATTTCCTGAAGAAGCTCCTCCGGCAGTTTGATGAGCAACTGCGACAGTGGAGGCTGGCGAGTTTCCAACACTACCAGTAAGATTACCACCTAGGATAGTAGAGGTTGAGTCTTGGTTAGCTGTAGCACCCGCTGCGGCTCCGCTTGTAACTGTAGAAGCTGTTGTGCCTCCAATTGTACTACTGCCCGTCATTGCAATTGTTCCTGCAATCGTTAGATTAGTTCCGTCCCATTTAACGTAGTTGTTAGCATCGCCTAAATTTAACTTATGAGTATTAGTATCATATCCTAAGAAGAAACCTGCATCATTATCTGTATAGGATGTTTTATTGCTAGTATAGAATGCCCCGCTGTTGTTTAGCTCTAAGTTACTACCAACTTTTATGTTATTACCTATAATAGTATTTGCTGCTAGTTTGTCTGCACTTAAAGTACCGTCAACGATTACACTTCCGTCAAAAGTTTCTACAACAAGCGAGCTAAAGTCGCCAGTAGCAACACTTCCAGAGGCCGTTTGCGCAGAGCCTGTATAAACTCGGGTTCCTGCTTTATTAGCACTGTTATCAGTTACAGTTATTCGATCATTAGGACGAAGTGTAGAATCGTGCGCTGCTGAGATTACTGCTGCTGCTACTGCTTGAGCACTTGCAGTAGTAAAAGTACCTGCATAAGCCGCTGCAGTTGTAGCATTAATGTTGCTATCAGTGCTTTCTTCAAATGTAAATATGCCACCGCCTCGAACACCGTCTCCACCTCCTACAGCTAGTAGCTCTGCAGGTGACCATTCCGAATCTGGGATAGTATCTGTGTCGGCAGTATTAGCTGCAGTAGCTGTTCTTGCCCATAAGTAAGTCTCTGTACCGTTAGGAATGGTTGCACTCCAACCATTGGCGTTTGTAAAAGAAACTCCTCCAGTATTAAACGTATAGGTAGTATTTCCACTAGGTTTGGTGCTTTCCGAGGAAGAATTTGTCTTTTTAAAGATAAATACAGGTGCAGAGTTTAGTCCATGGTCCCCAGGGCTTCCTATAAATTTAACATAAGTCAAACCGCTAGGAACACTACTAGGCGCTGAACCTGTCCACTCATAGAAGTTTACAAACTCTAAAGATCCTTGTGTAAAGCTGGCACTAGTACCGCTAGCATCTGCGGCATAAATAGGAATAACGCCTTCGCTGTCTCCGTCCTCGCCTATAAATTTAGTATAGGTCAAACCACTAGGAACACTGCTAGGTGCAGAACCTGTCCATTCATAGTAGTTTACAAAATCTCTTGAACCTTGTGTAAAACTAGCATTGGTACCACTAGCATCTGCAGCATAAATTACTTTTACCCCGGAATCTGTTCCATCCGTACCGTCATTAACTGTAGCAGTACTTCCATCACTAAATGTTAAAGTTGTTTCTCCTGTGCTGGAATTGTAAGAGGTACTTACTGTCAAAGCATCTGCATTTCTAGCAAGAACAACAGGAGAAGACCACTCATCAGCTAGGACTGTATCAGTGCTACCTGTTCCCGCAGCTGTAGCTGCTGTTATATATAAAGGATTAGTTCCGGAAGGTATTTCTTTTTCCCAACTATTTGCTAAACTACTTGTTGTAATTTTCCCTGTATTTAGATTAACCGTAACAGCTCCTGGATTACTGGTTAATGCAGAACTCGATCTCTGGTATGCGTAGACAAGCGCTGCTTTAACGCCATCTAGGCCGGGTTCACCATCTAAAGTTTTGGTTATAGATATCTTGAAGGTAGCAATTGTAGCACCAGAAGCATTTTCTATAATAGGCACGTCAAAAATAGCTTGAGTAACACTAGTACCCGATAAAAGAGTGCCTGAACTACTCGATATAGTAACTGTTCCGTTTGTGTTTATAGGCACGACCGAGTTAGCGGGTGAAACGTTTGCAAAAGCTCCAAGTTTGTAAGTATTTGCAGCAGGGCTTGCACCTGCATCGTAAGTTAAAACAGTAGTTCCTTTAAGCACTGTAAAAGTACTAGAATAGTTTGATACACTACTTATAGTACCTGTGCTAGAAGCGGAGAAATTATGCGTACCATTAGTCGCTGTGACGGTGAAGCCGTTTACTCCTGCGGATCCATTTACTACAATCTTAGTACCTGTAAAGGTTACAACGTCAGTAGCAGTAAAAGTTTCAGAGCCTACAGTGTCTGTCATGTGTACAGATACTTTTTGCGGCATACTTCCAAAAGCATTGGGAGGTGTATAAGTATAGTTAGCGCTCGTTGCTCCGCTTATAACTACATCATTTAATTTCCATACATACGTAACTGTACCGGCATCATTCGTTTTAGTACTTGTAATATTTGTAGTAGTGGTATATCCTGATTCAATACCTGTTTCATCATTTTGATATACAAAAGAGGTAGTAGTGCCGGGGTCTATACTAATACTTCTTACCGCATTTACCGAGAGACCAACACCTGTAATACCTTCTCCATTTGTGAAACCAGAATCATCTGTATTTGGATAGTACAAAGAAGGTACATTTCTAAATTCTGAACCTGCTAAATTCAGTTGAGGCATGCGGACAACATAACGTATCCAGTAGTAACGAGTAGTTAACCCTGAGCCTACACTTATAGAGTCGGGGAAGGTATCTGTAGTTGAAGAGCCTATTTTTACTACGGAATCATCTGTAAAATTATTTACAGTTCCTCGATAAATCTCCACTTCATGAGAAGCACTTGTAAACGAGTCCGTATTTGTCCATGTAAGAATTACTTCTCCTTGGTTTGTTTGAGTTGCTTGTAAGTTGGTGGGGCGAGCAGGTATAGGTAAAGGTTCTGGAGCTTGTCCAGCGCTTGGGTCTTCTATTACACCATACCCGTTTCCACCTTCTTCGATAACATAAGCACCATCATTATGCTCATCTGCTGTTACATCGACTGTCCCATCCTTTTTAAAGTTAAGATTAGTAATACGAAATGCTTTGGAAGCATAGCCAAAACGAGAATAAGTAAATTCAATTATACTACCAGCAACTAGTAAGAGGCCTCTTGGTGCCATTGTGAACTGTATAGTTAAACCATATCGAGATTCATCTAAATACTGCTTAATATTAAATCTAGCATTAAAGTAGTTTGTTATCCCTGGTAAACTAAATTGACCTTTCTTTTGAATACCTTTGTCTTCTTTAAGATAGGTAGAATTAAAGAAAGAGATACTTCTTCCCTCAAACTTATTATTAGGATCAATAATAGAAGTACTAACATAGTTTTTACTATTTTTTAGTCCTTTATCACTGAGTTTAATTGTACCAATTATATCTTCTTCTGATATTTTTTCCGCAGTATCTACGGCTCCCTTTTTACTTTTAACTTCTAATTCGTACTTGCCCGAGGTGTATCTTAAAATACCGTTAAACTGGTTCAACATCTTATTGATGTTATCAAATAAAGGTAACCTAGTATCAACTACTTGGTTCATTTGATGACGAGTAACATTTCTCTGAGAATTATCGTCCCAACCAACGTATCTCCAATACTTTACATCATCCCCATCATACAACGAGTACCCCGACTCTGTATAACTAGATGTAAGAGTACTATACTTTTTCACAAGAGGGTTACCATTAGCAGATACTTCTGAAAGATCTACTGATATAGTACTCCCTCCTACTCTCTTCAGGGCTAGACTGACTAAATGATTAGAGCTGGGGGCTGTAGGTACTATGGCGTCTGAACCTGAGTATACTTTCCCATTATGCCAATAAAGTTGACCACTTGCAAAAGTTTGCCAAGAGTTCCATTTAGTTCCTAGTTTACCTACAACATCTTTAAATACAACTTGTTTCTTCCCTCCTAAAGTAAGCACACTTTTTACTGTGCCCATAAATTGAGGGGTTCCTGTACCAGGGTATCTATAAACTTGATTAGTCGTAATACTAGTACTTGTAGGAACTGCTATTGTTACATCTGATCGAGTATCACACTCTCTAGCTGCTTGTGCCCACGCGTCTATATTTATATCATTAGTAACATCTAAACCCTTGCCATATCTTTTGCTAGTCATATAGTCTAATAGTTGCATAGCAGGATTAATTGTTACTCGTCTATCTCCTATAGAGCCTATTGAATACTCTAAGGATGTAGAAGGTAAATAATTATAGTCCCAGACAGCATCAACTATAGCAACTTTAGTAGTGCCATCATAGTCTATAATTTTTCTTTCTTGGATATAAGGAGCTTCTCCGGAGTTATCAGTAAGAGTAATAATATTACCATTGTAATAATCATCAGTACTACTGGCTCCGCTATCTAACTGTATGGCATTTTTAACATAAATTCTATCTATGCCCGGATCTGAAGTTAGTCGAGTAAGATCATCTACAATATTAGTGCTGGCATTATAAGAAAAATCAGAATAGCTAGAAGCTACTAGACCGGAATTTGCAGAATCATAAATACCTACTATTGCTTCATCGTGACTAATCGCGTGTTCGAATGCTGTGCTCGGAGAAGTTAAAGTAACTTTTCTTCCTCGATTTGTTCCTGCCGCCACAGAAAAACTAGAATGGTATAAGTTTGCTCCTACGTCTGCGGCATTTTCTGTATGGTCCCAAGTTTGCATATGCCAATTACTAGTACTTTTTTGCATATAGAAAGATGTAGTTGTTCCTAAATTAGGAGCAGGAGAGAATCTAAATCTATGATCTCTGTTACCTTCACCATCAAAAGTAGACCACTTATCGATAATCATTACTGAAGCATCTGCCATACTACCATTTGATTTTTTAAGGGTTACAGTGTCCCCCAAATTAAAAGTGCTGACATCTGCGTTTGTCTGGCTTGAGTCCTGTTTATAGCTATAGTCGTAGTTGTAGCACTCAGGGTCTCTACCTCGAACTACAAATTTCATTTCAGGCAGAGTAGTTTCTCCCTCTGCAATAGTATATTTTCCTACAACATATGCTGTGTCTAATACTCTATGAGAAGGTGACCAGTATTGAGCTTTACCTGTGTAATAATCACTTTGAACTTTGAACTGGTTGCCTTGAGCCATCGAGACTAATTTATCATCTGCTTTTTGATTTTCTTTCCCAGAATGAAAAGTGAAAGAGGCATTTAAAGGGCTTCTAATACTATGAGTTCCTCTGTGAAGAATACCTGTGGCATCTCCTGTGGAAGAATTCCTAGCACCTGTGGCAATGCTAGAGTAGGTCACATCTTGATAATTAGTATAGTACTCTTGGTTAGCGTAATACATTGCTGCCTCACCAAGGTAAATACCAGTAAAATCCAGAGTAGACCCTGCAGAACCTGTGTAGTGTGCTAGAGTATCTCCTCTATCCATTCTACCTGAACATATAATTTCAACACTATCTGCGTTAAAATTCGCTCCTGTAGTATCTCTAGTATCAAAGTCTGCTTTGTCCAAACAAATGGTGCTATTATCTTCTAGATAAATATCTAGTACACCTGCGATAGGGCCTTCACAGAGAGCATCTGCTCTAAATACTTCTGCCGAGTTACTTTTGTTTGTATCTACAAAGATAGGAAAAGAGTCTATTTTTTGAACACCATATACTACAGGTAGCATCTTTGCTTGAATATTAAATTGAAGGTCTACTTGACGGGGAACATCTACTTCTACTTCTCGTAGTCTTTTGCCTCCAAACCAGCCTCCATTAATATCTACTTGTTTGTACTCTATTTCTACCGTGTTATAAGTAGCTATATGATTAATTGCTGTGTTAGCATGTAGAAAACCTAAGTCTCCTGCATACTCTGGTTTAATTACAGATTCTATATCGGCGGAGCCATCAGAGCGTAAAGCTCTATGGGTTGCATCATCTGTCAGTCTACCTTGAACACGTAAGAAATCTCCCCAATGACTTGAGAGTGTCCATGTTATTTCTGAAGAATCTAACTTCTCGTTAATAGAAGCTCCGCTAGTAATACCTTTAAAGTAGAGATAAGGCTCACCGATAATAGCACGAGTATCAGGATTGATATGTACTTTGTATATAATAACTTCACGATTAATATAACTAGTATAGGACGAGGATGTCTTATCTGTTAGTAATATGTTCAACTCTTCTGCGGCTAATGTGACCGTGTATGTCTGTGCTGTTCCATTAACGGAAATAGCACTAATTTGAGTAAAAGTAATAGTTTTACCGTCATTTTGAAAACTATCAATACGAACATAGGTGCCGTCGTTCGTATTACCAGAACCTGATAAAAGTATTTTGTCCCCTTCTTGAAACCCTTCTGCCGCCAAATCAACATTGCCTGTCATAACAGAAGAAGTAAACGTAGCACTAGTAGTGGCAGAGGCTCCTAGACTTGCAGAGTCTAGTACTAAACTCATATTTGATGCTTTTGCTTGTATACTTTCGTTTACAGTACCTAACTTAGTAACTTTGTTTGCACGATATAGCTGAGCAGGTATAGCCCCGCCTTCCGTAGTTGTCGTACCGTCATCATACGAAATATCATATTGAGCATCGGTAATATAAGTATAATCAGTAGCTAAACCTTTTGACTTACCTCCGTACTGAACCACACTTTGAGGTTTTTCAAACTTAATAAGATGCGCTACAACAAAAGGATCATAGTTCATCAGAGAATTTTTAAGAGTACTGTTAATTGTTCGGATTGTCATTAGGGTTGGGCCTCATCTAGCTTTAGAGAAAAGCTGTATAGATTCTGTGTATTTAAGTCATATTCCTGTACGTCATTTTTTAGAACTACACGGAACTTTGGATCGTTAAACTCTACCTCTGAACCGGAGCCTGTGGCTACTGCTCTTTGAAGTGCAGGGGTAAAATGCACTCGGAGCTGGCTAGCAGTTGGTGCAGTGCCTCCAGATAGATAGTCAGCATCATGTTCAACACGAGTAACCTGATATACTTTTTTATGATTAGAGTCAGAGCTGTCTGCAATTGTAAATATATCTCCAGGCTTTGCTTTACCCTTTGTGTCTTTATCGTAGCTTGCATGAGTAATCAGAATATTTGTAGCTCCTGCAGCTCCAGCTGCGGCCATGGTAAATGTGTTACTTGCTACAAACGTAGCGAAAGTTGTATCACGAGGTGCTTTGTACTGAGGTAAAGAAACGAAAAAAGGAGTAAGTGATCCACGCTTTTGAAGCAAGAAACTGTAAATAGGTTCAAACTCATCTCGAGTCATCGGATTATATGAAATAGATATATTCCATTTATGTCCAGACACTTCTCTACTAATAAGCCTGCCGGAGTTAGTTCTAGTATTCATCATTTTATGTTCAGATGCCAGCTTAACAGAAGAGTATCCAGGGCCTGCTGTTCCTCCAGCTTGCCCCGACTCTCCAATAGCGTTATTGGGATCTGGTAAAATATTTGTAAATTCAGTAAATGTACTCATTAGTATGATTTATCCTGTACGCTTTCTAAAAAGAACTCTCCGTGTTCGTTAGCGGCCTCTCGTATCATTCCGATTATGTTTCCTCGTTGATTCATTAGTAAGTCTTCTACACCCGCAGAGTCTACTGCATTGATTGAAAAGTTTACGTTTGTTTGTCCTCCGGTACCTTGACCTGAAGGAATAATTTGTCCGGGGGTGTCTGGCATGAACAATTCTGGTCCCTGCTCTCCTACAACATAACCACCACCGGCTCTGTGCTTATATCCTGCGAATGCACTAGTAGGTTTAAAGTCTGTCATTCCTGACCCTATGCCCTGCTCTCCTCGTGCGTACGCAAGTTCTCCGCCTGCGTTCTGACCTTTAGCCAGATCAACTGAAGAACTACGTGAGCCTACTGCTATCGTGGATGGAGGAGCTGCTCCACCGACACTGCCGCCACCTTGGAAAGAAGTACTAGCAATCATAGAAAGTTGCTTTGCTCCCATCGCGGCTACCATGCCTGCCATTGCTACGGCAACGGGAACATTATAGGGAGCAGGAATACTCTCCATGGCGGAGCTGTAAGCTGCCATAGCACCCATAGCTGTAGAAATTACCGTTTGAGCCATTTTCATTTTCTTATTGGTTTCAAACGCTTTTTTCTGCGTTGCAAGTTTTTTAGCTTCTAGAGCTTTAATTTTTGCTGTACTAGCCGCTGAGTGTCCGTCTCTTTTCTTTTCTGCGGCTATTTCTTCATCAAGGCCTGATACTTTTGCATCTGAACTGGCCTTAGAGATTGCTCCAAGACTTGAAATCATGGCCGCCGCTGCTCCAAGACCTGCTTGAACTTTAGTAGACATCTCAGCGCTTTTATCACCCATAACTTCGAAAGCAGTAGAGAAAGCAGTTTGTATATTAAGTGCCCCTTCTATCGCGGAAGACATTAGAGCACCCTCAGGCCCAATAGCAGCTAGGTCTGTTGCTACGCCTGCAAGAATACCTTTTGCTTGTTTATTTCTAGCGTCACTTTTTCCTGCATCTCCAGCTGCAGACGTAATAGCGGCTTGTCCTGAAATTGCTGCTGCTGCTCCTGCTCCCATACCCGAACTTGTTGCATCCGCGGCTAGTTTATCTGCAAGTTTCTGCCTTAATTCTATTTCTTTTTGAAGCTCTTTGTTAAGATCGTGTTGCTTATCTATTCTAACTTGAGTTCCTTTTGCCGCGAGGTTTAGTTCCTTAAGAGCTAGGGTTGCTCTATCATTCTGTAGTTTTAGTTCTTCTTTCATTAGTGCAATAGGGTCGGCTCCTACGGCTTTTTCTACCGACAAATCAGACATTGCCATTTCATTAGCTAGTATACCACTATTTAGCTCTTTTAATTTTTTCTGGAAGTTTTCTAGTTGAGCGACTGTTCCGTTTTCAAACCCATAAGCCGCAAGAATTTTCTTTGCTTGATCTTCCGTGGGCCCACCTTCCGATCCTGCAGCATTTATTTTATTTATAGCCTCCTCAACATTGTCCAGATGCTTTGCATAAGGTCCTAAAGTTGCGGTTTGATCTCCTATCAATTCTTTAGCTTTTTTTACTGTCTCATTAAATGTTTCAAATGCATTGACTGCTGAAGATGCATTATTAGCAACTGCTCTAATAGCATCTGATAGTTTCTTATAGGCTTCCGGACCTCGATCACCTGATGCATACTCTTGAAATGCATCAGATACTTTTTGTTGTGCTCGCTCAAGCACTCCTAGAGCTGCTTTTCCATCAACTCCTGAGTCTTTTAAAGAAGCGCTCATGGTAGTAAAAGCTCCCATAATACTAGAGGCACCTTTAACTGCGGATTCTTCTAGTTTTTTCAAAGTTTCTTCGCTGAGATCTCCTCCTCTGGCAATTTCTGCTTGAGCCTGTATTATGTCTATAGAATCTGATAGCCCTGCGAACTGACTTGCTCCTTTACTTGATTTTTTATAGGATTCTTGCGCGTCTTTTAACTTAACTGTCGCCTCTGCTAAAACTAATATTCTGTCAGCGTCTGCTGCTGCTTGAGCAGTATCTAATGCCGTAGATATTTCAGTTAATAATCCTGCAACAGGTTTTAAGGTTGCTATCCAGGCTTCTGTACTATTTTTTGCGTGTCCAATACTTGTACTGTACTGCGCGGCTACTTTTGAAAATTCTTTAAATCTTTTATTATTAATCTCTGTGGCTTTTCCAAGTTTGGTGGTATCACCAAAAAGACTTTTAAATATGGGAGCAAGTAAAGAAAAAGCCATTAATACGCCAGCAATATAAGGCATAGCAGTAAGAAAGGCTGCACCTAGGAAGCGAACCGACATAGCCACTCCAGTAGTTATTGTTCGAGCATAAACCCCTGCAGTAGCAAAACCTGTTGTAGTAGCTGTTGCTGTAGTGTGGGCGACTGCTAGCTGTCTAAATGCTTCTTTTTGTATCTTTGCTGCGGCGGAAAGCCCATGCGTTTGCATAGTAGATATAGCACTACTATGTGTACTTTTTGCATTTGCAATATCGTATAAATGAATTTCTTTGGTTAACTCATTTCTAACTTTTTTAGCAAGTTTTAACTTAACTATGTCTTTAGAGGTCATGTTAATAGACATATTTAAACTTTTCATCATTCGATCTAGGTCTTTCTTCTCTCGAGTAGCTCCGTTTGCTACTTCGTTAAAAGCTTTTCCTAGTTTTTCGTGGGCTTTTACTCCCTTTAGAGATTGACCGACTAAATCTTGCGTAGCTTTTGACGCTTGCGCAGAGCTTTTTGCCATTCCTTCAAGGCCGCCTATCATTTGACCACTTATAGAGGCTCCAAATGCTGCTGCTAAACCGGCTAAGGCCATAGGAGTATCGGCTAAAAACTTTAAGAAAGGGCCTGCAAGAGTATTCAATCCTTCAATGAACGATTTTGTTAAATCAGAAAAACTAGCTGATAGTTGAGCATAAGCACTGGGGTCTAGTGCTTCTGATAGTGCGGAAAACTTACCTATACCATCTGCAATAATTGCATTTGTAAAAGCCATACGTCTTTCGAACTGGGTAAGTTCAGTATGACTTTTATTTACAGCAAGAGCATAGTCTCTTACTGCATCGTCAAGGCGTACCATGATACCTAATTCATCAAGAATTTCTGGCTCAAGTTTTGCGGCACCTCTAGTAAGACGATCCATTGCATCGCCTAAATCTCTACCAAGAGCCATTGCAGCTCCTTTCGCTACTTTTGCCAGACCTTCCATTTGTGTTTGAGTGAAACCTGCTGAGATACCTACTGCGGTTGTTCTCATTGCTTGTTCAGCAGAAATAGCATTATCTGTGATTTCTTGAAGTTTATCAGCAACTATAGTAAGGTTTCTACCTGCGGCTCTACCCGTAAACTCCAAGCCTTCCTCTAGCTTACTAATTGCATCATTTCTCGAAAGAACACCAAAAGCCGCAGTTAACGCAAATACGTTAGCGGCTAAAGTAGCATAAGCAGGTACTAGACCATCTGTTATTCCTGTGGTCATTTTTGAGAAGTTTTTAGTAGAGTTAGAGGATATTCCTGCTACACCCTTCTGTTTCTTACTATAGTTATCGGCAGAAGCCCCAGCCTTGTTTAAGCCAGCAGCAGCTTTTTCAGCATTTTTACCAATAGCTTGTAAGCTACCGTCTTCCATGACTTTAAACTTGACTGTTATTGTATCTGCCACTATTTCTTTCTCTTTAGCTTCTCCCTTTCCCGTTTAAGTTGATCTTGGGAAGTTTTGATAGCCCTTGACTCTAAATAAGTCAGTAGTTCTAAGAACAATTCATTGTCCTCTATTCCATACATTTCTAAGTAGTAGGGTAGGGTTGTAAAATCTTTTCCCAGATATCCTACATCTGGATATAGTCTATCAGCTAAACTACTAAAAGTTGTCAGTGCTTGTACTGCTATTTCAGGAAAATCCTCTATATCTGGAGGAATCTCCTCTGGGTTGGGCTCCTGCCCTAGTTGCTCGCACATCTTAAAATAACGCTCTCGCGTCATTTTTGACTCACTGTTCTTGAAGTACTTTTCCAGCCGGTTTAGTAACTGAGTCTTTTGATCCTGTACGAAAGTTATCGAGATCAAAGACTACCTCATTGAGCCAAGTATCAAATTCAGTAGAAGACGATACTAAAGTTTCTGCATTTTCTTCGGAGTACTCTAGCTCTTTTTTAGGGTCTTGATCAGATATATCTACAAGTAGTAGTGTTTCAAGGTGCTCGAGTGCAAGTCCTTTCCAATTCTTAATTACAGAACGTGTAAACTCTGTAACAAACTTTTCTTCGTCTAGCTCTTCTACTGCTTGTCGTGTTTTTCTATCAAACTTAGTGCTGGTACACTTCTTACGAAGTCCATTAAGCTCTTTTCTTGATAGGTTTGCTACTTCTACTTTGAAGCCTTTCAAACCAGGAAAGTCAACCCAAACTGCTTTGGTATCGACCATTAATTTTTTTAAGTCCATCATTGTTCCTTATATGTTGTTAAATTTAATTATATTGCCAAGATCGGCAGGGTTATCATTCATCTTCCAGTCGTAAGCTTGAGTAAAAACTTCAGCAACTTTATTTCTGTTTGTAAAGGTACAGCCTGTTAAATCAAACTGAAAACCTATCTCATCAGTCTCTCCTGCTTTAATTACGATTGGAACTCCAGTTTTCCACTGTTGAGTATCACTATTAAAGTTGCTAAGTACATACTGTCCAATTGAACCTGAAAGAATTCGTTTCTTTAGTGTGAAACTAGAGGGGTACATTGAGGTGGCAGCATTTGTCACATTCAATGCATTATTGACAGTTTCATAGGGAGTCCACTCTATCTCATTCTGTAGCTCCACCGAAACTTCGTAGATCCCTTCTGTGAGAGGAGTGGAGTCTACTGATACCGATAAATAATCCATACGCTGATGCGTACGATTTGCTGAACGGTTAACAACTGTAACTGCAGGGTTTGTACTCGCAGTAGGTAAAGTTGCTCCTCGTGTTAGCTTTGATGCTTCTCCGGCTAGTGTCAACTTGAGGTTCTCTAATTTCTCAATTAAGAATGTCCCATTTGTTATAACACAAGTTTCCAGTTTGTAAACATCATTTGGTAGTTTTATGTACAAATCAAAAGTATTTAATGTATTTGTACCCGACTTATAATCTACTAAAAGATTAAAAACTACATCTAAGTCACTTTCTGTAAGAGCTGGTACTGTAAACTCAAAATTAGCAGCATTAGCTTTTGTTATGCTAGAAGCATCGTGCATTTTGCTTTGATCATGCAACGTCTTTTGAGGATACGTCTTATCCGTAAAAGTTTGGCTAAAACTTAGGTCTGAGGTAACGTCTAGTCTATACCTTGAACTATTGAAGACAAGGTAGACCTCCGCCTGTTTTAGTATATTATAAGTAGCCATTTTTCTCCGGATAATAAAAGGGGCTCGAAAAAGAGCCCCTTCTAACTTTTTCTATTTCATAGTATAGTCGAAATGACCTCCTATGTCAAGAACTTTTTTTACGCACCTACATACTTGATGGTAAGTTCGTCAGTCCCGTCAATCGCACTCGGTAGAGCGTGGAAGTTAGTCTCGAGAGAGATAACATCATCAATTGAGTGACTTGGTACTTCTAAGTGACAATCTGTCATTGCAAGCTCAAGACGAGGAGTACCCGTAGCGCCACCGACTTTAAACGCTAAGTCAAAGTTATTGGTGATTGTGGTAGTTCCTTCGATAATGTTCTCGAATAGATCCGCACTAGAGTTCGCTTCTGCGTTTAAGTAGCAAGTAAAGCTACCTGAAACAGATCGAGTTCCTGTTACATGGCCCAAAGGCTGGTTCACAACACCCAGAGTCTCTGGAGTCAAGAAGGTCATGTTGTTAGAAATAGTAACATTACCACCAGTAAGAACTAAATCATAAGTTACAGAACCAGGACTAGTAGATGAAGCTGCTAGTGAAGTAAGACGGTTACGGATAAAGTTACTTGTGCTATTAACGGCTTCATAAATTGTAGCGGTTGGTGCAGTATCTTCAGTAATGATAGTACCCATACCAGACCAGTTAATAGTTGCAATACCGTCAATGTCAAAGTCTAAAGAGGCTTCGTTTACACAGCAGTTTGCAATCTTGTAAGTAGTTTTAGTACCTGAACCTGCGCCACCCATTACAAAGAAGATGTCAGCAGTACCTAAAGTAGTTTTGTTTGAGTTTGCGAATGTAATATCAAGATCAGTAGTATCTGCGGTAAAGCCTGTAAAAGTGTTAGAAGAATAAGCAGCATCTCCTACCATCAAAGCCCATAGTACTTCTTCAACTGCGTGGTGCTTTGCTGCACCATCTGCGGCACCCGCGCCTGTACCTGCTGACGCAAATGGGCGTGCATAAGTAGAAAAGCTCCACTCTGCAGGTGCATACGAGTCAGTAAACATTTGTCGTCCTCGACGGCTGTTTCCAGCAGTATCAGACATTTCGTTCAGAGTAATCTCTGAAGCGTTTGTTGCTTGTGAGAAAGAAAATCCATCAAGAACAGGCATTTCCCAAATTGCGGAACCTATTTTAATGAAGACTTTACTGTCTCTGCTAAAATATAATGTATCAGCCATAGTTAATCTCCTATGTTATCTTGAAAAGGCTAGGACGTGAACGTTTGCTCGTGCCTGCATTTTCTAGTATCGAACCTCTATCAGCATTTCACCAACGCCTAAGGGTTCAAGTACACCTTCATCAGTATCAATACTAACGATTGTGATTTGTTGTGTATATTGAGTCGCACCTGTGCGATCTAAATATGCTAATCGAGAGTTATCTTCCAATACAGTTTCTACGTCTTCCATCAGCTCATCTAATGCTTCTACTGCGTCTTCGGACTGAACGTAACATCTTAATGTAATAGAAAGAAATCTGTCTTTGTAACCAGCACCCTGATACTCTCGTGTTTCAGAACCGGCATTCAAGTGAACTGCAGGAAACTCCTCCACCTCATCCCAAAATTTTAATCGAGGAGAAACATTTTCATTTAAATCACTTAAAAAAGCTCCTGACCCGTTTATGTCTTTGAGCTTTTCAACAATAGCATTTACAATGCCTAAACGTCGTGTTGTATATGCTCTGCTCATTATACTCTCCTGGTATAGAATCTTCCGATTGCAAACTGTGCTGCGATTTCTCGAATAGATTTGTCAATTAGATCTCGTGGATCTCTATTTCCATTTGCCCAGTTTCCTGAGCTACCTTCTTCAAATACTTGATAAGGATTCCGTTGATAAGTATAGCCTATACTAGGAAAACCTTTTGGTGTTTGTACAATGTCGGTAACTTGTACGCTTTCTGCAAATCGTCCTGTTCTATTTACAAGTGTAGGCTCTCTCATATTCTTTCTTACAGTATCGGGCAGTGCTTTGTTAATAAGTCCTATCATTTGTAAGGGTTGAGAAGCTGCTCCTGCTTTTTTAGCTTTAGAGGCTCTTACTGTTCTCTTTTTTGAAGCATTCTTGCCTATAATGGTTTTCTGTACAATACTTTTTGATACCTTTGTTTTGCTATTGTTTGCTTTGGTATCTTTAGAAGTTACTGTTGCATTTTTTACTTTCTTAAAAGGTTCTAATACTTCTCTTCTTGCTTTTTTAGTTTTTGCCGTTTTGAAAGAGTCAGAACCGTCTAAGTCGGTAAGTATTCCGCCATTTTGTAAAGTTAATAACGCGTCTGACAGAGCCTTTTTTAACTTAGCTGTTTTTGCGCCCGCAATACCGCCTTCTTTTGCATTAGCTCTCTGAGATCCGAGAAACACTTCCATGACTCCAGTATCTCCGTTTCGTATTACATCTAACTCTATTCCCATCCCTTTAAAAAAGTTATGAACAGAAGCTCTAGAAATCGCCTCTTCTTCTAGTAAAGCATTATCTATAGCATCTTTTACTTGGGTCTCAATAATACCTTTTAAGTAGTTATGCTCTAAGTTCCACAAAGATTTTGCTTCTAAGTTTGCATCTGATACTTCTAAGACTTTTTTAACTACTCCGCTGATTCCTTTTGCGGCAGTGCCCCAGTTTTTATCATAACTTCTTTTAATCTGATTAAATCTATCCTTGCCACTAGCTTCAAAAGCTGCTTCTATTTTAGAAGGAGTAAACTTAGTAATTGTAATACCATCATCTCTTTTGCTCATTCCTACAACGTTTCTTCCAGTTTCTCTAATTAAAGCCCTAACGTATACATCGGACTGTTTTAGGATTTTCATTATAGTTGCTTTTGAAATATCGGGATAATTTTTCTCTAGCCTGTCCTTCATGCCTCTACGAATAGCTCTTCTTGTAACTACGAAGGTATGCATTCTTTTGTTTGCAGTCCTTCTTCTATAATCGTCGCTCTCTACAGATAATTCTTTATGCAATTTTGTTAAGAACTTTGTCTGTTGTGCTATACTCATTAAAAGTTCTTATACAGATCCAGAACACGCTTAATATGATCAGGAAACGCTACATTGTTTCTCTGACTTGAAGAAGCATTATTTTGGATACTTGCACCTGCCATAGTTTGACGCGCTTTGTGCTCGTCTTTCATATAGTACGTAATTAAATCAATAACTGCTAACTGTAGATCGGCAGGACACTCTGCGTATCCGGCTTTATAAGTAACTTTTACGCTTGCAGGGCCTGTAGGCCACAACTTCTTTCCACCAGAAGTAGTTACTCTGTAAATACTGTCTGTACTTGAATCTACGTAGTACTCAGTAGCGGGAACAGTAGTATAGCTTGAAGAAAAATCAGTTCTCTCCTCTACAGATACTATTGACACTACTGGGGCTTCTGTTAATTGAACAAGATTAGTTCCCCAATTAACACTGAATTCTTCTATTTTATTAGTAGCGTAGAAATCTACTATGCTGTTTCCACAGTAAGTTTTTACTAATGCACTCACAGCGGCAATCAAAGAACTGATGCGAGCATCTTCCTTTGTACTTTGGATATTCTCCGAAGTTTTGTATTCATCTATTGTAATCAAATTTGCCATTTATAAGTCCATTAGTAAAAACTTAGGGGAGATAAACTCCCCCTCGTTTTTATACCTTTTGAGTATTAAGCGTCAGTACGAATCAACTTAACAACAGATACATCGGTAGTACCGTTGTTAGCACGTAGCTGGTTGAAGCCAAGAGACTGGCTAGCAACGATTACGTTACGCTGGTTCATTACTTCGTAGTCCTGCTCTACAGATACACCGCGGAGACGTGGGATTACGTGGTTACGTACGTTAACACAGTAGCCTACAGAAGCAGTGTTGGCTTCAGTTTCTAACTGGTCAGATACGATTACTGGAGTGCCATAAATAGCACCAACAGTACCGGTAATCTTAGTAGCGATGTCAGAACCTACGTCAGTGATGTCAGCAAAAGCTGGATCAGCAAGTAGATCATAGTAGCGAGCCTGAGATACAACATAGACAAGATCAGAAGGATCCATACCATATTTACCCATCAGCTTACGACCGGCTAGGAACTCAGCCGCAGTTACGCTAGTGTCGACAGAACCGCCGCCCACTGCGTCAAGAACAGCAACGCTGTTAGTACCAGCAAGAGCTTCAAGACCGTTAAAGCCTTCGTCGCCACCAGCAGTACCGTTGATGATTGCATTATCTACAGCACGAGCGTGAGCACGAGCAACAGAGTCAATCAACATAGGCATCAAGTTAACGAGTACTTCTTCATCAACATTGTTGTCCATGAAAGTAGTAGAAACCAGACGGTTAGCTTTCAGAATTACCTGAGCAGCATTGTACTGGTTGGCATTACCTTGTGGACGGTTGGTCAAGTTACCAGCGGCAGCAGTGTTAGCGCCCCAAGTAGCTGGAAGTGCGTCGGTCTGAATTGGCAGTACTTGAGTCTGTGAGTTAATAGTAATCTCACGGAAAGCCTGGGCCAACTTCAGTTCTTGCATGATTTCTTTCTCGATTTGAGTAGAAACGCCTTGAGCGATATCTCCAGCAGCAACAGAGTAGGTTACACCAGCTTTTTCAAACAAGTCCTGAGAATACTTAGTATCCCAACCTTTGCCAGTCATTACGCCCAGCATGTGGCCAGTCATAAACTCTTTAGCAAACTTAGAAACGTCGCCTTGTGAACGGTCAGAGAAAGACTTCTTGCTGTTCTGCATAGCAGTGATTTCAGCTGATTTCTCTTCGAGGTCTTTGCCATACTTAGCAATAACTTCTTCGAACTTAGCATCTTTTTCGTTAAGCTGCTTCTGTACGTCAGCCATAAGAGCTTCTACGCCAGTTTCTACGCCCGCTTTAACGCGGATTGATTCGGCTTCTAGAGCCTGAGCTTTTTCAACTTCTGCTTCGGCTGATGCCTTTGCTTCTGCTTCTTCAGCTGCTTTTTGCTCGGCTTGCTTCATAGCAATCTTAGCAGCCGTATCTTCAGCTACCTTCTTTGCAAAAGCTTCCAAGTCGATGTTTTGATTATCCATCTTGATCTCCTGATCTGCGGATTTAATTTCCGCGCTTTGAGGTGTGTCACTAGCTATTCCCGAAGTAATAACTTCATCCTTAGCCAGAGACTGACCTGC
>ENA-ORDA01000190-ORDA01000190.1-marine-metagenome-genome-assembly--contig:-NODE-190-length-63850-cov-7.204726_pt1 | contig 63850 bp, 54 predicted proteins | sample MGYA00237778_ERZ508506 | MGnify/ENA primary metagenome ERZ508506 (study PRJEB26177, sample SAMN06267891) | marine metagenome | isolation source: Monterey Bay, California, USA | place: Pacific...
CGAACAAATACGTTGAAAACTCATCAATATTCCCCAAACCCAGATCCAGCACATAGCCGAAAGTTAAAGTACGCGAAGCCGCTGCGACTATGGCATCGGGGTCGCCAAGGCCAGGATCCAGGGTCAATGTCTGGACCGTAAAAAAATCTGTCATCGAGGCTGTGTCCGAATCAGTGACAACGACTGCTGGCAAATCAGCTGTAAAAAAATTGGTCAGGTCAATTGGTATTACAGTTGCATTAGCACCTGAGGTAATCCCCAGATACAGAACAACTAAACATGCAAGGCGAAACCCATAGCGACCACTCACTAATTGATGAGGCACGACTCTAGTGCAGCTCAATTTGAAAGCGCCTGACAGGTTTCTGATCTAAATCGGGTAAGCGTACAGACCTCTTCAAGAACATCCTGTTGTAGCTCAAAATTACGTTCCTGATGCCAGAGTAGTTCACAATGGCGCAGTTTGCCGTAAACGCTTGACGCGGTTGCAAGCACACCCTTACCAAGACCAGCCGTTACTTGGCCAAAGGCGCCGAGCGGCTCCGTTTTAACCTCACCACCTGCCCACCCCCAGACAGCCACCTGCGCATTGGTTACGACCGTTTTAGCTAACCCCGCCATGATATCACCAGTAACAACTGCTTCCACTCCTGTTACTGACAAAAAACCGGCAGCGATCTTGAGTCTCCTGCGGTTCTCGTTAATGGTTTCACACTGGGTCCCGCCCTGAAGTCCCGGTCGCGCGTTCCCACCTGTCTCGGATAACGGCGCGAATTCACGCGCCTGCTCAGTTTCCTCCAACCCTTCAACTTCTCGAACTAATTTGAGAGTTGTCACCAGCTCTTCCAATTTCAGGATGAAATCCTCATCCAGTTTGGCAGTCTGTAAAGCTCTGCCAGTGAAGTCGATTAGCTCAGGCGGGCCATCTAGGATCAGTTGATCAAGCAACAAAAAATCTTCCGGTGTAGCACCGGGTGGAGCGTTCTTCAGCAAACTCACTGCCTGCTTGAGCACCCCAACCAACCTGGGCACATCAGTAGGTTCACTATCCATCATTCTGACTCTGTAATTCTTGAATACTTTAAGCAGTTCAAGCTTCTCCGGGAGTTCCGAAATGAGGTCATCCAGCATCTGAGGATCTAGAGCAAGTTTGGCGGTATTTACATCATCAACCATATCTAACAGTCCATCATCTGCCGTGAGCTTTGACACCCCCTTTGACGCATTGCTTGCCAGCGGCTTTGTATCTTTGACTAAGTTTTTAATACTCTTAACATCCGCCTTAATATCCTCGGCGAGCCCGGCGGTAGCGAACGGGGTAACAAGCAACAAACTAGCGAGAGAGATCATTAAGATAATTAATTTTCGAACATGACTTACAAGCCGCGAAGGCAACACACTCAGGAAATTTGACATTGGTTCTACTCTTTCTTTTATAGGTCGGATAACCTTAAGAAATCATACAGACCCTGTCCTCTTCAAAAACTCCTCTTAACCTCCTCTTTTTCTCTCTTGAGTGATTGAATTAACTATGAATAACCTCGGCATCCGGGAAGATAAGAGAAATAAACCAAATTTATTAACTCAATTAGTTATTACTAATCAAAACTTAGAGATCATTCTCAATTTCCGCCGCCGGACCTTCATGTCAGTTTGTTGGTAAAGACTTTATTGGCACATGGGAACTCGTATTGATCGAGCTAAAGAAGAAAAACGATGACGTGGAGGTACCCCCCGGTGCGGTCCAGCTCAGACGGAAATGGATGGTGGGTAGCGATTTCTGACGGTATGTTGTGGTTAAGCAATAGCGCGGTTTTTAAGGTAAGCATTGATCCTTTCAGCTGGCACACCTCTATTAAATCGATGATCACCGTGGGTGTAGCCGGGAATGCGCATCAGATCGCTGTCGATACCTGCAGCTAGTAACTTTTTATGCATTATAACGCTTTGTTCTACGGGCACGATCGGATCGGCTTCGCCGTGCAGAAAGAAGCTAGGTGGGCAAGCGCCCGTAAAGAGCCTTAGTGGGGAGGCTAAATTGGATTTCTCAGGTGCGCTTGTTATGGATTCCCCTAATAATTGGGTGACTGGAGAATCTTCCGCGTAATAATCGATTAGTCCGTCAAAATCTCTGCTAACGGAGAGAAAGTCGGTTGGGGGGTATAAAGCTAAGACACCCATTACTTCTGTGGTTTCCTCAAGGTACTCGCCTAGTTGGCCATTCAGTTGCTCATGATCCGAAGACACGCCCAGCATGCATGCCATATGTGCACCAGCTGACATACCAGCGGCGACGAGCTTGTCAGGGTTTAGGCCTAACGCGTCTGCGTTGGCGCGAAGAAACCGGATTGCAGCCTTCGCCTCGTGGCATTGAACCGGCCATTGAGCCACATCACTCAATGAGTAGCTAACGCTAACAAGAGCAAAGCCACATTCTAGTTGTTCAGCGGCGATGCGCTCGATGGCTTTTCGGTCGCCCATTTTCCAAGCACCACCATGAAACCAGACAATAGTAGGGAGTGCTTTTTGAGTGGAAGCTTTAGGTCGATAAATGTCTAGCAGACGCTCATAACCCATACTGCGACAGTAACAGAGGGTCTCTGGTGTGAATTTTCTCAGGTAGGCTCTCCCTAATATGGCGCTGTAAACCATAATCGCGAGCAGCTTAAGATTGCGAAAAAAATTTATAATGGATGCCATAAGCTGAAGAGAATGCTTTAAGTTAACGGGTTCGCTATGCTATCAATTCGTAGACAAAAACGGGATTTAAGATAGACGCCTTGGCCTGCTCTTGCAAGTCACCTGACGCCGACGCCAGACCCGTAGTTTAAACGAAGGCATGATTTAGCTTCTATTTCTTAAGTCTGCGCTTCTTAGACCCTTAGTGACCCCTAACAGCTCTATACCTGCCAAACAGCTCTTACGGGTTGTGAGAAAGGTAAGCCATAGACAATGAGTGGCTTCATAATAATTCCTATACTTTTTTTAAGTAATTCTGCCTTTTTTCGCTAATTAGGCCTTCCCGGCAGCCTGAAACAGATTCCTTAACGACCCTTAACATAACCCTGCCGGTAACCGGGTGGGTGTTAGCTCTTATTTGATGCTAACGATGAAGTTACACTTAGGATCGAAGCCCTATGATACCTTCAATATGCTGGTGAACTAACCACCCTGTCGCCATGCGCCGAACCCATAAACAATCGATCACCGACTTTGAGCGCAACCGTTGCATACCCCATCGGTGCGCCATCCTGGGAGAGAAACACATCGGCCTGCATCGTCTTAGAATCAGCTTTGATGACCTCGTACGGCAGCAGACAGGGGCCTTCTGAGACCATTGAACAGGTTTGGCCAATCGGATCATTTTTATGGGATGCCACCCACAAATTTCCCTCATCATCGACCGTAATATTGTCGGGCTGCTGTACGGTAAATTCACCTTCTCTCTTGCCGCTGTCACGGTCAATCTTGATGGTTTCATTGGCAAAATAAATATTGACGAACATTTTGGTGTTATCAGCACTCACGGCTATTCCATTAGGCATGAGGGCATCCGATTCAAGCACCTTTTTGAACCCCTGCTCTCGCTGCCATTCGTATACCCAGCCCGTTTTTTCACCTGCAAACAACCTACGCACTACTTCATCGAAGGCTGTTGTTTTGTCCCACATGTGTGTCACAAGGAAGCCACCATCTTTAAGAGCCGCCACGTCATTGATAAACGGATCTCCCGGGGGTGTCGCGCAACCCTGCCATGCTAGCTGCCAGCCCTCATCGGATTGCATCACTTCAAAAAATTCAACCGATTCCCGCTTGCCGTGATTTACCACCAACAGTTGGAGGGTACCATCAGCCAGTCGAGTAAGATCGATACCGTGCGGGCTAAACGCGGCACTGTCGGGGGCCGGACAAGTCACATCACCACGCACTGTTTCCGGTTGTGACCAAGCAATCGGAAGCAGCTCTCTTTCACCAGATTTCAGGTTAAGCAGCGAAAGCATGCCGGGAGCATCTGTTAAGAACTCGGCCATTTCGCTAACGACAAGGTACTTTTTATCGGGCAACGCCACCAGGTCTTCTGGGTTTTTGTACCCGCAATACACTTTCATATCGGCACTTGATTGACAATCTAACAGTTCCTTCGCTACAACGGGTTGAAACAACCCCGAAGCTTCAGCTAAGGCAGCTCTTTCCTCGGCCTCTGACACTGACTGGGTCGTTGTAACGTCAGTCGGCGCCGGTGAACAGGCCGCGACCGCGAAGAAAAGCAATATAGCGATAGCGGGTTTCAAATACGACATTGGAGTACCTCTATGTTTAATCGAATGTTTAATGGAATGCTGGGCTCGCTAACATTCGTTCCTTCAGTCAAAAAAGTAACAGACCTAAAACCAAAAAAATAGAGCGGCGCGACGAAGCGGCAAACGGCACGTAACATACCTGCTGTTCACGCCGTGGCATTGATTTTCGCACCTCGCCTGAGAAGCCCGAGCCTCTCTCTTTAAATCCTAACTTATTAAGGACATTTGTCGAACCCGCATTACCTTGCTTGTAACTTAGAACGATTAAGTCCGACAATTCTGCAAGGGCGCTTACCATGTCCCAATTCATATCTACATCATGATTGTTTGATTAGTGAAATGTATGCTTGTCTAGAGCCAGCATTAAAGAATTGAGATTTCTCGAGTAGCTTGGCGTTCTGTTTTGTGTCATGTGATAAGAAAAACAAACTTCATATTCTGAAGAGCGGCCATGCTTGGATGTAGATGATCATTATTTGAATTTGAGACGGTTTGCTTTGGTTATTTTTTGTTGTTGATGTTCCGTGATCGTTATTTACTTGCTGCAGCGCGGGCGGGGCAGATAAAACATCGCTTCAGGCTGGTTTTTCAATGTGATAGCCTTTGTTTGGCTAGAAAATAGGCACGTGACTACCAGCGTCGCCGTTGAAACATAGAAAGAAGAGATAAAATATGGATTTATCCTATGGCAGTGAATACATCGCGTTTCGAGAAGAAGTAAAAGACTTTATTTCGAAGAACAAAGACAAGCAGCCGAAGGCCGGCGCTGAACCCGGAAACCCTGAGTTACTCGCCTGGCAAGCTTTGCTAATAGCAAACGGACTCCATTCAAGAACCATCCCAAAAGCCTACGGTGGATATGGTGCTGAGCCAGACATTATCAAGCCTCGGATTATTTCGGAAGAATTCAGTAAAGCCCAAATCAATACGGGCTTCAGCGGGCAGGGCATCAGCATGCTCACTCCGGTTCTTTTAGAAATGGGTACTGAAGCGCAAAAGCAGCAATTCATTAAACCGACCATTCATGGCGAGATGGTGTGGTGCCAAGGATACTCTGAGCCTGGTGCCGGCAGTGATCTCGCGAGCCTAACAACCAAAGCTGAACTTGATGGAGATGAATGGGTAATTAACGGTCAGAAAATATGGACGAGTACGGCACATCTCGCAGACTGGATATTTTGTCTTGTTAGAACTGAACCCGAGGCGCCTAAACATCAGGGGATCTCATTTTTGCTATTCGATATGAACACCCCTGGTATTGAAATTAGGCCGCTGGTAGATATGACAGGAAAGGCGAATTTCAACGAAGTCTTCTTCACTGATGTCCGTGTTCCTAAGCATCAAATTGTTGGTAATCGCGGTCAAGGTTGGCTCGTTGCCAATGCGATTCTTGGGCACGAAAGGGGCTCGCTGGCGCCACCAGATGCCGCGCAGTCAAGACTGGATGGGGTAACACGGCTGATGAATTCCGAAACCATTGGTGGTGAAAAAGTCATCGACAACCCAGTTTACAGAGACAGGCTGCTTAAACTGCAGGGCAGTGTTTTGGCTCAAAAAGCGAATGACATGCGGCTGCTGTCTGCCCGAATAAATCAGGACCAAAGCGCAAAGTTGGCGGGAATGATTGTTAAGCTGACCGGCACCGAATTGAGGCATGAAATTGAGGGACTCGCGATTGACGTGATGGGCGAGATTGGCCTCGCCTATGGCGACAACCCCTATCTTCGTGGCAATGGCTCTTGGCAATATCAGTACATGTACTATCTCGGCCTGATTATCGGCGGCGGTACATCCCAAATTCAAAAAAATATTATTAGCGAACGCGGTCTCGGCATGCCGAAAGAACCAAAAATCGAAGCGAGGTAGGAGAAAAAGTATGCAATTTGGATTATCTCAAGAACAAACTCTCCTGCAGGACAGCGTAACCAAATATCTGCGAGATCAGGTAGCGCTCGACAAGGTTCGTCTCATTGCGTCAGGAGAACTGAATGATGCAGAAATCTGGCAAGGGCTGAGTGAATTAGGTCTGCCCGGATTAATGATACCGGAAGCCCATGGTGGTGTTGGCCTTGGCGCACTAGATGCAGTTGTTATCTCCGAATGTTTGGGCTATCACGTGACACCGTCGCCGTTTATTTCTTCTGCGGCAATGGCGCCAGTGCCGCTAATTGCTTCTAACAGAGACGAAATGCTCGCAGGCATTGCCACTGGAGAGCTAAGAGTTGGCGTCGCCTTCGGGGAGGCGATTGGTGCAAGAACAGGCTCTGGAGTAGTAGCGAAGGGCGCGACTCTGTCAGGTAAATGTCTCTTTGTGCTGGATGGTGATGCCGATCACTATCTGATTGCTACCACTGATAAAAAGATTTTTCTCGTCAGTACAAATGCTAGCGGATTGAAACGTAATGCTTTGCGAACGATTGATATCTCTCGCTCGACTTGTGAGCTAGTGTTAGACAACGTCGCTGCTGATTTAATCAGTGAAGACCCGCGGGTCTATGAAAGGACGCTTGATATGGGGAGAGTAATGCAGGCAGCTGACACGCTTGGAGCTGCGCAATGCATGCTTGACCAAGCTGTTGTTTATGCCGGGCAGCGAGAGCAATTTAACCGGGTCATAGCGTCTTTCCAGGCCGTCAAACATATGTGTGCAGATATGTTGGCCAACCTTGAGCCATGTAGGGCGCTGGTATGGTATGCAGGCCATGCGATGGACGATATTCCTGACGAAGCAAGAATGCTGGCCTGCCATGCAAAAGCTCATTTGTCAGAAGTTGGTCGCGAGGTAGCTAAGACTTCAACTGAAGTTCACGGGGGCATGGGATTTACCGACCTCGTGGGCCTTCACTACTGGTTTAAGCGAATAGGGGCTAACCGACAGTTGTTAGGTAGTCCCGAGTTGGTGAGAGAAGAAGCCGCCCTTGTTCAAAAGCTAGTGGATCAAGCTTGAGAGCTGCCAGGTTAATAGTCGAGCTTTGGTGCTTCACTAATTTGATTGCTCTGTACTTGTTCGTTGGCGATGCGCGACATAATTCGCTGGGTCTTTGACTGTCATGCCATAAACTATGCTTTCTGGGTTAGTCATCTTGGAAGAGTCTTTTTTACCTTCGCCATCAAAATGGCAAACACGTTTTCCCGTTCTGGCGTTGCAATCTTTCTGATACTTTTCTGAAACGCTGCCCTGTCTTTCGAGCGCGCATTAATCGCGACGCTCTGATCTATCGCGTGGGTGCTAGGATAGATAGTAGAGGCTGCCGCAGATTTTCACCTGAGGAGAAAATAAGAGCCCCCGGATTGATCGAACATGCGCTCAAAAATCTAGCTTTCGGATATGAGCAGTTTCGTTCAAACCTGCTAATACAAGCTTCTGTTGACATAGCTAAGCGTAGGCAGGACCAAGCAGAGATATTGCTAGCCGCAAAGGCTTGAAATTATCAAGTTTATGAACTGTTCACTAGGAGCTAGCGGCACCTCGAATCACCCACTATTTGGAAAGCCCTAGAAGGACCCGCGCTTATGAGGTCGCTGTTGACTCAAGCTAAAAACTAGAAGGAATTGATGGTAATTAACCGGAATTAAAAGCAGGATCTTTTTTATAAGCTTTGTTGTACGTATACTATTATTATAGCTAAGCAATTGATTTATATCGGTAATTGGCGGAGAGGGAGGGATTCGAACCCTCGATGAGCTTTTAACCCATACTCCCTTAGCAGGGGAGCGCCTTCGGCCACTCGGCCACCTCTCCGTAAGACGTTTCGCGAGGCGAAACATAAGAATCTTCCACCATCTATTCTAGAAAATAAATGGCGCGCTGGGAGGGAGTCGAACCCCCGACCTCCTGGTTCGTAGCCAAGCGCTCTATCCAGCTGAGCTACCAGCGCGCGAAGAAGGCGTATTATCATGATGCGAGTGTACCTCGTCAACTTCGAATACTTCTTTATTGCTTCTTATTGAAAAAAAACTTCATCAAGGTAATATTACATAATAATATAATTTGTGGAATTTTTTGTAATATATGAAACCGACAAACATAATTCTCGATTTATTGAGGACTTACCTCTCCCGAGGAAGCTCTGTACGCAACATTATGCGTACCGGCGCTATGTTTGGTTTTAGTGAAAATCTGATGCGCGTATCACTCTCAAGGCTTGCGGCCAAAGGCACAGTCGAAAACTTTAAGCGCGGCTATTACAGGTTAACGGACTCAACTGACCACATGAATGATTTCATTGAAGAGTGGCGCCTTGGGGATGCGCGGCGACGCGACTGGCATCGCAACTGGGTATTGGCCCAGGGTGATTCAGATAGCTGGGCGCTGAATGCTTGCGGTTTTTTCTATTTGGATAAACAGCTCTGGGTTAGGCCAGACAATCTGACGAGATCTGCAGAGGCCCTTCAGACGCTGCTGGAGAACCTCGGCGCAAGTTCGGGTTGCATTATAGCGACAGATGCTAGTTTGTCTCTGAGTCGGGAGAAGACAGCGCTTGAACGCGTCGCTCTCAATACATTACAAAATAAATATGCCGAAACAATCATAAAACTTAAAGAGAGCCTTGCTCGGTTGAATGTTATTCCAACCGATGCTGCGCAGAAAGAGTGCTTCTATCTTGGCGGTACAGCTATTCAAGTGCTTGCGCTTGACCCTTTACTACCCGAAGAAATACAACCCGGCGATGACAGGCGTAGTCTTTGGACACTGATGCTTGAATACGATCAGGTCGGACGCGCGATTTGGCGAGATAAAAGCGGTGAGTCGCCAATCACCCTGCCAACAGCACAGGTGAGCACGGGTTAAACCCTAAAATAGGTAATTAAATGCATATCAAGATAAAAAAGAGATCGTCATGAACATTAAAACCCTATTGACCGAGCAGGAGTTCGCCAGCATTACCCGCAAGGATGATTTTCTTGCGGCAAGGATGGTCGCTACAGATTGGCTATTGATAGGCGGGGCATTTTTTGTCGCCGGTGCCTATCCAAACCCTCTCACAATCATTCTCGCAATTATACTTATCGGCAGTCGCCAGCTTGGTTTAGGCGTCATCGTACATGAGGCAGGTCACAGAACACTCTTTCGTTCCTCAAAGTTGAACGACTTCGCAGGTAATTGGCTGGCCGGATATTGGGTGTTCTCGGAGAAGACGACCTATATGCGTGGTCATCTGAGTCATCACAAACACGCAGGCACTGAACAAGACCCTGACCTCGTGAATTATCGCGCTTACCCTATCGACAAACAGGCATTGAAGCGAAAGGTCATCCGCGATCTCACCGGACAAATAGGCTGGCGCAGATTAAAATCTATCGGTCGACTCATTCGCAAAGTGGCACTGCACAAGCGTGCCGTTCGCCAATACGTTCTCCGAAGTCTTGGTGTTAACTTGTTACTATTTAGCTTTTTGGCACTGAGTGGTCATGCATGGCTGTATGCAATATGGGTTATCGCATTTATGACAACACACATGCTAGTGGTGCGAATTCGGCAAATTGCTGAACACGCCGCTGTACCAGATCTGCTCGACCTAGATCCTCGCAAAAACACCCGCACGCTTTACGTCAATTCGCTCGAGAACCTCCTGATAGCACCACACGGTGTGAACTATCATCTTGAACATCATTTGCTTGCTTCTGTACCCATCTATCGGCTACCCGCGTTTCATGACATGTTGCTTAGCAAGGGATTTTACGATGAAGTTAGCTTTCAGCGGGGATATTTTGATCTTTTACGCAGCGTGACGAGCAATACAGGCCAGACGATGGGGGCGGGATAATTTAAGCATCATCTGGAGTATCGTCTTTTTCGACGCCTCCGTTACACTGAATACGATCATAAATTTCTTCACGATGCACGGCAACTTCACGTGGCGCATTAACGCCAATTCGGACTTGATTACCTTTGACTTCAAGTACTGTAACGGTGACATCATCGCCAATCATCAAGGTCTCGCCAACGCGCCGCGTCAGAATCAACATAAGTCTTCCCCACCAAATTCCGTTGCGCTAATACCTCGTCTTTGACTTAAGCTCTACGGAATAGTTATTTTTATTATTTTGGTTGTTTTTTGACCATTGTAGATGAATTTCGTTCAATAGTTCAAAGATTAAAAGCTCACAAGTTCGAAATATTCATATTAGGCAGGTGCTGCCAATCCGGATAAGTCACGATCATTTCATTAGTAATCGGCGATCAACCCTTAAATCACCGGGACGACGCCCAATGAATACGAATTTATCAGTGAAAAACCGCTAGGCTTTTATCAATTCTCTTCCAACTCAAACGCCGTATGCAGTGACCGGACGGCCAATTCTAGATATTTTTGCTCAATGACAACCGAAATCTTGATTTCTGACGTTGATATCATTTGAATATTGATCGACTCATCAGACAGTGCACGAAACATCCGAGTAGCAACACCGGCATGGGACCGCATACCAACCCCGACAATAGACAATTTAACAATATTGTTATCACCCGTAACTTCCCGCGCACCAATCTCTTTTGAAACACCCGTCAGTATTTCCATCGCCTGCTCGTAATCACTACGTGACACAGTGCAGGTAAAATCGGTACTCATATCAGCCGCAACATTTTGCACAATCATATCGACTTCAATGTTCGCGTCGCTAATCGGTCCAAGAATTTTAGAGGCAATCCCTGGGACATCACGAACGCCAAGTACGGTTAATTTCGCTTCATCTTTCGAGAATGCGATGCCAGATATCAATGGTTGTTCCATAGTGCCTGCTTCCTTACTGTTTCGATCGCTTTTCTGTGATGGCTTTTTATCCTGAGAGGACTCATTTGCGATAAGTGTTCCCGGTGCCTCGGCGTTAAAACTTGAGAGCACCCTGATCGGTACATTGTATTTGCTGGCAAACTCAACCGCCCTGGGCGCGAGTACACCAGAACCTAGACTTGCCAATTCGAGCATTTCCTCAAAGGTGAGTCGAGACAAACAACGTGCCTCTTCGACCATTCGCGGATCAGTCGTATAGACACCGTCGACATCGGTATGTATCTGGCACTCTGTCGCATCGAGCGCGGCGGCAAGCGCTACAGCGGAGGTATCGGAACCTCCTCGACCGATTGTTGTAATGTTTCCTTCCGCATCCGCTCCTTGAAAACCTGCGACGACGACAATCGAACCATCCTCAAGATCGTGAAGTATCCTGTCGGTTTGGATCTCCTGAATTCTCGCCCTGGTGTGCGATGAGTCAGTGACAATACGGATTTGACTACCGGTGTAGGATTTTGCTTTTTGTCCGCGATTGATCAAAATCATTGATAAAAGGGCAATCGTCACCTGTTCGCCAGTGGACAGCAGCACATCTGTTTCGCGCCTAAGCAAATCGCGACGGGTACTTGAACTCGTTACTGCTTCCTTCGCGAGCTCCACCAAACGGTCGGTTTCCTTGCCCATCGCAGAAACGACGACCACCACCTGATGGCCATTTTCCCGCGCTAAGAGAATTCGGTCAGCAACATTATTCAGATACTCGATATTGGCAACCGATGTACCCCCAAATTTTTGAACAATCAGAGCCATAAATGCTTTCTTTTAAAAAGTGGACAACCGTTCGTGCCTGCAGCGCAGGCGGCATTATTTTAACGTAATAAAACAAAATCATTTGGCTGTCGTTTCGTATTCTTCACTCCACTGCAGCCATTTCGATCGCTGGTTTTCAGGGAGTGCTCTTCTCAAGAATGTATCCGGGGATTGAATCCAACGCATTTGGCAACGCCTCAACGTCACTTCCCCCGGCGCGGGCCATATCCGGTCTGCCGCCACCCTTTCCACCCACCTGACTCGCTACGTGATTGACAAGCGCTCCGGCCTGAATGGTTTCGGTAAGGTCCTGAGTCACACCCGCGATCAGTGTTATCTTATTCTCATTTACCGCGGCGAGCACCACGATTCCTGATTGTATCTTGTTTTTCAATCGATCCATGACGTCAGGCAGAGTCTTAGGGTCACCACCATCAATACGATTAACAATCAGCTTAATACCATTAACTTCAATCGCCGAGTCCGCAAGATCGTTACCCGCGCCACTCGCGAGTTTCATGTTGAGCTGACTCACTTCTTTTTCAAGCTTCTTGTTCTGCTCTACGAGTTGTCGGATTTTATCGCTGAAATTACCTTTGTCTGCCCGTAACACTCCGGCTGACTCAGCAAGCGAATCTTCAAGCGCTTCAATGGTATCAAGTGCATTGGCACCGGTCACACCTTCTATTCGTCTAACCCCGGATGCAATCCCCTGCTCACTGGTCAGTCTAAAAATCCCAATATCACCCGTTCGTTTGGCATGGGTACCGCCACAAAGTTCAACTGAGAAGCCACCGCCCATCGTCAACACTCTAACTTCCTCGGAGTACTTCTCGCCGAACAAGGCCATGGCCCCTTTTTCACGCGCCTGCTCCAACGGCATAACTTCTGTCACAACCCCGGTGTTAGCCCTGATTTCATCGTTCACCAAGCGTTCAATTTGTCGCTGCTCTTCTGCAGTGACTGGTTCAAAATGTGAAAAGTCGAATCTGAGGCGCTCTGCATCAACCAGCGAACCTCTCTGATTCACATGATCTCCCAACACGGTTCTTAGCGCTGCATGCAAAAGATGCGTTGCGGAATGGTTAAGTCTCGTTGCGTCTCTGGGGGACTTGTCAACGTCGGCCGTTAACGTCTGACCAACTTTCAACTCTCCCTCGAGCAATTTTCCTTTATGCAGGAAAGCATCACCGGCCTTGACGGTATCAGACACGTCAAACGTTATGCCATTACCGTAAATTCTTCCGGTATCACCGACTTGCCCACCCGACTCTGCATAAAAAGGCGTAGCGTTCATCACCAACACGCCCTCGCTCCCCTCGATGATACTGTCAGCAGGCCGATCATCAACAAACAAAGCGATAACTGTTCCGTCGGCTAACAGTTCGTCATAACCAGTAAACAAAGTGGTTTCCGTTAATTTGTATTGGTCCACGTCTACGCTGCCAAATTTACTGGCCGCTCGCGCGCGCTGCCTTTGTGCTTCCATTTCCACTTCAAAGCCAGCCATATCAAGGGTGAGTTCCCGTTCTCGCGCAATATCTGCGGTGAGATCTGTCGGAAACCCGTAGGTATCATAGAGCTTGAACACCACGTCACCGGGTATTTCCTTACCTTCAAGTTTTACGATCGCCTCACTCAGGATTTTCATACCTTGGTCGAGCGTTACATCAAATTGCTCTTCTTCTTTCAGCAGCACTCTTTCAATTTGAGCCCGAGCTTTGGCGATGAGCGGGTATGCTTCTCCCATTGTCTCAACCATCGTTTCGACCATTTTGTGGAAGAAAGGACCGCTAGACTGTAATTTGTGTCCGTGGCGCAGCGCACGACGGATAATTCTTCGCATCACATATCCACGCCCTTCATTAGACGGAAGCACACCATCCGCGATCAAGAATGTACTTGTGCGAATGTGGTCAGCAATGACTTTTAACGAGGGATCATCCAAATCTGTTTGATCTAGCAGTTCTGCTGCGCGCTTGATGAGCGTCTTGAAAACATCAATATCGTAATTGTTGTGCACGTCCTGCAAAATCGCTGCAAGGCGTTCAAGCCCCATACCGGTATCAACACAGGGTTTAGGTAAGGGCGTAAGTGTCCCGTCAGCGGAACGATCAAATTGGGTAAACACCAGATTCCAGATTTCAATGAATCGATCTAGATCGCCATCGGGACTTCCCGGCGGACCACCCGGTACACTTTCCCCGTGGTCCCAAAATATTTCAGAACTGGGGCCACAAGGGCCAGTGTCGCCCATGGTCCAGAAATTGTCATCGTCCCCCAAACGTGTGACACGTTCGGGATCGAAGCCAATGTGGTTCACCCAGATATCTTCAGCTTCATCATCACTGGTATGCACTGTGACCCAGAGCCTTTCTTTCGGCAGCTTGATGACTTCTGTCAAAAACTCCCAAGCAAATTCAATCGCCTCTTTTTTGAAATAATCGCCAAAACTAAAATTACCAAGCATTTCAAAAAAAGTGTGGTGTCTCGCGGTATAACCCACGTTATCGAGATCATTGTGTTTACCACCAGCGCGGACACAACGCTGGCAGCTTGTGGCTCGCGTATAGCCTCGATTTTCCCTGAAAGCGAGCGCTTCCTTAAACTGGACCATGCCAGAATTTGTAAACAGTAGAGTGGGGTCATTATCCGGCACAAGTGCAGCACTATCGACCACGGTGTGGCCCTTGCTAGCAAAATAGTCCAAATATGCTTTACGCAGCTCGCGAGTGTCCATTGCGATCTTCTTCGTTGATTTCGAGACGGGTAAAGATACAGAAAATAAGCTTAATACAAAATAGAAAACAGGGCTTTTAACGCTATATTGATTGGATTTGGTCCCAAGAGAAACCACGTTGCTGAAGGAATCGGCCCCGTTTCGCTCTTTCGGCTGAATTTCCTGGTAAACCTAAGCCAAATTTACGCTGCGAGACTTCTCTGGCTTTCTCAAACCAATCGATGTTTTCTTCGAGGAAAGCGGCTGTAATCACTGCGTCATTGAGCCCTTTTTGCCGGAGCTCACCGCCAATTTTAACCGGGCCATGACCTTTATTGGATCTCGATCGGATAACAGATCCGGCCAGACGATAGTCACTCTGCAACCCTTCATCGGTCAGTCGGTCAATCTGGCATTGAATGGCTTCTATGCCGGCTTCATCCACATCACCGTTCAAACGTTTTCGAAACCGGATTTGGAGCTTGTTCAGCAACTCCAGCCGAGAGTGCTCCCGACGCGCAAGCAAATCCATCGCAGCACGTCGGATATCAGCAGGCTTGAGTTCAATCCTTTCAGATTCAGGATCCGCTGATTGGTGTGACATTGTCTTCAGCCACTTCCTCTTCACCACCCGCAGGCGAAAGCAGCTTATCCCGGACTCTTTGTTCGATTTCGGCCCCCATTTCAGGATTGTCTGCTAAAAACTGAGCAGCGTTTTTCTTACCCTGGCCGATACGATCATCTTTGTAGCTGTACCAAGCACCTGCCTTATCAACGATGCCTATCTGTACACCCAAATCAATCACCTCGCCAAGACGGTTGATGCCCTGACCGTAAACGATCTGAAATTCGGTCTGCTTAAAAGGCGGCGCTACTTTGTTCTTGATCACCTTGACTCTGGTTTCATTGCCGATAATCTCGTCGCCTTCCTTGATGGCTCCGATGCGTCGAATATCCAGCCGTACGGAAGAGTAGAACTTGAGCGCGTTACCACCGGTTGTCGTTTCCGGACTACCAAACATCACACCAATCTTCATTCGAATTTGATTAATGAAGATGACCAGCGTGTTTGAGTTCTTAATATTACCCGTCATTTTCCTAAGCGCTTGGCTCATCAATCGAGCCTGAAGCCCAACGTGATGGTCTCCCATGTCACCCTCTATCTCTGCCTTGGGAGTCAGCGCTGCAACCGAGTCTACAATTACTACGTCAACCGCACCGGACCGAACAACCATGTCGCAAATTTCGAGCGCCTGCTCACCAGTGTCAGGCTGGGACACCAGCAGATCTTCAATATTCACGCCTAACGCTTCCGCATACAGCGGATCCAGCGCGTGCTCTGCATCTATAAATGCGCATGTGCCGCCTGCTTTCTGTGCTTCGGCGATGACCTGAAGCGTCAACGTTGTTTTACCCGATGATTCCGGTCCATATATTTCAACGACTCGACCCTTGGGCAAACCACCGATGCCTAACGCCACGTCCAAACCGAGCGATCCGGTTGAGATGGCTGGAATTTTCACGTTCGGCGTATCACCTAGGCGCATCATTGTGCCTTTACCAAACTGACGTTCAATTTGAGATAAGGCAGCGGTCAATGCTTTTTCTTTCTGAGGATCCATTTTCGTTGCTTCGGCGCTGGATGAGTTCTTTGAAGGTGCTTTTGTTTCCATATCTGCCATGACTTTTACCTTTTTTCAGTGATCTTTTCGTTATCAGTTGTATTTTGAGACCAATCTCTCGTTGCTGACCGGACTGTTTTGATTGGTCGGCGACTTGAGATTTACTTCTAAACTAAACTCTTTTTCGTAAATGCATTTATACTGTATATAAAACCAGTGTTCCACCTTTTTTTCATTTTCTTTGCCTGCCTTTAAAAAAAACTTCTCATAATTGTCTGTTCATGCCCCGCCCAGCCTTCACTTCACGTAGAATCACCACGGAAAGCAAAAATAAATCCAGAGAGTCCGAAATTGTCCGTCACGACCGCTAACCAACCTACGCCAATGATGAAACAATTCATGCGCATCAAGGCGAAGCATGCTGATGAGTTGTTGTTTTACCGCATGGGCGATTTCTACGAACTCTTTTTCGATGACGCAAAAAAAGCCGCGGAGCTTTTGGATATCACGCTGACGGCAAGAGGCACTTCCGGTGGGCAACCCATACCCATGTGCGGCGTTCCGTTCCATGCAGCCGACGGATATCTCGCTCGCCTCGTTAAACAAGGCGTTTCCGTCGCTATTTGCGAGCAAATTGGCGACCCAGCAACCACCAAAGGCCCCGTCGAACGTAAAGTAGTTCGCATCATCACACCCGGCACCCTCACCGAAGAGTCACTGTTAGATGCCAGCCGCGATAACGCGATCGCAGCGATCTTTCCCGGGCAAAACACCTTTGGCCTTGCGTGTCTTGAACTTTCCAGTGGCAGATTCGAGGTGATAGAGCCTGATACTGAAGAAGCCCTCATCAGTGAGTTACACCGTGTTAACCCAGCAGAGCTTATACTTTGCGAAGATCAGAAGTATCCAGCAGTTGCTGAAAGCAGAGTAGGCGTTCGCCGACGCCCCTCCTGGGAATTTGACCTTGATGCGGCACAGACAACCCTCACAAAGCAGTTCGGCACCCGAGACCTCACAGGATTTGGTTGTGATGGTTTGACCGCGGCAATTTCAGCCGCCGGCTGTCTGCTCGGTTACGTTCAGGAGACCCAACTAACACCACTTCCTCATATCCAGGGACTCACTCCGCTCAGCCGAGAGGACATGGTTCAGATTGATGCGGCTTCTAGACGCAACCTTGAGCTCGATACCAATATCTCCGGCGGGGACACCAATACGCTGTTTGAAATTGTGGACAAAACTTCAACCGCCATGGGTAGTCGGTTGCTCAAACGCTGGATTAACCGCCCCATTCGAACAAGAAGCGTGCTCGATGCCCGTCTTGATGCCATCGAATTTCTCGCAGACAGCTATCGCTACGAAGCGCTGCAAGCACACCTCAAAAAGATCGGTGACATCGAAAGAATAACAACGCGGGTCGCACTGCGTTCTGCAAGGCCAAGAGACCTAGCCCGACTGAGAGATGCCTTTGCTGCGCTGCCCGAACTGGACACAACCTTGCAGGCATATCCAGCACCATTGTTAATCGCCTTACATGAGGGATGCAAACCCTTTCCTGAGCTGTCATTGAAACTGGAATCGGCCATTATCGAGAATCCCCCTGTTGTCATCAGAGAGGGCGGCGTAATCGCCGAGGGCTACGACAGCGAACTTGATGAGCTCAGGGGAATCAGCGAAAACGCGGCAGACTACCTGATCCAGTTGGAAACCCGAGAAAAAGAAGTGACAGGTTTATCGACACTCAAGGTAGGGTACAACCGAGTACACGGTTATTATATAGAAATCAGCCGAAGCCAGTCTGACCAGGCGCCTGCCAGCTATGTTCGACGCCAAACACTAAAAAATGCCGAACGTTTTATCACGCCTGAACTCAAAGAATTCGAAGACAAGGCTCTCAGCAGCAAAAGCCGCGCACTCGCCCGAGAAAAGCTGTTGTACGAACAGTTACTAGATGTCCTTGGCGAGCAGCTACCAAGATTGCAGGATACCGCGACTGCCATTTCCGAGCTCGACGTGATCGCTTGCCTTGCAGAGCGATCGCTAACACTTTCTCTTTGTCGCCCTATTTTAAATGAGAAAGCCATGGTGAAAATTACCGGCGGGCGACACCCTGTTGTGGAGAACATGCTCAGTGACCCGTTTGTTGCTAACGACGCACTACTCAATCCACAACAGAGAATGATGATCATAACCGGACCTAACATGGGGGGTAAATCTACCTTCATGCGGCAAACTGCGTTAATCGTGCTGCTGGCGCACATCGGCAGTTTCGTGCCCGCCGAAGCGGCGGAAATTGGATCGGTGGATCGCATATTTACACGTATTGGCTCATCAGATGATCTTGCTAGCGGCAGGTCCACGTTTATGGTGGAGATGACCGAAACAGCAATGATTCTGAACAATGCAACGGATCACAGTCTAGTGCTACTGGATGAGATCGGACGTGGGACCTCAACTTTTGATGGCCTTTCCCTGGCATGGGCTTGTGCCGAATACATTGCTGAAAAATCAAAGTCCTTAACGCTGTTTGCGACTCACTACTTCGAATTGACCACGCTCAGCACCTTTTTACCCGCAACCGAGAACATTCACCTTGCTGCAAAAGAATATGGCGATCGGATTATCTTTATGTACTCGGTCAACAAGGGTCCCGCCAGCCAGAGCTACGGTTTACAAGTCGCAAAACTCGCTGGCGTTCCCAAAGCTGTCATAGAAAAAGCACGTAAAAAACTTAGTGAGTTGGAGGATGCCGAAATAAGATCATCGCCAACGCAATCTGACCTGTTTCTATCACCACCGCAGCAGGCTTCACCACCTGAACCAGCGCCCTCGGCTGTTGAAGATCAGCTCAGAGAAATCGAGGTGGACTCACTCACCCCAAGAGAGGCGCTAAACTTGATTTATGAGCTTAGAGATAAGCTAGAATCGGAGTAAATTCAGGATATCCAGAGCTCAACCCCTAACAACGCATGATTGCGAGGCAGGGCATATTGTGCGTTGGGAAAAAGCTGATAGAATGCGTATCTTTACAATTTCAGACTCTAAACTAAAAGGAACCATCGATGACATTTGTGGTAAGTGACGCGTGTATCAAATGCAAACACACAGACTGCGTAGAGGTATGCCCTGTAGACTGTTTTTATGAGGGACCAAATTTCCTCGTCATCCACCCCGACGAGTGTATCGATTGCGCCCTGTGTGAGCCTGAATGTCCGGTAGATGCGATATTCTCGGAAGACGAACTACCCGAAGCTGAACAAGATTTTCTGGCACTCAATGCCGAATTGGCCGAGGTCTGGGAAAATATTACGGAAAAGAAAGACCCGCTTCCTGATGCTGAGGACTGGGCAGAAGTAACGGGCAAGATGGAACACCTCGAAAGATAGCCCATCTTTCCAGCCGTTCTCGCACGAGCAGTCCTTTACAGCTTGTTTGAACGGACTACAGAAAACGAAAAGCGAACGCTTTTTTGCAAACAAGAAGGCTGCGTGTGGCAAATACGCAGCTTTTTTTATGCTTTTCGTCGCGGGCGTCTTATTAGCGGTCACATTTCAGCGTTCCAGACTGCAAGCTCTCCCGAGATCCATCAGCTGTCCGGCTCTCAGCCTTATCGCTGCACGAATCTAACTCCCGGGAAACAGCGAAGAAAGCGCTCTTTGTCGCGTTCGCAGGCCTATCGGCTTTACAGGATGCTTAGTTAGATTTACCCGCTTTTTTGGGCAAATAGAGCAACGGATCCTCCGGCTTGCCATCCCGCCGAATTTCGAAATGAAGCATTTCTTGACCCGGCCCCGAAGAACCTATTTCAGCGACAACCTGCCCACCTTTGACTTTTTCGCCTTCTTTTACGAGGATTGCCCGATTGTGTCCGTAAGCGCTCAGAAAATGGTCATTGTGTTTGACGATCACTAGTTTGCCATATCCCCGTAAACCGCCGCCCGCGTATACAACCACGCCATCTGCAGCAGCAGCCACAGATTCGCCTAAGCCACCTCGAATATCGATGCCCTTGTTGACTTTCCCAGTAGTGGAAAACGCCAAAACCACCTCCCCCGGAACCGGCCACTGCCAATTTAATTTTGGCGCTTGGGTTTTTCGCGTTACCGGTTTTTTGGCTTTTTGCGGATATGATTTTGCGATTGTTTTTTGACGCGGCGCGCTCCGCTTTGGCAATGCGCCTTTGAGTCGGATTCGCTGATTAACAAAAATTGTATAAGGCGGAGCAATCTTGTTAGATCTTGCTAATTTTTTGTAATCGAGTCCATAGCGAAAAGCTATCGAATACAATGTGTCTCCACTTTGCACCGTATAGTATCCCTTGGCGTAAGCGCCGGACTCTCCGGACCCGATAACAGGCACATAAATGCCGCTACTCTGACAGGCTACCAATCCAAAGAGCGCAAGGGACAAAACGATAGTTTTTTGACACATTTGCATAGTGGCTAACTTGAAAAATGATGACAAGCGTCGAAACCTGACCCTTCTCGTTTTTATTTTTATGACATTAATTTGCAATTATTATTCGTGAATCGTTCTAGGGCTTCTCTACCATTTTGATCTATTTGAGATAAACATTACGCGCTAAAAAGCGCGATGTTACCGGCACGGTCGATGAAAGTTTCACGCCGGCATCGTGAATTTTATATTGCAGGACTATGAGTCCTCAAATCGTCGAGACGCCCAGTCAAGACCCAGAACAATGAGGATACCCCCTACAGCAATGCTTACTGCCGCTAAAATATTGGGTTCCTGACCTGTGATCTGAAGGTAGCTTTGGGGCCAAATCGGTTCTTGGATCAACGGAAGCTTGCTGCCGTCTGACTTCATCTGGTAACTGATTGTCTCTTTCCAGGGCCATAATTTAGCCAAGGAGCCGAGCATAAATCCTGTCAGCACAGCTAGCGTTTTATCTTTATGATCTCTAAAAAGCTTTGAGAGCAACTGAGCAAAGCTAATTAACCCAATAAAGCATCCCAACCCGAGCGCCAGCAGCAGATCCAGTTCGAAGTTCTTAATGGCATCAATCACCGCGCCATACAAACCCAGTATCAATAAAATGAAGCTTCCCGAGAGCCCAGGCAGTATCCAGGCACACACTGCGATCGCGCCTCCCACAAAAAGGAAACCAGCTGTCGGCGGCAGTTCGAGCGGAATGACGGTGGTCACCAGCATACCAACGCTGGTTCCAATGACCGTGAAAATCACCAAATCAAAACCAAACCGGGAGATTTGACGCATGACAATCCAGGTTGAGGCAATGACCAGCCCGAAGAAAAAGGACCAAAGAAAGATGGGCTGCTCAACCATCAGATAACTGATCCCACGGGCGAACAGGATGATAGACACTCCCATACCGCCAAAAAGTGCGAGCAGGAAGTTAGCATCAACGGCATGCCACACAGCAATAAACCCCTCATTTTTGAGGCGAAGCAGCAATACCGGTGTAAATTGTTTGATCGCGTTGATGAGGCGCTCATATATGCCTGAGATAAAAGCTATCGTACCTCCGGAGACACCTGGCACGACCTCTGCCGCTCCCATCAGCAATCCGATCAAAGCCGTCTTTACATAATTGACGTTGCCATTACCCGGTTGTAATCGATCAACAGCCGTTGGATCACTCTTACTCAATTCTTTTACGCTCACGTTTGTCGTCTCTTTTTCTCTGATTTTTGCTTTGATGCAATCCTTAAAATTTAAGTATGCACAACTTGGAGCAAATGATGCCGGTGTTCAGCTTTTACCACTGAGAAGCGGCACGAAGGTGACATTCTCAAGTACTTCTTGCTCAATACCTGCTTCAGTATTTTTGACGAGCAGTAACTTCTGCTTATTACCAGCACCAACAGGGATAAGCAGCCTGCCACCAACGGCCAATTGATCCAACAGCTCTTGCGGAATGTGACTTGGCGATGCTGTCACAATAATGCCATCGAATGGACCTTTGTCAGCCCAGCCAATATTGCCGTCATCATGCTTAAAATGAACATTTCGCGCACCAATTGTGCGAAGCGTAGCACGCGCTTTTTCAAGTAACCCGCCAATGCGTTCCACGGTATACACTTTGGAGACCAATTGGGACAAGATCGCTGTTTGGTAGCCCGAACCCGTTCCGATCTCCAGTACCCTGTCGAGTTTAGCGCCCGCGAGTAATGATTCAGTCATTCTGGCGACAACAAAAGGCTGTGATATCGTCTGGTTAAAGCCGATAGGCAGAGAATTATCTTCATAGGCTCTATGCGCCAGCGCTTCATCAATAAACAGATGTCTGGGCGTCGAATTGATCACATCAAGAATAATCTCGCTCTCTATGCCCTGCTTGCGTAGCCTCTGCACGAGTCGATTGCGCGTACGCTGAGATGTCATTCCCACGCCGCGAATATCCTGTGGTCTATTATTCTCCATAGATTACCAACTCTTTAAGAAATTCAGTTGCAAAACTACCCGTCGGCAAGCTGAACGAAAGTGCCAGATCAGCGCCATCAAAATGCCACCGCAATTCACGGGGCATAACACGAAGGTCTCTCAATTGCGCCTTCATGCCAACCTTCGTTAGGCCGTCAGCCCAATCGGGAAATACGCACTCATATGCCCGCATTACTGCCGCAGCCGAGCTCACTCTCGATTTTCCATAGAGCCAACCTCTTGGCTCGTCGTTTTTAATGCCGTCACGCCCAATCGACTGCGTTGCATGGCTCAACTCAAGAGAGGCATTTTCCAAAGCAACGTGGTACTCACCTGTCTCTATCATCTGACCCAACATCGAGTTAAACATGTAGCTACGCGCCGCTGAAAGATACATGTCTCGTTGCGCTCTGGGTACTTTTTCACCACAGAACAATTTGTCAGCCATTTGAAGATTTTGTGTTTCCTTACCAAAACGCTGTTCACCAAAATAATTTGCGAACCCGTCGCTTTGCAATCGCCTGAGTCGCACTTCAATTTCATCTTTGATTTTTTCCGGATGGGCATTCGATTCGCTCGTCAGAGAGTCACAATGCAGATTCCTCAACCGAATTGTGAATTTGTTCGCCTGATGGCTGCCCCTGCGTAACTTCTTGTTATAACGCCGAACTTCAAGCAGCTCCAACCCATCGTGTTGCTGACAAAAAGATTCGAAATCAGGCATGTCCTTACCCGGCTTCCAGCAGCTAAACCACTGCTCAGTAATGGCGTGTCTGTCTTTGCGGCCCGAGAAATTAACATCGAGCGCCCTGACCCCAGCAAATGCTGCCAACTGTGTTGCAACCCAAGCTGTATTTTCGCCGGTTTTTCTTATTCGCAAATAGATATGTTCACCGCCGCCTTCAGGCGTAAACCCCAGCTCTTCAACAACCTGAAAATCAGCCGCTTCACGCTTGAAACCCGCCGTCACCAGAGGAGCTTCGAGCAACCGGGGAAATGACAGAGAGCGATCACTGATCATGCGAGTCCAGTAATATTACGGCCTGAGCTGCCACGCCTTCTTTCCGGCCAATAAATCCCATTTTTTCTGTTGTTGTCGCCTTGACATTGACCCGGTCGTTGGAGGTGCCTAGATCTTCAGCAATCACCGCGCACATTGCGTCGACATATTTCGCCACCCTCGGCGCCTCGGCAATCAATGTAATATCAGCGTTAACCACAGTCATATTTCTTTGGTCTATCATTTCGACACATGAGCGCAGCAGTGTACGGCTATCAATGTCTTTGAAAGCCTCGTCGTCATCCGGAAAATGCCTGCCAATATCTCCTAGGGCCAGCGCGCCAAGTATCGCATCGCAGAGCGCATGCAAAATGACGTCGCCGTCTGAGTGAGCAAGAATCGCTTTTTCACTTGGCACAGAAACACCACCCAATTTAATACTGATTCCTGCATCCGAAGGGACCCCCTGTTCCGAGACATCAGCAAATTTATGCGCATCGAAGCCGCTTCCAATTCTCAACGGTTCACCTCTTCCTGGTCAGACTCTGCCTGCTGTCGTTGCAGATAAAATGCAGCAAGTTCAAGGTCAGCTGCATTCGTGACTTTTATATTGTCTTTGCTACCCTCAACCATCAGAGGCTTGAATCCCTTTCTTTCCAGCGCAGAGGATTCGTCTGTAATTGCCTTCGAGCGAACATCGAGCTTATCGTTGGCAACTGTGACTGACGATAAGGCGTCCTCCAGGGCCATCTTAAGCAGTTTGCGCCGAAACAACTGGGGCGTTTGTGCCAACCAAAGTTTGTCTCTGTCGTAAGTATCAAGAATTGCCCCGTCCACGGCATATTTGACAGTCTCAACAATCTCGGCACCAAGAATGCCCCCTACCGCATGATCGCCGGCCCTTGATATCAACCGCGCAACATCTTTTGTTCTGAGACAGGGCCTTGCGGCATCATGAACCACCACCCAATCTGTTTGATCTGAGTCGGCAGCTTCATCAAGCGCAAGGATTCCGTTCAAGACGGACTCGGCCCTGGTCATTCCACCATGCACGACTTCACAACTTTCGGCTTCAGGTACCTCTCGCCAGAACGCATCATCTTCGCTCACCACAAGAATTACACGTTGAGGGTTCAGCGCAAGTACACGGCGCAAGGTATGCGAGAGAAGGGGCAGACCGTTAAGGGTCAAATACTGTTTGGGAATATCACCGCCAAGTCGCAGTCCCTTACCCGCGGCAGGAATAACGGCGTCGAACTTGAGCGAATCGATAGGCTGCATGACTGTGGATGCCAAATCAGCCCTGGTCATCTTCAATTAACAGGAAAAAGGTCTCTCCTTCCTTGATAAGGCCAAACTCACTTCGGGCTTTCTCTTCTATTGATTCGAGACCACGCTTGAGCTCAATGATTTCAGCACGCAAAATCTTGTTACGCTGCACTTTAACGCTATTCTCAGCGACCTTTCGGGACACCTTTGCTTGCAGCGTATTAACGTGGGCAAAACTACCTTCGCCCAACCAGAGACGAGATTGCAACCCCGCTAGGACAACTAGCAATGCTAATATCAGGACCTTTCTAGCGATCATTTGAACTCCGCGATACCCTTATAAAGCGCATGAGAGGCATCTTCGATTCTGAGTAACTGATTATATTTTGCAACCCGGTCTGATCGACACAGCGATCCCGTTTTGATTTGACCCGCTGCGGTTGCAACAGCAAGGTCAGCAATTGTTGTGTCCTCTGTCTCACCACTACGGTGGGATATGACTGAAGAGTACCCGGCAGCTCTCGCCATCCGAATGGCTTCTAACGTTTCCGTTAAGGTACCGATCTGGTTTACCTTGATCAAAATGGAATTAGCAACACCCGCATCAATACCGCGTGACAATATTTTAGCATTAGTGACGAACAAATCGTCACCGACAAGTTGCACCTTATCGCCTATCTTTGCGGTCAGTATCGCCCAGCCATCCCAGTCACTCTCATCCATACCATCTTCGATCGAAATAATCGGGTATCTATCAGCCAGGTCTGCCAGATAGTCTGAAAACTCTGTTGCATCAAAGCTTCTGTTTTCGCTGGCAAATACATACTTACCATCTTTATAAAATTCAGACGCCGCACAATCGAGCCCAAGGCAAATGTCTTCTCCTGGCGTGTATCCCGCTCGAGTGATCGATTCCACGATCACCTCAAGCGCAGATTCGTTACTGGGCAGATCGGGAGCAAAGCCTCCTTCATCACCCACCGCTGTACTGAGTCCACGTTCCTGAAGTACTGCCTTTAACGTATGAAAAATTTCAGCGCCGTACCGTAATGCCTCAGAAAAGCTACTGGCTCCCACAGGGAGAATCATGAACTCCTGTATATCCACGTTGTTATCTGCGTGCTCACCCCCGTTGAGGATGTTCATCATGGGTACGGGCATGCTGTAGCGGCCAGCACTACCATCTAGTTCTGCCAGATATTCATACAAGGCCATGCCTTTCGCCAAAGCCCCCGCTTTGGCTACAGCCAAGCTGACCGCCAAAATTGCGTTTGCACCCAGCTTTTCCTTATTCTCGGTACCATCGAGATCGAGCATACGGCGATCGATTTCTTCCTGATTTTCCACATCGAGCCCCAACAGCGGCTCTCTGATTAACGTATTTACGTTGGCAACTGCCTTGAGCACACCTTTGCCAAGGAATCGTGCCGGGTCCTTGTCTCTTAATTCCAGCGCTTCTCTCGATCCAGTAGAAGCACCAGAGGGAACGCAAGCCGAGGCCTTCACACCCGTTTCCAGTTCCACACTCGCCTCAATCGTGGGGTTGCCACGGGAGTCAAGAATTTCGATTGCGCGAATGTCTACTATTTCCGTCATTAAATTAAACTCACTTTTGTTCCGAGGGCGATACAACCGCCGTTAGTTAACGCTCAGTGTTGTCATTGTACTGACATTCACTGGAATAGCATTTCAGCTTCCGCCGCTAACTCAAATGGGTGTTCACATTTGAAGCTTTCACCGCCCCATCAATTTGTAAGAGCAGCGACAGCAATGCGGCCATCTGATCTAGCTTCCAGGAATTGGGACCATCACTCAGCGCTTTGTCCGGGTCTGGATGCGTCTCCATAAACAGCCCATGGATTCCTGCTGCAACCGCAGCGCGGGCCAAAACCGGCACCATTTCTCTCTGACCACCAGAGCTGGCACCCTGACCACCAGGAAGCTGAACTGAATGGGTTGCGTCATAGACAACCGGGCAACCCGTTTCTTTCATCACCGCGAGAGAGCGCATGTCTGAGACAAGATTATTGTAGCCAAAGCTAACACCTCGTTCGCAGACCATAATATTTTCATTGCCGGTTGCCTTCGCTTTTGCCACCACATGTTGCATATCCCAAGGGGCAAGAAACTGTCCTTTCTTAATATTCACTGGCAAACCGGTCGCGGCAACTTTCTGAATAAACCCAGTCTGCCTGCAAAGAAATGCCGGAGTTTGAAGCACCGATACAACCTCTGCGACTTCATCTAAAGGCGTATCTTCATGCACATCAGTCAACACAGGTAAACCAAGGTCCCGTTTGACCTTTTCAAGAATCTTCAAACCAACCTCTATGCCCGGCCCTCGATAACTCTCGTGAGACGAACGATTTGCCTTGTCAAAGGAAGATTTGTAAATCAAGTAAATGCCGAGCTCGTCGCAGGTTTCCTTTAGGCTCGCCGCTGTGTCCATGGCCATTTGTTCACTTTCAACCACGCAGGTGCCTGCAATCAAAAAAAACGGCGATGTATCAGTTACTTTAAAATCACATAAATTCATTAGGTTTTTTGCTTCTCCAACGCGGCTTCTATGAAACTGCTAAAAAGTGGATGGCCACGCCGTGGGGTTGATGTGAATTCGGGATGGAACTGGGTCGCAACAAACCATGGATGATCTTTTACTTCTATCACCTCAACCAGAGAATCATCCATCGAGCGTCCAGCGACCAGCATACCTGCCTCCTCGAGCGCTGAGACATAATGATCATTCACCTCATACCTGTGGCGATGACGCTCGTTAATCGAATCTTGTCCGTAGATCTGGCTCGTTGTCGAATTTTCTGCAAGACGACATTCCTGCTCGCCCATGCGCATTGTGCCACCCAGATCAGAGTCCGCATCGCGTGTTTCCACGTCACCATCCTCGTTCATCCATTCCATAATGAGACCGATAACCGGATGCGGCGTATTGGGATTGTTTTCAGTTGTATTGGCGTTTTCGAGACCCGCCGCATTTCTTGCGATATCAACAATCGCAGCATGAAGCCCATAACAAATACCCAGGTAGGGCACTTTATTTTCACGGGCATATTTCGCTGCAAGCACCTTACCCTCAAACCCGCGATCACCAAATCCGCCAGGAACCAGAATGGCATCAGCATGCTCTAGTGATCGAGTGCCATCATCGACCAGATCTTGAGCTTCGATAAATTCAACTTCAACCTTTGTGTGGGTCTTGATGCCAGCGTGTATGATCGCCTCATTCAACGATTTATAAGCATCAAGCAGCGCCATGTACTTGCCAACCATCGCCAATTTAATAGTGTGTCGCGGCGCAGCCTGAGCTTCTACTACTTCACGCCAGCTACCGAGATCAGCAGGTGGACAAGAGATCTCTAGCTGCGAAACGACGATGTCATCCAATTTCATCTCATGCAGCTTTTCTGGGATCTGATAGATGCTCTTTGCGTCCAGCAGAGGTATCACAGCTTTACGATCAACATTAGTGAACAGCGCAATCTTGTCCCGAGATGAGCTATCGATTTCATGATCCGAACGGACGATCAAAATGTTTGGCTGCAACCCGATAGACCTGAGCTCCTTGACAGAATGCTGGGTAGGTTTGGTCTTGGTTTCTCCCGCTGTTGCAATGAATGGCACCAGCGTAAGGTGGATCAAAATCGCGCGTTCAGAACCGAGTTCAAAACGGATTTGCCTAGCCGCTTCGAGAAACGGTTGAGACTCAATATCCCCAACGGTACCGCCTATTTCAATAATAGCGACATCGCTGTTTTTTGCGCCATCATATACTCGTCGTTTGATTTCATCGGTAATGTGGGGAATCACCTGGACCGTTGCACCTAGATAATCACCACGGCGTTCGCGCGCAATCACATCCGCATAGACCTGCCCGGTGGTAAAGTTGTTTTTACGACTCATCCGCGTACTGATAAACCGCTCATAGTGCCCCAGGTCGAGATCGGTCTCAGTTCCATCCGCAGTAACAAACACTTCTCCATGCTGCAGAGGACTCATGGTGCCCGGATCAACATTGATGTAGGGATCAAGTTTCAGCATCGTGACTTTAAGCCCGCGGGCTTCAAGAATCGCGCCCAACGAAGCAGCAGCGAGGCCCTTTCCTAAGGAGGAAACAACCCCACCGGTTACAAAAATAAATCGAGACATTAGACTCCCATCACGAGGAATTGCAGTCGCCAGAATGATTTCTATGTGCGACCAAGATGGGGTTGTAGGGTACCACTCCTCCCCTTGCCTCTCAATGTAAATTCGGTCTAGATGTGCTTTTATTTCAAAAGGTTAGCGGCAACGGCATTGAAAGTGAGTTTGTCTTGACAATAGAACCGGAAGTAAAGCCCTATTTCGTCTGTTTCAGCCCGCCAGTCCTTTGCGACAGTTGGCTCGATATACCATCCGGGAAGACCCGCTACAGCGACCAACTCATCGTCGCAAAAAACCAAAGGGATTCGATCTCGCAACCAAGGCGGCATGCTCTGCTCCTGGAATACATTTTTAAGCGTCCTGGTTTTTGATAGTTTAATCACTTCACCGCCGCGGCGAAACTTTACACAAAGCTTTCCGGAAGCGGGAATCCGCAACCTTAGCCCCTCACTTTTGCTGTCAGCATATTTTTGCCGACAGTCTTCGTCGTTCTCAAAAAGATCTGTCGTCAACTGTCCCCCGTTTAGGTCAAGCGACGATTGATCCGGTATTTTAGTGGTATCTGCATCACTGGCGAAAACACGACGGGAATCAAAATCCGGCAGTTCCCTCAGAATATACAAGTAACCGTCATAGCGAACAAAAGCATAGCTTTTCCAACTGGGCCCGGGCGCCTTGCTATCTTGTGCGCCCAACAGCTGAGGCAGCTGCTTTCTCAACAAGCCGGATGGGGGCAGCGGTAGTTGAAGTTTAGTTACCCAGTGTCTGATCAGATTTCGCTGTCGTGCAGGCACCAACGCTCGCAGTCGGTCGATTGACAGCCCGCCTTCCACATCAACAACCAACCCGAAGTCACTTTCAGCGATTGAATCTATTAACGCTCGACCTTCCCCGTCCCGCTTAAGGGCATAGTTCACGGACTGAGGCAGTTTCGGCCAACGGTCTTTCAGTTTTGGAATAATATCGTTACGCAAAAAATTACGGTCAAACCCGGCATCCTGATTACTTTCATCTTCAATCCAAGCCAAATCATTTTCAGTTGCATACGAGACAATCACGTCTTTGGTGGTGTTAATCAGAGGACGCAATAATATCGCTTCACCAAGCAGGCGTTCCGGAGGTATCGCCTGAACACCAAATGGGCTACTTCCTCTGAGCAAATAGAACAACGCAGTTTCGATCTGGTCATCCATATGGTGCGCGAGTAGCAACAGGTCTCCTCGCTGGAGAAATTCTTTCCATGCGTTGTACCTTGCCTTTCTCGCGTTTTCTTCTTTGTTCCCCGCAGCAGGAATCTGCGGTGACTCGGCAACAAACGCTACCCCGAGCTCATCACACACCTTTTCACAATGTTTTTGCCAGCGGTTGGCATTTGGACTAAAGCCGTGATTAATATGAAAGGCGATAACATGCCTGATTTTGACCGAGCTTTGCTGTTCAGTATCGGTGATAACCTTCACGAGTTCGTGCAAAAGCACATGAGAATCAACACCACCGCTATAGCCAACGACCACGCGCTCGACGGCATTAGATTCAAGCAGCTCACGGAGACGGGGTGAAAAAATATGACTAACCACAGCACCGTTCCAGGGTAACTGCAGCATGTGCATGCCATTCGCTAAAGCGACTAGTAATCAAATTGCACTTGATCTGCGCCATATCGATCCCTGAGATTCTGAATCAGTTGATCATCAGGAGACACTCGCCAAGCGTCACCGAGAGATACTTCGGCGACAGCATCATTTCTTTGATACTCAATTGATACTCTGCAACCCTCGCCTTTATATGGCTGCAGCAATCGGGCAAGCTCCTCCGAGAAGCCTGCATCAAGTCTTGTTTCATTTAGACTAAGACGCAAACACTTGATGGTACGTTCTCGTGCTTCTAGCAAATCGAGCACTTCGGCCGCTCGCATTTTTAAGCCACCACTAAAATCGTCCGCACTCAAGCTACCTTTCATGACGACAAGCTGATCTTTTTGCAGTTTTGTATGATTCGCTTCAAACAAATCTGCAAAAACTGAAACCTCCAACCGCCCGCTACGATCGTCCAGCGTGACAAAAGCGAGCGTCTCACCTCTTTTACTCTTCATTGTACGCAGCCCTACAATCAGTCCGGCAACAGTCTGGACATCCTTGCTGGCACGAAGGTCCACAATTCGGGTCTTTGCGAAATACCTCAGCTCTTTCTTGTAAAGGTCAATGGGATGCCCTGTTAGGTAAAGCCCGAGTGTGTCTTTCTCCCGGTTTAACCGGTCTTTGAACGACACACAGCGTAAACCTTCAATGTAATTGTATGGGCAACCCGATTCATTACTGGCTGACATCATATCTTCACCAAACAGATCGGTCAGACCGCTATCTTCATTCCGAGATTTCTGTTCAGCAGTCTTTACCGCATCATGTTGATTCGCCAGCAAAAGCGCGCGTTTAAAATCAATCGGATTAACATCGTCAGGTACTTGACGCTCATCGATCAGATTGTCGAGTGCACCGCTACCAATCAGCGCTTCTACAGCGCGCTTGTTTACTTTTCTTGCATCTACACGGTGGCAAAAATCATACATATCCGTGTAGGGTCTATCTTGACGTCCGGCGACAATCGCTTCGATCGGCCCCTCACCTAAACCCTTGATCGCCCCTAGACCGTAAATGATGTCGCTATTACCTTTAGCAACAAACCGGAATTCACCTTCATTCACATCCGGCGGAGAAAGCGTGATCTTCATTTCACGACATTCTTCCACGTTGATGACAACTTTCTCTGTTGTTTGCATGTCTGCGGACAACACCGCAGCCATGAAGTCAGCAGGATAATGATGCTTAAGCCACGCCGTCTGATAAGCTACCTTGGCATAGGCAACTGAGTGTGGCTTGTTAAAGCCGTAGCCAGCGAACATCTCCATCAAATCAAAAATATGACCCGCCTGAGATTCAGGCACGTCGTTTTTCATTGCCCCCTGAAGGAATACCGCCCTTTGTTTCGCCATTTCTTCTGGTTTTTTCTTGCCCATTGCTCGACGCAACAGGTCCGCGTCCGCGAGCGAATAACCGGCAAGCACCTGGGCTATCTGCATCACCTGTTCCTGATAAAGCATCACACCATAAGTGCCTTCAAGCACGTGCTTCAGACTCGGATGGAGGTAGTCGACCTCGTCGATGCCATGTTTACGACGGATAAAGTCGTCTGCCAACTGCATCGGACCGGGACGAAAAAGTGCCACCAGCGCCACAATGTCTCCAAAGCGACTGGGCTTAACCTTCTTCATTAGATCTTTCATGCCACGGGATTCAAGCTGAAACACAGCCGTGGTTTTGGCTTTTTTGAAATTATCGTAAATTGCCGGTTCTTCGAGCGAGATAGCTTCTATGTCAACGATCGATTGACTCTCCATCTCACGTTGAGCATTAATACTCTTCAGCGCGTTATCAATGACAGTCAGTGTACGTAGCCCCAAGAAATCAAATTTAACCAGCCCAGCCTGTTCGACATCATCCTTGTCGAACTGCGTCATGAAGTTACCACCGGTTTCATCACAGTAAATGGGCGAGAAATCGCTGATCTTGGTTGGCGCGATGACTACCCCACCAGCATGTTTACCGACATTTCGGGTCAACCCTTCAAGTTTGAGGGCCATCTCCATGATTTCCTGAGCTTCTTCACTTTGCTGCAGAAATTCTCTTAGGAGTGGCTCTTCCTCCTGCGCCTTTTCTAGTGTCATGCCGGGATCGAAGGGAATGAGTTTCGATAATTTGTCAGCTAAACCATAGGGTTTACCCTGCACCCGGGCCACGTCCCGGACGACCGCTTTCGCAGCCATGGTGCCGAAGGTAATAATCTGCGATACCGCATTACGGCCATACTGATCTGCCACATGCTGGATCACCTTATCTCGACCGTCCATACAGAAGTCAATGTCAAAGTCAGGCAAAGACACACGCTCAGGATTCAGAAACCGCTCAAAAAGCAGATCGTACTCTAGGGGATCGACATCAGTGATTAATAAGGCGTAAGCAACCAACGAACCGGCACCGGAACCTCGACCAGGTCCGACCGGAATGTCATTTTCTTTTGACCACTGGATGAACTCCATCACAATGAGGAAATAACCAGGAAAACCCATGTTGTTAATGATACCCAACTCGAAGGCTAGCCTTTCGTCGTAGGGTTTCCTTTGGTCGGCAAACTCAGGCGCACTGGTGTCGAAGATTTTTTCAAGGCGCTTATTCAGCCCCTGCTCGGAAACTTCGCAGAAAAATTCTTCCGTTGTATAGCCCTCTGGAATTGGAAACTCGGGCAGATAGTAGTTACCCAAATCGACATCTACTGAACATCTCCGTGCAATCTCTATGGTGTTCTCTACTGCTTCCGGGATGTCAGCAAATAGTTCACACATTTCCTCCGGTGAGCGCAGATACTGCTCTTCGCTGTAACGCCGTTCACGGCGCGGATCGTCCAGCGTTCTGCCATCATGGATACAAACTCTGACTTCGTGGGCCTCGAACTCTTCGACGTTAAGAAATCTCACATCATTTGTGGCCACTACGGGACATTCGAGTTCAGCAGCGATATCCACGGCACCGTGAATATAAACCTCTTCTTCATTTCGTCCAGTTCTTTGCAGCTCCAGATAAAACGCATTGGGAAACATCGCCATCCAGTCTTTCACACGGTGCACGGCTTCGTCACGCTTATTTGCCAAGATGGCTTTACCGACATCTCCGTAAGCGCCGGCGGACAGGGCTATCAACCCTTCACTCTGCTCTCCAAGCCAGGCTTTTTTGAGGAGTGCCTTGCCAAGTCGCTGGCCTTCAAGATAGGCCCGGGACAACAACTCTGAAAGATTTCGATACCCTTTTTCATCACGAGCAAGCAGCACCAGAGGCGTTGGATCATCCTGCGCATTATCTGCCTCGATCCAGACATCTGTACCGATAATTGGCTTAATACCTGCCGCAGTAGCCGCCTTGTAAAATTTAACAAGGGCAAACAGGTTATTAATGTCGGTCACCGCAACTGCGGGACTACCCTGCTCCGCAAGCGCCGTCATCAGTGGCTTCACCCGCACTGTACCATCACTGAGTGAGAACTCAGTGTGAAGGCGTAAGTGGATGAATTTAGGTGACATTATTTTCTTTGACTTCGCGATGTCTGGGATGGTTGTTTTGTTCTGATTAGCCAACTCTTCGAGCTATAGTAAACCAAGGAGCAGTCAGCCTAAAGCGCTGAAGTAGCCAATGGTGAATATCCCACCTCCCGAACCACTAAATCAACAAGTTACAGAAGTTTCGCCCCATTCGGCACGACATCATCAGGGCTGACTAAAACAACCGCACCAGAGGCATCATGGAACCCGGTAACAAGGCATTCCGACATCATCGGTCCAATCTGCTTTGCGGGGAAATTAACAACCGCCATGACTTGCTTGCCGAGCAAATCGTTTTTTTCGTAAATCTCAGTTATCTGGGCGCTCGATTTTTTTATGCCAATTTCTTCACCAAAGTCTATCTTCAATCTGAAGGCAGGGTTTCGGGCCTCGGGAAAGTCCTCAACATCAAGAATTGTGCCCACACGCAGCTCAACTTTTTGAAAATCCTGCCATGTGATTTGTTCCATCACGCACACCTCCTCAATTGTTTTTCGACCCGTTTTTAATGCCGCTTTTAGGATAGAAATTCATAGCTTGCCCCGACAAGCGCTTCAATCGCCTCACCAAGTTTGTCAGATTTTACTAACAAATAATCCGTGTCGAACGTCGAAATAGCGAAGATGCTTACGTTGGCATCTGCAAGGGCCTGACTCAACCTTGCCAGCACACCCGTCATGGAAAATTCCAGAGGACCGACAACCTTAATACACCGCCAACCCGATTCGGTGTTGTCGCTTTTAATAGCAATCTTTTCTGAGCAGACTATCGATAGTTCTTCATCTGTTGCAGTCACAGAGAAAAAATCTCCAGCGAAGACTTCCTCTGGCACCGCGCAACCAGCCGCCAGACGATGAACAACGTATTTTTCTGACATCAATTCCAAACGGGGTAACACCGCAACATCAGACTCTTCGATTTTCGACAGGTCCGCAGGAGGTTGCACCAGATCCCAAAGATTTCCATATAAATCACGGAAAACAACAACCGTACCGTATACCTCATGGCGAGGCTCTTCAGTCATTTCGACACCCTGTGCTTTCAGGTTTTCATAGTCGCGCCAGAAATTGTCTGTATGCAGAAAAAGAAATACGCCGCCACCTGTCTGATTACCCACAAAATCTTTTTGTTGGGGCTTGCCCGGTGTTGCAAGTAAAATGCAAGGCCCCCTTTCGCCCGGTGACATTCGCACAAACCTTTTCACTCCACCAATGGGGGTATCCTCCACCAGCCTAAAACCCATCGATTCTCGATAGTACTTAATCGCTTCGTCATAGTCGTTAACCATCACGGTAACATTCTCGATTTGTCGTTTATTCATTTGTCAGTCTCAAAATATTTTCGGCTTCAAGACGCGAGAACCCCAGCGCCGAGAAGCAGCAGTTGTTTGAACTTGTAATAAGTAAGCACCAGCTTCATACGGAGTCTTGTCGACTTTTTAGATGTGGATTCCTCGCTTGACTGCACAAGGGGACGGTTTCCCTCATCGCTGTACAAGGCGTCGCATGTTTTAACTAACACGATAGCAAGTGCGCATCGCTTTCAGATACTTGAACACTTAAGATCTACCTTACCATCGCATACAGCCTGCGTTTTAAGCGCTATTTTTAGTCTCTAACACATCCACTTAAGATAGCCAACGAAATCGTATAAGGGATTTTACTTTGTTCAGAGATGATATATGCTGCCGATGCTGACACAGGTTACAGCAGTTATTTATGTATGTGCAATTTCGATGTTTTTCTCGTTTTGTTCTTACGTAAGCATCTTCTGCACCTTCCAGCACTTTAATCGAATTGGCGGATACCGCCGTCGGGAACAAAATACTTATTCCTGGGGGAATAGTTAAATGGCAGAACAAACTGGCCGCGTAAAATGGTTTGACGAAAAAAAGGGCTTCGGCTTTATCGAGCGTGAAAATGGTAATGACGTATTTGTACATTTCAGAGCTATCACTGGTGACGGCTTCAAGACGCTCACCGATGGACAGGAAGTACAATTTGACGTTGAAGACGGACAGAAAGGCCCTCAAGCCCTTAACGTCAGCGTTATTTAGAAAGCCGCTCCAACAAGAAGCCAACTCGAAATAGCGCTCAGTGAGTAAAACAGGCACGTTGAGCGCCGTTTAAATTTTCAAAGAAAGCGTCTCCTCTCCATAGGCAGCGCTCAAATATCTTATTGCCCGAAGATAGACTTCTGAAGGTTCAGACGCTGTTTCTAATCCCGAGTCAACCGCCTCAAAACATCTAGCAGCTTTGTCAAAACGGCCATCGTTAGTAGGCCTGCAAGCATCGATTGAACCTTTTTAAGCCTTAAACGCGTTACTCTAATTGCCTCGATCTAAAGTTTTCCTACCAGCACATCACACCGATGAAATTTCCCCGCGGCGCTCTTTTGATGACATGATCTCAATTCGTGACTACTGGATTGGTACTCACTCCTTATCCCGTTATGATGCAACGCAGAAAACAGGGGTGGCATCGGCCATCGCCATCACGTATCGAGGATAAATATAATGGATAATCGAGTGGTTTTGGTCACCGGCGGGGCACGGGGAATTGGTCTAGGCATTGTGAAGGCGTTTGCCAGCATCGGTTGCAGGGTAATGATCGCAGATCTCGGGCTTGAATCAGAGAGCGAGTGGAATTACGGGTTAGCAAACAAGGACGATATGGACAAAGCGATGGACAGCGCGGGCGCATTAGGTGAGGTCGCGAGTTGCGGGCTGGATGTCACAGATCGCGCCAGTTGCGAAAATGCCGTGAAGGCCACGGTTGATCGGTTTGGCCAACTCGACGTGTTGATTAACAACGCCGGTGTCGTTCAAACCGGGCCCGTCGTCGACTTCTCAGAAGAAGATTGGGATAGTGTATTCGCCGTCAACACAAAAGGCATTTTCCTGATGGCTAAAGCTGCGATACCTGCACTGAGTGAATCAGATAACGCTGCCATCGTAAATACAGCATCAATTGCAGGCAAGAAAGGACACGCCAATATGTCCGCTTATTGCGGTTCCAAGTTTGCTGCGGTTGGCATCACTCAGTCCTTAGCATTTGAATTAGCACCGAAAGCCATTCGGGTTAACGCTATTTGTCCTGGCATCGTGGGTACAGCAATGTGGCTAGAGCATCTGATGCCAATGAACACTACGGATGCTGATGAAAAAAATCGCACGTTTGAAGCCAATGTATCTCAAGAGATTCCGCTTGGCCGCCCACAATCGGTCGAGGATATGGGACAAGCTGCGGTCTATCTTGCGAGCGCAAAAAATATTACGGGAATAGCGTTGTCAGTATCCGGTGGCATAGAAATGAATTGAGGAGCGCCTAGCTTCTGTTAGTCTTTGGTAAATGGCTAACATATAAGTCATGCTGCTTCACTCTTGATCACCTAGAGAAACTTGCAGAGAAGAACTCAACACAATATATCAGAGGTGCGGTTTATGAAATTACAAGGTCAAGTCGCGATTGTGACCGCTGCAGGACGCGGCATTGGCAAGGGGATAGCACTGGCGCTTGCTACCGAGGGCGCTCGTCTGGTCGTTAACTCTTTTTCTGAAAAGACGCTGGCAAATACTGTCGACGCGATTAAAGAATTGGGCGCAGAAGTGATCAGCCTAAGCGGCGATATTACCGACCCGCTAAAGATGATCGCTCTAAGAGACCTGGCATTGAGCGAATATGGCCAGATCGATATTTTGGTTAACAATGTCGGCGCTGGTCCCAAGCAATCTGAAAAACCGCCGGAACACGAACTGGGCTTAACCGCCTCGGTATGGGATGGCTTATATGGTCAAAATCTGAAACCCGTTGTATTGATGACGGAGGCTGTAATCCCGCATATGAAACAACGAAAGACCGGTAAAGTGATCCATATCTCATCTATTGCGGGTCGCACCTCACTATCAGACAAAGCGTTAAATTCTTTCGTTCACCCGGCCTATGGTGCGATGAAAGCGGCACTAATCAGCTATACGCAAACTCAAGCGGAAATGTTTGGGCCGTTTAACATCAATGTAAATGCGGTTTGTCCTGGCATTATTTATACAGACGCATGGAAGAGCGGCGCGCAAAATGCCGTGCAAAACATTCCCGAATACAGCGGCATGGATCCTAGGGAATGGTTTGAAGGCATAGCAAAGGGACGTTATCCAGACATCTTCGATCGCACCCCACTAAGACGCGAGCAGACCGTTGAGGATATTGGCAATGCCGTAATATTCCTGGTGTCACAAGATTCGATGAATATTACCGGCCAATCGCTGATGGTTGACGGAGGAATGGTTAAGATCTAGCCAGTCCCTGATCATCTACTTTACAAATGATCGAGACAGCATTTTCACGCAATGAATTTGGGAATGTGATGGTGAGATTATTAGCGTCGGCCTCAAGCTGGCAACCAGTCTCCAAGGTCATTGTCAGACCGTCACTGCTGACCGAAAGCGCATCTAACCGGATGCAATCGCTAAACTGCAGACTAGCAGAGGTTACCTGTGGGTCGGCGGTGAATTTCAATTCAAGTATATTTTGATTCAAACTACCAACCGTACTCCCCTTAAATCTTAACCGACACCAACCAACCGCATTGTCAGACTTGAGCCAATGGATTGTGAGGGGATGGTATTGATCAGTCCCGTGGAAACTTCGGCTTGAAGATTCGAGACCAATCATAAGGTTTGGCGAGAGATAAGCTTCCGCTTTACGCAGAGGATCAGACGAGATCTGCTGGCTGATAATTTGTGATTGTTCAAAGCTGGTCAATCTCTCTTTAATGTCAGGGTCGATAGCGACCGCCGAAAATGCCGCGATGGGGCCAAGGCAAAAGTCGTGACCGTGAACCAGATCCCTGGTTGATTGAGGAAATGGCGCCGCGCTCTTCTCGGTCACCGCCCAAATCCATAAACTCAGTGCTGACACATAGTGCTGCATATCCATGCCGTAGGATCGAGACCATGGGCCACATAAGTTTTTCATACCTGCGTGATAAAACCGCGCAACATCAGCCCACAAGTGCTTATTAATTTCTCGACCCATTTCTTCAAGGTCATCCGAAAAATTTTGCCAGAGTCCAAGGGCAAAAAAATTGATGCCGTAATAGGTCGGGGAATTGTATTCAGCGAAGGCATTATGCTTACAAAATCCCTCCCTGATTTTATGCGCATAAGACAAACCTCGCGCTTGGATACTGGCGTCAACCAGATCGCCGGCTTCTATTTCGAGCCAGGCTTTCATTAGCGCGATGTTTGTGTAGCCAGGCGGGACCCTGTTCACAGGTTCCCCTTCAATACATCTGATCAGCGCGGCATCTATGGCTGGCACCAGTCTCGTGAGCACCAAATGGCCTTCTAGTCTTCGCAGCAGCAACAAGATAGTGCCAACAAATTGCCGCCAGTTAGGATCGTAGTCTTTCCATATAACGGCACCATCGGGCGGGTCAGGCTCCTGCGGTGTGCGTTTAAATGTACCATGCCAAATTTTGCCAGGCGTGTTGTACTGACAGGCAAGCACATTGCTGACTATTTCCACTACACGCTTTATGCGGGCATCACGTTCGCCCGTTTGGAGCGACTCGAAAACCAATCCTAGCGCATACCAGAGAGACTCCCTGACCATATGCTGTTTTGGCTGGTCAGGATGTCGCAGCATGTGTCGATCATGGTCATAAAGTGAATCCATCCAGGCCATCGAAACCGCCATCAACGATTGAGCACCACTGTTCGCACTCAGCTGTCTTGAGGTTATTTCTCTGGTTGTCTTACTATGAATGTCGCTGGTCATTGTGTTGTTCACATTTTGAAGCTTCGACATCAGACTTCAATAAATCCTTTCACCTTGGGGATTATCTATTCCGACTCATTCCGGCTCGGCCGTTTTCATGCACCTACGCGTTGCAGTAAACAGTTCTGAATGTGCTAACTTCGCGATCTGATTTTCATCGGGCAAGCAATCGAGCGCCGCAAAAGCGAGCAGGTCAGGGTCCCGATCGCAAAGCAAAATGTCAAACGAAAGCCTATCACCGCCATACAACCCACGATGTATCATGTTCGCAGAAAAGATCAGGAGATCTCCCGCTTTGAGTGGCACTTTGACGCCTGTGCTCAAATCATCTGAAACAGCACAGCCGTTATTGGCTAACCGAACATCCTGCTCCTTGTTTGTATCCCATGCCACATGGCTTCCGGGAACGAATTCCATACCTGGCTCATCCCGAACGGGAATACGAAAATGAATCACATTTATTCGCTGAATCATCTTCCGCTGATCTGCAATACTCATTCCATTGTATTGGATATCCCGGTGCCAATAATTTTTTTGATCAGGGTTGACCGGGTTGAAAAAGAGTTGGGTATTCATGAATGCAGGACCTTCAGGAATCAGCTCTGAGGCAAACTGCAACAGTTTTTCCTGGCAGACAAAGCTAAACAATGTCATGCGTTGATCTGAGGATAAATATTTTGTGCCGGTTAAGTAGGCGCTGTTTACCGCCTGTGATTCATAAAATTCTTTATGCGCTTCTGTCCACGCTTCATGAAAACTGATCAACACAGTTTCAAGTGCTTTCAATTTCTCGGTCGACACAAAGTTTTTACATAACACGTAACCCTTACTTTTATATTCGTTAATCACTTTTAAATAGCTTCCGCTTTGATTAATTGTGGTTTTAGAAAATCGGGTGAGACAGCGCGCATATGCTCCGTTAGCCTAAACCAGGCACAACCGTCATTCATATATGCGAGCACTATTTCCTGCTCTGAGTCCTTCGCATGATGACAGAACCGTTCACTGTGACAGCCATGGACCGATAGGCGTTGCGCTTTAAAGCTGCCACCTGGATACGGGTCATTTTCAAGCCTATACGGTATCCTAAATCTGTCCCACAAGACAGAAATTGAGAAGAGACATGACAACCCTATGCGATCCTTTCTGCCGCGACCGATCCGTAAACATTCCCTTCAAGAACCTGAAAAACCTCTTAGCCTAGTGCAGATCACACCCACTTAAATCACCCAACGAGCAGCTATTGCAATGACGATGGCGTGCCTCTCATGCCTGCAGACGTCGTGTTTCTTTTTAATCCACATTAGCATAATGTGCACTTTGGTATTTAGCGTCAGGATCAAGCTGTGGAACTCGTTTATCAGGAAAACCAAAAACTCGCTGAGGGACCCCTTTGGCACGATGGCTACCTTTACTGGGTCGACATTAAAGCTTGCAAGCTCCATCAACTCAATCTTGATACACGTGAGCACAGGGCTAGACATTTTCCTCAGCAGCTCACGAGCATTGCGCCAACGCGCAGCGGCGAATTCGTGGTCACAACCCGTGACGGCGTCGCCGGATTAGCTGACTTTGATGCAAGCCTGAAGTTACTTGTTGATATCGAAGGCTCGATACCCACCAACAGATTTAATGACGCAAAAGTCGACAGCTATGGCAACCTGTGGGCTGGCTCAATGGACGACGAAGAAACCAACGCGACGGGAACACTCTATCGGATTGATAGCAACCTGACTGTCTCAACAGAGGATACTGGCTACCACATTACAAACGGCCCGGCATTTTCGAGAAACGGGGAGTTCCTTTACCACACTGATTCTGTGCTCAAGAAAATTTATCGCTTCGGGTTATCCAAGGATGGCATCACAGACAAGCAGCTGTTCATTGAACTCGGACCTGAGCACGGCCACCCGGACGGAATGACAGTAGATGATCAGGGAAATATCTGGGTTTGTGAGTACGGGGGTTGGGGTATTTCAACATTTGATTCAACAGGCAAATATTTAAACAAGATTGAAGTGCCAGTAGCCAACGTCACTAGCTGCTCTTTTGGAGGGAAGAATCTTGATACCTTATTTATCACCACAGCAGCGCAGGGACTTACCGAGGCAGAGCTAGCACAACAACCCCTAGCTGGCAGTATATTTCAGACCAAGCCCGGGGTTACCGGCGTTGCCTCGCATCTTTTCAATCACTAGGACCGCATATCACGTCAGGCAACCACTGATCACGATATTCTCTGAACCCTTGAAGCACTCCAGTGATTGTTTAATCGCTCGGCAATTAGGCTAATTGTCGAGTGCCGGTACAACAGCTAAACATTCAAACGTCATACCCGCATTTTCTTGTAATCGCTTTATCAGCACATCGCCCATGGCCGTAGAAGGCGTCCAAACACCTCCCTCTGTCTCAAGTTCATCTTGAGCGAGACAAATTGCACTTTCAGCCAACATTTTACATGTGGCGCCATAACCAGGATCTTTGTCGCCTGTCACCTTAACTTTAACACTCGCGGCATTACCGTCTTTGTTCAGGCCCTTTGCAAGCAATTCAATATTAAAAAAGCCCGCCTCAATCGTCTCCCGGCTTGGTCCTTCTCCTGGTGCGGGAAGCATTGGTTTTGCTAATGCCCTTGTTGGATCAAATGCAGAAACCAGCCCCATCAATACCGAGGCACCGGCAATCGCCATGGCTTTTAGATAACCCGCTGGACCATCACCCACCGCCATCGACTCAGTATATTTAAAATCAGCGCCATAAATAAAATTCATCAACGCGTTACTTCGTCTGACAACCCTTGTATTTATTGCCGCCATGACAAAAGGTGCGGTCCATTGTCTGAAGTCATGATCGTAACTTGCGCCCATCTGATCCTGCTTGTCAGTGCCGGGTGGCGTATTCACTGGATTAAGAGAATATGGGTCAGCCAAAAGTCCTCGTAGCGAAGGATCAGTTTTCATCTCCTCCATCATATTCATCATACTGGCAACCGTTCCGCCACTCATGCCGCCTTTTGTTTCTCCGATACGACATTTGACTTCCCGAGCATAGGTGCCATGATTTTTTTGCATCTCCGCTTGAGCAAAATGAACGCCCAAGTCCGAAGGTATGCTATCGAACCCGCAGGTATGCACAATTTTGGCACCCGTGCTCTGTGCTGTTGTTTCATAAAGATCAATCATCCGGCGCATCCATTGAACCTCACCGGTTAAATCACAATAGTGGGTGCCATTAATTGCGCAGGCTTTGACTAGCTCATTACCATACATTGCATAGGGGCCAACGGTCGTACACACAACACGGGTTCTCTGTGCGAGGTCTGTCACCGAGCTTTCGCTGTTACTGTCGGTCACGATAAGCGGTATCGAATCCGCATCATCACCCGCCACGTTACGGGCGACACTTTCCAGTTTGTTCTGGTTACGCCCGGCAATTGCCCATTTCAGGTCACTGGCCAAACCATAACGATTGTAGACATATTCAACCAACAACTGACCGGTAAAGCCCGTTGCACCAAGGAAAACCACATCAAACTCTTTTTCATCACTCATACTTTTTCCAAACTACCCTATGATACGTATTGCGTTTTCGACAAGTTTAAACGACCGAGTAACAGACTGACAGGACGTCAATGAAATGTATTTAGAACACACATGAAACGGTGCTAAGTAGAGAGCGAAACGGCCTCTTCAGGCTCTGGTGCTAAGCCCCTTTTGCAACAAGGCTTCTTTGCAGGGGCCGAAAGACATTCTATGAATGGGACTGGGACCCTGCTTTTTCAGCGCGTCAAGATGCTGAGGGGTTGGATAACCTTTGTGTTTGGCGAGCCCATAACCGGGATACCGTGCATCCATCTCGACCATTTCCCGATCACGCGCAACTTTTGCGATAATCGATGCCGCCTTGATTGCGTCGAACTTTGAATCTCCCTTGATCAGCCATTCGGAAGGACAAGCAAACATCGGTGTTCTGTTTCCATCTACCACAACAAAATCTACCTGGCCATTGAGACCTGCCACTGCTCTCTGCATCGCCAGCAAACTTGCTTGGAGAATATTAATTTCATCAATTTCCTCGACCTCGGCACGAGCAATACAAAAACTTTGCGCTTTTTCTTTAATTTCAAGGTCGAGTACTTCTCTCTTTCTCTCTGACAGTGCTTTTGAGTCGCGAAGTCCGGGAATGGTACGAAAAGTATCCAATACTACCGCTGCCGCTACAACAGCACCTGCCAGTGGTCCACGCCCCACTTCATCCACACCTGCACAAAACTCTCGCCAATACATTCAATCTACCCGCTTATCACACAGCGTCAATATCGCCGTTGCGGCGACTTCACCGGAACTGCGTTTCAAATCAGCATGAATGCTTGCAAACCGTTTCATCAGCTCTGGGTGCTCATCATCTTCCAGAAGTTCAAGCAGCGCATTCGCCAACGCTTCCGGTGTAGCGTTCGACTGCAGGTACTCGGGTACAATTTTTTCATTTGCCAGAATATTCGGTAAAGCAAAGTGTTTGATTGAAACTATTCGTGAGACAACAGCATAAGTCAGCGATCCTAATCTGTAAGACATCACCATCGGGCGTCTTAACAACATCGCTTCCAGCGTTGCAGTGCCTGAATTCACCAATACGGCATCTGCCGCTAACATCGCCGTTTGTGACTCGCCCATCACAAGCTTAATGTGAAGCTGCGGTGCATGCTGTTTGATCAGGCCCGCCATCTGAGCATGCCGCTTCTGGTTCGCGGCGGGAATGATGAAACAGGACCCGGGCTTTTGTTCAGAAATTATTTGTGCAGCCATTAGGAAATCGGGCGCGGACAATTTGACTTCGCTGCCTCTGCTTCCTGGCAACATCGCGATAACCGGCGGCTCCTGAATCGCTGCTTCAAATCGTAAATCTAACTTTTTCCTCGCTTCAGCCTTAGCATCGATTCGCTGCACTTCTGAAATCTCATCCGCCTTTGGATGACCCACAAATTCGACATTGATGCCGTTGTCACGATAGATCTGCGTTTCAAAAGGGTAGAGGGTCAGCATTAAATCAAGATTACGTCTCAGGCTTTTAATGCGTCCCCTGCGCCAGGCCCACACAGAGGGTGAGACATAGTGGACTGTTTTGATGCCACGTTTCTTCACCATGCCTTCGAGCAAGCCATTGAAAAAGTTAAAATCAATACCGATAAAGCAATCAGGCGCAATCTGTGTGATTCGGTCACGGGTGCCGAGTAGTATACGGAGTAATGACGGTAGTCGCCTGATCGGATCGACAAATCCGTTAACCGATAGATCTTCGATATCGGTCCAGCTTTCAAGCCCTGCGGCAATCATCTGGGGACCACCGATGCCAACAAACTTGGCCTTGGGGTAGACCTGCTTAATGGCAAGAATGAGCGGAGCGCCGAGATTGTCGCCGGAAAGTTCACCAGCGACTAGCGCGATAGTCAGATCCTGCTCACTCAGGAGACTTTTTGTTCCGCACATGTCAGAAGCGTTGAGCAGGCAAGTTTATCACCGACGTAGGCTTTACCTGATGCCTTGAGCCAATGATTTCGCAGGTTCACAATCTCGACCTCTAGTCTGAGTTGATCTCCCGGAACAACGGAATGTTTAAATTTGGTTTTATCTGTCCCTGCAAGATAATAAATGTAACCGTCGTCTAACGTTCTGTTTCGACTTTTGAATGCAAGGATTCCTGATACCTGCGCCAGCGCCTCAACGATCATCACCCCGGGGAACACTGGGGAATTAGGAAAGTGGCCAGTGAACTGAGGTTCATTGATCGTGACATTCTTGATGGCGACGATCCGTTTATCCGCTTCGAATTCAAGCACACGATCTACTAGCAAGAACGGATAGCGGTGCGGCAATAAATTCCAGATGTCTGTTACTTCCATTTTGACTCTAATCCTCGTACCCGTTTAACCAAATCGTCCAGCTTCTTAAAAGCCACAATACTTCGTTTCCAATCTCGACTGACCATCAGTCCAGTACCAGAAGAATAACGTCCTTTCTCTTTAATTGACTGGCTGACCAAAGACTTCGCTGTTATCTCAACCTGGTCCGCGATTTCAATGTTATCAATGATGCCGACCGCACCACCGATCAAACAGTAAGCACCAATTTTGGTGCTCCCGGCTATCGCCGTGCAACCGGAGATCGCTGTATTAGCACCCACCTCGGTGCCGTGGCCGATCTGAACCTGATTATCCAGCTTAACACCATCACCAATAAGCGTGTCATTCAAGGCCCCACGGTCGATTGTTGTTCCAGCGCCGATCTCAACATCATTGCCAATCCTGACACCATAGACCTGTGGGATTTTAACCAGCGCGCCTGTGGCGCCATCAAATTCAAAACCAAACCCGTCCGCCCCGACTATCGCACCAGCATGAACGATGACACGATCACCCAGCCGTACATCATGGTACAAGGTCACATTGGGGTTCAATCTGCAGTCCGCGCCTATTTTCGTTCCGCGGCCAATGACACACCCTGCACCGATAACACTACCAGCGCCAATCACGACGCCACCATCGATCACAGCATTTCCACCGACGGTAACACCCTCGGCGAGTCGCGCATCGGGGTGAATCACAGCGGAAGCATGCACATTGCCATCGGGCAAAGGCTCAGGATCAAACAAAGCCGCCACACGTGCCCAGGTTAGTCTAGGTTGAGGTGAAATAATGGCAGGAAGACGACAACCATCAGCATCTTCGCTCCTAAGAACGATGGCGCCAGCTGATGACTCTTCAAGATATTTTTTGTAACTGGCGCTAAATAGAAAGGTCAACTCGGAGGGTGACGCGTCAACCAGATTAGCGATGCCACTAATCTCGATTGATCCATCACCTACGATTTCAAGGTCTAGCCTCTGGGCTATTTCCTTTAGATTGATAACCGATCTCCGTCTTTAAAGGTAACACCTCTCGACTAGAGAGAAGGTATTACAGGGAATTCATCTGAATGCCCTTCTTTTTTTGCTACTGCTTCGCGTCAATCATGTTGAGCTTTTCAGTCACCTTACGGGTGATGTCATATAAATCACCCACGTAAAGTGCCGCCTGACGGGGCAGAATGATGTCGTAGTCATCACTTAAAACAATCTCGTTGATGGCAGACTGGACGCGTTGATCAATACCCGCGAAGAGTTCCTTTTGACGCTCTTCAATCGATCTTTGAAGCTTTTGACGTTCATAGACAAAATCATTATTGATAGATTCAATCTGCTGCTGAACCTTGCGCTTTTCTGCTTCACTCATGACTTCGCCGTCTTTTTGCATTCTTTCAAGCAAAACAGCGGCGTCTGTTTGAAGCTTTTTAATAGACTCCTGTTCTCTGGTGAACTCACCAGAGATTTGCGCTGAGATCTTCTTGGCACTCTCAGAGTTCAATATGGCCGATTGAACGTCAACCACCGCCAATTTTACTTCAGCAAGGGCCGCAGGTGCCGCGCCCAGAAACGTAAGCGCTGTTAAAACAGCCAGAATGCGTTGTTTGATCTGCACAGAAAATTCTCCTCAGGTGCTCAATATTATGTTTTTTGTGTCATTTTTCCCGGCGATGTTTTCAACCCGTGTCTCACCGCCAAAAACTACCCGAACCACCCAGTCAATCCGAGCGTCCGATTCAGAGGAGCGGATGTTTACACATCCACAGCAGCGATTCAATGACATATTTCTCGATCTAGCCTTAATACGTCTCGCTTAATCCAACATCCCCATATTTTTCCCTCGTCCAGAGGCTGGAACCTTATTTACTGGAAAAATTCTAGGGCCAAACGGCAAAAAGTGTTCTAGAGAGTTTCCAATACGCGCTGCCTCAACGGTGCTCGTCCGAACCTAGAATGTTTTGCCGAGTTCAAATTGGAAAACCTCAGATTCATCGCCGGGCTTTTTATTAAATGGCGTTGATAAACTGAAGCTGATGGGGGCAAAGCCCGTGATCCAGGTCACCGCTATACCGGCAGAATAACGTAATTCACCATTATCAAGATCGTAGCAAACTTCGCTAACAGGGGCGCAATTAGTATTGAAAACATTACCTGCATCGACAAAGAGTACCGACTTAATCTGTCTTTGATCCTCAATAAATGGCAGCGGGAACAACACCTCAGCGGTCGCTTCCATTAGCAAGTTTCCACCAATGGGATCAATTCTACGAAACGTGTCATTAGGCGCGGGCGTTGATCTAGGACCCAACGTGTTCGTTTCATAACCTCTAACCGAGCCAAACCCTCCCGAATAGAAATTCTTGTAAAAAGGATAAGTTTCCGTGCCGCCATAAGCGTCACCATACCCTAACTCGGTTTTTAGTCGCAGCGTCAGGCCCCGCACCAAAGGAAAGAAAATCTGTCCGTTATAGTTAATTCGGTAGAACTCAAGCTCACTACCGGGGACTGACATTTCAAAAGAAATCGATTGAGACCGACCACCTGTTGGTAGCAGCCCCCGATTGAGCGCAGACATCTGGTAGGACGCTGAAAGGGTGATCAAATTAAATTTATTCCCCTCACGGTCAAGAAAATCTGAAATTTCCTGCGCTGGAACAACACCTTCTTTGATTTTCGTGTTTTCGTAGCCAACACTCATGCCTACCCGCGATACTTCGCTGATAGGATAACCAAAATTAACACTGCCACCGAACGAGTCTGTAGAGAACCTGGCGATATTCCGCTCATCATAATCGCTGCTTCTATAAAACACAGAGTAACCACGACTCACACCGTCGACGGTGTAGTACGGATCAAAAAATGAGAAATTATATGAGGTCTGGAACCGGCTGTGGTTCACACCCACATTCACACTGTTACCCGTGCCAAACACATTATTTTGTTGATAACTGGCACCGAGGATGATGCCGGTAATTTGGGCATAACCCAATGTTGCGGACACAGAACCGGTCGGTTGTTCTTCCACGGTGTAATCGACATCGATTTGGTCGTCGGACCCGGCAACTGCTGGCGTCTCAACGTTAACTTCCTGGAAAAAACCTAAACGCTCAAGTCGTACCTTAGAGTGCTCGATGGCGGAAGTTGAAGCCCAGCCACTTTCAAGCTGACGCATCTCACGACGTAACACCTGATCCTGGGTAATGGTGTTACCTCGAAAGTTAATTCGCCGCACATACGCACGATTACCTGCATCGACGAAGAATTTTACGATAACGCCATCACCGGCGTCGTTGACAACAGGTTGCCCGGTTGCACTCGCAAACGTGTAGCCAGCATTACCCAGCGCTGTTTCAATCCGCTCTTCAGAGATAGTCATCAACTGTCTGGAAAACACCTGCCCTTCCCTGACCAGCAATAAACCCCGGATGCCAGCCTCAGGCACATCGTGCAATTCACCAGCGATATCCACTTCAGTGACAGAGAACCGCTCTCCTTCGGTCACGTTAATCGTTATGTAGATGTCTTCTTTGTCCGGTGAAATAGATACCTGAGTAGAATCGACCGTAAAGTTAAGATAACCGCTATCGAGGTAGAAGGATTCTAACGTTTCGAGATCGCCCGTTAACTTCTCTCTCGAATACTTATCGTCCTTAGTATAAAAAGAAAGCAGCGAAGGAAGTTTTAACTCAAGTGCCTCCAATAACTCTTCATTGTCAAAAACTTTATTACCAACAATGTTGATGTGCTGAATACCGGAAACATTACCTTCGGTGACATTGATTTTTAATGCCACTCGATTACGTGGCAATTCTTCAACGTCCGCGACGATCTTTGCTCCGTATCGGCCCTGCGAGACATACTGCCGCTCGAGATCGGTTCGTATGTGCTCCAGCGTTACCTTTTCGAAGATTTGACCCTCTGATAATCCGGAGTTACTCAATCCCTCAAGCAGCGCTTCGCTTTTGATTGCTTTGTTTCCCTCAAGCTCTATCGAAGCAATAGAAGGACGTTCCTTGACAAGAATCACCAATACCGAACCGTCTCGACCTACCTGTACATCGTCAAAAGATCCCGTTTTAAACAAGTCCGCGATAAGGGTACGAATACCAGTTGAGTCGACGTCATCTCCAACCCCAAACGTTAAGGCAGAGAAAACGGTACCCGCAGAAACCCGTTGTAACCCCTCAACCCTAATATCGGAGATGGTAAAGGCGAGAACGGGCATTGAAACAAGTGCAGTAGAAAGCACGAGTGCAAAACCAAGGAAAAAGCGTCGAATCATACACATAGACCAGCTAAGCACCATCAGACTCACCAGAGCCTCATTAAATCATTGTAAAAAGCGAGCATCATGATACCCACAATAAAGAACATTCCCATCTGCAATCCCCACACCTGCACTTTCAATGGGACGGGTTTGCGAGTAATTAATTCAAACAGATAATAAACCAAGTGACCGCCATCAAGTACCGGTATTGGCAAAAGATTTAGTACCCCAAGGCTGACACTCAATAATGCAAGAAATCTTACAAACTGTTCTAGCCCTGATTTGGCCGTATCTTTTGCTACAGTGGCGATAGTTATCGGGCCACTCAAATTTTTCGCAGAGATATCGCCGGTAATCATCTTACCCAGAGAACTCAGCGTGAAGGTCGTTAACGACCAGGTTTCATTGATCGCAGGTACCAGTGCAGTATAAAACGGATACGAAACTGTTCGTTGCATCTCGGGCGGAAACTCAACTGGCGCGACGCCTGCACCAACATAACCGGTAACTTTGCCGTCAAGCTCACGTTGCTCTGGTGTCACTAATATATTGAGCGTTTGTACCTGCTTGTTATCCAGCGTTCTGGCAACTGTCATATCAAGGGTCTGCGCTGGGTTTGCCTGAACAATTTCAACCCAATGCGCCCAGTCTACAATCTCGACCCCATCAATCGCCGTGATACGGTCATTCACCTGCAAGCCAGCGCGGATCGCCGGTTTGCCCTCAAGCAATAAACCAAGAACGGCAGGCGTTGCCGGGTACTGTAAACGCAATCCGAGGTTAGACGCGGGTCTTGGCTCGTCTTCGCCGCGCAACCAGTTATCTACCTGAATGCGATAATCAACCCCTGCAGAACTCGGATAGGGACTCATTGAGAATCCGGTTGTTCCGGGTTCGAGTACCGTGATGATGATATCGCCCGTATCACCTAATCGGTTGAACAATTCCAGATTTACATCTGCCCAGGTCTGGGTCCGCTCACCGTCGACCGCGATGATTTCTTGTCCAGACACAAGACCGGCTTTCGTCGCCATAGACTCATCGGACATGTCACCGAGAATGGGTGCTATGCCGCTAATCCCGGTCGCAAACAACAACCAATAAGCGACAATCGCCAACAGGAAATTTGCCATCGGACCTGCCGCCACAATAGCGATGCGCTGCCAGACAGGTTTTCGATTAAACGCGAGGTGTTTCTGGTCATCGGGAACAAACCCTTCCCGCTCGTCCAGCATTTTGACATAACCCCCAAGGGGAATGGCCGCCACAGCAAATTCCGTACCCTCGAGTTTTTGGTTACTACGACTTTGAACAACCTGATCGTCTGGCACGGGAACATCGGCAGGCGCTGGACCTCTCTTTAAGTAAATCGGTTTTCCAAATCCAACGCTGAAACGCAGTACATGCACTTTGCACATACGCGCCACCCAGTAGTGTCCGAACTCGTGAAAAGTCACAAGAATCGAAAGGGTTAAAATTAGCGCTGCAACGCTTTGAATGACTTCAAGCATTTTCTCTCCGCCCAGGTCTGTCTTGTTCACACTTTATTTGTTCGATCAGTCGCAACGCAGACTTCCTTGCACCAGCATCAATCGTGAGTACTTCATCAATGGTCGCGGGTTCAGCATCCGCGGTATCGTCAAGCACAGTTTCATTCACTATTGGGATATCAGCAAAGCCAATAAGTTCATCTAAAAAAGCCTGAACAGCAACTTCATTTGCTGCATTCAAAGCAATCGCATAGCTCTGAGGGCCTTCCGCCGCTCGCCTCGCCAATAAAAGGCAAGGAAATCTGACTAAATCTGCAGCCTCAAATTCCAGTTTACTCATCGCCATAAAATCAAGTGCAGGTACACCGGAATCAATTCGTTCGGGCCAGGCCAGCGTATGCGCGATGGGCGTTCTCATATCGGGCTGTCCCATTTGTGCAACCACCGCGCCATCATTGTACTCGACCATCGAATGAACAACACTCTGAGGATGGACCACAAATTCGATCTGATCAGGAGAAACATCAAACAGCCACCTAGCCTCAATTAGCTCTAGCCCTTTGTTCATCATTGTCGCCGAGTCAACAGAAATCTTCTGACCCATACTCCAATTGGGATGAGCACAGGCTTCCTTGGGCGTGACATCCACAAAACTTTCAAGAGAGCGACGCAGAAAAGGTCCACCAGAACCGGTAAGCATAATTTTTCGTACACCACTGGCGTGGGAGCTCGCACCGTTGGCGAGACACTGAAATATCGCATTATGCTCACTGTCGACCGGCAACAACGTCGCCTCGTTCTTAACTACGGCTTCCATGAACAACCGGCCGCTCATGACCAGCGACTCCTTGTTCGCCAGCAGAATTTTCTTTCCTGCTTCTACAGCTGCCATGGTGGGTTTCAAACCCGCACCACCGACGATCGCAGCCACCACGTCATCAACATCGCCGTGACTCGCAACATGACTCAGACCCGCATCACCAGAAAGCACCTCGGTGCCCAAATTTTGATTCTGTTTCAGCAATTCCCTCAATTTCGCAGCAGCTTCATCGTTTCGCATCACGGCAAAACGAGGTTTAGTTGCCAGACACTGCTCGAGCATTTTTTCCACGTTGCTGTTTGCTGTTAGCGCAAACACATTAAACGCGGATTGATTGAGCCTGATAACCTCGAGCGTGCTGATACCTATGCTGCCGGTAGCACCGAGAATCGTAACCTTTCGCCTGATATCCACCACCTAGTACCAACCGTAAATCAGGATGAATAACGCGAAAGTGGGTGCTGCAGACAACAAACTGTCAATTCGATCTAGAATCCCGCCATGACCCGGCAAGAGCGCACTCGAGTCTTTTATCCCTCGGTGTCGTTTAAACATACTCTCGACCAAATCACCAAGCACCGAAACAATAACAATAGCCACGCAGGCAAGCACGAAGACGAGACCTCTAGCACTCATAAAATCAGGCTTGCCCATCCACAGGCACATGGCGATAGCGAGTAACGTGGCAAAGACTATCCCACCATAAACGCCTGCCCATGATTTTCCGGGACTGACCTTCGGCGCAAGTTTCGTTTTGCCAAATGCTCGCCCGCTGAAATAAGCCCCGATATCAGCACCCCATATAAGGAAGAACAAGAGCAGTATGAGAAACTCACTATCCGCAGATTGTTTCAACTCGACCAGCCCAACGTAACCGGGTACGAGCATAAAAATGCCGATGATCGATCTGGCTATTTTGCTCGACCAAAAGTGCGTTAACGAGGGGTAGTTTATGACTAGCACAAACGCGCATAGCCACCAAAGCACACCGGGAACAAGAATGAACATTGGGTCAACCAACGTTGCCGCGCCGTAAAACATCAAAGACACAACCGCGTAAATTACTCGGTGTTCGCCCTCGAATCCGGCCAGCTTAGCCCATTCCCAAGCCGCCAGTGAGAGCACAATGATAAGAAAGGCAGAGAACTGCAGAAGCGGAAGAAAGAACACACAGCCTATCGCTATCGGCGCGAGGATCAGAGCTGTGATGATTCTTTGTTTTAGCATGTTGATCTTTGCGTGCCATTAAAATGTGAGAGGCAGAGAATCCGAATTACATTTCCATCAAATCTGTTTCTTTAGCGTCTAGAGATCCATCAACATCCTTGATCTTCTGATCCGTCAATTTTTGGATCATCTCTTCACCTTTGCGTTCTTCGTCTTCTGTTATTTCTTTTTCTTTTAACAGTTCTTTCAAATACGCATTGGCATCACGTCTGATGTTTCGAATGGAAATTCGCGCGTTTTCAGCTTCGGCCTTCGCAACCTTTGTCAGGTCCCGGCGATTTTGTTCTGTTAGCGGCGGCATCGGCAGTCTGATTTTATCGCCAGATGTTGCCGGGTTTAATCCAAGATCAGATTTTAATATTGCTTTCTCAACAACCTGGATCATGGGTTTCTCCCATGGCGATACAGCGAGGGTTCTGGCATCTTCGACCGTAATGTTCGCCACCTGATTCAAGGGCGTTGGCGTACCATAATAATCAACATTGATCCCGTCCAACAATTTAGGGTGGGCGCGACCCGTTCGAATGCGCGCAAAAGCAGCATCAAGCGCTACCAATGATTTGGACATCCGTTCGTCTGCGTCACTTTTCACATCATCTAACACGGGGAAACACCTCTAAACTTTTGATACTCTGAATTCAAATCTTCTATTCGACAAGATCTACCGATGTAATCAATGTCCCTTCATCATGACCCATGATTACGTTTCGTAATGCGCCACTTTGCTCCATGGCAAAAACCCTAACAGGCATATCGTGATCACGAACTAAACAAATCGCTGTCAGATCCATCACGCCTAACTGCCGCTCGAGGACCTCATCGTAGCTTAAGCGATCATACTTTGTCGCGGTCTTATCTACCATGGGATCTGCGGTATATACACCATCAACTTTAGTCGCTTTGAGGACGAGATCCGCATTAATTTCGATAGCGCGAAGGCACGCGGCGGAATCTGTTGTGAAAAAAGGATTGCCTGTGCCAGCAGCGAACAACACCACGTCGCCGCCTTCAAGGTTTCGGATGGCGCGCCGACGGTCATAGTGCTCAACTACGCCGCTCATGGGAATCGAGGACATCACCACGGTATGAATATTTGCACGTTCCAATGCATCACGCATGGCGAGTGCGTTCATCACGGTGGCTAACATACCCATGTGATCACCGGTTACCCGGTCAAGTCCCGCGGCACTGAGCGCAGCGCCACGAAACAAATTACCGCCGCCTATCACAAGACCCACCTGAATTCCGATACCAACCAACTGACCGATTTCCAGAGCCATACGGTCCAGCACCTTCGGATCAATTCCAACCCCGCCAACACCCAGCGCTTCACCACTCAGTTTCAGTAATATTCGCTGGTAGGGTGAAGAGTGTTTGGTCGCCATATTGTTATCCCTGTGTGATGTCTGCTCTTATTGCGGGTTACTTCCTTTGAAAAATGCTTACTGACCTAACTGGCTTGCAACTTCGGCGGCAAAATCAACTTCTTCGACTTCGATACCTTCACCAACTTGGAAGCGCACAAATTTAACCACAGATGCGCTTTCTTTCTTCAATAATCCACCGATTCTGGTGTCCGGATCCTTCACAAAAGGCTGTTCAACCAAACTGATTTCGGAAAGAAATTTCTTAACGCGGCCACCCACCATTTTCTCAATAATTTCTGGTGGTTTACCGCTCTCTGCCGCTTGAGCAACGTAGATGTCCTTCTCAGCAGCGATAACTGCTTCAGGCACGTCAGCTGTATTCACATACTGTGGCTGCGGATCAGCAGCGGCAATATGCATGGCAACATCCTTGCCAAGTTCTTCATTGCCGCCTTCCAATACAACAAGCACACCGATCTTGCCTGTTGTGTGCAGGTATGGCGTTACAGCGCCTTCAACAACTTCAATTCTTCTGATGGAGACGTTTTCACCAATTTTTTGCACCAACTCTTCGCGTGTTTTTTCAAAACCGTTATCGAGCAGAGCCTGGACATCAGCGGATTTGCTGGAGAACGCAGCGTCAGTTACCGCTGAGACAAATTCCAGAAAATTGCTATCTTTTGCCGCAAAATCAGTTTCGCAGTTCACTTCTACCAATACGCCTGTATCGCCTTCGACTTTAATACTAATCTTACCATCAGCCGCGGTTCGCCCAGCTTTCTTAGCCGCTTTCATGCCACTCGACTTGCGCAAATTTTCTATCGCGAGCTCGGCATCGCCTTCAGCCTCAACCAATGCTTTCTTACAATCCATCATGCCGAGACCTGTACGCTCTCTTAGATCTTTAACCATTGCAGCTGTAATCGCAGCCATCTTGATTTCTCCTGTTCGGTTCTTTCTATCTGATTTTATAGCCGGCCTCGGTGCTTGTGCTCAGGAAAATACTGACGCACACAATTCCACCGCCGACGGGGATTCGTTTTTGAAAAAGTTTGCCTGGATCCAAATAATCTATTGAAGCATTGCCTCAAATTTGAAATACGCCCGCTATATCGCTGTTGGGAATACTACAAATCTGAGGCTGCCAACCCGGTGAGTGTTACTCAGCCTTAGGTGCTTCTTCTGCTGCCGCTTCTTCCGTTGCCGCTTCTTCTGTCGCAGCTTCGGGCGCTGGGTCGCTTGATGCCGCTTCTTCAGCAGAGGCTTCTTCAGTCGCCGTCACTTCAACAAACTCATTTGCCGCACCAGGACCTTCAAACTCGCTTTTTCCTTCGATGACAGCATCGGCAACCGCTTCAACAAATAATCGAATTGAACGAATAGCATCATCGTTGCCGGGAATTACGTAATCGACGCCCGCTGGATTGCTGTTTGTGTCCACAATTCCAACCACGGGAATTCCGAGCTTGTTCGCTTCGGTGATGGCGATTCTTTCATGATCAACGTCGATCACAAATATAATGTCAGGAAGACCACCCATATCTTTAATGCCACCTAGACTGTTCTCGAGCTTGTCGAGGTCTCTCTGACGGGATAAGGCTTCTTTTTTGGTGAGTTTCTCGAAAGTACCATCTTTCTTTTGGCTTTCGAGATCGCGGAGTCGGCGAATAGACTGTCTAATTGTCTTGTAGTTGGTGAGCATGCCACCCAACCAACGCTTATCAACGTATGGCATGCCACAGCGGCTTGCCTGTTCGCGGACAACCTTGCCAGCACTTCGCTTTGTGCCTACAAACAACACTTTGTTACGCTTGGATGCTGTCGAGCCGATATAGCCCAGCGCTTCATTAAGCGCAGGGACGGTTTGCTCGAGATTGATGATGTGAATGTTGTTCCTGGCTCCAAAAATGAATTCTTTCATTTTCGGATTCCAATACCTGGTCTGGTGACCAAAATGTGCACCTGCCTCTAGCAGTGCACTCATAGATACGCTAGCCATAATTACCTCAATTGTGAGTTTGGGTTAAGCCTCCACATACCCCATAATCCAACTCTTTTTCCGGACTTCCCATCGCAGATTAAGAGCACCCGAACTATGTGACGGTGTGTGTGAGAATTTTTAGTTTGTTTCGACTCGTTCCCCGAGCCGGCGCGCTTTATACCATAGTGACGCAATTAATCCAACTTTTTCAGTGATTTGGCCCTTATTTCGTCTCCATATTCTGCTATAGTCCGCCGCCAGAGCCATCAGCGGTTTTAGAAGAGAGCCACCAGCGTTTTTAGCAAAGAGCCATCAGCGGTTTTAGTAGACAGCCATCAGCGGTTTTGGCAAAGAACCATCAGCGGTTTTGCAAAAGAACCATCAGCCTTTTTTTAAAAGAAAACCGTCTGCGGCTTGCCATATCATGACCTGAATCAAGAGATGTTCCAGAGACAATCACCCTATGACAATTAACATTAAAACCCCTGACGAAATCGAAAAAATGAGAACTGTCGGCGCTATGGCCGCAGAACAACTCGAAATGATTGAGGAATATATTAAGCCGGGCGTCACAACCGGTGAGCTCGATCGAATCTGTCATAACTATACCTTGGACGTCCAAAAAGCGATTCCAGCGCCTTTAAACTACCGAGGGTTTCCAAAATCAATTTGCACCTCGGTTAATCACGTGGTCTGCCACGGCATTCCCAACGATGAGAAAGTCCTTAAGAATGGCGATATCGTCAATATCGACGTGACATTAATTAAAGATGAGTATCACGGTGACACCAGCAAAACCTTTATCGTCGGCAAGGGCAGTGTTCTTGCTGAGCGCCTGACCGCTGCAGCAAAAGAATGCATGTACAGAGGTATTCGCCAGGTAAAGCCAGGTGCCAGACTGGGCGACATCGGGCACGTGATACAAACCTATGCGGAAAAGAATCGATATTCAGTGGTTAAGGAGTATTGCGGTCATGGCATCGGCAAAATCTTCCACGACGAGCCACAGGTTCTGCACTACGGCAAACGGGGCACCGGCGCTGAACTCAAAGCCGGCATGACATTTACCATTGAACCGATGATCAATGCGGGAAAAGCTGCGGTGAAATTGCTGCCTGATGACTGGACCGTTGTTACCAAAGATCACAAACTAACGGCGCAGTGGGAGCACACTATACTCGTTACGGAAACCGGTTATGAAATCTTTACCTACCGCAGTGACGACACGATCGAGCGAATAACCTAGTTAACAATTCACATTAGAGAATACTCAGATCACCTATGGCGTCTAAAATCAATCAGGTTACACCGGTTGCTCAACTGCTATCCCAACTCAACGAAGATCTCAAATCGTGCAAGGAAAATGTACCTGTTTTCAAACAGGTGCTTGAGGCAAACAAAGCTTCGATTGAAAAGGGTTTTTACGATGGTACGCCTGCTGAATCGCTGATTCTCGAGCGAAGTACACTTGTTTCTGGCGTTCTCAAGCTTGCTTGGCAACAGTTCAAGTGGCAGGAACGTAACACCCGATGGCGACCAGCCAGAATCGCACTACTTGCAGTTGGCGGGTTCGGCAGAAACGAGTTGCTACCTTGCTCGGATATCGACCTGCTCATCCTACTAGAGAGAGACAATTACGCAGACAATTCAGACAACATCCAACAGTTCTTGGCGTTGTTATGGGACATCGGGTTGGAGGTTGGCCACAGCGTGCGCTCCATTCGCGAATGTCGTGTTCAGGCAGAACTTGATGTCACGATCGTCACTGCAATGCTTGAAGCCAGAACACTTTGCGGCGATGAAAGCTTGCAGGAAAAAATGCGAGAGCGCATCAGCATTAAGAAAATTTGGCCCGCGAAGAAGTTCTTTCAGGCCAAGGTCGCGGAGCAAAAAGACAGGCACAGGAAGTCGGAATACACGGAGTACAGCCTAGAACCCGACATCAAGGTCTCACCCGGCGGACTCCGCGATATCCAGACAATTATGTGGATTGCAAATCGCCACTTTGGCATCGAAAAATTCAGCGATCTGGTCAAGCAGAAAATATTGACACGAAATGAAAGTCAGCAGCTCTCCGAAAGTCTGAGTCTGCTCTGGAAAATTCGCTGCGGCTTGCACATCATCGCCGGCAGAGACGACAACAGACTGTTATTCGAACACCAACGTACCCTAGCAGGCATTTTCGGCTTCGAAGATAGCAATCAACTTGCTGTAGAACAATTTATGCAGGTTTACTATCGCCTCGCCATGCAGGTTCGAGCGAACAATGACCTGCTACTGCAATACTTCGAGGAGGTCATCCTGAGATCAAATGACCAACAACGCGTCGTAACCATCAACGAGCGCTTTCAAACTTGCGACAATTATATCGAAACCACTGGGCCCAACGTTTTCAAAAAGACGCCAACGGCGCTGCTGGAGCTATTTGTCATCATGGGAAACAATGCCTCCATTGAAGGTGTCCGAGCTTCAACCGTTCGTCAGATAAAAAGCAGTCTGCAATACATTGATGAAAATTTTCGAAACGACCCGACTAATACTGCGATGTTTCTATCGCTATTGCGATCCACTGAGCACTTGTTTACTCAACTTAGTCGAATGGCACACTATGGGATCTTGGGTGCTTATCTCCCTGAATTTGGACGAATCATCGGGCAAATGCAGTTCGACCTGTTTCATGTCTACACCGTCGATGCACACACGCTTCAAGTTGTGCGGAACATGCGCAGATTCCGATATAAAAACCAGGAGCAGAAATTCCCGATCGCAGCGCATATCCATCCGCGCTTACCCAAGGTCGAGTTACTTTATATTGCCGGCCTGTATCACGACATCGCCAAAGGACAGGGTGGCGACCACTCCGAACTTGGCATTGAGGTTGCAAAAAAGTTCTGCGCCCGACATGGACTCGGAGATTGGGATACAAGTCTCGTTTGCTGGTTAGTAGAACATCATCTAACTATGTCTAGCACAGCGCAGCGAAAAGACACGACTGACCCGGAAGTTATTCACGAATTCGCCGAACTCGTGCAGGATCAGGTGCATCTTGACTACCTTTACGCCCTGACAGTGGCCGACATAAACGCCACCAACCCTACCCTTTGGAACAGCTGGCGAGCCAGTCTTATGCGGCAGTTATATGTTTCCACAAAACGCATGCTTCGACACGGCATGGATGCTTCCACCAGCCGTGCAGAGTTTGCCAACGAAGCCCGGTCACACGCGATTGAACGTCTCGAGGAACATGGCATTTCAGCAGTCGAAGTAGAAAAATTGTGGGCAAAAATAGACCAAGACTATTTTATCCGTGAATCTGTGGCCGACATCGTCTGGCACACGACCGGCATTGTGGCGCACGATCTAGCAAGCGGCCCATTGGTCATGATCAGAAATGATTCAAACTCCAGAGTTACCGACGGAGCAACGCACATTTTTGTCTATGGAGATGAGAGCATTTCACCTTTTGCCGCGTCAGTTTCTGCTTTTGATAAACTCAGACTTAATGTCGTTGATGCAAGAATCGCAAACTCTTCCAATGGATCTGTATTTGATAGTTTTGTGGTTCTAGAGTCAGACGGCACACCCGTCAAAGAGCATACCCCGCGGGTGAGCGAAATAGAACGCGTGCTCAAGGGGTATCTGGTCGACCATAGCCAGTTCAAGAAAAAATCATCCCGAAGAGCCTCACGCAGGCACAAACAGTTCAGCTTCAGACCAGACGTCACTTTAACGAACGAAGCTAATCAAGATTACTCCGTTCTGGAGGTTGTCTCTCCCGATCGGCCCGGCTTGCTATCCATTATTGCGCAGATTTTCTTAGACCTCGGCATTGAACTGCAAAGTGCCAAGATCACAACATTGGGCGAACGCGTCGAAGATCTTTTTTATATCACCTATCAACAGGGAAAACCCGTGCACGATGAGTCACTCGCGGAGACCCTCATTAGCAGGATAGAAAATGAGTTGGATAGCTTTGTACAGAAAGAGTTTGATGCTGTTCGGGTTTCAAACAAAACCCGCAACACAAATTAGGCAACGACAGGAAAGAAATCACTATATTATTGGGTCTGCTACTATTTTCCAGCCTCAAAAATCGAGATAATGCAAACACAGGTCGAGCTTCATGCGGCCAGCCCCTGACTTACATTCAAGGTTCAATCCATGACATCCTCACAATTCACCAGCCTTGCTTTTGGCATAGGCACTAAAAACAAGCATTCTGAATGGTTGGAAGTTTTTTACCCATCGCCCGTTCACCAACCATCGAAAGACCTGGTTGACGCTATTAAATCTGTTACTGGCTATCAAAGTGGTAACGAAGCAATCGAACTCGACGCCGCAATGCTGACGGAGCTTGGAGACGCTATTAGCGATGACATTCAGTCAACATTGGTCAAAAAACTAGCAAAATCAAGCCAACCCACGGTTCTCATGATGATGGCGACCGACAGCGAAATCGCATCAATACCGGAAGCGTATTTAAAATTACATCTGCTGTCTTATCGATATGTAAAACCAAACGAGCAGAACTTAGTGGGGATCTTCTCTAAATTACCAAACGTCGCCTGGACAAGTGACGGCGCTATTGACCCAGATGAGTTGGAAGAAGCAATCCTTAAAGCACGTATCGAAGGTAGGCACATCGAAGTAGCCTCAGTCGACAAGTTCCCAAAACTAACAAATTATGTGCTGCCCACGGGTGTGCGAATAGCACATACCGCGAGAGTCAGGTTAGGGGCTTACCTCGGTGAAGGCACCACTGTGATGCATGAAGGTTTCGTTAATTTTAACGCCGGTTCAATCGGGCCAAATATGATTGAAGGTCGACTGTCTCAAGGCGTGCTTATGCGTGAAGGTAGCGATCTCGGTGGCGGTGCAAGCACGATGGGGACATTATCCGGTGGCGGTGAAATGGTACTAACCATCGGCAAAGATTGCCTAATTGGAGCAAATGCTGGTGCTGGCATCCCGCTGGGTGATCGCTGCACAATTGAAGCAGGTACGTACATCACGGCAGGTACGCTCGTTCAGGTATTCGATGAAAATAAAAAATTCATCAAACTCGTCAAAGCAAGAGAGCTTGCTGGCCAATCCGACATGTTGTTTATTCGACATTCACAGACCGGCGCGATTGAGTGCCGAACCAACCAAAAAGCAATCACGCTGAATGACGCGCTCCATGACCATAACTAATTTAAACGTCGGCGACCTATCTGAAAAGAGCGCTGCGCTAGATACTGAAACCCTTGATTTGGCAGTTCAGCTCATCCGCGCTGAATCGATTTCTCCTTTAGATGCCGGTTGCCAAAAACTGATGGCAGATTACCTTTCAGATCTGGGATTCGAAATTGAACATCTCCGGTTCGAAGACGTAGACAACATCTGGGCCGTGCGCAAAGGTACAAACCCTTCCTCGCCACTTTTTGCTTTTGCCGGACACACCGATGTCGTGCCCACCGGTCCTGTTCAATCATGGCATCACGAACCATTTTCGGGAAAAGTCGTCGACGGTGTATTGCATGGTCGCGGTGCCGCCGATATGAAAGGGTCGCTCGCAGCGATGTTAACCGCCACTAAAAGCTTTCTCTCTGAAACGCCAGAACCTGAGGGCAGTATCGGTTTCCTGATCACAAGCGATGAGGAAGACAAGGCTATCAATGGCACTCGCAAGGTGATGGAATTATTACAATCTCGCGGCACAACAATTGATTGGTGTCTGGTGGGAGAACCTTCAAGCAGCGCTCAGCTTGGCGATGTTATTCGCACAGGCAGAAGAGGTTCGCTGAACGCAAAACTGCGGATCAATGGCATTCAGGGTCATGTCGCCTATCCCACCAAGGCAAAGAACCCCATTCACAATAGTATGGCTGCACTGACAGAACTGGTTGCCATCCGTTGGGACGACGGCAACGAATTTTTTCCGCCTACGACCATGCAAATATCCAATATCAATGCCGGTACAGGCGTCAGCAATGTGATTCCCGGCGAAATGGATCTCCAATTCAATTTCAGGTTCTCAACCGAGTCAACGGCTAAAAGCCTCAAGAGCAGAACCGAAAAAATACTAAAACAACACGCAATCGATTACGAAATTGAGTGGTCTCTGTCCGGCAACCCATTTTTGACTGAGGGCGGAGAACTGATTCCCGCCGCACAGCAGTCAATCAGGGAATGTTGCGATATCGAAACCGAACTGTCGACGTCTGGCGGCACGTCTGACGGCCGCTTTATCGCTCCAACGGGCACTCAGGTTGTCGAGCTTGGCCCCAAAAACGCCACTATTCACAAGTTAAACGAGTGCGTAGAAATTGAAGATTTGTTTGCCTTGTCCCGGCTTTACAGCAATATTATGACCAGGCTCTTGGCGTAATAACGAGATAATTAGCGTGAATGAAGAAAACAATCGCCCGAGCGACAGATATCCCGATATCGAAATCTATATCCAACAGATTCAGCTACCTGAATTAGTCGATTGGCTGACATCGAGACTGGAAGTCAGCAGCATTGAGGAAAAAGGCAAAAGCACCGTGTTGATGCTGATGAATTCCAATGGTGACGATGTTGTCGCGAACGGTACCTCAATGGCTTGCACCATCGTGCCAGAGGCAGTGAAGGGCAACTTCACTTCCGTGTGGATAACACCCAACAACACTGAATGGTTAACAGATCGGGACTTCGCGCGGGAGGCACATAACCATTTTCAGTTGGAAACTCGCTGCAGTACAGGTTCTTGGGATGGTAATGACGAACAAGGCTGGTTACGACTCACCCCGGACGGCGAATCAATCGTTAATTGGTTAGCAGACTGAATCCGGCGAATTAGGGCATCGAGTAATCTGATATGAAACGCATCTTCATGTAC